>Ga0169931_10000154_pt1 | contig 103770 bp, 102 predicted proteins | sample Kivu_15m_20L_FD_129675 | JGI IMG/M metagenome (GOLD analysis project Ga0169931, IMG submission 129675) | Freshwater microbial communities from Lake Kivu, Western Province, Rwanda to study Microbial Dark Matter (Phase II) - Kivu_15m_20L... | ecosystem: Environmental > Aquatic > Freshwater >...
ATAGTCTCTTTCTACACCTAGAGTTTTTTGTCTTCTACGGCGCAACTTGGCTACGCCAAGATTGCGCTCGCCCTGCTATTGCGAGTGATTTTTTTCAAAAATCACTCGCGCAGGGTTTATCTTGCAGAGTGATATCCTCGACGCTGAAACTATAGATTCCGAGCCCCCTTTCCACTATCGCCTTGAGCACCTGGTGATAAGCTTGAGAGCCCCCCTCTAACACGAACGAGAGCTCATCGTGAGATGCTACGATTTCGGAATCTGAGATGATCTCCCGAAGGCCGGTGAGAACCTCACTTGTGGGCTGCAGGCATTTCACCCTTACTTTGCGGCGCTCTACCGTAGTAGTAAGTTCAGTGACTGCTCCGTGGCCGATGATTTTTCCGTTTTGGATCGTCAGCATCTCCGTTGAATAGTCTTCGAGTTCAGAGAGAATGTGAGATGACACCACTACGGTCATACCGCGCGCACGGAATGAAGAGATCAGGGCTGAGAGAGCATGTCGAGCCTCAGGGTCAAGACCCGCTGCAGGTTCGTCGAGGAGTAGGACGGGTGGTTTGTGAATGATCGCCATCGCTATTGCAAGCCGTTGGCGCTGGCCACGAGAGAGTTGGCTGGATCGAGACGAGAGCAGTTTCATGAGGTCCAGTTCAAGAGCAACCTGGTCGATGGTGGTACGTGCCATCTCTGCCGGAACACCGTGCATAGCGGCCATATGAGTGAGGGATTGAAGGACGGTGAGATTCTCATACAAGCCGTAAAAATCAGCCAGATATGCGACTTGGCTATGAACAGTACGGGGATGCTGCTGCGTATCTATGCCGGCGATACGTACAGAGCCCGAGAAAGGGGTCTCGAGCGCAGCAAGGCAGCGCATGAGGGTGGTCTTACCAGCACCGTTTGGCCCAACCAGCGCCACTACACTTCCTGAATTAACCGAGAAGGTTATCTCGTGCAAAGCCCGCTTTTCCGGATACTCGTATGTGAGGTTCTGAACCTCAATCAGCGCAGGCATGCATGTCTCCCATACGATCTAAGTGGTGAACCGAGGAGAAAGTCTATTAGTTGCCTCGATTAAACCTCAGAGCTCCGTGAGTGTAAGCGCGTTCGCGTAGGGCTCAGCCTTACATCCTCTGCAAGGGTACGATAGATTCCAATAGGACAGCAACCCGGCATGAGGATTTCTTGCTCTGGGAGGATTTTTCTGGTTTCCCTTCGAGGTTGGACGAGTTGTAATTAAACTATGGATAGCGAGAATTGTTCACAAGACTATCAATCGAGGTCCTTAGAAAAGAGAAAGGATAGATCTGTGCTGGGGCTCGTACTGTTCGTACTCGCTTGTGCTACTCTGCTGCGAATGGTCGGTGTGTACCGTTATGCGCTCGGCCCGGATGAGATGATGGTGTGGTCTATCGCTCGGGGTAGGGACCTCTACGAGGTTTTGCGTCGGACCTCCTTTGAGGTACACCCCCCGCTCGAGCCGATCGTCAAACATTTCTTGCTTTTCTTCAGCACTGATCCTGATGTTATACGGCTAGGGTATGTAGGCTTAGGCCTCGCCTCGCTGATGTTCTTATCGTTTGCGGTCCCATCAGATCGCGTTCGATCTGCCCGGTTGATTATCGTGATGTGTGCAGCGATATCGGAAACATTGATCCATGTTTCTGTGCTGTTAAGAGGATACTGCTTTTTGTTGTTTGGGCTCTCGGTCGCCTTGTGGAGTATGCGGCGCATCGTGCAGGGATCTTACGTAACAATCAGGGGCCCCGCGCTCCTTATGATGTGCAGCCTTATTTTTGCTGGATGTTGTGGTGTGTCGGGGTTTCTTGCAGCGCCTGCTATTGTCCTGACCTCATTTCTGCATGTGCCACGGCTATCGCTGGGTAAACGATTGCTCTACACCGGAGGTATCCTGGCTGCTCTTGTTTTGATCGCTATGGTGATCTTTTACTTTCAGTTTCATCCCGCGTCCGGAGCTACTGCTTGGCGATCGCTTGCACGCTCTGATCTCTTCTCTGCTTGCTCGGCCTTCTCGAATTCTACCGCAGCAATCATACGTACCCTGCACCTCTTTTCGCCTTTACCCTTAAGCCTCACAAGTCCTACACTGCTGATCGTTTTCGGATTTGGGGGTTTCATGGTGGTTGTTGGGGCGCTTGCGTACTGCTGGCATACATATCGATGGATATGTACGTATTCAGCGATCTCACTAATTAGCGCGGTAGTGGCGCATGCGGGTGGGATCTATCCGATCTCATCTCCTCGCCACATGGTGTTCGTGTGTCTTGCACTTTTGCTACCTGTTTCAGTTGCTTTGGCGCGTGCAATCAACGGTATGGTGAGGCCTTGGATATTGGTATGCTGTGTTGTCGTATATTCGGTTGTTTGTGCGGTTTCTGATGTTCATTTTAAAGATCACCCAGATTTTTCGGTTAGTCGAGAAACGCAAAGGTATGTGGATCGGGAGCTTGATGATGTGGGGGCTAAGTCGGCAACGGTGTTTGCCTCGCGATTCGGGCTGCTCTACGTTTTACAGAGGATAGACGGCCAGCAGACATTTTACATGGGGCTTGATTCAGTCGGCCTCTCGTCTACAACTGTGTATGTGTGTGCACCGGAGCTCTTATGGCAAAGCACACGTGCCTCCTTAAGCCGATGCGTACAAGATAAGGTGCAGGAGTCGGTATGGCTTTTTTCGGCAGGCTTTGCGGATAACTTGATGAGTGAACTCTACGGATGTTTTACTCGAACAGATAGAGTGCTCGAGGATCGAACTCGAGCAGGAGTCCAGCTTTTTCGCGTTCGAACCGCTGACTTGATGGATGCGCTAACAGGTGAGTGTCTTCAAGGGGTAGGGCGGTCTTACCGTGAGGACCACTGTGCACGAGCCATCCTGTGAGTTAGGGAAGCGAAGCTAAAGAAGATATGCGCGTGGTTTAGTCAGTGGCGATGCTCCTTGAAGCTGAGGTTTCATTCCCCTCGTTGTCTCTAGCGGTCACGTGTACAGTGAGCTGAGCTCTTGAGCGTATTGTTATTGTTCCGAGGTATATACCTCGTGCACGTCGCTTGGTGGGGATTCTTTTGCCGTTGAGTAAGCGAGCAGTAACACGCGTTATTCGGCCGTTATCAGAGGCTGATATGCGGACCAAGAGGGTAAATGATTTTCCCGTTCGTCGCGTCTGCAACCGAATAGAATCGATTCGTGGTGGCTGATTGTTTGGTTGATTGCCTACCCCACCTCCATCACTCATGCCAGGAGGTAACAGAGCTGAGCTCTGACTTGCAAACGCACCTACTCGAAGTTGAGCGAAGTTATTTCCTGAGAAGTCTCTTGTGAATTCATTAGAGCGATCGCCTTCTGGAGTGGGTTCATCACTACTGCGAGCGGCAAAACTAGAGAGGGGACTTAGTTGTAAGGCGCTTAGATTTCCTCCGTCGATCGGTCGTAGATCCCCTGACTCAGGGTGCACCAGCTCAGGTTGAATCGAGTTAATATAGTTGCTGCTACGGAGTAATGACGCGGTACACGTTGGGTGTGTTGACTGGCACCCTTGGTTCTCACCTTCTATCCCGAGGGAGTGGCTCGGGTCTCCGTTCCAGATGACGTTTCCGCGGATCTCTAACTCCTCATCGGTGCGCTGTGGGGAAGGGATGCCGGCCGCTGTGGGGAGGCGAGGGCCATGAATAGTGAAATGCTGATCGTTTGGGGGATATCCAGGTGGATTGTAAATCAGATTATTAAAGATCTTTACCCGTCGGTTACCGATCGGTTGAGCCTCTTGAGCCGGTGTCCTTGGTCCCCATCCTCCGGCAGCCGCTCGCGCCGTACAGGTTGCAGCGTCTCCATCGCAGGAGTGTTCCCCAAATACCACCTCGATTAAGTGACTTCTCGAGCCTACACGGTAAGCAGTGTTGTGAGCGATGAGGATATTCATCCCGCCGTTGACTCCGAGGGCAGCACCGGTGATATCGCGGATGACATTATTCACGATCTTGATATCGTAGGCTTCATAGCGAACCCAGGGTGCCACGGTGAATTCAAAGCCGGTGCCCTGACCGGCAGTTATCCCTCCCTCGAAACAGTTGAATAGGTGGTTCCCTTCGATCCGTACATAACTCGATCCGCCTTTTACATAGAGGCACCAGCTGTGCGCGTCCGAGATGGTGTTGCCGATGATATGACCGTATTGCACAGCGACCCAGTCGATCGCATTATCTGTCGCACCTCTTATCGTGTTGTTTTCGATGTAGATGTATTGTGATTGGTTTACCTTGATAGTTTCACGGGCAGCCGGAGGGACATTTCGTCCTTGAGGTGCGCCGATGAAGGTGTTGCCTCTGAGCAGGATGTGATCGCAAGCTTCGCAGTGAAAAACATCGCCACCACGTTCAATTATTATATTGAGCAGATAGAAGTAGGAGACGTTTGCCATATTGATATCGTGGACCAAGATGACCGTGCCGGCACCCTCAGCAGCTTGCATGATGATCGGCGCTTCTCTGGTGCCACGCTTGAGTTCCCAATAGCTTGGCAGTTCACCTGAGTCGTCGCCGTAGGTACCGGGTAGTAGCTGGATGCGGTAGCCAACTCGTAGGGTCTGAGACGATGGAATACGACGCCAGGCGGCAACGACCGTTCTTAAAGCATGGTCTCTCGAACTCCCCGAATTTTCATCAGAGCCGTTTGTCGGATCGACGAAGAGATCCTGTAGGGATGGAGTCCCTACATCGTATCGATAGGGGAGGAAAGACTGACAGTTTCCGGTCCCTCCATAGAGCAGGAGAGCGGCGAAGAGGTATGTCAACAGACAGGAAAGAGGAACTGTACGGTGACGACTAAAAAGGGGATGATTTGGAGATACGGCCATGCCACCTCACTATCCTGGATAACGGGTCCTTTCAACCCGAGGTTTAGAATCTAAGGCGCCAAGACGCCACGATTTCTTGGGCTCCGATCAAAACTCGGAAGCGCAAAAAATATGAATGAGGCCGGGTTTAGCTACTAGTTCTGTACCACCCCCCCCTGTTCAGAGTCCCAGGTAAATACCCTACCAGTGCCGAGTGGGTGAGTGGCAGTAGCCATGAATCCGGTGTCTTGCCGTTTGACTTCGAGCACGACACCGGCAGAAAGCCTCTTAATTCCAGGAAGTTGGGTGCAGCTTTCGTTGTTGCAGGATAGGTACTCCTCATGTTGGAGGAAGTAGGCTTCCTCGGCGATAGCAACTGAGCGTAGGTCCAACTCGGCTCGTGTGTCGAAGGCGGTTGCTTTGTAAACCGAGTACTGAGGAACAGCGATCGCTACCAAAGCGCTTACGATACTCATAACTATGAGGAGTTCTATGAGGGTGAAGCCTGAAGTTGAATGAAATGTAGAGACCTTCATACAGTAGACTAGTCCTGGTAATACTCTCGCTAAAAGCGCTGTATTGCGCCTGCACGGATCGGGTCCGCCACTATTGCTGGCCGATATCGTCCGTACTTACCAACAGTATTCGACTAAAGTTTGTAAAAGTTTCGTGACTCAACGGAGGTTGAGAAAACAACCAGGAACAATTCCGGGAGCGTGCAGAGATTCAGAGAGAATTCGAGCGTTGCTTCGTTAGCGCGCAAAGAATCTTTGACGGAGTGCTCAAGGCCCCGCACTAAAATTTGTGGAAATCACGAGGCTTTGCCTCAGGGGTGAATGTGCCTGGACTCGTGGATGCCTTCGCAGTGGCTTCCGCTTGTACCCGCTTCTGGCGTAGATCTGCCCTATACAGTCGAATAGCTTGGATACAGTTCGGGGTGAACCAACCGTTCTGATGACAGACCGGAGCTGGTGCTTGTGGGAAGGTGGCGAGAGCTTGGGTAATCACCTCTTTGCATTTAGGGAGGATGAGGCGTTCCCTCTCATTTGTGTTCGCGGTCATGGTCCCATCGCCACTTGGATTTCTAATCACCTCCATCAGAGTCTTAAGACGCGCCTGTTCGAGGATATTTCCTTTGGCCGCAGCGAACCTATTTTCTACCTCAGTCATCATCCGCTCCTGATACTCTTCGCGAAGCTTGGGAGGGATTTTGAGAAGTTTCTCACGCATCGTTTTAAGCTCTGGGTCCTCGTCTTTACCACCGCTATTTGAACGAGGATTGAATCTGACGGCTGTAATTCTGCAGGCAAGCGCGAGCATCTGATCGTAGAGGGCAAGGGCGTCATCCATGAGACGGAGCTTTTCGGCATCTTCCTCGGTTGACTGGTACTTGGAGTTGACCTCTTTCATTACGAGGGTCAGCTTTTCAAGTTTATCGATCTCCAATGCTGACATGCCGGATTTGAGCGCTAGGCTTCGCACACTTTGGTCAGAGCTACTCGGGTAGTACACACTTGTTCTCTGGTTTTGGTAGGCACTGACACACGAAGGAGCTGCGATGCCGTCTCGCAGGCAGATGGCAGCCGGATTGTCAGGGTTAAGCTGCAGCAGGCGATCCATGTATCCTACGCATGTAGGATCTGTAGGTTGACCCTCGTATTCGAGCTTTTTGTGTAAAGCACCGAAGCATTTGTTGTTCAGGTATTCCTCGAGTGAGGAGATGAGCTCCTCCATGTTTACCGGAGTTTTAAAGAACTTGAGACTATTCTCCGCCATCTCGATGCGCAATTCGAGTATGCCTATTGCTTTTTCAAGATCGAGCTTGGGCTTGGTACTCTGCGCCGTTGCCGCCCCAGCTCTCACAAGGCCGAGAGCTACGAGCGCGGTTACGAGTGTCGTCAGTCCGAGGACACGAGTGGTAACTTGTAGCGGTTGAAGCTGTTTCATGGGATGACCTCTAGAAAGTAGGCACTTAAGAGTTGCCCAAAGATGTTATGGCGGAGAGGGCTGGGATGTGGGTCAAAGGCGAGGGTAAGATCCTCTTCTCGTACATTTTGTGCTGCCATGTACTCGAGCAGCCCGTCTCGTAAGGGCACAAATCTGAGCGAGGTGCTGTTGCGTGTTGAAGGTAGTCGCTTTAAGTCCGATTTCCACGATTTCCGGGGGTTTATGGTCAGAAGGGTTTTGATGCCACGCTCTGAGGTTATTTCATCAAGTCTCCTCAGGGCTTGGTCAGGCCACATTCCCCTCTTTTGCATCTGCGTATCAGTCTGCTCGGGACGAAGAATGCGATTAGCCATCTGAACGAATTTCACCGACGAAAGGATCCCACCACCGCTACCGGACACATCTCGTATGAAGAACGGCATACCAAAATCATTCTGCACAAAATAGACCAGAACTGCATCAGGGTTAAATTGCAGTCCGAGCTCCTCGAACAGAGCTACTTCTTGGAAGGTTGAGTACCCTGGTACGCCGAAGTTGAGCACCTCGAACCTGAGTTTTCCGGCAGCTCGAATGTTGAGGGCATCTTCAAGGCGCTGTGCGAAAGTCTCATGTTGCTCTACGCCCCACCCGAAGGCAAATGAATCTCCGATAAGAGCGATCCGATAGACTCCTGGAGGTTTGACGATTGACCGTTCTGGAGAGCGCATGCCGCACGAGTTGGTTCGTACCCGAGCGCGCATAAAGGTAAGGTCGAGGTCCGGTTTGAGCGTGTAGATGATAGAGTCGTTTGGATGAGGGCGCACAAGCGCACGAAGTGACACGCGGGCTCCTCCCTCTATGCTCGAGGTCTCTTCACTTGGTCCGCTCTGTACCATGGTGCGTCGAAGTTCTTCTATCGATTCGAATTCGGTGCCTCGCTCACTGAGGGGGACGAATTGCAGAACTAGTACGCTGACGATGAAGGCACACGAGGCTCCGAAGCCCGCCAAGACGAGTTTTGCCTTTAGACTGAGGGGAGAAGGGGGGGTGCGCGTCATTTAAAAGATACGTGGTTACCGATTATAGTGCTTTGTAGAAGAATACTGTGCTGCGAGGGTGCCGTAAAGCCTAGCGGCTCAAGGTTGGTAGAGTTATCTAGCCGTCGTGCCGTGTGGAATAAAAGACGAGAAGGGTATTTCCGTAACGACGCTCTCGTGTTTTCGTGAGGTGAACTACGTCCAGCTCCTCATACTCCTTCGGATCGATCTGAACTATGAGCGTACCACCCTCGGCTAGTACGTGCGGTCGCTCGGCGATTACCCGTACGGCCTCGATCCAGAGCCCTTCGTACTGTGGAGGTGCAACATAAATGAGGTCAAAGCTCTTAGCGCAGTTTTTTAGGTACACGAAGGCATCGGTGTGTCTCACCTCGGCGTGCTCCGAGAGTCCGGTGGTAGCCAGGTTCTCCTTGATGGTTGCAACAGCTCGTGAATTGGTGTCCAAGAAAACACAGTGCTGTGCTCCTTGACTGAGCGCTTCAATCCCCACGGCGCCCGTGCCCGCAAAAAGGTCCAGCATCGTGATGCCGGGCAGCTGTGGTCGCAGTATATCGAAGAGCGGAACCTTGACTCGATCGAGGATCGGTCGTGTCGAATCCCCGGGAACGGCCTTTAGAGGACGTCCCTTCGCCTTACCTCCTATGACGCGCATGCCGTTCGAACCGTCCGTTACAGTGTACGGTCCATATCCCAGTTCTCAAGGTAATCTCGGATGAAAGCGATGAACTGTCCGCCGAGGGAGCCATCTACTATGCGATGGTCATACGAGAGGGTCAGATAGCACATCTGCCGGATAGCGATCATATCATCGATCACGACAGGGCGTTTTTTAATGGCGCCAAGGCACAGTATCGCGACCTGGGGTTGATTGATGATCGGTGTGCCGATGATCGTTCCGAAAACGCCCGGATTGGTAACGGTAAAGGTCCCTCCCGAGACATCATCCGGCACGAGCTTCTTGTTGCGTGCACGCAAGGCGAGGTCGTTGAGCGAACGTGCAATGCCGACAAAATTCCTCTCTTCGGCACGCTTTATTACCGGGACGATTAGTCCGGTGTTACCGAGTGCTACAGCGACTCCCAGGTGAACGTGCTTCTTGAGGATGATCTTCTTACCCTCAACAGAGGCGTTCACAAACGGAAATTTCTCGAGCGCTTTCACCGTAGCTTCGAGGAAAAACGGTGTAAAACTGAGGCTGAAGCCCTCGCTCTTCTCAAAACCAGATTTGTGCTTTGCGCGCCAATTCGCAATGTTCGTTACATCGACCTCCTGGATCGAATACACGTGTGGGCTGGTGTGCTTCGAGCGGACCATGTGGTCGGCAATCGCGCTTCTCATGGCATCCATCACCACCACTCTCGTGCCGTCTGCGCTCCATTCCGCAGATGGTTGCTCTGAGGGAGTCGCCGGACGTGAGCTGGTTGAGGCGGCAGGGGTAGGACTAGGAGCGAGGGCAGCGGCTCCCTTGGTCGAGCGCCCATCCACATACTTTAGGAAATCCTCTTTCGTGAGGCGTCCTGCCTGGCCGGAGCCCTTGATTCCTTCCAGTTCCGACAGAGGAACGCCGTGCTTCTCTGCGAGGCTTTTCACGAGAGGTGAATAAAATCGGCCGCCTTCAGCCTGCTCTTCCTGCACAGCTTGGGGGGTGGGTGACGGCGTGACTGCTGCTGGAGCTTCAACCTTGGGTGCTGCGTGTGCGCCGTTACCGTGTGCGGCTGGTGCGGAGGCTGAAGCGTCAGTGTCAATGATCGCTATGCGCGTCTTAACGGGGACTACATCTCCTTCGCTAAAGAGCAGTTCAGCAAGAACCCCCGCGGCTGGCGCTGGGATCTCCGAGTCCACCTTATCAGTCGAGATCTCCAGGATTACTTCATCCTTCTGAACAGGATCCCCGGGCTTTTTGCGCCACTTGGAGATAGTTGCTTCCGCGATTGACTCACCCATCTGCGGCATCAGCATCTCAACTTTCATGGTATTACGACTCCTTCAGCTTACTCGCAATTTATACAGTAGTTATAGACTGATACGGGTTCAAGAAAAAGCTTCCCGCTAAGCTATGATGATATCCGGGCGTGTATAAGTGCTGCCTTTGCGAGGATAATCAAGAGACGGTGTTTTATAGGTACGCTAAAATGTTAGTAACTGTTCGAGTGCCCCTGCGAGGTCCTCGCTTTGAGGTAAAACCGCATCCTCCAAGATTGGAGAATGAGGCACCGCCGCTGCATACTTCATCCCGACTCGCTTGACCGGAGCATCGAGGTGCTGAAAGCAGATATCGGATAGCTGTGCCGCTATCTCGCCACCGAATCCTCCAAAGACGACATCTTCATGTGCTATCAGAACACGGCCCGTTTTGCGCACGCTTTCGTATATGTGCTCCGAGTCGAAGGGCACTATGCTTCTGAGATCAATCACTTCGATTGACCAGCCGCGGGATTCGAATTGATGGGCCGTCATGAGGCTTTTGTGAACCAACGCGCCCCACGTGACTATCGTTGCATCGCTCCCCTCTCTGACCGTTCGAGCCTTACCGATCGGCACCAGTAGATCAGCATCGCCCTCTGGTGCTTTTGCGTACACCTGACGGTACAAACCCTTGTGTTCAAGGAATAGCACGGGGTCATGAGCTCGTATCGCGGCCTTAAGCAGCCCTTTAGCATCAGCCGCATTCGACGGGTAAAGCACGAACAGCCCCGGAAAGTGCGCGAAGGTAGCTTCGATATTCTGTGAGTGGTAGGCGCCGCCTCGGATATACCCTCCCACCGGTATCCGAATAACCACAGGGCACGAAAAGTCTCCCGCGCAGCGGTAATGCATCATAGCCAGCTCGTTGCGGATCTGATTCATACCGGTCCACACGTAATCCCCGAATTGAATCTCGACCACCGGTTTGAGCCCACGAGTAGCCATACCGATCGCAGCTCCGACGATAGAGCTCTCTGCGAGCTGACTGTTGAAAACCCTGTTAGCACCATGCTTCGCCGTCAGTCCTGCGGTAACCGTGAATACCCCACCTTTTCCATGAGCCACATCTTCGCCGAAGATACACATATCCGGGTTGCGGGCCAGTTCTTCATCCAGTGCATGATTGAGAGCGTCAACCATGAAGATCTCCGTGCCTGAGGGAGTGCGCTCTACTATCCCTTCCCACGGCGATGGATTAGTGAAAGTAAAGGCAGTCGATTCGCTCGGGTCGCAATCAGGTCTCCTTTCGGCATCTTCTGCCGCCGCGTCTACAAGGGTTTTCAACTCAGCGTGAATCTTCTCGAGCTCCGCTTGTTTGACGACCCCACGATCGAGCAGGATCGCTCGCGTCAACCGTAAGGGACAGCGCATCTGCTCCTTGGCTAGGTCTTCGGGCGTTCTGTACTTGAGGTGGTTGTCGGATATCGAATGGCTTTGCAGCCGGGGTACATGTGCCTCGATTAAGCTAGGGCCTTCACCTCGCCTAGCGCGGGCATGAGCAGCCTCCAGGGCCGTGAATGAGGCTTCGAAGTCAGACCCATTTACCTCCTGACTCTCAAGGTTCTCGTAGTTGCGCGCTAATTTCGCAACGCTACCACCAGCTAATTGTTCTGCAATCGGTACCGATATCGCATAGTTGTTGTTCTCGACCAGGAACACGATCGGAAGGAGATCCCTCGCCGCCCAGTTGAGAGCTTCGTGAAAATCACCTTGTGAGCAGGTGCCCTCTCCAGCTGAAACGTACACCACTTCGTCGAGGTGTTTCATCTTGGCCCCAAGAGCACACCCGACAGCTTGGAGAAATTGACTGCCCGTTGGCGAGCTCTGAGAAGGGATCCTTAAATTCAGATGCCCGTAGTGCATCGGCATCATCCTGCCGTGGGAGTTAGGGTCATCCTGCTTATTCATCGCATTCATCAGCAATTCCTCGGCAGTCATGCCGAGTCCGACAACTAAGGCCATGTCGCGGTAGTACGGATAAAACCAGTCATGACCTGCCCGAAAGACGAGCGACGCAGCGACTTGGACAGCTTCGTGACCAGAACAACTGATCTGAAAATGGCACTTATTCTGCTTGTACAGGGTAATCGTCTTTTCGTCTATCAACCGCGACAAGAGCATTGTGCGATACGCCCACAGGAGGGTCTCGCCCTTGACCTCGTTGACCGCTTGACGGGCCCCGTTACGTGAGGAGTTTATCTGAGCCTCACCGGCTCGATTCCTAGCTGGCTTTCTGCTCTCTGTAGATCGTGTTGATCGTTGCATCGTCTAGTTATGTTTCATGCCCGCCAAAGTGGGCCAGGAGTGTAGACCGAACGTGACGTATCAAGCGCCTTTTCGGCTGATGGACGGGACCCTAGCACATCAACGAGGCGTGTACCTAAAAATTTCGCAAAAGTGCGCTACCAAACCTTGATTAACATCGTCGAGTAACAGGGGCTGCGAACAAAAGTCACTCAAGGATACCACCCGTATATTCCCGAGGCCACACGGATTTATGCATTCAAAGCGGTCCGCGCAAGGGAGTACGTTGAGCGAAAGTCCGTGTCGAGTACACCACCTTGAGATACGCACACCGATAAACGCTATCTTGGACGACTTATCAATCCAAACGCCTGTTTTGCCAGGGATCGTAGTTGGTTGTATCCCGAAATCTCGTAGGGTTCGTAGGATTACCTCCTCTAATGATCGCATATACCAAGCAACATCTGTCTTGTGGTTCCGAAGATTGATGATCGGATAGCAGATAGATTGTTCTGGGCCATGGTAAGTCACGCTGCCCCCACGCTCAATTGCGTGGACCTCAAGACCCCGCTCGCTCAGAAGCTTCTCCTCAGGCACCAGGATATGCTCCTTGGCAGTTGAACTTCCGCACGTGATGACCGGATTGTGGCTGCAGACGATAAGGGTATCCCCGACCAGGCCCTCAACCAACAGCTGGTGCAATGAGCGCTGGAGCTCCAAGGTTTCCCCGTAGTCGACCCTTCCTAGGATCCGTACGTCGAGCTGTAATCCTCCTGAACTCACTCGACTACACGCTCGCACACGCGGTTAGCGTCACTGCGAAGCGCTCCTCAAAAGTTAATTGGTCGACCGAGCGCCAGGCCCATCGCCTCCATGGTAGCCTCCGAGAGGGTCGGATGGGGGTGTATGGTATCGAGTACGCTTCCTGCAATGCCCTCATGCGAGCGGATAACAGCGGCCTCTGAGATAAGCTCGGTTGCCTCTGAGTGGATGATGTGCACGCCGAGCACCTCGCCGATCTCCTCATCGATGATCACCTTTACGAATCCCTCTTGTTCGCCGATCGCAATCGCCTTTCCGATCGCTGAGAAGGGTATCTTGCCGACTCGGTACTTGATTCCTTTTTCTTTGGCTGCCCGCTCTGTCATGCCGACTGAGGCTACTTGGGGCTGACAATATGTACAGCCCGGGATATTGTCATAGCGCATCGGATGCTTCGATTTGCCGGAGGCGCACTCAGCGGCAACAAGCCCCTCGTGGCTCGCCTTGTGGGCTAGGGCAGGCCCACCCGCCACATCTCCGATAGCATAGTGATGTGGTATGTTGGTACGCATTAACTCGTCTACCTTGACGAAACCCTTGTGAGTCTCAATCCCGACCTTATCGAGACCGATATTCTCGGTGTTGGGGAGGATGCCGATTGCAACAAGACACGCATCGCCACTCCACTTCTCCTCTGAGCTCTTGCTCTTCAGGGTAGCACTCACTACGTCTCCGGAGCGTTTGAGGTCCTGAACTGCCGTGGCAGTGCGGATCGTCATGCCGTTCTTAGTGAAAATCTTTTCGAGCGTCTGAGCAACCTCTGTGTCCTCCACGGGCAGGATCTGGTCCATCATCTCGACCACGGTAACCTGGGTGCCGAGTGAGCTAAAGAAATAGGCAAACTCAATTCCGATGGCTCCCGCGCCGATTACAAGGAGCTTTTGTGGGAGGCGCTTACTTTCGAGGACCGTGCGTGACGTATGTATTACTGAGCCATCGATCTCGACCCCAGGTATAGGTCGCGGTCGGGCACCAGTAGCGATGATAATATCCTTGAATTCATAGGTGGTGGATTTGCCTCCTACGTCGGTGACAACCACTTTATTCCCCTTCTCTAGTACACCGTTTCCGGAAATTACCTCGACCTTGTTTTTTCGCATCAGATAGTTTACGCCACCTGAGAGCTTGGTCGCGACCTCTCGCGATCTGTCGATAATGCGCGGGAAGTCGATTGAGAGCTGGCCGGTGGAGAATCCAAAGGTCGAGGCGTGTTTCATGTCGTTGTAGAGCTGCGCGGAGCGGAGCAGCGCTTTAGATGGGATACATCCCCAATTCAGACACACGCCGCCCAGAGCATCGCGCTCAACTATCGATACCTTTCGACCGAGTTGAGCTGCACGAATAGCCGCTACGTAGCCGCCGGGGCCTGAGCCAAGAACTATAAGGTCGCGAGACTGACTAGCCATACTGAAGAGTTGCTCCTACCAGATTGTGACACACGCAGCCTTCAAGAATCGTTAGGCCGAGGGCCGGTGTATGTATTCCAACCCTTTACATAGATCACTTCGGAACCGGGGGCAAACTACCCAAGCACCCAAAGAGCCAGGTACCCGTCACTACAACGAGTCTTTTAATCCCGAGAGGACCTTTTGAGGGCCTCCAAAGGAGCTTGCATGAGCGGTTTTTCCCCGTCGCGAAGGGCGAAAACCGACCTGAATCGCAACAATGTCGTAAACAACGCTTGCGGCGTGGCTCCTTATCCTTCTGCTCAATAAAATCACGCATCGGCGTGGTTTCGCCGCGCCTCCCTAGGCAGCGGCTTGAGGCGCGTCTGAATTCGGGAGTCCGCTCTGTCTTGAAAGGAGCATCTGAACCAGGGCCTCCTCCCTCTCCGGGCTTGGTAAATGCTTCACGTGATCAAAGATCTGAAGCAGGTAAGTGGTATGTGCCGCAGCGTCGTACGAGCTGCGCTGAGATAATTCTCGATAGATCCTTTCGATGTAAGAACTCTTTTCCATACTGCATTCCTCGAGATCGAAGTAAACAAAACGACACTAACAGGGGTCTCGGGCGGCCGATAGAGATGCGGACCCGCAAACTAAGCCGTGTCATGCCGAATGCAATTCGTACCGCCAGGTGTACTGCCGTATACGTCCGCCTTCCCGAGCGCAGATGAGCTTGGCCTTACTCCACTACGTTTCCTAGCTGTTCTAGAGAAAGGATCTTTATGACACCAGGTTTCGTGAGGTCGAGTAACCCCTCACGTTCTAAATTCTTCGTGACGCGAATGGCTGTTTCGGGGGTGGTGCCAGTAAGATCGGCCAGCTCCTTGCGAGTTAAAAATATTCGTGTTTGGTCAGTCGACGCCGCTGGGCGACCGAATCGGGGGGCGAGCGCAAGGAGCGCAGCCACGATGCGGCTTTCAACCCGTGAATGTGCGAGACCAAGTGCAAGGTCGTTCGCTCGCCGGCTGCGATGCATCAGCTCCATTGCGACTCTTCGATACACGGAGGGGTTTTTTTCGACAGCTGCACGCATATTCGCTGCGGGAATAGCAAGCACTTTCGCGTCCACTTGCCCCCTCACAGAGGTATCCATATCCATGGACTCAAGAGCGCGTAGGATACCCGTGCAGTCGCCAGGAATCAGGAGATCGAGGGTAAGCTCCTTACCTTGTGGTGTCGATTTGACCACCGCGAGGCGTCCCGAAAGCACCATAAATCCAAAGTCAGGACGCTCTCCATCCATCGATACGAATTCCCCGGCAGCAACATCCTGCACCATGGCACAGCTCGCAAGGTCTTGTAGATCTTTAAGGGGCATAGCTTCGAACAGTGAGATCGACCGTATAGCGTCGTATTTGTACTCATCGATACCACCCGGTAGGGGAGTCCCTTCCTCGAGTATACCTAAAACCGAATCAGACTCCTCTGCCGGCTGAGCGGCGGTCTTTGCCCGATGCATCGTAATCTCGATGTTGGCGCGTAACTCGTTCGGCTCGAACGGCTTGATGATATAGCCGAATGGACGGGTCAGTTTTGCTCGCTGGAGAGTCGCTTCATCCGCATGCGCAGTTACGAAGATAATCGGTGTTCCCACCTTGGTACCGATCCGTTCAGCCGCAGCGATTCCATCTATTTCGCCCTGAATGTTGATGTCCATCAGGATCACATCGGGCCGAAGCTCTACGGCCTGAGTTACCGCATCTTCACCGTTTGTGACGTGTCCGACGACTGAGTATCCTGCAGACTCAAGCTCCTGCATAATGTCGAGAGCAACCACACCCTCGTCTTCGACGACCAATACCTTCGTAGGCATACCTTCTCCTCACTAAGCGCCATAACTCGGCTATGAAGCGAACATCTTAGAATATCACGTTGAAACTACAAACGACTGAGGGCGATCAAATCACTGCGAAGCGTGAGGACTATGATATGGCTCACCCCGGGCTACGCAGTTATCCACGGCGGAGTATGTGCTTGTGGTGCAGTAAACAATAAGCGCGATCCGTTTGTTGGGTGCTCGAGCTCTAGTTCGTAACTCACGAGATGTAGATCAGACGCGTTCGCGCCTCCGTAAAAATTGTCTCCTACAATCGGAATGCCGGCGTGTGCAGCATGGACCCGAATCTGATGGGTTCGACCGGAGACAGGAGAGGCTCGTAAAACCGTCAGGACGGATGACTCTTCGCGAGTTGAGTATAGACGCTCGAAGTGGGTAAGGGCAGCTTGCCCGACCTCATTTGAGACCGTCCGTAGCACCGGATGAGATGGATCTCGCACTATATGCAGGTCTTCGGTGTGCTCGTGCCATGGACATGGAGCCGTTGTTACGAGTCGATAACTCTTCTTTACGTGGCGCAATTCAAACGCTCTTTGAAGCGGACCGTGAGCGCGCTCGGAGAGGCTCACAACCAAGATACCTTGTGCCGACATATCGAGTCGTGATGGCATGTGGATGGTGCGATTGAAGAGCTTCTCAAGTGATGCTTTGAGGCTAAAATGTCGCTGCTCCTTAGCGGGCATGCTCGGTAGTCGCGGCGGTTTATAGGCTACGCAGATATCGTCATCAGCATAGACAATCTGCTCTGGGGTAAACGGGGCGAATACAGTGCCAGCGTCGCCTATATCGAATTTGGGTTCGTAGTACTCGACTTTGCACGGATAGACCAAGGGCTGGTCTCGAGTAATCTCTCTCCCATTGAGGAAGATTCCCCCAAAGTCCAGACGTTCCGTCCACGATTCCTCCGATATATGAGGTAGGTTGCAAACGAGGAAGGAGATGACGGTGTGAACACGGTTCGCTGGTTCCAGGAGATGCCAACACCAGTACTTCGTGCGTAGCGTCTGCTCAACCCGGTCGAGGTCTGGACACAGGGTGCAAGGAGCCTTAACGGGAACCTTCATGCGTTGAGGGTATATCTTACTGTGGTGCTTTGCCAGCGTTTTGGCCGGTTTGCTTAAACGCCTTAAACCCCATGAGGGCAAAATTGATACGAGAGAGTCTGTCGAGAAGTTCTTCTGCGGGTAGATCTGCGCTGAGTGGTATCTTGTTTTGGTCGAGCCCAAAGCTCTTCTCGTAACGCGATAGCTTCGACAGCATCGAACCATCGAGCACACGACGGATCTTTTCACGGGCGAACTTCGACCGCTCAGTTCTGACATCGACCAGTTGTCGTAGAGGGCCGAGCTGATTAAGCACGGCCACCGACGTGGGGTCTTCGCCCTCGCAGATAGGTACACTACCCGTTACGGCGTGGGTCTCTGAGAGCAAGGCAGGTGTGACGTTAGCGAATCCTACCGTCCCCTCTGCGGTGGTTGCCATAGCGGTAGCAACTGTATCTTGCGTGAGGCCTGCTCTGTCGACCGTGAAAGAGATCTCAAAAAGTCTCTCGCCGATCTTCGTGATAGCTGTTTCGCTGACCTCTTTTACCCCGCTCGTCGATAGCAGGATCCCCACTGCTTTTGTAGGATCAGGTTTTATCTCCAGTCGCACCTTGACCGGGATCGGCCCTTGTGCGTGCTCATCAGCCGCGTGCCCTGTAAGCGGTATGAGCAGAACCAAGGCAGAGCTGAGCAGAGCTGCTATGAGTTTCGGGCGAGGGTGGCGTGTAAGGGTGTTTGTGAACTTCATAGCGCTACGAGCTGGGGATAGTTTTCCTCAATTCTTCGAGTATTTTGAGCGACGCATCAAGTTGGAGCGTCTCGCGCTCGAGTCCTTTTGCCTTGGCCACCAACTCGCCGACAGAGCGCTTGAAGTCCGCATCTGCTCCCGTATCCGTGACCTCTACGCGAAAATTTTGTACGCATGCACGCCTTACCGCGAAGCGTTGGGAGGTCACGAGGTTCCCATCAGGCTGGTGGACCACGAATTGGTATGACATCGCCGCCATCGGAGCGGGGATCTCCACTCGATACTCGGGAAAATCTTGTACGTTCAGATTGCCTTTCGGCATAGTGATGTCTAGAAGCCTTCCGTCACGAGAGCCGACGAGGCGAATCTTTAAATTCACGTCTTTCGTGTTTCGAAGCTCGATCGTGACCGGAAGCCATGGGCTCGCTTGCGGTAGATTCTGTAGGTCCGGTGGACGATGAACTACCTGAATAGGAGGTTTTGCATCCTGCGCAAGAGCTCTTGGTATCCGCGGATCACCAACAAAACAAACAGTGACCAACAATGAGCCCACGATATATTTCAGACTGCGCAAGCGCATACTTTCCTACGATGATAGCTTCGATACCTTCCAGATACCGGATTCTCCGGTAACAGCATTACTGAAAGTCCCGCTGATTGTATCGGAAGTGAGCTCTCCCGTAACGTATAAAATTATACCGTTTGACCGAATAGCGAGGGTCGAAGACGGAGTGTTTGCCTCCTGCTTCGTCGAAACCATCAGTGGGGCCCATCCTGCGATGCCAAAAATGACCACGAGTTGGCGTTGAGCCGGTTTGGAGATCAGCGTTATCGGGGCTCTCACTCCCGGAATAAGGTCGTCTAACTGCCCGACGTAGGTCCCTTCGGGAATGTGCGGAAACGCGAAAGGCTCCGGCGACTGTGACCTCTCTTGAGTCTCCTCTTTAGGCGGCTGTGGTTCATTCAGTTGCGGCTCATCTTGCGTGCTCACTGCCGCAGTATGAGGGGTTGAATCTCTGCTCGAGAAGAAGAATTGATACCCTGCTACGGTAGCAACCGTCAGCACGGTTGCTAGAAAACCCACAACAGCGGGCCTAAAAACCGGAGGTAGAGCGCGGAACCTCGTGAGCGCCGAATTGCCGATGGTTTGACCTGAGGTCTCCTTTCTTTTGAGAGAATAGGCAGCCGTGCGTGTACTCTCTGTCTCCGACCTCTTTCGGGCCTCCTTCACATCGCGTATCGCCTCTGCAACGGCTCGCTCCTGATCGAGTTGATTTTTTCGAGCAGCTACCTCGCCCTTTTTCTGCTGATCGCGGGCCACGAGCTCCTTGATGCGGTCGAGGTCAATACGCTCAGTAGGTTGAGGTATTCGCTCACCCTGGTAGGGCTCCTGGGGCGTAGCGGGGGCAGGCGGCTGGTCGACCGCTGGTTCTGAGACAACCGGGTTCGCGTGAATTTCTGCAACTACAGGCGGAGGAGTACCGTCGTGGGGTTGAATCTCATCCTCGTTAACAGGGGCTGGGTCTCTGACCTGATGTGCAACGGAGTGAATAACGTTCGCCGATTCAGACGGCGGCGAGGCCATCGGTTTGTCGGAGTTGGCGGCAATTGCCTCAGGTCTCGTTGGTGACTCCGTGCGCACAGCCGCAGGAGTCGCGTCGATTGGTGCTGCATTCGCCACCATGCGGTGTTCTACGATCTTTCCGTTGAAATCCGGATTGCCGAGCGCTTTGATAGCCTCAAGTGCTGACTGAAAACGAGTTTCAGGATCGAACCTCATCAAGGTGGAGATGACGGCCGATAAGTTTGAGGGTATCGAAGGATTTCGCTCGTGAAGCGTCACGAGAGATCCGTCCCTGCGTTTGTCGAGTTGCTCGGCGATGGGTAGACCTTCAAACGGATGCGAGCCACTGAGAAGTTCGTAAAAGCATAATCCTAGTGCGTACAAGTCGGATCGAGTATCGTATCGAACACCTTCAAGGGACTCCGGCGGCAGATAAGGAAAGGAGCCCACTCCTGATTTAAGATCGTCGAGCGATACGTCATCGCCTGGAAGCAAAGCTAATCCGAAATCCGCAAGCCGGATCTCACTGTTGCTCGTAACCAGGACGTTATCAGGTTTCATATCTCGATGTATCACCCCGGTGGCGTGTACGAAATCGAGAGCCTCAAGCACTTGGTGGAGAAATCGAGTCGCCTTTTCGATATTTAATCCGCCGGCAGCGGAGAACTTTCGCAGGTCGCCAAGGGGTGCGTACTCCATGGAAAGATAGCAGAGGTCTTCAACCGAGTGAAAATCATCGAGGCGTACGACGTATTTGTGGCGACACGAAACGAGGGTCAGTGCCTCCTTGCGTAGGCGAGCTGTCAGAGAGCTTTTGCCCTTGTGGTTGACCAAAACCTTGAGCGCCACCTCCTGAGTAGAGGCACCAATGTGTTTTGCATGGTACACAACGCTGTCAGATCCGCGTCCAACGATCTCGATAACTTCGTATCGACCATCGAATATCTTCCGCTTTTTAGCGTTCGGAAGTGCCATGAACCTACCTTACAACTGACCAGTCTGGAGCAGAGCCGGTCAGCTTATGATATGACAACTTTCGTGTCAGCTGACGCAAACTGTCTCCTCATATCCCCAGCCCCAACAGCTTGTAGCCATCTGACCACGTGCGGCCGAGCACAACGGATATAATTCTTACTGTTCTATCTTATAATCCTATGTTTTGTGAATATGCTTCAGGTATGAGTCTGGTTGAATGAGTTTAAGGGGGTAAGTAGGTAATACCAGGAGTTGTTTTGTGGCCTGTTTTATCCTTCCCGAGTTTTGCTTGTAGCCTCTGTGCCTTGACCTCCGGACCAATGCGGGTGCTCGCTGGTCTGTAACAGTATCGAAGTGCTGTTGAATAATTGTTGTGATTGCAATAGCCTACGGCGTGAGTTCGGTGTGCACCCGTAGCTCAGTTGGATAGAGCACCCGCCTTCTAAGCGGGTGGTCAGAGGTTCGAATCCTCTCGGGTGCGTTTTTGTGCGTCGTCGGTTAGAGGGCGTAAGTGCCGTACGATAGGTAGAGATTTCGGCTTGTTAAGCCGTGAAAGGATAGACATGGGCGAGCTCGATCCGTACCTCGGAATCCTCTTACTGACGATAGCCGCCGGTGGTTTTTTGGTCACTATGGTGATCCTTGCATCGCTCCTGGGGCCAAAGAATCCGACCAAAACCAAACAGGCCCCCTGGGAATGTGGGGCGATACCCGTGGGATCGGTAAAAGACCAACGTTTTAATGTGCGCTTTTATCTTGTGGCGATGCTGTTCATCCTCTTCGATATTGAGGTGATCTTTATGTATCCATGGGCGGTGGTTCTAGAGAAGCTGGGTACCTTTGCTCTGTGGCAGATGCTCTCTTTCATGGCAGTTCTGTTCGTTGGCCTCATCTATGTGTGGCGCAAGGGTGTCCTTAATTGGAATGACTAAAACAGCTATTGGGCTTCGGGCCCATATCTCGGTCCTTCAGTCAGCGAGGTGGTACTAGCGCAAAAGGGGTGCGAAGCTCGTGGGTTCATTAGTGCGCAGCCTGTGGTTCGTATGCGCCTGCTTCTTGCTCGTGTGTCACGCAGATCACGCGCGCTTCTGGTGGCAGGAGCTGGTCTGCAGCTTTACGCTGTACTGGATACCGCTGGTTCTGCTGGGGCTCGTGGCGGCTGTGCGCGGATATCGTAAGGGTACTGTTTCGGCGGTCCGCTTTGGATTGACTCTCGTAGTACATCTTTGGCTGCTGCTAATCGTCGTCGGTCTCCTGCGTCCGTACGTGTATTTCTCCAAGTGGCCCGGTGTCGATAAGGATCGCTCTATTGGGTTAACCGTGCTCGTTGTCCCCTGGTTTCTACGCGAATCGGGGGTGGAGGTGTTGGATCAGTTGCTTCAGCGATACAGGTCAGATCTCGTCGTTATCACAGGGTTATCGAATCTAGCAGCATTACGTGATTCCGTAGGTAATACCTTCCCATTTTTTATGGCGTTCGAGGATGCTCAGGAGAATAAATTGTTGGCACTTTCCAGATACCCAATCAACGCTATCTCGCGGATTGGTAGTGGCTTTGGAGGTCTGCCAGCGATGTACGGAATGATCGAACTTCCAAAGCAGGAAATGCTCGAACTCGGTGTGCTCTCGCTTTCTCCAATCAAAGACCAAGAATCATTTGAGGATAACAAGTTAACGGCTCGGAGGATGGCGACCTTGGTGCGAAATAGCGCTCGCCACCGAATGCTCATCGGTAGTTTTTTCGAGTCGCCGTTCTCCAAGAATGTTTCGATTTTTTCACGTCAGGGACGCTTGCGTTCTGTGATGTTCGGTCGCGGATTGCATTCCACGTGGGACATGCACAGCACGTTTCTGAGGATGCCTGCCGATCATGCCTTCGTTTCAAGACGTATAATCGTTGAAGAGGTTGAACTTGTTGACGTACAGCAAACTCATCATCGTGGGATGTTTTTCAAGGTGGCCCTAGAGCCGTAACCTTCTTCTGTGAGAGTAACATCATCCGCGCGGTGCGGATGGTACCTTGAATACTGATACGTTTGTCTTGCGATTCAGTTTATGGTCCGGTTTTTTCGATGGGGCGGAAAGAGGTGTGTGAGTGCTTGTTAAGGTGGCTTCAGGACCGTAATCCTCCGCGCCCAGGCGTCCGCTTGAAGCGATCCATGTGGTGATAAGCTGGACGAACTCCTGGTCGTCATCTGGTAAGGATGTGCACCGAGCTATCGCAACGTGCGAGGGATCGCGGGACGTCGCCTTCCAGGCGAATAGAGCGCCTCGGAGGGTGGTTTTAGGGAGCGAGTTGGAGGAGACTCCCATTTGTGTCAGCTGAGCTATGCGCTCGCCTTCTGGCACACCGTGAAAAGCAGCTTCGGCTTCCGCCGGAGACATCCCGTTTGCTAAGAGAGTACGTCTAAGAAGAATGGTTATGGCGTTTCGATAGCAGTACCGTCTTTGCCACAAGAAGTATTCAATCAGCCTTTCGGTTGAGGGTAGTTCGCTCAGTCGTGCGTTGAAGGTAGCTGCGAGGCCACTGGCTTTCAAAAAATGGATCGCAGCCGCCGACGAGAATGATGAGATGATGCTGCTGCGGCGCAGGGGATTTGTATTTTCGGCTGGATCCAAGAAAAGTGAGATCTCGTCCCCTTGTACGAAGGCCACCTTTACGCGAAATGACGACATCATCAGATTAATCGCCGTTTCGTGGAAAGTTTCGGTGATCTGAGGTCCAGTCGGATACTCATCTGCGAGTGCGCTCCAGTCCCCCAAACGGTGCGCATCAAGCCTTAGGACGAGTCGCGTATCAGGTAAGATGAACCCGTCATTGTACGTTTCAAAGCGCTCCATCGAGCGCTGAAGATCGCCTATGCCTCGACCAGCTATCTTTCCTTTGCTCATGGTCGAGTCCTCAATCGGCCTTTACTCTTCAGCATCCTATCTAGATGCGGCATGAGCGATTGGAGTTCCAATAGTAACAATCAACCACCTGAGCAGACTTCGCCAGGGAGCCACGTAAGCCGCTCAACATGCAATCGACGAGTCATATCGCTCTCTCTGCGGCGATAACTTAAAAACCGTTACCCTGCATGCCCCTCATGGAGCGAAAGGGTCGGAGTGGTCGCGAGGCGCTGTTTACGGCTTGTCGCAACACCGAGGAATTACCCTGTTTACCCCGGATAACCGTAGACTTGAGCATGCTGATCTGTTCTCTCTCAGAGAAGAGATAGTCCATGTAGTTCGTTTTTCGCTCTTGGTAGTACGGAAGGACAGGTTCGGCGGAATCAGAACCACCAAAGCGGCACAAGGTGCCTTCCCCGTAGCTACCCCTTCCATCAAACACAGTTCCTGACTCATAGCACTCCGCAAATGAAAGCGAGGGCACAAGCACAAAGAGCGCTACCGCGAATATCTTTTTCATCTTCATCTCCGTATTCGAAGAACTCGCCAACAGTATATTCCAAGACCGCGAGCTACTGAAGAGCTCAATCGGAATCATTGAGACAATGCTCTAAGTATTTAAAAGCACGAGAGGTTTGCGGCGCCTATGGTCATTTTGACCGGTACCGCGGGCGAATGGGTTAGTAAACATCTGGTCCTCACGCTCTGGCATAGTCAACTGCGAGTGCCTCGCTTGGAGAGCGAGGATAAAAGTCGAGTACCGAGAAGAGCCTTGAGGAGTTCAGCGAAACATCCTCAGGACGGACAGGCGAGGCGCTAACGTCGCTCCGTACTGCTTCGCGGATACAGCTTGTGCTAAACCCGCCGACCTCGGCGATGATACGACCGAATTCGACACGCGAAACCCTCTGCGGACCACCACAGTGCCAAACGCCCTCGAGTTTTCGCTCGCAGATCTCTATCAGAGCTCGAGCTGCGTCCTTAAGATGTATCGGAGTTCGAAACTCATCTTTAAAGAGAACTAGTTCTCGACCTTCTCGCAGGGAACTCTCAATCCAGCCAAGAGCCCCTTTCGAAGAGGAAAGAGTATGTCCGTAGAGCAGTGAGAGTCGTACTACCGCACCGACGGAGTTTTCTACGATCTCTCGCTCAGCTTGTCGTTTGGTGCGCGCGTACACGGACGTTGGGCAAGGGAGTGCATACTCGTCAAAACCTCCCTCCGGTGCTCGTGCCCCGTCGAATACTAGGTCCGTTGATGCCAGAACCATGTGAGCTCGAAATCGTTGAGCTATGTCGGCTAACATGCGGGTGAACCCGACATTTGCCATGTGTGCCCGCGGAGGATCATGCTCACATTCAGCGGCAGAAGAAAGCGCCGCTAGATGGAGCACATGTGTCGGAGGACGCGACCTCAATTCCTTCTCGAGCACTGTACCGTTTGTCGTGTCATCGAGAAATATCTCCGATGAGCCGAGGGGAAGGGCACACTCAGTACGCGTTGAACGCACAACGGTTAGTTCAATATCGGGGGCACAGGCCAGGCGCTCGACAACTGCACTTCCCAAGAGTCCTGACGCACCCGAAAGGAGGATCCTCATGGCTTCACTATATAGACCGCTCAGTCTTGATTTCCCAGAAAAATCGAATATCGGCTGCATGTAAAAGGCCTCTCGGTAGCTGGTAGCTTTTCCCCTGGTGCCGAGTGTGGGGCCATATCCCCCTGACGGGTAAGTTGGCAGCCGTCTTGCATTCACTCTCGAGACCCTCCATGGTCGGCAGGTTTTGCCGTGCCAGGGAGGTGGTGTAGTCGTACTCAGTCAAAAAGGATGCCATGAGACTCGAGTCAGCGCTTCTAACAAGCCGCGAGGGAATTACCGCGCACGGACAGGCTATTGCGGTGGTCGGCGATAACATTTCAAACGTCAGTACGACTGCGTATAAGACCGCGCGTCCCGAATTCGCAGATGTCCTGGGACAAGCCGCTGGCCAGCGTAACGGCGAGGTGTTGACGGGGGCGGGCGATGGAGTACAGGTATCACGAATTCGAAGTATTCAGGGAACCGGAGCGATAGAGGTTACGGGAAGAGACCTCGATGTGGCCATATCCGGAGGGGGATTCTTTGTGGTGGGCGCCGCTAACGCTCCACAGTTCAGCAGAGCAGGAAATCTTGAAATCAATCCGCAGGGTAATCTGAGCACATCGTTTGGTCAGGAGGTTCTGGGGTACTCGGGCACCGATCTGGCTACCCTTGGACCGATTAATATGTTCGAAGTAGATACGGTCGGAGTTCCAACAACTCAGATTGAGATATTTGGAAATCTCGATGGGAGCGCTGCCTTGACGGCGCCTCCTGCCAATCCGGCGAACTTCCGAGATATCAATAAAGCTCTCTCGTTCAGTACCTCCCAGACCCTGTACGATTCACAGGGTGCTCGTCACGATGTTTTGGTCGGATTCTTCCGGACAGGCAGTAACAATTGGCAGGTACGGGTCTACACAGATGGCGCTGAGGTCGGGGGAACTGCCGGTACACCCACCGTCATAGGGGAGGGGTCAATCACCTTCAATGGAACCGGCTTTATAGGAGGTGAGGGTTCTTCGGTAAATGTCGTTGCGAACTGGAGCAACGGTTCTGCTCCCAGTAATTTAACGGTTGATCTGAGTAACTTTACGCAGTTTTCTGGGGCTTCCTTGATAAACAATATTACACAGGACGGTCGAGGGGCAGGGAACATCTCCTCGTATGAGGTCGAATCTGACGGCCGTATCTTTGCGCGACTCGACAATGGAGATCGTGCTCAGGTTGGTACGATACCGCTGGCTACCTTCACCAATACAGACGGACTGCTTCGCAGTGGTACCTCAACCTATTCGCAGAGCGAGCAGGCGGGGAAACTCGAGGTGGGTAGGGCTGGAACTGGTCCCCGAGGTACACTAGAGGGACGTGCTCTCGAGCGCTCAACGGTTGACATCGCCCAACAGTTCGTCGATCTCGTGGTATTTCAGCGCGGATATCAAGCCAACTCGCAGGTGCTGTCGGCCGCCAACGAGCTTCTACAGGGTACGATCCAACTGATTCGTTAACTGATCGTTTTGTTGCGCCTATCAGCTACTGTTTGAGCAAATCACACCCAGGAAGTTCCTCCTCCGGGTATGTGTTCTGAATCTCCTTGATCGAACAGTCTGAGAGATCCGCCAGCGGATATGCAACGCTCGATGTTATGATTCCGTCCTCATATACGATGATGATGCAGCTGGGCTCCGAAACCTTTCTGACCCTAGCGGGTTCATCGGTCGGACCGGGAATGGTCTGAGGTTTGGTCGGGCTCAGCCCGAATCGACCGTCGTTAGCCGAGGTTTGCTCAGTAGCGTCGATCCCGAGACCAGCCATGTCTACGTCTGCAAGCGGCTTGCAGGTCCCGTCGACGACCTGACCGAAGCTTAGTCTATCGGCGCCCGTGCCAGATGAGCCGCCGCCACATCCTGAGCTGAGAAAACTGAAAGAAGCCAGCACTAAGCCGATGATGACGAGTTTGTTCCTCCCGGCCCTGTGGCAATTCGGAGTTTTCTCATTCAGTTTCATCTTGGTTGTCCTCCACCGTGCAAATTCTTCCGAATGACCCAAAGGTAAATCGTACTGTACCGTTTTTGTACTCAGCAAGCGACCGTTCACTGAGATCACGGTCGTACTGGGCTACGTGATCTCGAATCTTCTTGTGTAGTGCACCTGATTCTTGGTTGATCCACTTTCGAAGCTCCGCCTCGAACTCAAGAGGGATGTTGTCGAAGCTAGTTGTCGTATGGTGATGCGGGGGAGGTCCCTTTGCACAAACGTTCTCCTCGGCAGTCGAGAGCAGCTCGCCAACATCACGCGCGATTATACGAGCCGTATTTTCATCATCCATGGCCGAGATAAAAGTCGACTTAAGTGGTGCCACCTCGTTGTTTACTACTTTTACGAGCTCCAGGCGCTCGAGCTCGCAGAGAATAGAGTGAGGATGAATGTCAGCGATGACACTCCGGACCAAAGAAGCAAACTCACTCTCCTCGCTTCCGACACTCAGGGTGCGCGGCTTGCCATCCGGTTGTAGGTAACGTTTCTTCGTATGCCAACACCCGAGGACCTTGATGGAAGGCGAAATCGTATCGCGCTGTGGAGTAATACCTTTGAGGAATTTACTGCCATCCTTGCGGTGAACGCCGGTCATGACACTCAGTCGACTGGTAGTTACCCGCTCGCCTGAGTGTTTGAGGTGGTCCACCCCAGCCTCTAGTAAAGCCATCTTGAGTGCGTCAATTACCTCAGGTAGTAATACCCCGTGGCGGACGCAAAATCGCGCAACCGGGGCAAGCAGTATCGATAAAAAGCGCCTCATGGCCGGGAGCACCCAGTTAAAACACGTAGTGACTGACGAGATACAGCTCGTCACTTTACCACTATAGCATGGGAAAGTTTCCCATGCAAGCATCTCTTATCCCATGTCGTGTAGCCTACAGAGACACGGGTCAATTTCACAAGCGAGTGTGCAGCACACTGCTGAGATCTCTTTATCTAAACAGTGAGAGCTCGTGAGAGGCTTGCGACCAGTTCCTCGGTGTCCGTTTGCGAAGAGGGTCTCTCAAGTACCTGCGAGACAGCACCAAGGAGGTGCTTTTGATTGTCCAGGATCAGCGCCAGTTGTGGATCCGGGTTGCCGCCGAGAAGAACGATTTCGCGTTCTTTTAGGAGGCGGAACATTGCATGCGTCACAACTTGTGCAGACGCTCGATAAGAGGATCCCTGAAGCTTTGTAAAGAGTCGCGAAATACTTTGCGTGATGTCGATCGCCGGAAGTACCCCCATACTAGCGAGTTCCTTGCGAAGAATGAGGTGTCCATCAAGAAGGCTTTTAATCTCGTCGGCGAGTGGATCAATGTCCTCATCTTGGTTGGTTAGTACCGTGTAGATCGCCGTTATAGAGCCGCGCGAGGAGGTTCCAGCTCGCTCGAGGAGTTTGGGAAGCTGGGTGTATACCGAGTTGGTGTATCCATGCCTAACAGGCATCTCTCCAGCTGCAAGGCTCGTTTCTCGGACGGCTCGGGCCATGCGCGTTAGTGAATCGACGATCAGGAGCACGCGATTGCCGCAGTCCCGAAAGTACTCAGCGATGGCAGTGGCTGTGTAGGGAGCAGTTTGTCGCATCAAGGAGGAATCATCACTTGTGGCAACTACAAGTACGCTGCGGGCTAGACCCTTGGCGCCGAGGGTCTCCTCGATGAATTCCCTGACCTCTCGGCTGCGCTCTCCGACGAGCGCAACAACGATGACATCGACTGCGGCCTCGCGGGCGATCATGGCGAGCAGGGTTGACTTACCTACGCCAGCACTCGCGAAGATCCCTACCTTTTGGCCGTATCCCATAGTGCAAAATCCGTCGATTGCACGAACGCCGGTCGACATCTTTTCATGTATTGTTGGGCGGCTTGAAGGGGGAGGTGGCTTCGTCATCAATCTGCGACGTGCAACTGTCGTCATCTCCAAGCCCACCTCGTCGATCGGTCTCCCTAAGGGATCGATGGTTCGACCGAGTAGTCCTGGCCCGACCTTGATCGTTGCTTGTGTTCCACGAGTTCGGACCGGCGTTCCGGGACATATGCCATCTGAGTCTTCAAAGAGGGCGATCGAGAAGAGGTTTTCATGGAAAGAGATTATCTGACCGCTTTTCCTCGCGCCGTTGCGAGTATCAAGCCAGCAAAGATCTCCTACGGCAGCCCGAGGAAGTCGTGCTAAGATCGATCCCCCTTGAGCCGATACTATCTCGCCGACCAGGGTCAGTGAGGGAGTTGTGTCAGCCAGTGAATTCAAATGTACGTGAGGCCTCATGACGTGCATAGGTCGTCCAGGTCAAGTTCTTGTAAAGCCTCACGCCACGCCGATTCAACAGCGCCCTCATCAGACGTGAGTCGAAATTCGACGTTGGTCAATGAGGGATCCGCCTGTAGCGTTGTTTCGGGGGGAAGTACTAGAGCCGCTTGTGTGATGGTATTTTCGTATCTTGGGTGATACGAGAGATGAAACTTTCGGCCTCTCCTGAGAATATCGAGCGCTTTAGCGAGATAATTCGCGAACAGTTCCGGCTTTTGCTCGATGTTCCGTTGCAGAACGAGTTCGGCCAGATGGTAGGCCAATCTTACGCTATCTCGCTCCCCTTGAGTGATAGCATTCGTGTACTGCTCTCTAATCGCTGAGATAGCCCGCGCTATCTCTGAGCGGGCCGCGAGTAGCCCATCCTGATAGCCTTGACGTCGAGAGCGCTCGCGTATGCGTTTACACGACTCGCATGCTCGACGACGGATACGCCGGGAGGCCTCTTGGGCCTCGTGTCGTGCCGTGCGCACGAGAGCCCGACACCATTCAATAGGGAGCTGGGGGGGCGATGTAGCTTCTCTGAGTAGTGCTGTGACCATTGCTTCCAAGCCCCCCCCCTTGTGTGCTGAGTGATAAATCTCCTGACCACCCTGTATGCCTCGGCTGTATGATAATCGGCATCACGGCGCAAAAGTTTCCTCCTAGGTTGAGAGCGATCTAGTTCGAGGTCGCTTTACCTAATGTCAGGGCGTGAATTTGCACGTTGCTCGCCGTCGGTGGAGACCTAACGTGAGGTGGACATATCCTGTCGACAAAGAATCATGGCGCCAGACCGGGGCGCCGAACGCACGTGTTGTTCGGCCGATATCTGTAATCCTCTGACCAGCTGGAGCCTCGTAATCCGACCTGAACAGTAGCTTTAAGGGGTGTTTGTAGTGTTGGGACTTATCTTCCTCACGGCGCATCGGTCAAGCCTCGTGCGTTTCTTGAGAGATGCCTTGCTAGTCGCATAGTCTCTGCCATCTCAGGGGATGATAGGATCCAAGAGGCTCCGATATAGACGGGCCCTGATGCAATTATGCCGAGTAATAGCGTGAAGCTCGGTGAGAGGTTCAAGGAAACTATCCAGCTGAGGATGACCACCATGGCCGCTGAGGCCACTACAGACCTAAGGGTAGCTGATAGGAACGTACGCCAGGGAAAGGGGCCGATTTTGAGGGCGAATATTGCTAGGATGGCAGCCAGAGAGACAAAGGCTGCCGCTGAGGAAGCCAGTGCTAGACCAACGTGACCAAGAGAGCCCTGCCATGGGATGGCTGCGTGCAGAGATCTCTGAGCGGTGCTCACGAACGCACGTAACCTTGACCCTTCTGATATCACGGGGCCCATCAGCAAGAGTGAAACTACGAGATTAACGATGAGCGATGCGATACCGATCAGCGTGGGAGTAACCGTATCTTTGCGAGCAATAAAAGCCCTCACCAGCATGGAATGGCAGCTCGTCGCCCACAGGCCTAGACTAAGAGCTTGTAGTGCGCGGCTCGTCATGATGCTTGATTGATGGGAGAACGCCCCACGCTCGAACAGGAGCTCAGTGATCGGAAGTGCGAGAGTGCCGATGCCGCATGCGAGCGGAACGATGACGAAGCTTGTATATCGGAGGGAGTTAGAGAGTCGTTTCTGGAAGCCATCATGGTCAGACGTAGCGGAGGCATTGGCTAACGCAGGCAGCAAGACAGAAGCGAGCGCTATCGAAAAGATACCGAGGGGAAACTGAGCGATCCGATCTGCGTAAAACAGCCATGAGACGCTACCCTCTGCTAGGAGGGATGCCAGTAATGTGGCGATAAATATTGTGAGCTGATATATCGAGGCCCCGATTGTGGCTGGGATCATCAGGCGCACAACCTCTCGAATGTCTCTGTGCTGGAGCTCTACGTTGGGGCGAAGAGAGAGGCCACCCCGGCGAAGAGCTGGAACTTGGACGACTATCTGAACTATCCCCCCGACTAGAACAGAGAACGAGATGACGATTGTTGCGGCCCGTGGCTCAAGTGGTAGGGCAAGCAGAGCTCCCGCAATGAGCACGATGTTCATCACCACCTGACCCCATGCTGAAGCACCAAAGATGGCGAGTGCGTTGAGAGCTGAATTTATCATCGCCACTACGCTGACGCATGCGATGTAGGGCATCATGATCATGCTCAGCTGAACACACAGCTCGAATTTTTCCCGATTTTGACTGAACCCAGGAGCGATCAGTTGTATAACTGCCGGGGCATAGAGCATACCCAAGAGGCTCAAAGGGATGGTTATCGTCAGAAGAAATCCTAGGATCCGTTTGAAAGTGCTTGCAGCATCCGCTCTGCTCCGCGAGAGCGAGGAGGAGAACGTCGGTGCGAACGCGGAGGTAAGAGCGCCCTCAGCAACGAAGCTTCTCAGCAGGTTTGGGATCCTAAATGCGACGAAGAAGGCATCTGCAAACAGAGAAGCGCCGAGGATTCTCGCTACGAGCAGGTCTCGCACAAAGCCGAGAACTCGACTAAGCAGTGTGAGGAGGGAGACGATCGCTGTTCCTCGCAGCAGCATTCTGGTTCCTACCGAATCATGAAGCTGCGTGCGACCCTGTAGAGGTCTGAAGAGAGATCTACCTTGCGAGATTTGATGATTCCGTCCGTTCCTGCCATCGACTCTAACGGTATGAAGCCGAGCTTGTCGAAGTCTCGTGTCACCATAATTCCGCTGTTACCGCCAAGCATGTGTTGTACTGCCCCGTATCCAAGGAATTTCGTGTACTCTATATCGAAGGAGATCGGTTCACAGCAGCGCAGCTCGTAGCCGATGTTCTTGGTAATCATGTGAACGTCGGGCCCAACGCTCTTGAGCGTCTCTCTGAGTGACGGAAGTATGACCTCGCCGAGCTCAACTTGCGAGTAACGGATACGACCCATATCGTCTCGCACGCATCCACGAAGTACGTCGCTATGTGACGGATCGAGACAGTCGAGGATACCCTCTGCAAGTACTATGACTCCGTAATTTTTCCCCATCGCCAGGCGCTTGCGTATCGTTGAGAAGATGATACTGGAGATGTCCGAGGGGGTTGGTGCAAATTCAGTAAACTCTTCTGGAATCAGGGTTGAGGTGGCGCCCGCCGCTAACCCTATACCTAAGGCTAAAAAGCCGGCTTTGCGCCCCATCGTAGTTGCAAGAAACCAACGGCGGCACGTTTTGGCGTCCTCTCGTAAGGTCTCTACGATACGGGTTCCGGCATGCAGCGCTGTTTCGAACCCGAAGCTAGGATATTTATTAGGGAGGATAAGGTCGTTGTCGATGGTCTTTGGTACGTGAACGACAGCTAAATCCGGGTTTAATTTCGAGAGCTTTAGGCTCAAATAGGCCGAACCTTCTCCGCCGATAACGATCAATTTATCGATCTCATGCTGCTGTAATCCCGTCATGAGGGTGTCGATGTGTTGCTGGTCCTTGACCGGATTGAATCGCGACGTCCCGATGATTGATCCCCCTTTGTTGTAAATGTTGCTTACCATGTCGGTAGCAAGAGGTATCACGGCGCCTGGCTTGAAGTCCGTCAAGTCGCGAAATCCATTCACAAGACCCTTTACGGTGTAGCCCCGATTGTTGGCCTCGATAACTGCTGAGCTGATTACGGAGTTGATTCCGGGCGCGGGGCCCCCGCTTACCACGATACCGAAGCTCTTTCTATTTGAATCATGTCCCGACTTCATGAGGAGCCTTGACTACACCTGGTGTCAGTAAAGAGCGGGAAGGGTACCATAAGTGGAGATTGAGGCCAATCTGCCATAAGTGGCCTCATATCGAGAGGTCGATCTCGACCAAAAAAAGGGGGGCCTCGTGGCCCCCCTTTTTGTTCGTCGTTTCCCGGATGGTTACTTCTTCTCGGGCGTCGTTCCGCCGTTAAGCCAGCGGTCGACTATTCCCTTGAAGTGGCTGGCAGGGTACGCGCCCTTAACTGCAACTCCATTGACGAAGAAGCCAGGTGTTCCCTGGATGCCGTTCTTGGATGCGAGCTCCATGTCATCCTTGACCTGCTGCTTGGCAGCCTCAGACTCCATATCCTTCTTGAACTTATCGACATCGAGCTTGAGCTCCTTGGCTGTAGCTAGGTAGAACTCCGTACCGAGTTTATCTTGGCCTTGGAAGAGTGCATCGTGGTACTCCCAAAACTTACCCTGCTGCTGTGCGGCCCAGCTCGCACGAGCTGCCGGCTCTGCTTCTTTGTGGAAGGGCAGAGGATAGTGCTTGAATGCAACCTTCACATCCTTAGGATACGCCTTCATGATCTCTTCCATTGTGCTCCGCCCACGACTGCAATACGGACACTGGAAGTCGGAGAACTCTATGATCGTTACTTTGGCGTTGTCTGGTCCAGTGACCGGGCTCTTGCCTACATCCATCTTAACGGGGTTCTTGAACTGATTTTCTAGCTCTGCGCTCGCCTGTTGCTCCTGCCGCTTCATCGCCTCCTGCTGCTTCTTTTGGAAGTAGCGTTCCATAGAGGAGCCGACTTTTTCGGCGCCGGAATCCGATTTGAGGTATTTCTCCATTGCATTTGAGAAATCCTGTTCAGAGATTTCAGCCGTTGCCGAGGTTGCAGCAAGCCCAAGCGCCATCGCCAAAGCTATCGTAAGAGTGGGAGCGTTAGGAAAGAATTTTCGTATCATAATCCTCGTTATAGTTACGGAAAAAACATACATGTCGACCGGGGGACACCCCGCAAGCTAGGACGGAAAAACTGTTATGTACATTCAATCCTCTTTCATCGACCACCTCGGAATATCAGAAAAGAACGGTGTGGACAAATGATATTCTGTTGTCGCTCCATCAGCCGAGACTGATTCGTTTGTTCGTGCTCGGATTGCCCAACTGGTTGTGGCGCTTTTCCTGCGGTTCGGGTAAGGAGGGGTAGTTTCAGTCACCGCTTGTAAAGCTGGGTCTAAACTGTAAAGGGAAACAAAACATATGGAGAAAAGAAACATGTTGCTTTGTATCGTGTCCGTAGCTGGGGTCTTCCTGGGATTGGCGTCAGCCGCAGTAGCTGCCGAAAAGTTAACCGCCGAGATTCAGACCTCTAAGGGTGTGATCGAGGTCGAGTTGACTGCGGATAAAACTCCCATAACCGTGGCGAACTTCGTGAATCTAGCCCAGAAGGGTTTTTATAACGGAGTTGTATTTCATCGGGTGATTCCTGATTTCATGGTTCAAGGTGGTGACCCGACCGGTACTGGCTCAGGTGGGCCGGGCTATCGCTTTCAGGATGAATTTCACCCCACCCTCAAACACGATAAGCCCGGTATCCTCTCCATGGCCAATGCCGGACCAGGAACCAATGGGAGTCAGTTCTTTATCACCCATGTTCCGACTCCCTGGTTAGACGGCAAGCACTCGGTTTTTGGTGCAGTGGTCAAAGGACAGGACGTCGTCAACGCGATTCAGAAGGGGGACTCGATAAAATCCGTGACGATTACAGGTGATACCAAGGAGCTGTTTGAGAACGCCCAGGTGAAGGGGGTTATGGCTTCGTGGAATTCGGCGTTGGAGAAAAAGTCGTAACGATGTGGTCAATTTTGACCGCAAGGCTCGCTCAGACTTTGCGAGCGAGCCTTGCCGTTAGGCCCCGTACACCGTGTTGCTACAAGGCGGTATTCATGAGCGCCTGAATACGTTTCTCAAGAGGCGGGTGAGTTGAGAAAAGTAATCCAACTCCGCCAGATATCTTGAGAGCAGCTAGCGCCGGTTGATCGTTGCTGACGCGTTGCTGATTGGACGCAAGCCTTTGAAGCGCTGCAATCATATCGCTCTTTCCTGCATACCGTGCTCCGCCATTATCAGCGCGGAACTCACGCCAGCGAGAAAATGCGCACACGACGATCATCCCGAGAATTCCGAGTACCATCTCTAGTCCGAAGGTGATAACGCTTTGCATCGCATAGCGATTCTCTCCCCGTGAGTTTTGAGTGAGCGCCCACGCGATGATACGAGCGAAGAACATCACGAATGCGTTCACCACACCTTGTAGGAGGGTCATGGTAACCATATCCCCGTTGGCAATATGAGCGATCTCATGCGCGGCTACCCCCTCGATCTCGTTTTTATTCATGGACTGAAGGAGCCCACTCGAGAAGGCGACGAGTGAGCGACGCTTTGAGGGGCCAGTTGCGAAGGCGTTTACCTCGGGGCTGTTGTATATACCAACCTGCGGCATTACCGTGAGGCCAGCTTTACGGGCCAGGTCATCAACCATCAATACCAACCAGCCACCTTGTGGGTCGGTTCGGTCAATAACCTGGACCCCCATCATCCATTTTGCGCTCATGCGAGAGATCGCGAGCGATATGAGCGAGCCACTCATACCCCAGATGAGGCAGAAGGCCGCCAGCTGATAGTAATCGATGCCCTGTGCGGACAGATACCGTCCCAAACCCAGTACGTTCACCAAGATCGAAATGGTGAGCATCACGAGAACGTTCGTGAGCACGAAGAGAATTATGCGTTTCATTGAGCCACCCTTTTAAAATACCTCGAACCGCTTAGATGGTGCTTCCTCGCTCGATATTCAAGGCCGTATAACTATGAATCTAGTATATGTTGCACTAGCATCTCAACCCAACGTGTGAGGGGTAATTAGGCAAGCGGGGAGACTCTATCTATGGAACTCTTAAAGGAGCTATCAGAGGCGGCAGGTGTCCCTGGGTGCGAGGGGCCAGTTGCTGAGATTATAACCCGCGAGCTCAAGGGGATAGTTGACTCTATCTCTACTGATGCCATGGGGAATGTGATCGCCTTTAAGGCCGGCAAGGCCAAGCAGAGGGAAAAGATCATGTTTGCCGCCCACATGGACGAAATCGGTTTCTATGTCAGCTTCATCGACGAGCGGGGCTTTCTCAGGTTGCAAGAGGTGGGAGGGTTTGATACCCGCAATCTCTTCGCGCGGCGCGTCATCGTCCATGCGGCGAAGGGGCCCTTGCGAGGAGTCTTGAATCCTACGGGGAGAGCCCTGCACGTGGCCAGCCCAGAGGAGAAAAAAGCCTACAAAGAGGTCGCCGACTTCTACGTTGACCTTGGATTGCCAGGAAAGCAGGTTTCGAAGCTGGTTCAGGTCGGTGATATGGTTACACTCGATGCCCCTTTCGTTGAGTATGGAGAATACGCGAGTGGGAAGTGCCTTGATAATCGTGTGCAGGTCTACATTGCAATTAAGGTTTTGCAGGCGCTCAAGACCGTTAAACACGACATTTATGGCGTGTTCACGGTTCAGGAGGAGGTTGGATTGCGCGGTGCGTTCACGAGCACCTACGGCATTTCGCCTGATATAGGTATCTGTCTCGATACGACGATTGCCTCTGATACACCCGGAGTCCCTGCAGAGCAGAGGGTTACAGTGCTAGGGCGAGGGGTAGGCATCAAGGTACTGGATGGCTCGGTGATTAGCGACCGGAAGTTAGTTGAGGATTTCGTATCGCTCGCAAAGAAGGGGCGCATAAGGTACCAGATGGAGGTTTTGCCCCGTGGCGGTACGGATGCCGGCGCGATGCAACGATCGCGAGCAGGTGTTCGTACGATTACCCTCTCGGTACCAACTCGATACATCCATACGGTGACGGAGACAGTTCACAAAGCTGACATCGCAGCTACGGAGGCCCTCTTGAAGAGATTTTTGCAGTCATAGGGCCAAAGGGGTTAGTAGAAGGTCAAAACAGAACTGTGGTTGGTGCTTCCTTGATCCGAATTTCCGGGGTCAAAGGTCTATCCGCTTGACATTTCAGCTTTTTTCTTCTTGCTCCCTACACGTCAATACGTTAGTGCTTAAGGGCGTCTTTTGACATCTTAAGAGCTTAGAACCGAGTAGTTGGGCGCCAAGGAAGGCGGAGAAAAATGCTAATTCTGACAAGGAAGCCAGGAGAAAGCCTCTACATAGGGGACGATGTCAAGGTCACGATAGTAGAGATTAAGGGCAATCAAATTCGAGTAGGAATAGATGCTCCCGCGGATCTTAGGATTTACCGCGAGGAGATTTACAAGCAGATTCTCGAAGAAAACAAGAGTGCTGCTGAGGCTGTGATGAGTGGAAGTGCGCTAGAACAGTTGTCTGGTACGTGGAAAGGTGTTGGTCGAGAGGATTCCCAGTCAGGTTCTCGTGAAAAGGGATCTCGAACAACCGGTCTGTCGTCCCTATCAAGGCAGCCACAGCCGCAAGTGTTCATGAAGCGAAAAAAGCGCTCTCGTTTCGACGAGGATGAAGAGGATGGTAAGAAGGTCCCTCCGGAGACAGAGGGGGAGCAGGAGTCATGAGCGACGAGTCGGCTGAAAAGCAAGAGCTTATTACGTTTGCCAGCACTCGTTTCGGTGAGTTACAGGTGCCTGCGGAAAGTGTTATCGAGTTTCCCTCAGGGGTGATCGGGTTCTCGCATACGACGCAGTACGTCATGCTCGAGCATAAGCACCCGTTTTCCTGGCTGCACTCGGTTCAAGATGCAAACTTGGCTTTCGTAGTAGTTGATGGATTTGAGTTCGGCCAGCAATTCGATGTCAAGCCGCCGATCGGCAACAAGGATACCGATATGCGGGAGGACGACGAATATGCGATCCTCATTATCGTTACCGTAAGGTCCGATCCGCGTTTGACAACCGCAAACCTCAAAGCACCACTCTTCGTGAATATGCGCAACCGTCGGGGGGTCCAGGTCATATTCGATGACCCGCGTTACTCGACTCGATTTCCGCTGTGGAGCGAAGATTCCCAAAAGAATGCCGAACAGGCGACGACTGAACAGGCGCCCGCAGGTCAAAAAAGTGAAGACGGTTCGAAGTAGCTTTTCTTAGTCTCCGACCTTCACGTTGCCTTCAAACAGGGTCCACTTACCTTGCTGAGCGATAATTTTTCGTTGTGGAAGGAGTTCCTTCAAGCGGTTGACGTTGCCGCTACCGCGAACCAGGAGAGCATCCACGGGGGCTGATGGGATCTCGTGAGCGTCGAGAAGCATGGCTTTAATCGACCCACGTTCCAGTGTTGTTCCGTAAAATGTGGCCGAAAAAGGGAAATAGAAGGGGAAACCGATCGTCAAATCGCGTTTATGGGGGATCGCATCTTGAGCCATCTCTAGGGCCCGCCTGCTGGAGCGGTTCAGGGCTAGGTGCTCTGAAAAACACGCTATCACCAAGAGGTACACAGCTCCGGTAGCAAGGGTGACCTGCGATACGCTGCTAAGCATCTCTGCGAATCGAGTGGTTCGAAAACCGTGAACCACGAGAGCGATGCCGACCATGCATGCCGCGGCTACCGCGAGCACAGGAGCATCAAATAAGAGCGATGCAAGCCCACCTGCTATGCATATCAATCCAAGGGTTATCACCGTGTATCGGCACGCTGCAGAGAACCGAGTCGCTCGCCAATTCTCACTGACTACGAGAGAGCGCCAGCCCGCAGCAATAAGGAGTGCGAATCCGGGAATAGAAGGGACAAAGTACGTGTAGGTGTATTGCCGAGCAAAGGTAAAGAGGAGAGGGCAGCTCACCATCCACAACGCAGCAAACACCGCCCAGGGATCTCGAGCGAACCAGCTGTGCACTCGAGCAGAGATGTTTTTGCAGGATGGTACCTGGGCAAACCACGGTAGCACTAGGAATGACCACGGAGAGAGACCAGCGAAGGTCATCAGCCAGGATGCCCCGAATAGCTGGACATGTCCCGTGCCGTACGCATCGCCGTAATCTTTAACCAGATACCGCGCTAGATTCTCATTCCAGATGAAATAGCGCAGGAAACCTGGATTGCGGTACTCCTGAATGAGGTACCATGGAGCAACTATCAGGACGAAGGCGCTTGCGCCTTCAATCCATCTGAGCGACCGCAGCTGCTCGGGCCAGGATCCGTGCACCGATCTATAGAGGAGGGCCCACGGGCAGATCGTAAGACCAACGAGAGCGATGGCAAGTGGGCCTTTGACAAGAACTCCGATTCCGAGACCGATGAAAAATAGGGCACTCCAAAGCCTTGATCGGTCGGCGAGAGCAAAGCTTACAAGGGAGAGAGTGACGCCAACGGTTAAGGTCACGTCTAAGACACATGCCCCAGCCAGAAAGAATATCAGTAGAGAGGTTGCAAGGATTGATACTGCAGCCAAGGCAGTTTGAGTACCGAATTTCACCCTGGCTACGATGAACAGCAGTATTCCGATCGCAATCGCCGAGAGTGTGCTCGGTAGTCGGGCACTCCATTCTTTTACCCCGAAGATGGTGTAGCAGATCTCCATCAGCCAAAAATGGAGCGGGGGCTTGCCTTGGTATGGCTTAAGCTCTCCTTGAAAGTAGATCCAAGGGGTGACCCAATCGTTTCGGTCAAACATTAACTTCGCCACCGAGGCATAGCGGCCCTCGGTGGTGTCTATAAGATCAGGGAAGGGAAGGGAGAGGAGCCGAATTAAAACGATCGCTGCTAAAATTGCTACTGAGCTCTTGATTGCTGTGCCGGTGGTGTTTTCACTCATGAAATCCCTGACTTATGAGATGCGATGTTTCCGGTGTGCATGTTGCCGTCCTGCATGTACCGCCGTGAGCGGCATCAATTCCACAAGCAAACCTATGGCATCTGCCGGTCGAGAGGTTATCACATCGAAGGTATTTGGAAAGGCGGTGGCATCTGCCGGGTTGCCTTTGGGAGGATTGCGTGTCCAACCCGGCAGAGCACCATATGTTTGTACGGTAGGACGTATCAATAGCGTTCTTATTCACTGTTGGTCGTAAAAAACGCCTATATGAACCTGTAGCGGGGCCAAAAATGAGTCGTATACCACATCCTCCCGTGCGCCTACGGGCCTGAGATGTCATACTTGTCAGCGCACTATGGTTGTTTCTGATTCGTCAAAAATTCACGGTAACGCACCCTTGGGTAAGCGATATAGTAAAGCTGCTTTAGCTATAAGAGCTGTGTATTTAGCCGGTGCGGTGCCACTGCTCCTGTGCCTCGGCGGGTGTTTTCGCATCATCGGGGGAAACCACGGGACTCCGCAGCAGCGGCCAGCATCAATGCTTGAGTACTACAAGCCGACTGCCTCATTTGGCAATTATCGAGAGGAGTTGCAGGAGGAGACAGATACATATCTGCATAAGCATATCACCATTGAGTCATATGCGGGTCCCCTCACGGTCGAGTATTTTCAGCGTAAAGGTCAGCGCTCTGAAAGCTTAGTGTTCGTATTCCCCGTGCTTGGGGGTAAGAATTTCATCGAGAAGCACATCGCCAAGTATTTCGTTGAGGCAGGTATCGATTCAGCGATCGTTACTCGCAGTAACGAGTTTAAGGATCCCACGAAGTTTGATCAGCTTGAGGAGATCTTTCGGCTAAACGTAGTGCGTGACCGGCTTGCGATTGATTTTTTCGAAAGTGAATACGGTAAAACGAAATTCGGAACCTTCGGTATCAGTCGAGGAGCCATCAATGTAGCGCTCACAGCAGGGATCGACTCTCGTCTGAAGTACAATGTGCTCGTGATGGGGGGTACCGATCTCGTTAATCTCTTTAACGACTCGGATCAGCCCCGGATAAATAAGTACATAAAGTCGGTGTGTGAGGCCAAAGGATTTACGGAAGAGCAGTTTCTCGAGGCGCTGCAACGTCAGCTCAAGACCGACCCTAAAAATACCGCGCATTTCCTTGAAGGAGAAAATGCACTCTTGATACTCGGTATCTTTGATAAGACAGTTCCCTTTACCTATGGCCTTAAGCTCCGCAATCAGCTGGGCCGCCCGGACACCGTGTTTCTCTTCGCTGATCATTACCTGGGCTTGCTCTTCACGCAGACCGTCTCATTCATACCTCCGAGTAAGGATGGGGGATGGTTCCCCTTTCCGTATGTGGAGGCCGAGGCGGTATCGTTTTATCGGAGGTCCTTCCACGGGAAATGGAGCTGGAAGGCCATCCCGTATCGACTTCTACAGCTTCCCCTGAATCTGGTCGCCGAAGGTATCGCGTACACCGGCTCAGCCTTTGAGGCGATCTTCGGATCTTCGAGGCGAACTGGCGACTCAGCAGAGATTGAGAGCTACTGGAACAGCGTTGCGCGCGGAATCAGCGGTGCCCAAAATCCTTTAGAGCTGCACCGAGATCGAAATGAGTAAACGGTTGCTCAGCAGCGCTCACGTCGCTGTTCTTTGCGTTGTTCACCCAGAACTGAAGAGCACGCGGATCGTACACCACGTTCTGAAAATTTGAAGGCATTACTATTGCTGGCACGATCTCCTTCATTATCACCTCCGGTGTGATAGAACCGCGAGCGTTTGAAAGTGATGTATGCATCTTCTCATCGTAGTGTCCGCCGTACACGATGTTGTTGATCGCTGGGAAGGTACGCTTGTCATCCTTCAACTCAACCCCTGGTGTGTACACCTCGAATCGATTGCGCTCGCGGATATACAACTCAGCCGTGTTGTTCTTGCCATCGCTCATGAGGAAGACAAAAGCATTTGTGCCGACACTCTCGCTGATCACCTTGCGAACCTCTGGTAGATTATGCGCGTAGCTCAACACATCGCGAAGCATGAAGGGCATCGGCTTACCGCGCATCGTTTCACCTTCTGGATCGCCGTACCCCATCTCTCCGAGAGTAATCCCTTCGGCGTTCATCCCTGATACCGCTCCTACGAAGCCTACCCAGCCGATATTTGCCGATGGTATGCCGTGCTCAGGTACCGAGACCGTTATCAGAGGGTATTCATGGAGATTAGAGATGCGGTGTAGCCCCCAATCAAGGATTCGCAGGGTATACATCGTGCCATCCTTGGTCGCAGGTCCCATCGCTGCGAAGTTACTGCACGATGTTCCGTATACCCCCGCCATCATATCCTTGATAACTTTCTTGAGCTTTTTCTTTCCACCCCATTCCGTGATTTCCGGGAGGGCATGAAATCCATGTACCATCTTAAGGGGGATCTTGGCCCCGTGGGCAAGGCCGTGCATCTCGTCGATATACTCTTGCGGTACGAATGGACGTTGACGCTCCCAGCTCTCGTGCAGCAGCTCTTCGAAATGAAACTTGTCAAGGATGTTTTCATACATCGTACCGATGTTGTCCTGGACCTCCTTCCTCAGGAGCACGCCGTGTTGGTATCCACGCTCGTATGGAGTACCTGAAAGGTACAGTACCCGGATCCGGCCATCAGCGGTTTTCGTAACGCGCGCTTTGGACAGGATCTCCTTCTCCTTCTCAGGGGAGTCGATGATGTCGCTTCGCAGGAGTACGTTAAACGGGTCGATGCGCAGGTAGCCACATCCGCTGAGGAGTGAACTACCGAGGAGAGAGGCGGAGAGTTCAAGAAATCTTCTTCTATTCATCATACTATATACCTGTCTCGTCGATTGTAAGGCACCGCTGCAGTTGGAGGGAGTTGAGCTACCAGCCCACACCTAGTCGTGTTTGTGGGTCCAACTACCCTCCATATGATGCTGCAGGAGGGGCGTTCGTGCTAGCTGTTGATGCAATTTATAGAGGCTGCGGCTACACTTTACGGTACAAAGTTGGGTTGTTGAAAGCACCACGTGCTCTGCCCACCAAAGACCTGATCGTCGCAGAGCGGTGATAAAGCTCGTGGCTACGTGAGCGTTATCTCATCCACCATAGCCAGCACATCTCGGGTGTCGACTATGCGCAGGTTTTCATCCCAGGGAACCCGTACCCCGGCCGTTTTGGCGATTAGAACGGTGGATTTAAGCGGTATCCCGCTGACGTTGGTTTCCTCCTCGGTATCGGAGTCGACGGCGCTGGCGACCTCTACTACCTCGGCTAGAACGCTCTCCTGCATCGACTCCTTGGCTCCCTCTGGTAAATAGAGCCCGGTATCGGTGACGTTTGCGTCCTTGAGGATCCGCACAACAACCCGCAAGCCTAAAGGGTGCACCTTACGAATCCTCCGAACCTCACGAGGGTGATTTTTTTCAAACGCCGGCTCGCTATCCTCGAGCATGAATTTGGAGTGGCGGTCTTTTATCCCCATGGGTACCTTTGAAGCTATGAATTGAGACCTAATCAGGATGCTCTTGACGCGATTGCAGATGTGGTCGCTGAGCCCTCCTTGATACTAACGAGGGTTTAGCCCTACCGCAATCTCTGCTCTGCCTGCTTCTGTACCAGCGAGCGGATACCAGTATGAGCGCGGAGTTTTGGTGATTTCACGGTTTTCGTGTAAATCATAATACTTGGACCGTTTGAGTGACGTGTGGAGTCTTAGTACCTAGCTGGTCAAGCTAAACGTTAAAGGGAGAGGGGAATGTCCGAGAAAGCTGAGCTAAAACTCGAGGGGCAGAGTATCGAACTGCCGGTCGTGGTTGGTACCGAAAATGAGAAGGGTATCGATGTATCCTCTTTGAGAGCAAAGACTGGATATATCACGCTCGACAACGGCTACATGAACACCGGTGCCTGCTCAAGCGCGATCACCTTCATCGATGGCGAGCAGGGGATCCTACGCTACCGCGGGATACCGATTGAGACACTAGCTGAGCACTCCTCTTTCCTTGAGACTGCGCACCTGCTTATAGAAGGAAAGTTGCCGACCGCGCAGGAACTCGATCTTTTTACGAATCGCGTCCGTCGTCATACCATGATTCATGAGGATATTAAGCGGTTCTACGATGGGTTCCCTCGTGATGCGCATCCGATGGCGATCCTTGCATCGGTAGTTTCTTCCCTCTCGACATTTTATCAACACGAAGAGGGTGTTCGCTCAGAAAAGGAGCAGTTTGATCTCAACACGGTACGCTTACTTGCGAAGCTCCCGACGATCGCAGCGTTCGCATACAAGAAGTCGATTGGTCAACCACTCATGTATCCTCAAAACAGCATGAGCTACTGTGAAAACTTCCTGCACATGATGTTCTCGACGCCAGCGGAGCATTACGAAGTTGATCCCGTTATGGCTGAGACCCTTAACCTGCTCCTTATCTTGCACGCCGACCACGAACAGAACTGCTCGACCTCGACCGTGCGTATGGTGAGTAGCAGTAAAGCAAACCTCTTCGCTGCCATAACGGCAGGGATCTGTGCCCTCTGGGGTCCTCGTCACGGCGGAGCTAATGAAGAGGTAATAGACATGCTCGAGCAGATGCGTACCGAGGGTGGAGGCGTGAAGAAATACGTCGACATGGCTAAAGACAAGAACGCCAAGTTCAAGTTGATGGGCTTTGGTCACCGCGTCTACAAGAATTTTGATCCGCGCGCCAAGATAATCAAAGCCGCCTGCGACAAGCTTCTCACTAAGATGAAGATTAATGACCCTTTGCTCGACCTGGCAAAAGAGCTCGAAGAGGCAGCTTTAAAGGATCCGTATTTTATCGAGCGGAAGCTGTATCCGAACGTTGATTTCTACAGCGGCATTATCTACAAGGCGATGAAGATTCCGACACGGGCATTCACCGTCATGTTCGCGCTCGGAAGGCTTCCTGGATGGATCGCTCATGCTCGTGAGTTCAATGAGGAGCCCGGCAACAAGATCAATCGGCCCCGTCAGGTATACATAGGAGCACCAAAGAGCGACTATACTCCGATAGAGAAGCGGTCGTAGTTGCTTTTGAGGGCTCTTCCGGGTTTTGAGTGGGTGACATGCGATGTCTTTCACAAGGAGCCTGGTGATTGGGCCTCGAGCGGGGAGTTGGGCCCGGCTCAACCGCTTGAAATGAACAAAGAGGGCAGAGAGTTAGCCGAGGGGGTATCATATCGATTTTCCTGTGTCTCTCACCCTCGCTGTGCTCCCGCTCTCTTTGTATTTCTCCCCTCTTTGGGCCACACTACCCACTCGATTTCACGAAGCGCCCTCTTAGTATTCTCCTCTTCTTATCTGCATAACCCCGCCAAACAACTGGCCATGCTACCTACTCGACTTCTTGAAGCGTCATCAATTGTAGCTGAGCGTTTTTGCTTAGGGTTTCATTTGGGGTAGCATTGGGTCGTGTTTCTACGGTCTATGAAGAGAGTAGTATGGGACCACACAGTGAGAGAGAGTTACCAAGAGAGATACTTGAGGCGTTGAAGAGCGGGGAGATCACGTTCCGCACACGAGCGGATTTGGCTGTGCTACGTAGGCTGATTGATCAGGGGATTCCGAATGGAGAGATCATACTTCAGTTCAACAAGCGCGACTTGCGGGATTTAGATTCGACGTATCCCCTCGGGAGGTTACTCACAGAGCTCAATTGGGATGTCGGCCCGTTAGGCTATAATGACCTATTCGTTACATTTACAGGCGACAGTGGAGAGCCGTTTCGTACGGTGCTCGAGGAGCGGGACCTTGACGCCATACGAACGATTGGCGCGATTCAGGACCGCCTGTCGAACTTTTCGCTGTCGCATTATCTTGAGATTAAGGGGTGGCTAGAACATGTCATCCACGAAGCGATGCTCAATGATACGTGCCAACTCCAGGTAGGCTCTCTGGTGACGATGTTCATGAAGGGGCACACGGATAGAACCCTGCCCGTGACGGTCTCTCGGTATCAATCGGAATCAGCTCTGCGATTGGCTCTGGCATTCTTCAGCCTGCGAGATATCAAGGACGAACTGCTCCAGCCGCCGACGCAGGTTTCGTGTTTGCGGCAGGATTCGGAATATGGTGCCACTCATCCGATGACGCTCGTAAGCGGAGAGCCGTTAGTTGTTGCTAAATCAGGGGCTGAGTACATCCTCACGAGTCTTCAAGCTCCGATGGAGAAGCGTGAGCTGAATTTGATTTCACCGCCGGAGAGGCTCACTGGTCGCATTACGTCCTTAAGGACCGACCATTCCACTTTTATTGCGGCTATCACGCAACGAATTAAAGATACTCAGATCGTCATCTGGGATCTGCACAAGACCGGGTCAGCTCCGACTACCAAGATTCAGGGGAAATTTGCCGATTGCCTACTCTTCAAAAGACCGGATGAAGTTACTCCGTGCGTTGCCGCGATTACCGCACAAGGTAAGTGTGAGACCTTTTCGCTCGAGGGAGAGCGACTCTCGTCGACTCTGATAAGCGACGATTTTCCGCAAGGTTATCGGCATGCATACACATTGCTGTTTGCTGATTTTTCCGACACTGCAGGGAGGATCTTTATCCGAACGGATAGAGGAATCGCTTCCGTGAGCTTGAGACCTGGGAGTCCTCAGATAGTTGTTGGTGAGGTGTTATCGATGCCGCTTGAGGGATTATGGCCTCAGGGGCCTGATCACTTTTGGTCGATTCAGGATTGCTGCCTGACCTCTGTGGAGGGGAGCACGCAGCTCGCTGTTCTTCGGAAGGATAATGTTATCTTCTTCCTTGATATCGACACGCTGCAGCAAGCGTCTGCGCCATTGCAGGTGTGTGACCGCGAAAACTACGGCATGTGCTTGGTCCCGAATTGTCTGGGCTTTGACCTGTTGCTCGGTAAGTTGGCAAGTGGTGGGCACTCGCCGGTTCTTGAAGGGATATCTCTGCCTGAGAGGAGGGTAACTCCGATTGAAACTCCCCTCGGAGATATCGTTTCTATCGTGCCGTTGCCGGGCGAGACACGACCGGGGGTTTTTGTGCCCCGCTGGTTCAGTGATCCTCCGACGGTAGTGTTCCTCGATCCTGAGGGGCATGTGAAGACGGAAGTTATCACTTCCATTCCGCAGCATGACTATCTCACCGTGGTATAGCTTTCGGTGGGGAGCAGGGAAACCGAAAAGACTTATGAGGACTCAGATAAGTTTTCAGCTCACTGTCCTGGACCGCTGCAATCGAAGAAAGGTATGATGTATTGTGCCGTTCACGTTGTAAACTGTCCCTGAGCACAGTAGCTAAACAGGAGCGCAAGAACATGACATCAACTCATCATGATAGTGTGCGGTGGGCAGACAGGTGTCGATCAGGCTGCATTGCAGATCGCTGAGAAGTTGCACTATGAGCGTGGCGGAGTCATTCCGCGAAATAGAGCCACTGCAGAGGGTCCTCTTGAGGTGCGACATCCTATGATCGAAAATCACAGCGATAATGTAGACGATCGAACACAGCACAACTTTACGGGAGCAGATGGGACACTCGCCTTGTATAAGGGCCAGGAATTTGATGGCACTGCTCTGACGATCGTAGGACCTGTCAAGGTCGGACGCCCGCTATTTGTGGCAAATCTGAGTGAAGATGTGAGCGATGACCTCGTGCAGAACTTTGCGGAGTGGCTGAAAGTCAATGATATTCGGTGCCTCAACGTTGGTGGTCCCCGACAATCTTACTACGAGGGGAGGCAAGAAAAGGGGGATATCAAGCTTGAAGCCGAGACGTTCCTCGAGAACCTACTAACGCAAGCTGAAGTTCGGCTGGCATCTTCTGCAGCACGAGGGGAAGGCTTGGATGATTTGAAAATGCCGCAGCTCGACGGATAATGAGGTGTGATGGGGCCTTCCTGAGTAGTTACTCAGTGCATGGGATAGTTTCTTAGTTGTCGATTTGTGACCTGAGGAGGGGGATGGCTACCCCATATGTCTCTCGGTATTGGCTCGCCCCCGGGTGGGCGTGCTATCGTCTTTAGACAGTATCAAAGGAGTCTGTGCTGATGAAAAGGAACAGATGTGGGATACGTCTACTATCCCTTGCGGCCCTGTGTTGGTTGACATCATTGGTATCGATAGCGAATGCTCAAGGACCCTCACGACGATGCTCGACGGAGGATCCGAATAGTGCTCAGTTCGCGGTGGCACATGCGCATGTGAATGCGATGAAGGGGGCGATGACGGCGGGGGATCAGCCGATCCAAATTCAGATAGCGTTTCATGTAATTCAGGATTCTGCTGGTTCCAACACCGCCTCTTTGGAGCTGCTCACTCGACAGATCGATCGGCTCAACGCTAGTTTTTCGGGAGCGTTCATTTTTTCTCTGGGTTCAGTCGAGACCATCGTAAACGACCGATGGTTTTTGTCTCAGATTAGGTCGGAAGCTTTTAATCAAATGGTGTCGAGTCTGCGTGTTGGGGATGCTGGCACCCTCAATGTATACGTCCTTGATCCGTATCGAGTCCGGCCGGGTGATGCCGTAGGCTACAGTAGCTTTCCGTGGAACTATGTAACTAATCCGGAACTTGATGGGGTCTCTGTATTCTTTGGTGCGCTTCCTGGTGGTACTTCGGCGCGATTCAATGAGGGAAAGACCCTCGTTCATGAGACGGGCCACTGGCTGGGATTGTTGCACACCTTTCAACGCCCAAACCCATCGAAGCCACTTTCTGCTCGTAACAACGGATGCGTTGGAAGAGGCGATTTTATCTCAGACACCCCAGCTGAGCAAAAGCCACACTATAGCTGTACGCGACGTATTGATTCTTGCCCTGCCAAGGGTGTTGATCCGCTCGATAACTACATGAGTTATGCGCGAGATTCCTGTCTCACCCGATTTACTCCGAAGCAGGTAAGGCGCATGCGTGAGATATGGAGAGAGTACCGAGCGCAAGGCTGAGTAATAGGAGCACTTCATGGGGATCATTGTTGGTGTAGGTGTGGTTGTTGAGGATAACGGCGCTATCCTCTTAGGGCAGAGGTTGTCAGGTCTGTTTAGTGGTCAGTGGTGTCTGCCGGGGGGAAAGCTCGACCAGGGAGAGTCGGTTGAGGAGTGCGCCAGACGTGAATTGTTCGAAGAGACCTGTTTGGAGGCGCTCGGGCCGATCGCAGTTATCTCGCTGAGTGCAGAGATAGAACCCGAAAAAGATTTTCATAGTATCACCTTCGGTGCAGTGGTTCGGTCGATTGCTGGCGAACTAGGTAACCCTGAGCCACATAAGTTCTCTTCGTGGCGTTGGTATCGGATGACAGAATTACCCGACAGCCTCTTCCTTCCAACGAGGCATGTTTTGCAGGCTTATGCCGACAGCCATAACGTGCATCTGTCCCCTCGTGGAGCTGACACCATGCGGCCAGGTGAGTTTCGGAGGTTGTTTCGAAGTGAAGAGGGCTGCTCTTGAAACGAGCTATCATGGTTGAGGGAAGCGGGGTTTGCGGATCCTTCCCTGGGTGGTGTAGGGTCATGTTACAGCAGTTCCTGAAGACAGAGCCTCTATGTTTTCACGTCAAAAGTTAGAGCGATATGCCGAAGTAGTTGTTGTTCAAGGCCTGGCAGTACAGCCAGGTCAGGTGGTCAACGTTTCTGCTGAGCTCGTTCATATAGAGCTCGTTCGGGCCATCACAGCTCGTTGTTATGCAGCCGGCGCTCGGCATGTCTCCTACGAACTTATCGATCCGTTTTGTGAGCGCGCTCACGTTTTGTACGCTCCTGAGGACGGTTTGGATCTAATCCCCCGCCACTTTGCTGAGCGCAGCAACGAGATTACGGAGCGATGCGGGTGTAACGTGCGCATCGTTGGCATGGAAGACCCCTCCTTCTGGGAAGGAGTTGATTCTACCCGCATGAGCCGAGTTCTGAGGCGCAAGCAGGAAACGCGTGAACTGTTCTACGAGAAGGGTATTAATCAAGGTGCCGTGCAGTGGTGCGTCGTCGCCGGTGCAACGGAGGCATGGGCACGTACCCTCTACCCGGAACTGTCGTCAGAGCGTGCTCTTGAACAGCTCTGGGAGCAGCTGTACTCCCTGGTTCGGGCAGACCAAGAGGATTTTCTCGCCGCCTGGAGAGATCACGCGCGCAGATTAGCGCAGAGAAGGGAATGGCTGAACAGCCTCGGGATAAGAGAGCTCCGGTTTCGAGGGGAGGGGACAGATCTAACGGTCAGGCTTTCACCTCGCGCTATCTTCGCAGGCGGGCCTAAGAGGGCCGCCTGTGGTGTTGAATTCACCGCAAACCTCCCCACAGAGGAGGTTTTTACCACTCCAGACTGGCGCGGTACCTCTGGTGTCGTACGTGTGACTCGACCGGTATTGGTACAGGGTAAATCCGTAAAGGGGCTCGTGTGTGAATTTCGAGATGGCAGATTGTGTGACTTCTCTGCCGAGGCGGGAGGCGATGCCTTTTCAGCGCTGATCAGTACCGATGAGGGGGCTCGACAACTTGGGGAGGTAGCGCTCGTGGGGATCGATTCGCCGGTTTTTACCTCCGGTGTGATCTTCAACGAGATCCTGCTCGATGAGAATGCAGCGTGCCACATCGCGCTGGGCTCTGCATACAAGAGCTGTATTAAGGATGCGCACGAGATCTCCATGAATGAGCTTAGGACGCTCGGAGTAAACGAAAGTAAGGTTCATACTGATTTCATGATCAGTGATGAGGGTACCGATGTTGATGCGCTGACTGCGCAGGGAGAGGTTGTGCCAGTTATTCGGGCAGGGCTTTTCGTGCTGCAGCAGTGTTCCTTGATACAGGAGAGGAAAAGCTCCGAATGATTTTGGATGAGTTAAAAGGTGCCTAGCAGGGCGTTTGTTAACCATAGAGCGATGCACCCAAGCTTCTTGACCTTTAGGTTACAGACCCCGTTGATCACCCGGTGAAGCTGACATGCATTCCCCTATCGCGTAAAGAGGAATCACATCTACTTTGGCGCTCTTATCTCCGACCTTGGCTGAGATCGTTGAGAAATTTTCCAGGGAAGTTCTTATGCCGTAGCTCGCGCCTTTTTCGTCGATAAAGCGGTACAAGCTCTGCATCTGTCCCTTTGTACCAGCCTTTACCTCTACTGGAATGATAGCTGCTCCTCGCTGAACGATATAGTCTACCTCAGCAGAGCTCGATGGTGCCTCTCGATGCCAATAACAGAGTGCACCTTTGAGGTTGGCGGGTGAATGCGCCACTAATTCGAGGCCGCACACAAGCTCGGCAAACGCCGCCCTATTAGAGAATGAAACTGCGTCGTCTAGCAGTAAATCAGAGAGTGGTAAACCTAACAGACGATTGTATATACCCGTATCAAATGGGATGCATTTAAAGTTTCTTGAGTCTACCTCTGCACCTAACGGAATCGCATTGCCGGAACTACGCGCGATCTTGTATATCAAGCCTGCTTGAGACAATAATTCGATCGCCTGTTCATACCCTGACAACTTGGCTCCCGGGTTAATACGTGAATAAACGAACTTGCTTCCAGCTTGTTGAGCAACAGCTCGAAGAGTCGCTCTCAGCTTCTCTGAGCTAAGGCGTGTACCATACTTAGCAAAATCATCCTCGTATCCAAGCACCAGCTCCTCTAGCAATGGAAGACACTGCTGCAGATCTCGACTATCACAGTATCGCTGGACTACTTTTGGCAGTCCGCCGACCATACAGTAGAGCTTTAGCAGGTCCAGCGCTTTGTGGTGAAAAACATCATCAAGTGGCTTTTCTACTGAAGCCTCTCGTAAGGCGGCACAGAAAGCCTCTCCTGCAAGCGCGAGAGAGAACTCCTCAAACGAAAGTGGATACATGAAAAGAGATTCAATCCGCCCCACTCCGAACGACGGAAGATTCTTAAGAGCAAACTCAAGAAGCGAACCTGCTGCCACCACATGTAGTTCCGGAAGCTGCTCATAAAAAAAACGCAATGCTGTCAATGCTTCAGGGGCTTCCTGTATTTCGTCAAAAAACAGCAGCGTCTCACCAGGGGTAATCGAAGCGTTACAGTATACCCTCAGCTTCTCGATAATTGTTCTTGGAGAGAGATTACCCCCTTTGAAAAAGCCCCTGACCTCAGGAGTTTCCAGAAAGTTAACCTCAACAAACGACTTAAAGCTACTGCGAGCAAAGCTCCTAACTGAGGACGTTTTGCCCACCTGTCGATAGTAGCTGGGCAGTGGGATCACCGCTGGGAAATCTACCTTGTACGAATGAGTGGGCTTCTATGAAAACCATTTGGAAGTCAAGGCATACAAGTCTACACCAGCCTGTACAATCCAAGCCTTCAGGTGTGTAGCGCTCGGCTCACATGCTGAGCAAAAGGCGGCGCCTATCGGCGTCAACCTTAAAACTACAGCGAAAGCGTGAGATCTGACGGCGGAGCGCGACGCGGGTTTTTGTCTCTCTCCCGCTGGATCTCTTCCAGGTGTACTAGAGCGCTCGCTTGCGCTCCGCCGGTCAGCGTTGGCTCCTCTTCAGAGAAGTCGCTGCCTCCGATATGAATCACGCCGAATGGTGGTTCGGTAAACTGCGCGCGCGGATTAAAGTCAGATGGCTGATTATCCGCCTTAATGTACGAGTATGCGCCACGCCCTCCGTTCCTGTTTAGCCACATCGATATGTGGACCTTACCAACGCGCTCTGGTGAGATACCGAGGTTCTTCTCAAGGTAGTCCTTGACCAAGTAATTGAGCAGTTTCGGAAGGTTCGCTTCTGCCCGCTTCGCCTCTACTAATCTATTTCGAAGGTCGAGTGCTTGTGTGCCCCCGAGGTACATCATGATGATCTGAGTCTGCCCATAAGGTGCGTCCGCCGGTTTGTCAGCATACGAGGGCATCGGGAGTCCCCACACTTCACCACACCGAATGGCACAATCTGGGCGTGGATCAAGGGCGATACTAAAGAGGTCTCTCTCTGGTATGACGAACCCCTCGACAGGTACTGTAATCTTAATGGCATCCCCCATATCGAGCATCGATACGGCCCGTTGCTGGTTCTTACTGAGCTTCTCGGTGAGTGGGCAGCGGGCTGCGCCGTCCTCGAAAAACGTAAGCTTTTGTAGTCCCGGGAGCGGAAGTCCTAGGTAGAGCTTATCTGCTTTCTCGCAGAATGCACGGGTACTCTTCTTATCGACGAGGTGCAGCGTCACCCGTCCGTCGGCAAGCCCAACACCTTCAAGGTGCACTGAATATCGTATCTCGCTGCCACATTGTTTGCGCAGTTCCCCGGCTAGCGAGCTAAAACTCTCACGCAGACATATTCCAAACATCGGATCTTTAATACTTGCGCTGTTTGTCACTGTTTGGCCGTCGAAGCGCAAACTACTGACGCCCACTTTGTCGAGAGAAGCCGCCAGGTCAGATTCAAGGATCGTTGATATAATTCGCTGCATGGTTCGATCGAGGCGCTTGTAGGTTTCATTTTCTGAAAGCGCGAGTTCGATTGAGGTGTTGTGCGAGAGTTGAGCGAGCTGTGCCGCGATCGTATCGACGATGCCGAATGGGCCGTGACTCTTTCCGCAGTGTTCGATCGAGCCGTTTCGCGCGATAAAGAAATCAGCATCCGCGAGAAGCCGCACCTCTGCGCCGATACTGATAAGTTGGTCGTGTACGTCCTTATCGTAGACGAAGAACGCTCCAAGCTCCTGCATCGGAGAGTGGGGCTGCATCGACCGTATGGTTCTACCGCCACTTTTATTCCGGGTTTCGATCAGTGAGACCTTCGTGTCTTCACCGAGTGCCGTTGTGGCGTTTGCAACGAAGTTAAGCCCACTGAGCCCACCGCCTACCGCGATGATCTTTGTCTCTTGTGAACGCATCGTACTCTCCCTTCACTGCTCTTTTTAGGTTTAAACGGAAGAACTCCAGGTCATGCGAGTATTCACCACGACTGAGGCTCTATCGTTTATTGTACAGCCATGAAAACCAATCGTTACGGAAATAGACCAGCCCCGCAGAGACCAGCGCGGATAATCCGACGACGACAAATCCTAGTTCGCGCGACAGTTGAAATGCTTGGATTGTTCCGAGAGCTACGCCGATTGGCACCGAAAGTCCGCCGAGGATCTGCCACTGTGCATCGGTTCGCTGTTTACGCAACTCTGCTTCCTTCTGCAACTGGTTGCTCTCTTCAGTTTCTTGAATAAGCCTTCGACTAAGCATCTCTTCGTGTGCACGCCTAACACCCTCTACACGAACTTCGATCGTCTCGAAGGCTTCAACTTCGGTTCCGATGGTCTCTCCAAGGCGTATGAGCTGCAGTCGGGTTGCTCCATGAATCGGTCCGTCAGGAGAGCGATCGATTGCGCTGATTAATTGTGGTAGTGCGCCCGATTTCATGTCGAGTAATCGCACCCTAGCATAGCCACTCGCTCGCACGAGTTTATCGAGAGAGGCTAGCTGTTCAGTGTCGAGCAGAGCCTGCCGAGCATGTTTAGAGAGGGCTCCGATGAATCGATCAAAGCCGAGCAGCACGCCCCGCACCGGGCTTAAAGATTCCTTGATTAATTCGGTTGCTAATTCGACGGGTGCCACATGAGCGCGCTGCGCTGCTATTTTCTTGCAATGTTCAATCGCTCGGCTCTCGTCAGCACATACAGAGACCATTAGGTTAGGTTCAGCGAGCACTACGAAGAGCTTCGATTTCTGGACTTCATCTGGACTTTTTGCCTCATAGCGGAGCTCACGAATATGCAGCACTTCGCAGCTTTCAGGGGAGACAGAGCAGCCGTTAAGGCGTAGCTCGTTTAAGGCAACATTGATCACGCATTCCTCTTCTTCTCGAATGTCACCGGTAGGAGTCGTGCATAGTGTCACATGAAACCACTTCGTCTCAGTGGGTTGCAGAGGTGCTGCGTTAACGAGCAGTTGGAACGACGCACCAACTAACGACGGTGCCCCATCTGCAGGTAGTATTGCTTGCGAAATTGCATCCACATCGACACCCTGTACATATTGTTATGGCCATACCTGACAGTATGCATACCCGATACATATTTATAATATACATCGGCTTGCCGTGCAAATAATTACCACGCAGCTTTTTGCTTGCAAGGGACCCTTTGAGATCGAATCAGTCTGCTCTTGAACCTCGCCGCAAACCTTTTTCTCTCCACGCACCATAAACTTCCAGCTCTATCGGATTCGTAACTATGCTCAACTATGCTAGCGTTACAGCCCAGTAACGAGAGGCCTGGCACGATGTTCACACAAGACCCCAACGAAGCTCCGATTTCTTAAAATCGCCACTCGCCACTCTAGTACATGGCACTTCTCAAAACTACTCTAGTACATGGCACTTCTCAAACGAACCATTTCCGACAGCGCAGGCAGGGTACGTCATTACTGCGCATGAAACGTGGGCGGATCTGTCGATTTGAGAAGTACTATGTGCTAGGAGACGGAGAAACATCGAGATTGGAGGTGTGCCTGTCCGACTATGCCAAGGCTACGTCGGACCTAAGCATAGTGGTCGTTGTATGTGGTGCCTCTCAGAGACGCGCAGCGTACCGGTTGCCTTGAGCAGATTCTTCAAGGCCGAGTACGAGCACTGCGGCAGAGGTGGAAGATGGGGGATGCTATAATTCCTTATCCTCTTGGGCTGGACCCTCCCTCGATGCCGAAGCTTGCTGATGTTTTAGGCTGCAACAAATAGTAGCCCCGGTACCGGGAGACCCCGGTACAGGAAGAAAAACGGCTACTCCTCTAGGTCACGTAGGCGACCGGCTCTGTGCAAGTTGATGTAGCGCTCGATCTTCGCAACAGCTTTGCTCGCTATTTGACGCACTCTCTCCCTCGTAATGCTGAATATCTCTCCGACCTCCTCGAGAGTGAGCTCACCACCCCCGGTGCCCCCGAGGTCGTGGCGAAGCTTTAGGATCTCTCTCTCTCGATAGTTCAAAGTCGTCTGCATGGCTCTCTCTAGTAGTGCGCGGTGGTGCTCCAACTCGTCACGTTCGGCAACCTCCTCTACGTGATTGGCGTTGGTATCCCCGAGCAGCTCGCTGAAAGTCGTGTTGCCATCCTCTCCGACTGCTTGATCAAGTGACATAGGAGCCCTGTTCAGTGCTGTCAATCGTTCAGCGTCCGGGCCAAGGCTATTCTCCAGGTCTTGCGAGTTGGGTTCACGCCCAAGTTCTTGCGTGAGCCTCTTCTCTTCTGCGCGAGCATTTCCAATCTCGTCGATCGCATGCACCGGAATACGAATAGCTCTCGATTGCTCGGCAATAGCGCGGGTAATAGCCTGCCGTATCCACCAGGTCGCGTACGTGCAGAACTTAAATTCCCGTGAGACCTCAAACTTGTCGGCAGCACGCATGAGCCCAGCATTCCCTTCTTGAATAAGTTCCAGGAAGTCCAGTCCACGGCCCTGATACTTTTTGGCGATCGATACAACCAACCTGAGGTTGCCGCTTGCAAGAATCTTCTTTACATTCTCGCGCGCAGCCCACAGTTCTTTCAGGCGCTCGAAACGTTTTTGCGCAGATGAGAGAGGCTCGCCGAGCGTTAGTGCGGCATTAAGCGCGCGCCCACGGGCATTCTCTCGCGCGACTTCCAGAGATGTTTCAAGAGATTCCGTCTCAGGCTGCGTATCGGGTGAGGGGTTCAGAAACGCCCGTGCCTGAGCCCACACCATCATGTGCTGCTTGAATCCCGGCAATCTGCGTTCGCCCTCACCGGTTAGCTCTCCATCGATAAACCGCATCATCTTGTTTGCTCGGAGATCTGTCTCCTGCAGGAGTGTGGCGATCTTGTACCGGTTCCATCGCAACCTGCGTTGCGCTTCGTTACGGCGGTCGGCGTGCTGTTCCTCACTCTCGTTTTCTTGTCGCGCGCGAAATAGTGACAAAACGTGGACCGGGTTATCCTCGTACAAGAGGCGCTTGAGAGTCTCGAGGTTCCTGGTGATCTTAGCTATAGAGGAAGCACGGGCCCCTTTGTCACTCACCGAGAGCTCGATCGTGCGGTCGAGGCGTAGTGTGCCCTCGAGCGCCTGCTCCAGGATGCGTACGCAGTGCTGAGCTATATAATCGTTCCGGAACGCCGTGCGCTGCCAGAGCGAAAAGAGGCGATCCATTTCTAGGCCAAGGTATCGCTCCTCGCCAATCGTCAAAAGGGGGATACTGCCAATCTGTTTCAGATAGCGCCCTACAGGATCCTCTTCTCCCGATTCGTAGGTTTCTAGCAGGTCCAACTGAAGGTCGTTCAGCTCGTCGTCTCCGGGTTCAAGGTCGTCCAGGCCTCGTGCGCTACTGTTTACCGCAAGTTCGTCTGGAGTCTCTGCGTACTCGTCTAGGTCATCGAGGCCCGGTCTGGGCACCGATACGGAGCCGATATCACTATCGGAGCGCTGTCCGTGGTCTTCGTTGAGTGGGATCCGTCCGGGGAGCATGTGCATGGGCTCAGACCTGGTAACTTCCTAATTACTTTGCGAGGTGCGGGTGCCCGTGAAGTATCTGAATCAATATTGCAGATGTTGGGAGCTTTAGGCCCGTCGCGCCGGACCGGCATACTACCGTGATGAGGACAACTACGCAAATTCGTAGCCCCGGTAAAGGAGGAGGAAGAGAGCAGGGGAACTTTTCCCTATTGTAGACCGCCCCCATCGCTGTCCCACCTGTGCACGGTGCTGCTCCCTTTCGCAGAGGCTGTCCCAGTGAAGCTCGCCCCGTTTGGCCGCGCCTGAAACTCAACGTCTACTTCAGGTGGGAGAGAGAATCCAGGTAGTAGTCTGACGCACTCCTCGTTCTTGCAGGTCACGTACTCATCGTTATCTACAAAGTTCGCTTCTTCTGCGGCCGCTCCGTTTCTCAGGGTGTTCTTCGCTGCATTATCCTGGACTGCTGGGTCTCTTTCGTCCAAGGTCCGTTGAATGAAATCTTCTAAGGGTTCTCGGAAAGTGAGCTCGCTCAAAGAGAGGTGTAAGCTACCGTGCTCGGTCGGTTGAACGACGTAAGTGACAGTGCCGCGCACAAAACCCGGGTCTCCCAGCACTACATCCGCTGCGCACGTTACCTTCCCCAGCGCCTGATCGGCATCTGTCTTTCTGGTCTGACTGAATGAGATCTTACTTGGATCAGAGAGTGCTTTGATGAAAGGATCATCTGATCGAGGGGAAACGCCCGTAAACTTCACGATAGAACTTCGGAACTGTTGGAGAAAAGAGCGGTCAGTTTCCTCTTGAAGCTTTGTGAGAAACGCAGGATCCGAACACGTGATCTCAGAGGCCTTTGGGGTGTTGCATGCCAGAGATGAAACTAGCAGGACTGAGCAAAGAGATAATATTGGCTTGGCAAACAAAGTCGTGTTCATAGGTAGTTCATTAGAACGCCCCGATAGCGCATCAACAGCACCATGCGGGGCTCGTGGGTACTGGACAGATGAGATGATGAATCGGGATAAGGAGCTTCACGTTTGTGGCAGTTGTTTCTCTCAGAGACCGTCACCTGTAGCGATTAGTTCATAAAAGTACGATTTGGCACTTGCAGTCGCTCCTGTCTAGTAGCGGAAGTGCTCCGATAAGTCAGCGATTTTAAGAGGGATTGACCTGAGATTCGCAAAGACGAGGGGTATCTCCATATTTTTTTGTTTCTTCGTAGGTTAGCAGCGCTAGGTGTCCTAGAATTATGGGTTACCATCACAGTTTGAGTAGAAGAACGGTGCAGTCCGTAGCGGCATCAGCCTCGCTTGTGCCGGTACGGGATGAAGTTCCATACAGAGGTTGCTACAGGTTAAGCACCGCATCATGCGTTTCCCTTCTCAGTTGGGACCCTGGGCTCTCGACACAACCCTCGAGGACACTGCTGTGTCTTCGAGGGTTGTGTAGTGCCCTAGGCTCGGTGGATGTAACACCGGGTTGATGGGTGTCCTGGAATGGGGAGAATATGAAATGAGTAAGACGCCGATTCGAATGCTAAAGGGAGTGATGTTTGGGTTCCTTACCCGAACAAAGCCAAAGACAATTGATGATGCCCGAATCAAACTTGCGGTAGCCTTCCAAGAGAAGGTGACCGAAGGTGAGATCGGGCAAATTCACAGTATCGCGGACGCGTGGTGGGCCAAGCGCGAAGCCAAAAGAGAGGCCAGGAAAGTGGCCCGGATGCGTAGTCCGGTGTTTCCACAATCCAAGAGTCGTCGGAAGCGAGGGCGGTCTAGAAAGCAGGCAGCTGAGCGGTCGGCGACCACGACCGATAGCGCGGCAGACAATTTGTCGGCTGTGCGGGTGCTTCTAGAGTTAACTGGAGACTCAAAAGTCCTCGAGCAGATCCTGGCGGCGGTCCAGCAAGTCGGAGGCCCCGCAAACGCGATCTCTATCATTAGGATCCTCGGGGGCTAGCCCTTTAGGTTGGTAGGATTCGCGAGTCGGCAGGAAGCGTACAGGTAGGAAAACTACACACGTTTTCGAACGGATTTTAAGATGGAACTTCTAATCCGTACCGACTCATTTCTCATGCTCTATGGCGCGGTGACAGATGGTATTCCATATCAGTCGTACCTTAAGGAAGCGGGGCAAAACCCCTCCCGGCTGCGAAAGTAGATCGTGGGGTGCTCTTCAATTTCTGCAAATGGGAAAAATCCTCAATGTCTATCAGACTTCGGCGAGCTCAGTCGAGTCGCGGAGGAGATCTGTCGAATAGAGTATACATGATGAGGTGGCAGGCAAGGGGGACCCTTTTTCGCCCAGCCTGGGGAGCTTTTACCGATTGCTCTGGTTCGTTGTCTGGGATAGTGCTGCACTATGACTCACGTGAGCGTGTACATCCCTTTCAAAGACTCTGATGAGAGTTTAACAGAGGTGCTTGCGGGGGTTGTGGCGCAGGAGTATCCGATCGCGGAGGTAGTCCTGGTCGATGATGGGAGTCAATCCCCCAGCATGGTGACCCTGCCCGATACCGTACCTACCCGAGTCGTGCGCCATCCAAAGAACCTAGGGGTTGCAGCGGCTCGAAATACCGCCCTGAGGGAGGTTCAAAGCGAGTTCGTCGTCGCGTTCGACGCCGATATTGTGCCTGATAAGGGGTGTGTTGCTGCCTTGGTTGCCGCGCTGATGCAGGACCCAAGCCTTAGCGGAGTCGGGGGTAGGGTGACGGAACGCTATACGGAGTCGGTGGGGGATCGCTTCAGGGCCCATTTCATGAAACAGGACCGGGGTCTTGAGGTTCTCAGGGACGTGGATCTCTTCGGCGGGTGTACCCTCTATCGGCGGTCTGCGCTGGTCGATGTCGGTGGCTACACTGAGATGCTCCAAAACAGCTTCGAGGATTTCGATATCTCACGTCGGGTGCGAGAACGGGGAGGCACAACTATGTATCTCCCTACAGCGCGAGGAGAGCATATCAAGCGAGATACCGTGACGTCAGCGGTCGATACCCTCTATCGTTGGAGTTATCCTCACTGGGAATCCGACGAGCGCTTGGCGCAGCATAACTGGCTCTCGGAAAGGATAGAGTATCCCCGTTACTATTACGAGAGAGCGGTGTCTTCTCGCCCTGAGAATCTTGACTACAAGATTAAAGGCGATATGGCCTTAGCTGCCGAAAGGCTCCGAGGCTGTAGTGATCCACGATTGTTGTATCCCTTGATCCTCTACCCGATGAGAGCTGTTGTGCGTGATCTGTTGAACTATCGAGAGTGTCAGGGGTCATTGGAGCTTGAGATACGTGAGCTCTTTGGTGACCTGCTAGCTACCCTTCTCGAACGTGTTATATCACCCGAGCTCGCGCGTCGGCTCCACGACGACTGTGCTGATGTATTGCTGCAGCTCTACGGTACCGAGACATGGGAGCAGGCACGAGCGGAGATCCGTGGCGATCCCCCGGATCTGCAGCTGCTCCTTACTCGCGGTGGTACTGCGGCGCTACCATCAGTAACTTTCGTTGAGTTTTACTCTCCCATGCTAAGCGAGTATGCCTCGCGCACCACTCGTACGCGAGTGTAGCGCTCGTTGGCGCTTGAATTGTCTGAGGTCGCAATACGCTCGAGCCTGATTGACGGACATTCCTCTGTGTTCAGGAGTCAGGATGAGCTTCAGAGTAGCACTATTTACCTTGAGCAATTCAAATTTGTCTCTATGCTTCGGCACAACGAGAAGCGCCTTTATGAGCTGATTGTGTGAACTGGTCTCAAAAGCTGCTGTTACAGAGTAGGCGTTGGCGGACTTTTGAGACCAGTTCCGGGTTCTAGAGGCGAATTCAACTTTAACGAGGAGTAAATCTTATGTCTCATACACTTGAGCTTCAAGCGTCGCGCGGTTCGGTAGCTGTAGCGGAACATCAGCACGACCTAGCCGACGCATCTGCCTGTATACAGACGCGGTCTTCAGCTTTTGATGCACACCGTGTGTCAGGGGCGATCGAGCCTGCCTTCCCAGGGTACACAACAAGTGACTATGCGCCTTGTTGTCAGGGCGATAAATCGCACTGCTGTAGTTGTTGTGGTCGCGGCCACGATGTCACACCGCTGCGCCTTAGCCTCGCTGCGTAGCCCGTAGGGTGGGGCCTCCTCGGAAAGGCTGGGGAGGCCCCCTCTACTCTCTAAAATATGAACGATATCTATATTTAATCGATACGCCACTGGTGAACATATGTGGAAATTCAGAGCAATAGCCAACTATCCTGCGGTTTCACATGATGATACCTGGGCGCTTGATGTTCTGGACGATCTGCGGATCGTCAAGCGTTACAACAAAACCTCCAGATACTACGACGAGCCTTACCTGTATCGATTTTCCGCGATGACCGCGGAGGTTCTGGTCTTTGATGAATTCATGCCGGGGGTCGAGGCTGGGGGCGCTTCGTTTGATGCTTCTATAGCGCTGTGTAAGTGTGCGGGAGAGGCTGCTGAACGTTTCTGTCAAGCTACTATTCCTGCGGGCACATTCTCTCACGGGACCTTCGCGACACAGGCGCCCGCACTCGATCCCGACGAGTTTAGATTCTTCTCTCCAGCACAGCTCTCAAGTGAGCCTTTTGAATGCCTCCGATGGGATGACAACTCTACGTTTTATTGGACCGAGGGGTTTGATATCCTCCGTGCCCGTTCGACCTTACTTCCGGCTCAACTTGTCTACCTGCCCTATCCTTATCGAGATGAGCACCGAATTGCACACCCCTCAACATCGGGAGGCGCGTGCGCTAAGACCTTCGAGGACAGCGCTCTTTCTGGAATGTTGGAGCTCTTGGAGCGTGATGCCTTCATGATTCACTACTTGAGTCAGAGCGAGGGTATTCGGATCGACTTGAAAGACCATGCGCTATTTCAGGAGATTGAGGAGTACCTGTCTCGATTCGACCTAGAGCTCCACACGTACCTGCTGCAGACGGATTTTCCTGTGTGTCCGGTCATGGGTATTCTTATCGATCGGTCCCAGAGCGGTGTTCCGGCACCGTGGATGTCAGCAGGCCTGAAGTGTAGCCTCGATCCGATGCGCGCGGTCTTAGGCGCGATCGAGGAGGCGTGTCAGACCCGCCCGTGGATTCGAAGAAATCTGCAAGAGCTCGACCAGGGTATCGGAGCTTCCAAGGAAGAGCGAATCTCGGATATCATCCTTGACCGAGCATTATACTGGAGTAACCCCGAACGGAGGAATGATCTATCGTTCCTCATGCACTCAAAACGGTCGATTCGATTCTCGGACTTGAGTCCTGTCAGCTCTCAGGCGTCGCCTTACGGCCTCAACACATTACTTAGTTTCTGTAGAAGGGAGGGGCATCCTGTGTACACAGCCGATATCACCGCACCAGCTGTGCGGGAACACGGGTTAGTGGTAACGAAGGTGATCATGCCGACCTTACAGCAGTTTTACCTGCACGAGCCACATGTACCACTTGCGTCGAGTCGCTGGCGCGAGGTTCCGTCTCGTCTGGGGTTGAGGGAGGATAGGGGTGGATTACCCAATCCCGTTCCGCATTTCTTTTTGTAGGGGATGACACCATGAATCAAACGTTCTCATTTCTTCAGTATCATCAGGCCTCCGTCAATAATGCTGCGGGGTCCAGCATCGCTGCCGGAGACCAACCCGAAGAGTGGTTGAGGGTCTACTTTAAATCATATCCCCGGTTCGAAGAGATACCACTCCCCTCACCCCAGATCAGGTCCGGGCTTGGGCTGGGGGAGATCATGCGAATGCGGTGCTCCTCAACAGAGTATTCGTCAGAGTGCCCCACCACGATAGAAGAGCTTTCTACCGTCCTATCTGGTCTTATGGTCACACGGCAGCGGCAAGATGAGCTCTATGAATCGAGACGTCCATACCCGTCCGCTGGGGCGCGCTATCCGATAGAGGCCTATGTTCTTCCTTTCAACGTTGCTGGGCTTGAGCGCAGGGTTCACCATTATTCGCCACGCGGTCATACCCTCGAGAGGTTGTGGGAGTTTTCACCCGAGCAACTTTCGGCGTGTTTTCCCAACGATTCGTGGTGCTGTGAATCCGGCGCGGCCATCATCCTAACGGCCTGTTTTTTGCGTACAGCGGTAAAATATCAAGAGCGAGCGTATCGCTTCTGTAGCCTGGAGGCTGGACACGCAGCTCAGAACGTGTGCTTGTTAGCGACGAGCGAGGGGCTAGCCTCGTGTGCTTACGGCGGATACGTCGATGAGGCTGTGATGAGGTTAGTGGATATCAACCCGAATGAGGAGATCCCTCTTCACGTGCTCTTTGTCGGTAGGACGAGCACTACTCGTGTGTGAGCTTGAGGTGATCAGCGAGTCGTAAGGCGAGTGCTACCAGGGTCATGGTTGGATTAAAGGCGCTCGAGGTGGGAAAGACGGACGCCCCGGCGATAAACAGATTGATCATCCCGTGAACGCGGCAGTTCCCGTCAACGACGCCAAAGCGCGGGTCGGCGCTCATGCGCGTCGCTCCCATCTGATGCCAGCCACCTTCGAAACGACCGTTTTCGCCACTCGTATCCCAGGGGTCGTTGTCGGCCAGTGATGAGGGTTCCATCTCGAGCTTCACTCGGCCGAGTGCTGCAGCTCCTATCCCCTCCGCGAAGCGTCTATGAGTTTCGTAGATCGTCCGGCGTTCAAGGCCTGTAACCCTCCAGTCGATCCGTACCTTGGGCATACCAAGCGCATCACGCTCGGAGGTGAGACTTATTCGGCTGAGCGGGTTGGGGGCCTGTTCGCAGCGTGTGATCACGTCGAGAAAGGGGCGTTTGGGTGCATAGGTATTTTTGTAGCCGAAGGCCTTGCGCAGCCTCCGGTATGCCTTACCGGGGAGGTTGGCGAGGTCGTCCCACAGGGTGGTTGCACCCTCCTCGATGTTTCTGCTGGTACCCGATGAGGTGACGACTCGGTGGCTCGGTTTAAAGTTAACGGCGCAGTTCATGATCTGTGCGGAACTCTGGAGCACACCGGGGGTTTGTGAAAGCGCCAGACGGTAGTCTCTATCTCTGGAATCATCAGATCAACCGGTCTATAGGCCGGATCATGAAGCTCCCGTGAAGAGATCTCAGGATCGTATGTGTTCGAACCTAAGTGTAGAATCGTGTGAGCTCTATCATAGTAGGGGGCCATCTCCTCAGCAGAAAGAGGCCAGCCGCTGTAGGGTACCCAGGGTCGGTGCTCAAAATCGAGCTGAGTAAAGGGTCTGCACCACGAGCCCCAGTGCGTAGTATTACCTCCCAAGCACCGTACGGCGATGCTTATGGGGGGGGAAATATCGCGCGCCGACGGCCTCGCCATCTGAGAGCTGTTGGGTTTCTGCCTCGGGTTGCATACCTCCCCCGATTACAACAGCGACAGAACGCTGCGAGGAGAGATACTCTCGCGCTATCGTGATCCCGGCAGCACCTCCGCCGATTATGCAGAGATCGCTTTCGCATGTTGTTGAGGCCTCAAGGTGGTCGAGAGCTATGAACATCGTGCCTCCTCGCTGCTCAGGACATCGAGGAGGTATGCCTCAACCTCGGTTTTCGATAAGACCCATCCCTGTACTATGATGGTTCGGCCGCTCTGAAAGTCACTCGTAATCAAGCGCTTTAGTCGATAGTCAGGAGGTTGAAGAATCGGCCGGTTAGGCGATATGCCCAGAGCATCGGCGTGGCGAGTAAGGTAGAGAGCGCTCAACATACCAAGCGAGCCGAGCACAAAGGCTCTTCGGCTCGGGCTATGCGGCTGCTCAGCCATCGAACCGAACGTTACTATCGTGTGATTCAGTTTCATGCCCGTTGATTATCTCCATGGTAGTACCGGAAGTAGTTGAGCCATACGCTGCGTGCTCGAGAAGTTATCCCGGGATCAGTTGTTTTGTGGATGACCTCGCTTTGGGTGCGAGCGGCTCGGTGTACAATAGAGGGTTTGCGATGGGTGAGGTGCGAGGAAAGCAGGGGAAGTTATGGAAGGGTAGAGGGTGTTCCGGTAGCCCCGGTAGCTGGAGTAAAGGAGCTGTGTGTCTGCCGGCCCCTCTGCTTTTATGTGCAGTAGCGGTGTTGGTGGCTGTGTATAGCGCGCTTGCCTTGTACGTGACGCTCCCCTCTGCTAGGGGTTTACTGCCGGGGAGTAGGTCCTACGGACTATTGGCAGCCGACATAGTAAGCGGAGGTACCTTCAGTTCAACATATCGGCCGCCGCTGTATCCACTCTTTTTGGCGGCAGCTATGTGTGCCGCCCCGGATTGGTCGGGTGTCGCCTTGATTCTGCAAGGGCTCATGGCTGTCTCCCTCGGTGTTTTTATCGTGTGGCTTGCTTGGGCGATCTCGCACAACGTCATAGCAGGAGTGTTGGCGCTCGCCTTATTTGCGTCGCATGTGCCTCTGCATCTGGAGATGTTGAGTGAACGAGAGACCGCTCTCTTTTGTTTACTCAGTACCGGTTTTGTGAGTGTGTGGGCTATCGGTCGACGAATGCCTCTGTGTCATGTGTTCATGGCTGTGCTCACTGCACTGCTGTATCTGACGAGGCCGACAGGGGTGCTCTTTGCCTCGCTGTTGTGCGTGTTGCTTTTGCTGGATCGAGGCAGTACGCCGCTTCGTTTCGTAATGCTGCGTTTGATATCGTGCCTGGGGATAGTAGCGTTGCTCGTGTTGCCCTGGCAGCTCTTTGTCTCTCATAAGATCGGTGAATTCAGATTCTCGGTATCAACCACAAGCGGCGTCAATCTACTTAAGGGTAATAATCCTGATCTGGAAAGCTTCTTCCCGATGGTTGATGTTGATCTGTACGAACCGTTCATCCGTGAGATGGCTGCGGAGCGTCAGCTTACCGGGGCGGGAGCAGATGCGGAGCTCGGGAGGATCGCGCTGGGTAACATACTTAATCATCCGACGAGAGCACTTGGCCGCTGCGCTATCAAGGCGTTGTTACTCTTTTCGCCACTCCCGATCCCGCTTGGAAAGGGTGAGTTACAGCGGGTTGATGGACAGATACAGGTGGTGAGGTTTGTGTGGCGTAATAAGCTTCTGTGTATATTAGGGATCTGTCATGCGTCGCTGCTCTGTTGTGGCGTACTGGCCTGTATCCGGAGAGACCACTCCACGCCTGCAAGGCGTTTTTTGCTGGGGACTGTGCTGGTATGCGTTCTCTTCGCCATGGTGCATGCGGTGACATTTCCAGAGACACGTTTTCGCTTGCCCCTCGATGTGCTTATAATTGCTCCGGCAGCCCTCGGCTATGCGAGGCTTGTCGAGCCATGGCGTAGAGCTGCTCGTAATGTGTTGATCAAGGCTGCGCCAGCGCCTCAAAGCTGATGCGAACTTCCGCGATCTTCAAGCTCAGGTGGAGGCCACCGAGAATCGTATATCGGTCGCTCGAACTCGGTATATCGATGCGGTTCGGTCTTACAACACCACGGTGCGCTCGTTTCCGTCGAATCTGACGGCTAAACTATTCGGTTATGCGCCTAAACCTAACTTCACGGTAGAGAACGAGAAGGAGCTCGCGGAAGCTCCGAAGGTTTCCTTTCAATAATAGCCGTGATGCGTTGTTGGCTGATAGTCGGAGCCTTCCTGCTGCTCATCATCACAGCTTTGGACGCGTTTGCTCAGCTCAAGGAGGTTCCCCAGCTTACCGGCCCTGTGGTTGATCAGGTAGGGGTGCTTGGGGCTCGTAAGCCCGATATAGAGGCTACGCTTCGGACGTTAAAGCAGGAGAAAGGTAGTGAGGTCGCTGTGTTGATCGTTGAAAGCACGGCGCCCGAAACAATTGAGCAGTTCAGTATCCGCGTCGTCGATCAGTGGAAATTGGGGAGAAAGGGGATCGACGATGGGGTTCTGATCCTGGTAGCGATCAAGGACCGAACTGTACGCATCGAGGTTGGCCGAGGGTTCGAGGGTGATATTCCTGATGTCATCGCCTTTCGTATTATACAGGAGCGGGTCCTTCCGCGCTTCCGGCAGGGCGATGTTTCAGGAGGGATCGACGCGGCGGTTCAGTCGGTGATCGACCGGGTGCATGGCGTGGATCTCCCAACACCCTCACCCGAGCGCGAGCAGCGGGGCGCTGGTGCTCTCTTTGTGGTCATGGTCTGTTTTTTTGTTGGAAGCGTTCTAGCAGGGTTTTTCGGAAGTGCTATTGGGGCATCGTTAGGTGCGCTTGGCGGGATGCTCGCGGCCTTGTTCTTTTCCTCTGTTGTGGGGGCGCTCGCGATAGCGGGAGTGATCTGGCTACTCGTATTCTTTCGGGAGGTTGTATTTCAAGCGCTGGCTAGTGGTTCTCGCGGGTACTACTCGAGTGGTCGAGGAGGCTATCGTGGATCCTCCGCTGGCGGAGGTTTTGGCTCGGGTGGAGGCTTTAGCGGCGGTGGTGCGTCGGGGAGGTGGTGATGAAGCGGTTATTGCAACATGCCTTGACCGGCAGGTGGCACATTCATAGGCTTTTGAGTGCAGAGTCTAAGGAGCAGATTACTGCCTCTGTTGCAGAGGCCGAACAGGGTCATTCAGGTCAGATTCGGGTAGTAATCGAGGCGACCCCGGGTGTTCGGCGCGTACTGCACGGTCGAACCGCGCGAGAGCGGCTTTTCCTGCTGAGGTGCACACTAATGAGCTGCCTGATGATGTTATCGTGCGTTAGGTAGCCTTGGCCGTGGGGGTGAGGAGGCGATTGCGGCGGCAGTGTGAACTGGCCCAAGGGTAGCCCTATCTGAATGGCAATAACGCAAGTGATGGAGTAGGCCCGACCGTACGCCCCGAGCTTCGTCATGATCCATTCGAACGGCGTAGCGAAGGCTTTGGTGGTAAAGAAACCGACTACGAGGATAGCTAGGATGTAACCACCGACGGTATGTGAGAGATAAGGTACCCACCCCTGGAGACTAGCTGAGTAAGCCGCGAGGGGAGGCCTATTTTGTCTTGGCAGAGAGGGGTTTATCCCCGAATTCAGTGATTTATACTTGTTACCAGGATTGTAGTCGTCTATCCTAAAGGGCTGGCGGTAATCGTTCTCCAGGTGTAAGAGGTGAGGTATGAAGAAAAAGGACCTTGATACGTTACGAGGGATACTTGGGGAGGAGAAGCGTCGAATTATGAGGCATCTTGAGGACCTCAGCGACTCTTCAGTGGCTGATCTCGACACGGCCTCGGGAGATTCCGTCGACATCGCATCTCTGGAGATAAACCAAAACGCGCTACAGAAGATCGGGAAGCGCGAGATGAATCACCTCAAAAAGATAGAGGTCGCCCTTAAGAAGATGGATGAGGGTACGTACGGCGAGTGTGAAAACTGCGGTGAGGACATCGCAGTGGCGCGTCTGATGGCTCGGCCGGTCGCACAGTTGTGTATCGATTGTAAGACTGAGCAAGAGAACGAGGAGCGTCGTTACTCTGACCGCACCGGCGAAGAAGATTCCGAGGGCTTCCCTGACGAGGCTGAGGAGATCTAAGTAAGTCAGCAAAGTAACATCCGAGTTCGGATGTGTAGATACGCAGTCGGACGTCCAACTGCCTCGCTCATGGTGATGCCTCAAGGTGATTGAGGAGTAGTGTTCCTCGATCTGTTAACGCGTGCTTGCCGCGGTGGTTAATTGATTGGATAACTCGTCGAATATCGCTGGGGTACACACAAAGAGGTTATCCATAAACAGGTCTCCTGGATACCGTGCCGTGCGTCGTTGGATCTCTGCGTCGTAGGGGAAGTGACCGACGCGCGCTCCCGCTTCACGTGCGATCAGGTTGCCTGCCGCGCCGTCCCATGGGCCGAGCATCTCCTCATAATAAGCGTCTAACTTACCGCACGCCACCCAACAGATATCGAGGGATGCAGCACCAAGGCGTCGGATATCTCGACAACGTGGTAAGAGCGCGTTGAGGCGCTTGCAGATGTTTGGAACGTTTGATCGATCGTATGGAAAACCGGTTGCTATCAGCGCTTGATCCAAACTGTTCGTTGTCGATACGGAGATCGAGCTCCCGTTCAAGAATGCGCCAGCACCGCGCGAGGCGGTGAATAATTCGCCAAGAAACGGCGCTAAAACGGCAGCGGCTACAACCTCTCCGTTGAGGGAGCAGGCTATTGAGACCCCTACATGCGGATGACCGTGCGCATAATTGGTTGTTCCGTCGACTGGGTCGATAATCCACGCAGCCCCGTTTCCAAGCTGCGTAGGGTCGACGGTCGCGGCTGATTCCTCAGCCAGTATGGCGTGCGACGGATAGTATGATCGTATTGTGTCTATCACGATCTTCTCGGCAGCGAGGTCCGCAGTTGTGACGAGGTCACGAACCCCCTTAAACGAAACGGTAAGACTCTGCGTGTGGCGTTGTCGTCGGATCTCCTCCCCGGCGCGATGTGCGGCCTCCACTGCAACGCGCAGCAGCTCGGCGGGGGTGGGCAGGATGGATGAGAAGGGGCTTGTCATGGTAAGAGCCTTTAAGTGTTAAGGGTGTCTGGGCGGCATAGCGCGCTCAACACCATCAGTATCGCACGTTACTAGCCTTAGGGAAGTGAGGCTACCGCATACGGGTTTGGATGGAGCGATGAGCGAGCAGTGTTTTCATAAAATTCGGGCGATTGTTGATTCGTTTGCAGGTGCAGCGATGCCGGTAGTGGCGCCCGCTAAGATTAACCTGCGCCTGAAGGTGCTTGGCCGTCGAGATGACGGTTATCACCTCCTGAGTATGCTCAACTGCGCGACATCCTTGTGTGATGAGCTGGGGATCTCCTTCTTGAGTGACTCGCAGATTGAGCTTTCGATTGAGCCACACGGTACCCTACAGGGTGAGCCGCTCGAAACGAACCTCGTTGTGAGAGCATTCAGGGAGTTTTGGTCGGAGTTCGGGTTTAAGCAGCCTCCGGTAGGGCTCCGTTGTGGTTTAACCAAGAGGATCCCGATCGGCGGGGGGCTTGGAGGAGGTAGTAGTGATGCGGGCGCCGTCCTGCGAGTGCTGACGGTAGTCTTCGGTCCGGTACTGCGCGCGGAGCTCGAACTGAGCCCGAGCGACTTCAGTGACCGGGTTGCTGCTGCGGCCTTGAGGTGCGGAGCTGATGTCCCGTACGCATATCTCGGCGGTTTGTGTTGGGTTTCGGGGATCGGCGAGCAGGTGGTGCATCTGACCGGTCGACGTGTGTCTCCTGAGCGGGTAGTGATACTGGTGCCACGGACTTCAGTGAATACGCGAGCCTTTTACGAAAGCTTCCGTCGGCTGCATCCCCTGGTCCCTCGAGGGGAGGATACAAGGCTCAAGAGCTTCGTAGACTCGGGGGAGGGGGAGCTCACTGGCCTGGTAGAAAACGATTTTGAGGCTACGGTATGTGGCCTAAACCCCGAGGTGGCCGAGGGGCTTGCGCTGGCTCGATCGGTATTTCCTCACACAACCGCTCTAACCGGCTCAGGTTCAGCGCTGTTCTCGCTCGTGCCTAAGGGCCGGGAGACGGACATGAGTAACCTCAGTACGTTGGCACAGGAACGGGGGTACGCCGTGTATCCAACGTGTCTGATCTTCGACTGAAGCAACCCCGTACTTGCCAAAGCATCTTAGTTGTTTTACTCACACATACACTGCCCGGTAGCCAAGTGGTAAGGCAGCGGATTTTGATTCCGCCATACGCAGGTTCGACCCCTGCCCGGGCAACCATGACGTCACGTCTGTTGGAGGCTGACGCATGGTGGTCAGGTGTGAGTGTCTCTCTTCTCAGGAGCTTCGGTGTCTAGACCTCTTCTTGTTTTCTCCGGTCGGTCCAACCCACGCTTTACTCAGTCAGTATGCGATACCCTTGGCATAGAATTAGGCCGCCTGGAAGTGGTGCGCTTTAGCGACGGGGAACTCTCGGTCGAGATCGGAGATAACGTGCGCGGAGGCGATGTGTTCGTCATGCAGAGTACGTGCAGCCCGGGGAACGATCACCTGATGGAGCTGCTGATTATCATTGATGCGCTCAAGCGCTCGTCCGCTGGGCGAGTGACGGCAGCTCTGCCGTATTTTGGATACGCCCGTCAGGATAGGAAGGTAAAACCGCGGGTGCCGATCACTGCCAAGCTGGTGGCAGATATGATTACGACAGCCGGTGCGGATAGAGTTTTGACGATGGATCTTCACGCTGGTCAAACGATGGGCTTTTTTAACATCCCCGTTGATAATTTGTACGCTTTGCCGATCCTTGCGCCCTATCTACAATCTAAGTACGGAGGCACCGATGTCACCATCATTTCGCCGGATGTAGGCGGCCTGGAGCGTGCGCGTTTGATGGCGACGCGCCTCAATAATGCTCCGATAGCAGTGATCGACAAACGACGATCGGGTCCCAACAGGGTAGATGCGATGAACGTCGTCGGTGATGTCGACGGCCAGACGTGTATCATTTTCGACGATATCGCGGATACTGGGGGTACCCTGGTAAAAGCAGCGGAGACCTTGACCAAAGAGGGAGCCAAGCGGGTTATTGCGTGTTGTGTACATCCGGTGCTTTCAGGAGAAGCGCGTAAGCGTCTCAATGATTCGATGATTGAGGAGGTGGTCTGTACCGACACCATCCCGCATACCCGATCTGAGGAGGGTGATAAATTCACATTCCTCTCGGTTGCGTCGATCTTTGCAGAGGCGATCCGTCGCATCCATTCTGACGACTCTGTCAGCAGCCTATTTAGGTAGCACACACGTGCTAGCGCCACAGGAAGGTTGGCACTGTAAGCAGAGATGCCGTAACGGTCTGTTTTTCTTTGTTTTGTTACGACTACGGCCTGCTAGGGAGGGGTGTGGGCAAGGTCTGTGCAGGCAATACCCCTAGAATGTTTCGGAACTAGGTTTCTTCGCGGCATGGCGGCGGGTATGGGGTAAGGTCGGGGATCTTTACCTTGATTCAACCATCTGCTAACCTCCCGACTCGATTGTATTCGGAAGGAAGTAACACCGTGGAAAATTTCACCATTGAAGTGTCTGAGCGACCAAACCTCGGGAAGGCCAGCTCGAATCGTTGTCGTAAGGAGGGCTTTATCCCTGCCGTTGCATACCATCGCGCGGAACAGCCGGTTGCAGTCAAGATACCGGGCAAGGAGTTCGCGCACCTCGCCGCGCGCGCACGGCGCTCGCAAGTTTTCACGTTCAAGAGCAGTTCAGGAGCCCTCAACGGTAAGTCCGCTATCGTCAAAGAGATACAGCGCGACTACATCAAGGGAACCCTCTTGCACGTAGATTTTCTCACCTTTCGCGAGGACGAAGAGGTGGCAGTGGAGATCCCGGTCAAGCTCGTTGGAGAAGCGCCAGGGGTCAAGATTCAGAAGGGTATTTTAACGGTCGTGACCCACGAAGTTACCGTGCGCTGCTTGGCCAAAAATATTCCAGCAGCGATCGAGGTCAACATTACCGCTCTCAACTTGGGGCAGTCGATTCACGTATCCGATCTCTCGCTCCCAGCGGGAGTGTCGGTGGATGACGATGAGGAGGAGACGATTGTAAGTGTCGTCGCAGCGCGTTCCACTGAAGAGGAGTCAGCAGCTGCCGCAGCGGGTGCAGCGGCTCCAGCGGCTGAGGCAGGGAAGGCAGCTCCGGCAGCGGCAAAGGCTCCGGCAGCCGCCAAGGCTCCGCCAGCTAAGAAGTAAGCTGTTAATTATATTATCCCATGCAGAGTGGCTACGCCGTTGTTGTGGGCCTGGGAAATCCCGGCTCGAAATACGATGGTACACGCCACAACGTAGGCTTTGCAGTCGTCGATGCTTTGCGTGCTTGCTCCAGAATCAGAGAGCGCTCGGAGCTGGAAGGAGAGGCGCTCGCTCATGCGGCACGCGCCATCGCAGGATCGCTTGGTGAAACTGGATGGAACGACCGTAAGACATTCCTCGAAGCATCTCTTTCCATAGCTGGAGTCTGGTCAGGATTGTTAATCAAGCCTCAAACCTTTATGAACCGCAGTGGCGAGCCGCTTCGTGAGGTGCTCTCCTTCCGTAAGGTATCGGTAGAGCAAGTAATCGTAGTTCACGATGATATCGATATTCCGTTCGGTGGCTTAAGGATCAAAGTTGGTGGCGGTGATGGAGGTCACAACGGATTGCGCTCGATCTCAAATCAGTGTGGAGGTCGTGAGTTCGCCAGGATACGAGTGGGTGTCGGGAGGCCAGTTGCGGGAAGCGCGCTCGCGAACGATGAGGACGGTATTGCTCGGTGGGTTTTAGCGCGGTTTTCGGCGGAAGAACGAGGTGTGGCTGAGGGACTGGTTGCCCGGGCTGCCGCGTCAGTGGTGTGCCTGGCACTCGATGGGCTCAAGACGGCTCAGAATCGGTATAATCGCTAAGCTGGATGGGAGGGGTACGGGGGTTCTCGTAAGATGTTGATATTAGCTATTTTTTAAGAAGGCATGCCGAGCGCTTGAGAAACAAGTTTCTTGCTCTGCCCAGCGTTGTGTTTTTACCCCGATCTGTTAAACTCCCGCATCTTTTGAGGGTGCGCCGTGCGATGTTTTCGAAGCGATTTCATAGGTTGCTCGAGCGAAGGTGTATGGTGCAGAACGTGGGGTTCGTACAGGATGATAACTCCGTAACTTCAGAGATTTAAGTAATCGTATCGCAAATAGTACATAGGTGGTCCATGGACGTACGTCGTTATGAGTCTGTAGTGGTGTTTAGCCCTCGTTTGACAGAGGCTCAAGTCAAAGATGAGATAAAGAAGTTCGAGGGCGTTCTGACTTCCAACAAGGCTACTGTGTCCAAGATCGACCAGTGGGGACGCAAGGAGGCAGCCTACAGCTTCAAGAAGGAGCGTCAGGGTCATTACGTGGTTTTCAATTACGAGACCGATAATCATCAGGCCCCGGCCGCTCTGCAATCGCTGTTGAGGATCGCCGATTCGGTCAACAAGTTTCAGACGCACTTGATTCGCACCAAGACCCGTAAGTTCAAAGGGAATCCCAAGAGGCTTCAGCAGCCGCGGGGTGATGGCGATGATTTCGACTACGGCAGCGATTCGTTCGAATAAACCTGAGAGTAAGGGATATGCGGGCCGAGACACGCTCGGCGAGTTTACAAGGAGTTTGCTATGGAAGTTATTTTACGTGAGGACCATCTGCCCCTAGGGTATGTCGGGGATACTGTTCGGGTAAAGCGCGGGTACGCGCGTAACTACCTTCTTCCCCGAGGTCTCGCGGTGGAAGCCTCGTCAACCAATAGCCGTGCTCTCAAGCACCAGCTGGCGGGAATCATGGCTAAGCGTGTGAAGAAGAGAGCAGAGGCTGAGCAGTTCGGTTCGGTGCTTTCGCAGGTCATCGTAGAGTTTACCTTGAAGATGGGCGCGCAGGGGAAGAGCTTTGGTTCAATCACCTCGCGTGACATCGAAACAGCGCTCAAGGGGCTTGGCTACCAGGTAGACCGTCGGCAGATAAAGCTGGCTGAGGCGATCAAGGGCGCTGGTCTTCACAAAGCGGAGGTCAAGCTGCACTCAGAGGTAACGGTGCCTCTGCAGGTGAAGGTAATAGCGGCTCAGCCGGTCGCAGCAGCAGAGGGCTCTGAAGGGTCCGAGAAGGGTCGTGGTAAGAAAAAGAGTCGCAAAGCAGCGGCTGAGGATGAGGGCATGGGTGCTGCCGATGGTGGTCAATCTGAGGATTCTTCAGAGGTAGAATCGTCTGAGTAGGTCCCCGACCTGTTTACGTGCGAAGAGAAGACCCAGGAGCGACTCCAACGGGGGGGTTAAGGGTGACATATGCCGAACTCGCAGGTGATCGAGAGCGGTCCAGGGTATGAACCCGATACTGCAGAGGTGGTGTACAAGCCTGCTCAGGCTGGGTCGGTGTTGGGCATGATTCGCCGCCGGGTAGCCCTCCTCGTATGGTTCCTAGCTGCATTTGGAGTGAGTTACGGTGTCGTAGTTGTGTGCGGCTCTCGACTTGCCCGACAGCACACTTCACTAGCAGTTGACGTAAAGGAAGGAGACCGTGACGGCCTCTTTCCCGACGCCCTTGTGGTAACATCAGCTGGCACTGCGTTGCGAGTCGGGCACGGCCCCGCACTCAATCCGGGAGGATCGGGTGATTTTCTACTGTATATCTGGTTCAAACTTCGTAAACCTTTGACCGATGGGGAGCGAGCGGTCTTCGTCGCCAAGTACGATCCGAGCTCGAAGACGAGGCCGGGATATTCACTTGCCTTGGTTGGGGAGCCCGATGGGGTGAGGCCTCACGTGTACTGGCAGAATGAGCAACAGCAGGGTCGTTGGTACCCGTTTGCTTCTACTCAGGTACATGCTCGAGAGTGGTATCTCCTAGCTCTCAGTTTCCGCGATGCACGCTATCTTGGCGTTCATCTTATGTCTCATCAAGGAGGTAAGAAACCGGAGCTGCTTGGAGGCTATGACCTTGAGCCATCAGTTGTTCCGAATAATCAGGCAGACCTTCTCGTTGGAGGCTTTGGGGCTAGTAAGTTTAGAGGCCGGATCGGTCCGTTCGGTATCATTCGTCGCGAGGATATGACCGAGGACCTGGCATCATTTGTAGTACAGATGGCAAAAGCACCCGGAGAGCTACCCTCTGAGGTCGAGCAATCAGAGATAGTTCTGCAAGCAACTCCAAAGGAGGACCAGGGGCCTTTGAAACAATCGATCAGGCCCTCAACGAACGACCGAGCGCAGCAAGTACAAGAGCGCGAGCATAGTCGTGAGTAGTCTGCCTGGATCTCTGATGCGCACGGAGTTTTCTTACGTTACTGCTGAGAGCGATCGAACGTCGCTCTCACGTTGATGAATAGTGCTCAAAGAGGAGGTACGGTAATGCTGGCAGTGCTCGTGATCGTGGCCATGCTACCAGCGTTGGTATCGGCTTCTGTCTGGGAGGGGTGTGCTATTGCGGCTACACTCGTGAGTGCGCTCCTTATTCGTTGTATCGCGGCCCGTGTCAGTAGTTCAGAGCAAGGTGAGCGTTGGTGCGCATCGTTGTGGGGGGCTCTCGTGCCGTTAGTGCCCGTGTTTGGCCCGAACGGTGTTGTGGTAATATCGCTTGGGCTGGCAGCTCTACTCGGGGAACGTCGCGTTACATTCAAAAAATTGATCTGGGTAGCGCCACTTCTTGGCCTTGCGAGCGGCGCTGTTATAGCTGAGGTGCTGCGTCAATCTTCTGAATACTTCGGTGTGTTGTCTTTCACTGACCTTAGGAGAGCTCGTTCAATAACCGAGTGGTTCATAGCTACTCATGCCCACTCATGGCGATATCTGTCTCATCTGATCATGTTTGCGCTGGTGGTCAGCCTTCTTGAGAGTTCTGAAGCTATCCGTGAAGGAGTCAGACGCGGGCTTGTTGTTGGTGCCTCGTGTGCTGCGCTTGTGACGGTTGTGCAGTTTGTTGGGTATCCGCCCCTTGCTCTGCCAAACCAAACCATCTTCTGGACCGCTATCAATCGATTGAGCGGGACTTTTTCAGATCCGAATGCACAGGGGATCTTTCTTGCTCTTGTTTCCTTTCTCATATTCAAACGAATCCCACCCTCTGCCGGAGAAGGAAAAGTGCTGTGGCTACTTGCGCCGCTACTTCTCAGTGCAGGGCTACTCTCGGGCTCTCGCTCCTTCATTGTGGCGGTCATCTTAGGTGTTTTCTTTGCAATCTGGATAGTTTCCCGACGTGTGGCATTGCTGACGTGTTGTGCAGGAGTTGTTGCCGTTGCAGCACTCTCGTTTCTTGATCTCTACACCTCATATGTAGGGCAGCTACTGGACAGCGAGTGGATTCCGGAAGGTTGCCGTCGGATGGTGACGACTCTATCGATACCACGAGCAACTGAATCGTTCTTCAGTCGGGGTGTTTTTCTCAAGCTTGGGTTGGAGCTCTTCGACCACTTTCCGCTTTTTGGCGTCGGAGCCGATCGTTTTCGTTACTACGTCCCGGCACTTGTCGAGCGCCTAGGTTTGGATATTGGTGGGTGGGTTGATAATTCCAACAACTTTTACTTGGGCATTCTCACCGAGCAGGGGATTCTCGGTGCCATCCTCTTTGCGATGGCTGTAAGAGGGCGCACCCTTGTAAGGGAAGCTACTGCCGTACCCATGATTGGACTCCTCGTTTTATGTTGCCTACTCACGACTGGCCCACATCTCGATTTTCCAGAGGTGCTTTTTGTAACGGCTATGCTCACAGCGGTAACCACTGGCATACGCGCTACCACATGTGGACCTTTGACAGCAGCTGCGTGTCTCGGATTCGGTATCGGTGTTCTGGGGGTGTTTACCAGAGAGCAGGGGGGATACCTATGGGAGGAGCGTGGGAGCACGCATGAGCAGTGGCTCTCGCCAGCGGCAGAGATCTTCGCGGCATGCCGATGTGATGGATTTGCGCAGGTCGACATAGAGAGCGCGTATGTGCCATCGACAGCACCGCTCACAGTGAATGTAGTTACAAGCCAGGGGGAATCGCGAGATCTCCAGTTTACAAGGGCTGAGGTTAAGCGCGCTACCTTCGCGTGCTCCACAGGTGAGGGTTTTCCTAGTCCCAATCGATTGAGGCTTTCGATCACGTCGAGCCTCGGATGGAGTCCTGCACGAGCGTGGCCGAGCCGAAGTACAGATGATCGTATATTTGGGGTGAAGCTCCGCGGTCGGCGATGGCAGGATCTGCTGGGTGCACAGCAATGTGTTGAGCTTACCGACTCCCCTCGGGAGGGGTAGTAGAGGGATCGCTAGGTAGTTTCTGACCGCCAGGATAGAAACTAGGTAGAGAAATCGATCCTCGTTAATGCGGCCTTACCGGCGGTTTTTCGAGTAGTACAGGAGCGATAAAACGGATCGTTTCGCGTTCGCTGGGGGAGTGCTCGACCTCGACCATGGAGATCGATGGGCCATCTTCCCGTACGAAGATGTGCTGCGGTGAGGTGATGACGTGCTCCTGTTCTTTGCAGGACACTACGAGAGCGTCGTCGTAAGGGTCATAGGAGACGCCGTGAAGCTGCCAGAGGGTGCTTTGATGCACCTCTCCACTGAGTGAAGAAAGGGTCACATCGACCCCTTTTCCTCGTACGCTATCCGAGATCGAATCAAAAAAAGGCTGCCAATCACGCTTCTGTATCTCACGTAAATTTCCGTCTCTGGTTGCCTGCGCCGTCATGTCGTGGTCCTCGCGCAATACCCTCGATAGAATGCATGGGAGGCCATCACTGCACCATGATCCGTGACATGAAGCATAAGAGGCAGTGCTATCACAAAAATGGGGCGCGTCGATCACTCCTGGAAGAGCGAATGGTGTGGTACCCTCTGAACTCTACAACTGCAGAAAAAATCTGGGTTGAGTCTCAGCTACAGCTCCACCTTGTAAGTGCTCATCAAAAGCTGAAGTTGGCTGCAACCATCAGTGCGTTAATCATCCGGTCGTCAGTACCGAAGCGCTTGCCATATTCGCCCAAGTAGCCCACTTCGTATCTACCCTTTCCAACTACAACATACGGACCAAAAAAGAATCGATCTCTATCGAATCCGGCGCGTGGTCCGCGTTGAACAGAGTTCTCGGTCACGAAAAGCTCATTGTAGCCTGTGAGTCCGGCGTCATACGAATCTGCTAGGCGATAGCTACCCCGTACTAAGTACCTCGTGCGATGTGATGTTGCCGAAGCATCGTCAATGAATCGTTGCTCTTGTCGTAATCGATGCTGCCATGCCGAGCCTTGCCAATCGTGCTTGTAGAGTACCTGCTGCCATATACGCTGTTCGTTACGGAAGTCCTCGTTGTAGTGCGTATCGTAGAAGGTAGGTGTCCAGGCATAGCCGAGATAGAAGGTGGTGCTCGTGCTGTAGTTGTATCCAAGTGCGGGCCTCAGAAGTAAGCGCTCAAGGCGTGAGACGTCATTACCGATGCGTGGCTGAGCCTCGGCATACAACAACCACTTTTTATCAGCGTCTAGTGTGGCTTGTGCAGTGACCAGGGTCCAACTTTGAAAATCCGTACGCTGTGCGTACGCGCTCGCAGCGCCGCACAGACACAACAAGGATATAACGAATACTCCGGTAAAATTAGCAATAAGGTATCGCCTCAAATATGTGCTCCTACTCTAAGGATGACAAAATGGAGCTTTCATGATAGCAGCTTTGTGCAGATTCGATAAGCTCGCTAATTACGTTGCGATCTCGACCTTGAGCTGCATGAAACATGCATCGATACAGGAAGCGATAGTCTCCTCCTTCCAATTGAACTTCCAGGAACCGCCCCTTACCCGTCCGCTGGCCAGTAGTCACGAGGGTCTGCTCGTTATCAAGCGATGTTAGGTATGATTCACTGTCAGAACGAGAGCAGGCGACTTTTTGCCATGGTAGTTGCTCAGGTACAATGGCCTTCAAGCGCTGATATTGTTCCTCAGAAAGAATTGAGACGTATTCGCGCGAGTGAGAGACCAGCTCCATAAAACCGGCAGCGCTGCCGACTCCAAAAGTTACTAGAGCAAGGCTGCTGCACCACTCGCGCCAGGCTTCGGTGCCTAGAGGCAAATACGACGTATGAAAACGGTATTCCTCTTGAAGGATTAAATCAGGAGCGCTTATGTAAGAATTGAGCGCATGCAGTGCGTCACCCACGTCACTTCGTCTTGTTGCGTGCCAGGAAGAAATAGAGGACTGCTCCGAGGATGTTGCCGAAGAAGAGCACCAGCATCCAAACGACTTTATCGCTCCTCGAGGATTTCAAGCAGTCTATCAACATCCAGATCCAGAATGGGATGGCTATGAGAAATACGAGACCAAAAATGAGCCCCAGAGCGCCAAATATCCAGCCGAATTGAGCCCAAAACTGGTCGCACGGGATCTCTTCACCGTTCACAGTGCACTTGGCGTGGGCGTGCGAGATCGCAAGAAGCGAGCTCACTACTAAGCATGTAAATGACACTCGGTTCATAAGGTGCAACTCAAGAATACGCGCTACCAGACCCTCGAGAGAGTACCTGCCATTCTCGCGAACGACAAGAGTTTTTCAGTGCAACTTCACCTTCTTATGAGTATGACTATCGGGTTTTAAGCTCTGCCTTCTTTACTCTGGACCGATTATAATTCCGGGGTGCTGAGAACTTTCCGATACGCATGCCTCGTATGTTTTTTGCTGGTTATGGTATGGCCTTCAGAGAGCTTGCTGTTCGCTCCGTTGGTATTCGGGATACCTCACGTCGCAGGTGACCTGTTTCTATTGGTAGTGCGAGAGCGGCGAGTTTCATCGGTAGCCCTCGGAACTATGATACTGGTCTCGTTTTTAATCATCTTGAATGCAGCTACAGTCGTTATGCTTGGAGGTACCAAGCCGATCGATGAAACGCTACTAGTCGCACTCGTATTGACCCTGCCAGTCGCTGCGCTCTCTCTGCAGGGGCACATTTCGATAGCAGGTATCTTAGCGGGCATCTTCGCTGCGGTAGTTCTTCTGTGGCCACACGTTGCGATGCCGCTCATGGCCTACCTTCACAATTTTGTGGCTGTTGTCTTCCTCCTCTCAAATTGCCGATCGTCTTTAAGCGCAAAGAAGAGGGCTATCGCTTGTTGGTTGCTGCTACTGTCTCTTGGAGTAGGACTTAGCTTCGTACTTGGTGGGTTCGCTTTCGTTCATATCACGGATCAATCGCTTGAAGTGTTTTGGTCCCTGATACCATCTCCGAGCGAACCGATAGCTGCCCCACTTCTTTTTGCATTCGGATACACTCAAATACTGCACCTGGTGATCTGGGCGTTTCTGCTCCCCAGTGTAACCGGTGCTCACTATGGAACAGGTGCCTTGAGGGTATGTAATGCGGTGTTCGTGGTGGTGGCTTTGGTCATCGTTGGTTTAGTACACCAGCTTGGGCACTCACAGGGATTCTTGTTTGCCCTTCGCTCGAATTATCTTCTCTTGGTCTCATTCCATGGATGGATGGAGCTGTCATGGATTCTGATGCGACTTCATATTTATCGCCTTGAAAACTCACACTTCAGGCCGAGGGAGTTGTTTGTGCTGACGAGCTAGTTAAAGCGTGTTGATGCTGAATACCTGTCGGGTCATCAGCTGATTAAGCGAGTACGATAGGCTGTTAACGTGAGATGTACGTAAATATTATTAGTCAATTAAAGCAAGATCTTGGGCTCTTTTGCTGCTTCGTGCTCTGTGCTCATTACATCGAAGATGCCTCAGTTGGGTTTTTTAATTCGGTAGCGTCCGGAGCGATGGTATTCTAGGAGTCTGTTGAAGTGCCTGATGTGTGCAAGGAGCGTAGTCAACTTTTGTGGTGGAAAATCAAGGAAGAGCTCGTACGATAGCGTGCCTCACACTCGCTGGTGTCCTTACCAGACCGGGAAAACTGGATGCTGAGTGTCAACCCGAGAAACCTCCGACGACGTCAGCTTCTCTGGTCATTTCTGAGCCATTAGGCAGTTTAATGATCCCCTCAATCTCGTTGAAAAGTGATTCACTGACGACATCGTCAACGGTTGGGTTGGAAGCGCACTCTGATCCAAAGCACACTACGCGGTCGGGGCCTGATGGAGTAAGCGTACAGAATCAAAACAATCCAGCCCAGGGCTACGGGGCTTTGGCCGCATCGCTTGCTGCGCTTGTCGCCTACGGTTGGTTCTATCGGCAATTAAAAGACGGTAAGCAGCCGGGTAATCTGCCAGCTGCTATCATGTACACGGCAAACGACAGTACGTTGTTGGTGGCCGCTCTTTTAACCCCTGGTCAGGGCTGGTCTACGCGCATCGTCTACGGAATTTTTGTAGGCGTCGGTGTATTGATATCAAGACACCTTTTAAGTGTCGCAAAGCGCGAAGCTGGAGCTGAACACGAGGGGCGTAGCTCCTCTTTGTGGAGTAGTTTCAGTACGCTTGAGAAGCGCTGCTGCGTAGCTTCGAGTGTCGGTATCGCCGCTATGGTGGCGTCCAATGTTCCGCTCATCGCCAGCCAGGTCCCTCAGTCTCTGCTCGTCATGTTTGGTGCCCTGACGGGGGTCGTGGTAACCGCAGTCGCTTCTGTCCCTCTCATGAAGACGATGTGGACGCCTACGCCTCAATCGGATCATGCGCAGCTAGACCCCGGTAGCTCTCACGTGCCACTTACCCAACGAGTTAAGGAAACGGTCAGACCGATATTGCCCTATTCGTTGGGTACTCTATCTCTCGTTACGAGCGCGCTGATGGTCGAAAAATTCTCTTTCCAAACTCTGCTGTCGCCGGTGGGTATGTGCGCCATAAATCTCCTTTTGACCGCATCTGTGGGGGTGTGGGCATGGCGACGAGCGGGGCAAGGGAAGCGTGAGGAGAGCTAGGTGACGAAACCAAAGCTGAATTCTCTACGATGCGGGATTAGGCGTTCCCTTGGCAGAGGTCGAGGAGTCCTGCTCGCACGACAAACATCGCTTGCGGAGTAATCCGTTCTCTGGAGTGAGTGCTTCGCACTTCATCCAGCGACCAGTGTATCTCTCCCAAAAATCCGCATCCTGTTCCTTTTCCTGGACAAAGACTATCCATCGACATCGTGCTGATGACCACAGCTTTAGTGAACAGCGGTCTCCTTCGTCGCGATGTAAGCAGGGGTCCTCTTTATCGGGTAAGACATCAGCGTACGCTGCTCGAGGAGTAGGCTGTGAGATACACAGGGATAGCAGGACACTCGAAAGGTAGTACGCGTAAAATCGAGACATGCCACTATTGTAGTGCACTCAAACCAGATGTGCCAGTCATATACGGTACAGTTAACGCCCCACTGTTGGGTGCAGATCGATACGAGAGTTCTCGCGAAAGCCCGCATACTGCTGATCTAGAGAGATCGACGGCAGCGTTGAAAATCGCGACGGTCATCAATCCCCCGCCCGTACTGTTGGGTTGAGAGCACGTGCTTGGAGAGCTGGTTGATGCGCTCAGAGAAGCTGGGATAGCCCCTGGTAGGGTCGCGTTGGGAGCTTGCATGGTATCCCCGACTCAGGGCAGTTAACGCAGCAGCGGTATTATATCCAGCGCGGTCGAGTTTAGAGAGAGCAAATCTGTCTGCCGCGAGCTCAAGAGATCGACGCTCCTCAGGGTTCTCAAGGGTGCTGTGGTCGCTCGATGATAGCCGGTGTCGGAGCACGATATGGCCCGCCTCGTGGGTCAGCAAGAAGGCCGCTTCGGCCTCGGACTGAAGAGCATTAATTAGTCCAGCAGAGACCAGGATCTCGTTGTTCCCGGGTACCAGAGCGAATGCTTCCTGGGTCGCGAGGATTCGTACACGCAGGTCGTGCCCCTCGTCTCCTACGATCCTTTGCAACAGTGTGGTGAGGTATGAGGCACACAACGGATCGCTTGTCTCTCCGTAGGTTGAGAGGAGCTCACGTGCTCGGAGGATGCCGAACGTAAAGCTATGGTCGCGCTCAAGCGGGCTGCAGCCGCTAACCAGCACTACGACGCAACATATGAGCCATCGTGCCGAATAAGGGGTGTGGCAATGAAAAAGTTCCATCTGATACCTCGACAATACTGAAGGGGAAGGCGGTCTGCAAAGGGGAAGGTGTGAAGCGAACTCGCTGGTTACGATGTTTCCTTTCTGCGAGGGGATGCGCCCCTGCCGTTGTCCTGGCGTTAGCGGTCGCATGTGGCCAGGCGCTGGTGTGGGCCCTGTCGCTAAAGGTTGCTGTCACCGCGGTGTGCGTCTTTTCGCTCCTTGCGGTGACCCGCATACGGCGATTGGAGCCTGTGTTTTCGGGTTTTTTGGTAGGGCTCCTCACCGGAACGATCGGGCTGTGTGTCCACATACCAGCTAAGGAGTCCGTTGATTCCAGTATTTTGCTCCGAGTCGAAGAGCCTCCGCGGCATCCTCAGACGGATCAGATCGTATTTGTAGGGAGGGATCTACTTGCGGCATCGCAGGGGCTCCTGCGATGCACCGCAGTGGATCTGCCATGGAGACATGCAACGAGGCTGCGGCAGGGGAGTGTGGTGTGGGTTCGCGGAGCGGTGATGCCCGTTGAGAGGCCTTTGAATCCCTTCGCATGGGAGGGTTGGTTGTGGCGTGGCGGAATAGGTGGTGCCATCAAGGTGCGCTACGTGTCAGAAGCCCTTGAGCACCACGTGAGCTTCATGGAAAGGACGCGCGACCTGGTGGCGCGGGCTGTAAGAGGTGTGCTCGATGAGCGGAGGGGAGGGGAGCTGCTGCTTTCGATGGCGTTCGGTTATCGGGATGTTCTGTCAAGCCCGGTAGAAAAGTCCTTCACGGCGCTCGGTTTGAAGCACCTCTTGGTAGTTTCCGGTTATCAGGTCAGCCTTGTGTTCGGTGTATGGTATGCCATAGCGCTCGGGCTCATGAGGCTGATGCGAATAGCATACTCGGTCCGCGCGATCGTGACCCTTTTCGCTCTACTGGTCAGTGCGGTCTTCGTTTTATTCATCGGGGTAGAACTCTCCGCTCTAAGGGCTTTGGTGGCAGCTGCGTGTGTGTGTGCTACGCAGGTCTTTGAACGTGCGGGCGGATTTGCGCAGAGATGGGGGGTGGCATTGCTGATCGTAGAGCTTCTATCTCCGTGGGCAGTGTTTGATATGGGCGTTCAACTCACCTTCGCAGCTTTGGCTGGTATCGGTATCGGCTCAAGGCTCGCAAGGGGAGGGTTAGGGATGAGCTTTGTGTGGGTGACAACGTGCGTATGGCTCCTCACGAGCTTGGTGGTGCTGGTATGGAATGGGTCCCTTTCTCTGGTCGCTTTGCCCCTGAATTTAATTATCGCAGCCCCCTGGTCATTTCTAAACTGCGTCGTCGGAGGATGTGGTGTTATCCTCCTGATTGGTAGCAAGAGGCTCGGAGAGCCGGTCGTGCAGCTTGTGGCATGGGTTAATGAAGTGCTCGCGAACGTGTTGCTTGAGTTGGCAGAATCACCCCTGAAGGCCGTAGTCCTGCAGGGGTGGTCGAGGTGGATGGTGTGTGCGGCGTTTGTTGTATGTGTCGCTGCCATCTCGGTACGGGCAACACACCATAGTCCGCTCATCTCATCAGGGCATCGATGACCGAAGGTTAACAATCCCAGTTCTCTCGCTATGGGGAGGTTTTGCCTAGGCGGCGATACAGAGCCCCTTCATACCGTCGAGGTCATCGATTAAACGCCCAACGCCCCTGACGACACAGGTAAGTGGGTCTGAGTCGCGGATGAACGGAATGCCGCTCTTCTCCGTTAGCTTTTCCGCGAGACCTCTGAGCATCGCGCCACCCCCGGCGAGATGCACGCCGTTGGCAAGGATGTCTTGAGCAACTTCAGGGCTGACGTTCTCAAGGGCAGTGTAGATTGCGCCAACTATCGCGCAGATCGGCTCTTGTAGCGCAGCACGAACCACTTCGTTGTCGAGCACCATAGCTCGGGGCATGCCGGTTGACACATCTCTTCCGAAAACCGTCATAGTGAGCGGAGGTATATGTTTGAGTAGTGACCCGATAGTGACCTTCACTCGCTCGGCTTCGAAGATACTGATCTCAAGACCGCAGCGCTGCTTGACGTATCTTTGGACCGCCTCATCCATCTCATCGCCAGCAATACGGATAGCATGGGAATACATCGTTCCGCCCAGGCTGAGTATCGCAATCTCCGTGGTTCCGCCGCCGATGTCGACCACCATACTCCCAACGGGTTGAGACACTGGAAGCCCGCTTCCGACAGCAGCGGCCATAGATTCCTCAACGAGAAATACCTGCCGCATCCCCGACGACAGGGCAGCATCGAGCACTGCTCTTTTCTCTACCTGCGTGATGTCCGATGGAACGCCGATGACAGCCCGAGGCCGCAACAACGACCAGCGGCTACGTACCTTGCCGAGCATGTATTTGATCATCTCGGTTGTTACTTGAAAGTCTGCTATGACGCCATCTTTTATCGGTCGAACACACCGTATTGCGCGAGATGTCTTGCCGTACATCTGCTTGGCAGCAGATCCCACGGCGAGTAGCTCGCCCGTCTCAGCATCCAGGGCAACGACGGAGGGTTCATTAAGGATTATGCCCTCACCTTTAAGGTATACCAGGGTGTTTGCCGTGCCTAGATCAACCGCGACATCAGCACTCATCGATGCTGAGACCTTCTTCCACAATCGTGAATTAGTCAGTGAGCTCTTTTCCGGTACTTTAAGCACGTCTACCTCCCAGAGCCTTGTGTGGCTCCTGTTTTGAAGTGATGTTTTTCGTTTGAAGGACAGCATCGATGTTTAGTCGATTTCCGTCCAGCGAAGTTGAAAAAGCTGTTATCGATACTTTAAAGGCGCTGAAGCGATCTCCGTGCTGCTGTATCAGGGCGTGCACCTTGTTTTGAAAGAACGCACTCATCATGTTGTCGAGGGCTATCACTATATCCCCCTGCGGTAGACGAATGACGGGAAAATGCGGCGGTAGCGTTTGTTCGATTAATCGCAGGAACTGCTCGCTGTGCTTGACCGCTTCCGATACACCAGCTACCCGTTCAATGTCAGGAAAAGACGTCGATGTGAGACGTAGAAATTCGATCGACTTATTACCGATAGCCGCGCCGAGATCCTCTACTCGCGCGACAAAGCTATCCCATGAATTCCCGGCCGACGCGCGGTCCTGTTTACACAGCGCCCAAAAGAGCAGTCTTGATATCTCGGTGGTCAGATCCTCAAGGTGTTTTATCTGTTGTTTAGTAAAGGAGAGTGAGCGTGTGTTGTCGCACATGAGCACACCATACGAGCGCTGGTCGTTGGTGGCTTCGAAGGGTATTGGGATTGGAAGAGCTGCCAAAGACTTTAGTTGAACGCTTTCGGAGTAGATGCCGAGCGTCATGCTATCTCCATCAAAGGGCGACATATGAATCGGCCTGCCGTACTGGGCAACCCATCCCAATAACCCGTTGCCAACCTGTATCCTGCAGTCTCGACAGAGGGAGTCAGAGATGGAGTGCGCCGTGACTAAGTCGATGCTCTGAAAGTTTGAAGGCTCTTGGGTGTCTATCACCCGGCGTAGCTCAATTGCAGAGCCTTTATTCAGTGGGTTGGGTTGTGTGCTAGTGAACTTGTTCGTTGGCTTGGATGGCCGTGGTTCTGCCTTCACCAGGCCGGTCGGCAGGAATAGAGCACAGCTATGTGAGTCGGTGAGAGATGCTGCCAAACGGCTCAGTCTTTTGAGGTCTTCCTTGAGAGAATTGTTCAACGTCATGTTTGGAGCGAGTGATTGGCGCGAACAGCGAAAATGCCCGTTAGCTTTAAGTGACCTAAAGTTATCAGACATTCCGGGTAGTCACAACCCGTTAAGTGATAATTTGTGGTCGCCGTTCCTTCGTCTACAGCACGGGAAAAGAGCCGTTACCGGTCTGATTTGACGCGTTGAGGCTCACCTCGCGAAGACGAGCTTCCCCGGCGCGATCGCTGCTGACCACCACGCCCCGATACGTTGCGCCGCCCGTTATCGGGGGCGGATACATTCGGAGAAGTTGGTGGTGGAACGATTGCTGCCGGCGCGGCGGTAGGGACATCCGTTTGCGACAGCTGCGACTCTGCAATGTGTGGCGTCTCTCGAACCCCCTCCATCTCGAACTCGTACTCGTCGGGACGCATCCGGCCATCTGGAAGGATGAGAATCTGCACCCCGTGTTCGGCCTCAAGCCGGGCGAGATCGCCTCGCTTATTGTTCAACAGAAAGAACGCCGGTACCGAGGACAGCCGCGCACGAACCTTTGCCACGTGTCCTACGACTACAGCGGCCTGGATCTTGCGAAATGCTTCGAGTGCAACGATCTCTGGGCTCTTGATTGAACCGGTACCGTGACAGTGCTCGCACTTTACGTGGCTTTGGCTGGCCAAGGATGCGCGTAGTCGCTGGCGCGACATCTCAAGCAGGCCGAACTTCGATAGGTGGCCGATCTCTATCCGCGCTTTGTCGAACCGCAACGCATCTTGGAGCCGCCTTTCGACGGAGGATCGATGGCGTTTGTCAACCATGTCGATGAAATCGATCACTATGAGTCCCCCGAGGTCTCGCAAGCGTAGCTGGCGAGCCACCTCATCGGCTGCTTCTAGATTGGTCTTGAAGGCCGTCTCTTCGATGTTCTCTCCGTCGGTAGCCTTGCCCGAGTTCACGTCGATCGCCACGAGTGCTTCGAGCTGCTCGATTACGATTGCACCACCCGACTTTAGTTTCACTTCTCGAGCCAGGGCGTTCTGAACCTGCTGGTCTATTCCGTGATACGTGAAGATCGGTTCCTGCTCTTCGTAGAGGCGGATGCGTGAGCGATAACGCGGCATCACTTGACCGACGAACTCCTTCACCGTTCGGAAGGTCTCCGGTTCGTCGATGATTATCTCTCTCACATCAGGGGTGAAGTAATCGCGAATTACCCGCGTTGCGAGGTCGTTGTCCTTGTAGAGTAGGCACGGCGCCTGAGCGGTCTGATTGGCAACCAAGATGCTCTCCCAGAGCTTAAGCTGCAGTGACAGGTCACGGGACAGCTCACTCTGTGATCGGTCGAGACCGGCGGTGCGAATGATCATCCCGATACCGACCGGCATCTCAAGCTCTCGCGCCAGTTTCTTCAGACGTACTCGTTGGTCGCTGTCGCTTATCTTCCGAGATATCCCTCCACGATCACTGCCAGGCATGATCACCAGATATCGACCGGGAAGAGAGAGGTAGGTCGTCAGAGTAGCGCCTTTCATATCACGCTCCTCCTTGACCACCTGCACCACCAGCTCCTGTCCCGGCTCAAGCACGTCCTGAATTCGCACCCGTCCGGAGCGCGGACCATTCTTGAAGCACGAGGGGTGTAAGTCGTTTATCTGAAGGAAGCCGTTGCGCTGTGTGCCGATATCTATGAAGGCGGCTTGAAGGCTCGGTTCGATACGGGAAATCCGTCCGCGGTATATGTTACCTTTGGCCTTCTTCCCTACGTTTGATTCAATCTCAAGTTCAACCAGCGAGTTGCCGTCTACGATCGCTATGCGGCAATCCTCCGGATGAACCGCGTTGATAATCATCCTTTGATCCATTACTCTCCTCCCTTCGTACTGCTCCGAGAGAAGAATCGCGCAACCGCAGAGCGGGGGAAGCAGACGAAGCCAGCGTTCGTCGATGCCCGGTCGAGCTGTGTGCTAGCCCGTTTGTCCACCCTTTCATGCCTGGAAAGCTCATATTCCTCTTAGAATCACGGCCGACCACCTGTTGTGTCGGCTTCTCCTCTCGTCACGCGCGCCACACGCTATCGTTACGAGCAGTACCTTATGAAAATCTTATGAAAATCAGAGTGCTAACTTCCTAGCACTGGTGTCCTTTACCACAAAACAAACCCGAGTGGTACCCCTTACTTTAGAACTTTGTTTGTTAACGCTGCAGAAGGGTTTCTATCTTCTCTACCAAAACCTTGGATTTACACGGTTTGGTTACTACTACGTCGCATCCGGCGGCTCGCGCTTCGTCGTGTATGAGGGGGTCATCAATCGCGGTAAATGCCACTATTGGTACCTCGATACCCCTCCGTCGGATCTGACGCACGCACTCTTGACCGCTCATGCGGGGCATCATCAGGTCTATAAGGATAATGTCTGGGGTCGTCTCTTCAATACACTCCAAAGCGGTGAGACCATCAGGCCGACGAACAACGTCGAACCCCCGGTCCTCAAAGAGGAGGTCAACGATATCAAGGGCGGTCAAATCATCATCGATAACCAAAATCCGATTCGTCATAACTAGAACCTCAATCAACCATCCGAGCCGGTGTCCGAGAGCCCGCCTCGGATCCGCTCGAAAGAAAAATCGCTTTCCACCTTCTGTCGAGACCTCAACACAGCGGTCCCCTGGCGCAGGCGCCTCCTTAGAACCACCGCGTATATAGTGTTGATGCATGGACCGGCCTTTTGGATACAAGAGAACTTCGTTTTGACAACGACGAGAGCAACGCCCTGAGCAAGAAAACTCTGTTTTAGCGTATCCGCTTGAAATCTCTGGGGTATTAGCCGATATCAAGTATTTGAGAAGTAAGGTTGGCCCGCAGTGCTTCAAGTAAGTGCAACTTTTTGAGCTTTGAGCGGGTCACACTAAGGGGACAAGGGTTTGAGTACGACAGGAATAAGGCGGCATCGGTTATGTTTGCGCTAGAGATCTCATTTGCAGACGATAGCGGGGGTACGGAGACGATCTTTATTCGTCGGCCGACCGCGCTCGTTGGGGCCGAAGAGGCAGCGCATGTTCTCGTCGATGATATGGCGCAGCTGCGCTACTCTCTGCAGGTCAGCCGAGAGATAGAGCGTACCTTTCGGCTGCGACCGATCGCGAATGATCCAGATGTCCAGCTTCCGAGTTTTCTTGAGGGAGTTTACGACGGTCAGGCAGTGATTGACTTAGGGGTAGTTAAGATGCGCTTCACGGCGCTCGATATCGACCTCTTGCTCAAGGAGGGAGAGGCTCCAGATAGAGCAGGCATGAGGATCCTACGACAGTCAGCCGCCGGAAAGGGCCCGAGATTTCCAGCGCTCGTGGTTCAGTCGAAGCCGAATGCAACGATATCTTTCTCGCCGGACCAACCGATTCAGGTGGGTAGGTCGCGCCAGTGCTCGCTGCGCCTCGATGTGGCGAGCGTGTCTGCTCGACACGCCCGGGTGGGATTCGAATCTGGTGAGTTCTGGGTCGAGGACCTCGGATCTACCAACGGTACCTTCGTGAACGAACAGCAGATATCAGGGCGAGTCAACGTGGCACCGGGGACCGCGATTGCGCTTGGGCGGGAGGTATCGCTTGTGGGGGTGGTATCATCCGAACAGCTGCTCAGTGCACATGCCGGTGCACACAGTAAGAGCGTTGTGCCTGTGGTGCAGGAGAAAAAATATCCGGTACTCGTATCGTTATCCGAGAGTGCAAGGCCGGCTCGAATAGTTCTTCTGTCAGGCTCCAAATTTAGCCTCGGTAGAGATCCTTCAAGCGATATGTGGTTGGGAGCACCGCATGTGTCTCGTCGTCACTGTATGGTCGAGATGAATTTAAGCGGTGTTGTAAGAATCACTGATCAGAGTACGAACGGTACATCCTACGATCGGGGAATACTTCGAAAAAATGAGACAGCGGAGACGACTGAGCGCCCCTACGTACTTGACTTCGGCGGTGGTGTAACGGTGGCAGTGTGTTTCACAGAGGGCGAAGAGAAGAGTTTCGTCGCCTCCGGTGGCTCTCCTCAGACCTTTGCTGCGCAAGGTATCGACCTGTCTGGTCAAGCGGGCCGCGGAAGTCGTCGAACTACTACATGGCTCAGAGATATCAATCCAGAGGCCTCCGAAAGAGGTTCAGGAGAGGTGAAGAGAGGGGCTCTTCGTGGCATGTACGCGAAGCTCTCCGGTCGTGGTCGTTTGGCTATCACCTTGGTAGGTATGGGAGTAGTAGTGATACTCTCGGTCGTTGGAGCGTTGTTGCTGTCAGGGCTACGGATATAGTTTGAGGTTGCTGGCAGTCTGGGCTTTTTGTTGTGCGAAGAGGTCGGTGATGAATTCGTTGTAGTAAGGTGGTTGGATCTGGAGTGTTTCTTTAATGGATGGTTTTGCCCCCGTTGCTCGGTTTGTTGATGCCTCGCTTCTCTGGAGAGGTTAGGGGCAGGAGGGCTAGGATTTTACTCAATACGTGGAGTGAATGTTATGTCAAGTGAGACTACTGAATTGACCTTCGTACGGTGCCCTTCGTGCCGTAGTTTAGTGCCGGCCACTGCGACCCGCTGCAGAATCTGCAACAATCCACTCGACGGTGGAAGTAAAGCTGATGAAAGTGATGCAGCTCGAGCAGCAGCCAGGATTCGACAGAAAACGATCTCGGCATCCGCTGACGAGGTGACGAGCGCGTTGGCTGAGGTAAAGGGAGAGTATGCGAGCACCCCGGTAACACAACCTCCGCCAGCAGTTCCCGAGCCGGTCTCCGGTGCAACTACCAGCGAGGATGCCGATGTCGATTTTGACCCCCTTGGCGCCTACCTTCAGGAGCTGGAGGAGGCCGAGGAGTTAGCAGGCGAGGAACCGCTCGGTGCGGTGCAGGAACCAGCCGCCGCCTCCGCGGTCCAGAAGGAGATTGACGACGATGAGCTCGATCCGCTCGGTCTGGATATCTTTGACGAGCTCGATGATGAGCCTGAACCGAAGCCGATTGCACCGAAGCCGATGGCGGCACCTCCGCCTCCAACTCCGTCACGAGCCGAGTCTGGTCCGGTGGTTGTAAGTGCAGCTCCGGCATTTGACACGCCGGTAGAAACGGAAGGTAGTCCGGAACCAGTCCGTGCCTCAAAGCCCATGGATCCTCCGGCTTCCAAGCCGCCCCAGGAAGGCCGGAGGCCCTTCGGTATGGCTCCTCAGAGCGGACGGCTCGGCGGGTCTTCTGATGTATCGCGCCCCGAAAGGCACGGTGATCGTCGCCAGAATGAGCCTAAACAGAGGGATGAGCATCCGCATGAACAGCGTCGCGCTAAAGATGGTCAGCATCAGCGGCCGAACCAACACAATGGGCAGCAGGGAAAACGCGATGGTAGAGGTGATGCTCGGCCTGAGGCTAGGCCTGAGGCTCGACACGATGCTCCCAAGGGCAAACAGGGCGGTAACGAGCCTCGCTCGGAGCAGCGTGGCGAGGGACGAACTACAGATCATTCAACTGCCGCCGCTCAGCGGCCGGCCAAGGTGAATGCTGGTAAGTTGTTCGGTTGGTTCGTGAGTTACGAGAATCCCGACGGTAGGGCGATAGAACTTCGTGAAGGGAAATGCTTTATCACCGGCAATAGTATAAGGGCTACCGACCTAGTGATCGAAGATTCTAGTATCTCCACTCCGCACGCTTTGATGTCGATCAGCGGCGAGGCGGGTCTCAAGGTTCAGGACCTCATGAGTGAGCGCGGACTCTTTGTGCGCTCTCGAGATGGTGGTCAGTACCGGCGGGAAGATGGTACCCTTGAGCTCAAGCACGGAGACTGGATTCGATTTGGTGATGTAGAATTTCTCGTAACTCTAGTGCCGACGGGAACACGGAAGTGACGATGGTGGATAGCGGAGTGGAGCAGCTTGTGCTTGCGTTTCGAACGAGGAGGGGGTCAAGTAAGACCCCTTATGACGGAAGTTGCGCCCTCTGCTGTTTACGACGACGGCTGCTTCAAAACGGTTCGGGAGATTACTTGTGGTAGTAGAATGAATGTAGGTGCGGTGCTTCGTTTGCTGGTGCTGGTAGTTGGGATACTGGGTTGTGGATCGACTCCGGTAGCCAACGATCTAAGCCAACGTGACTCTTTAGAGATTATCGCGGCCTTACGAGACCGGGGGATCGAGGCATCTTCGACCAAAGAGCGAGGGGGAAAGGGTCAGTTCTCGGTAACCGTTTCGTCCGCAGATTTTGGCCGGGCTGTTTCAATTCTGCACTCGCTCGGGCTTCCCGGAGAGCGTAAGGCTTCATTCTCTGAACTCGTCGCCCCGAGTGGGATTCTACCCAGTTCAAAAAACGTTGAGGACCTACGGATTGACCGAGCACGAGCAGCGGAGATTGAAGACCTCCTCAAGGGGTATCCCGCAGTCACCAAGGTACATGCTCTTGTTCGCTATCAAGCGCTAGAAAGTGGCAGCGCGCCTTCGATATCGGTGGTCGTCCAGAAACGGCACGATGGGGTACTCGATTCGGAAGAGGTCAGAGGGCTCGTTGCCCGAGCAGTACCAGGAATCAAGAGCGAAGATGTTGTTGTCTCTGTCACGGATGTAGTTCCGGTCACGGTTTCTCCTGCAGTCGCGCAGCAGCACACGGGCTCGCTGGTTCCTTTCCTCGTATTCTGGAGCGTTCCAGAGAGCGAATACAACGGTTTAGCGTTGATTATGATCGGTTTGTTGGTGTCTGTAGCGCTTATGGCGGGGCTCGCAGGGTACATCTTCGGACAGTACACGTTAGCCCGTCAATCAGAGGTGCGTCAGCCGGAGGTGTTGGTTGGGGGTCATCGACTCGAGGAGATAGAGGCGCCTCGAAGCACCAGCGAGGAGGATGAGGGGTGAGCGGCAGTAAGTGGGCATTTCGGGCTCTCACGGCATCGGAGAGAGCTTTGGTTGCAGTGGCGGTTCTGATTGATGGAGGCGACGCAGCTACATATCTCGAGTGCGATGAACGACGTGGGGAGCAATTGAAGGCAGCGGCTCAGGAGCTTGCGACCATAGAGCTCGACACTCGCTTGCCGTACGTCGGGACTATGTTGAGAATGGCGCTCGATGAGCTTAGCTGATACCGAGCAGAGGCGCGAGGATCTCCTTTCGTACAGAGAGGAGGTACTTCGGGAACTTGAGCGCAGAGCTGGCAGGGTCAGAGAGATCGACAGGAGAATAGCAGAAACGCAGCATGCGATTGATGCTTTGGACGGAGGACGCGTATTGTCGGGTCCTACTGCGCGAGTGTTGACCCAGGAGGCATATCGGCGAAGTTTGAAGAAAAAGCTGGATGGGTATCACAATGATCGAAAAGATGCCTCTGTTGAATTGCAGCGAGCAGAGGTCAGATTGCAAGATGTTGATGTCGAACTGTCGCAGCTTGATGCCGAAGCTGAAAGCGCTCAAGATAGGGCAGAAGACGGAGAGACTACAGAGGAGTGATGGAGTCGGGCACAGTCGTCCGGATTTCTGGATGTCTACGATGGTAGTTTTGGGAATGTGGTGTAGGTGAGCGAAGAAGAACTTAGTGTGGATCCAAGTGGTGATTCAGAGGTGCAGCTCTGGGAACCACACCGTTTCGTGCGACGAGTGGACTCGGCGGAAGCAGCGCTTTCGCGAGGGTTCTTACGCTCTCATCCCGAGAAGTGGTTTCCCGGATTTGGCTCTCACTGGCTCCCGCTCATGCATGCACTCGGTTGCGAGGCCCGAATCTCTGAGGTGAAGCCATCGATGCATCGGATAATCGGTGACGAAAGTGTCTATGCTGGAACTATCGACGGCGAGCCTGTACTCCTCTCGGTCGATGCAGAGTCTGCGAGGAATATTGCCGAAGAGATAGTCCCCAAGGCCCGCGGCAGGGCAGCGGATGTCGTCCTCGAATACATGCTTCGGCGACTCCTGGCGAGCTTAGCGATATCTTGGAGCGGACCACAGTCATCTAAGGTTACCTTTGCGGGGTTAGTTGACCCTGCGGTCGCCAAAGTGGCTGCATCCGTGAAGATCTCGTTTGTTATCAATACGGTCACCAGCACGGTGCGCATCGGTCTCGGGATGCACATGGCGGAGCAGCTCGATCGGTTGTGGCGCCGGCAGGTGCATTCGTCAACCCGTGCGGTTGTGGACCAAGCAGTGATGCGCCTGGAGATCGCTCAGTTGGCAGTTCCACCCCAGATGCTCTCGGATTATCTAACACAGGGTACCGTTATAGATCTTGAGGTTAAAGCGTCTGACTCTCTCCTCGTACGATACGGGTCAAAGCCGTGGATGCCCGGCCGTATGGTGGACGTTGATGGAAAGTTTGCCTGCGAGATCGTTTCAGGTGTGCCATCAGCATCGACAGTGCCCGAAGGCACCACCCGCCTTTCGGTCGAGATAGCCAGCATGCAACTCGATGGAGCTCTCCTGGCTGAGTTGGCGCAGCCTGGGGCCATCCTGACTACTGATACACCGGTCGGAGAAACGGTCAAACTCGTCATTAATGATGACAAGGTAGGGGAGGCGCGCTTGTGCGTCTACGAGGGGCGCTTTGCCATCGAGGTTCAGTAGGTAATCGTCGGAGCCATGAGCTGATGGGGTATAATTTCGGGGGTGGACCGAGCCCTACTTACAACCGTATCATCCTCGCATGACCGGAACAGACCCATTTGTGACCCTCATCTTGACCCTGCTTCTCTTTACCTCCTTCGTCAAGTTCGTCACGACGCTTACTATCTTTCGTTACGGAGTTGGATTGACGGGTTTCGAGTTCGGGATTGCGTGCCTGCTTGTTTCTTTCACCTTGGCGGTTATTGCTGCTCCTCCGGAGCTCGCAAAGGTGGGATTTCCAGAGGCTCTCTTCTCTGAGCAACCGAGGGTACAACCGCAGGAGGTAACGAACGCTCTCCTGCCGTTTATGAGTCAGCGGGTTGATCCCAGTGTGGCTCGTGCATTTGAGAAGGTTCGCTCGGTAGAGCGTGATGCGGCAGATGATTCTCAAAATCTGCGGGTGATAGCTCCTGCGTTTATCCTCTCGGAGCTTAAGAGTGCGCTGACTATCGGGTGTATGCTGCTGGTGCCCTTCATAGTGATTGATCTGATCGTAGCGCACCTTATGGCTCTGGTTGGGATCGGACATCTCACGGCAGGTGTCGTTTCTCTGCCGCTCAAGTTGATTCTTTTCCTAGCGATAGACGGATGGACACTGTTGGCTGAGAAGCTGTTAGGTGTTTGAGGGGTGCCTTATGACCGTGCTGAGTAGCGATATCATAGAGCAGGTAGGTCGTACGATGGTCGTCGCGCTTGTACCAACGTTACTCATCCCAGCAGCCTCGTTCGCCTTCTCTCTTGTACAAGGCATGATGGGGATTCGCGAGGAGTCGCTCCAGTACGCAGTGCGGGTGGTGGCGCTTGTAGGGGTCGTCGCGCTCTTTGGTGTGAGTATCGGTAGTTCGTTGACCGAGCTCTTGCGTATGGCGTTGAGGTAGGGTGGGGATAGTAGTTCTGGCATCAAGTTGCGTGGGACCGCTCGTGCTGGCGAGCGGTGTGCTCGCGATGTCACTGACGCTTTTTGCTGAAGGGTACACCCTTGCCTCTTTCACAATGAGCCTTGCGATTATTTTCGGTGCTCCGCTCACTGCGGCCTGTGTTGCCGCGACTCTGTACCGCTGGTGCTTCCCGCGTGGAAATGCTCTTCTCGTGGTGAACACCGCAGGTTTGTTGGCGCTTTCCGCAGTCCTGTCCGATGAGTTTACGCTGACGCATATAGCCCAAATGACGAGCGCTAGGGCAGCTCCGCTCTCGACCTCCATGGTGATCCGTGCTGTTTCAGTAATCGGGATGCTTGGAGTTCTCAGTACCTCGCTGGTGATGGTGGGGGTTCTGCTCGTGGAACTGCCGATTCGCTGGTTTTTGGCCGATAGCTCCGTTGATACGTGGGAGGGCCCGCTGATGAGTGTGCGTTGCATCGCAAGTGCGCTCGTGCTCATTGTGGGCTGGGGATTTATCGATGAGTTTTGGCGGGCACGACTTTCTGAGCTTGTACGTATCTTCTCGGCGTGAGGTTTGATGGAGGACCGATTCATACCCAACCGAGAAGCAAGAGCGCTCCTCAAGCGGTCTGGCAAGGTGGCGTGGAGCCGTCAGGCTACGAGAGCCTTGGTGATAATCGCTTTACTCGCATATCTCCTCGCATACGGGGGGCACCATACGGCTGAGGTGCACAGGGTCGTACTTGAGATGTTCGGTGCGAAGGACCTGAGCATCGACCTGGCTCGCACTCTCGTAGCGGGTGCGGGTATGGTGGTAGTAAGCACGAGCCTATTCGCGTTAACCGTTGGGGTCGCCGCCTCCCTCCTGCAGACAGGGTTGCTTTTCTCGTTTCGACTGGTGTTTCCCCGATTTCGAGGGTGGAGGAGGGGCGATGCCGGTATATCAGCGTGCGTGCTTCCCGTTCTTGGAGCTGGACTCGGAGTGTGGCTTTTCGAGCGCTATCTCGGAGATATCCTGTTGGTGTTGCGGCAGCCGCTTGATAAGGTTGTTGATAGCCTAGGTCTAATCGCTTCGGATATCGGAAAGACGCTGATTGTCGTGGCGCTTGTGTTCACTACCCTTGCACTAGTGGTTTCGCGATTTTCTTTTTTGTGGCGTTACAGGATGACGAAGAGAGAGATGTCAGAGCGCTCCCATGGGTAACGCTCTGCACCCGGCGCCTTGTCAGATCGCGTCTACTTCTCACCAACCAGGAGATAAAACGGAGAAACCCTCGTTTCATCGATGAATCCGGGGTGCCTTGTACTTGGGCCGATTTCGATGACATGCGCGCGCGCAAATCCAGCAGTAAGCATCGCATTTTTGTAGTCCTCGACTGGCCAAAATAAATCAAAGAGCTTGATTCCATCCCCGTGCTTAAGCGTTACAGCGATCGGCATGCCTCGCTCAAGGCTATATCGGGTCGTAGTTTTGAATGCTCGGTGTGTTCATGATGTATGCGTTCGACGGGGTCTTACTTATGGCGATATCCTAGCCTTTCACGATCATGAATCCGCTTCCTATCCCAATAAACTTAAGATTAAAAAGCCAACGTATGCCGCGTCCCTAGCTTTATCGAGGTATGCAGCTCAGCAAAGAGACCGATTGTTGTAGCGCCTGTTTTCGATATACTACTAGTAATGGCTTCGCGTACCTGCTTCGTGTGCCGTTTCAAGACGATGAAACGAGAGATGAGAGAGTAGGCATAGGTAACGGTTCTGTATGTCTGTAAGCTTTGGCGGCCCCCCGGATCCCTTTTCGTTGTCTCCGTTGCTTGCGTTGATCCCACAAAAGGGTAATTTGCCTCGCCTGGAATCGTTAGTCTCCTCCCTGTTTGCACGGTATGAAAAAGTTGAGGCTTTACGGGTCGAGGCCACAGACCAAGAGGTCGAGCGTCGTTACGCCGCAGAATCAGCCATGCTGAGACAGATATTGGATTGGTTGGCGGTTAAGCCTGCGGAGGTAGAGTAAATGGACCTACCGGCGCGACCAGCAGCCCAGCCGCCCAGACGAAGCTACTCCCAGGAGGAGGTAGTTGATATCTTCGAACTCGGGCGGCTATGGCTTGAGACGGGCCAGCACCGTCGGGCCGAGGCTATAATGCTCGGCTTGAACGAAGTAGCTCCGGACTTCGCCCCTGCCTGGTTAGGGACAGCATTCTTGCGTGGTCTTGCAGAGGACTACGACGGAGCGCTGCAGGCTGCCAAACGAGCGCTTCGTCAAGAGCCTGAGAGTGTAGAGGCGATGCTTTACATAGTGACTCTCTCTTTGACGACCGGCGATTACAGCGCAGCTGGCACCTATCTCGGTGAGGTTGGAGAGCGAATTGAGCAGGGACGAGTTGTTAGTCCTCACGTCCCCCGATTCTACAAGATGCAGCTTGCGCGGTATCAATCGCGCGGGGGATAGCCTCGTCAACGCTGTCGCATTTGACTAGGTCTGGCGCGCCGTGGTAGCCACACATATGGTCGTTGCAGGAAGTCGTTTGGGTTGGGTAGCCCGGTGCTAGGGCGGGGTTGGCCAGAATGACGGGGCATACAAGAGGCCTCATCAGCGGCCGCCTTGTGAGATGCACTGTGAGCTACTCACTCAAAACCTGGAAGCGCCACTTTATTTTACTCCAGTTCGTTGCCGCCACCTCGCGGAGGAGCTTCATGTCCAAACGAGGCTTACAATACTTTTTTGGAGAGGACTTATGTCTGGAGGATCATTTGCTGGTTACGGTGGACCGACGTGTAACAGCTACAATATCAGCGAGGAAGCCCAAGCTGCCTATAAAAAGCAGATGAGCGAGGCATATTTAAAAACCAGCTCACCAGGGGAGGTAGCAGAGGATCACAATCCATTGGTTGGGGCCACTGGGCCGTCAATCAATACACTCTTGAAGAACGAAGGTCCTGGAGACTCAGCACGTTAACGTGTGACGAGAGAGGCCAGAAAAGGTTTTGGGCGGCGCTTGAGGCGTCGATGATGACTTGAGCGCCCTGCCTACCCTCCGTTCAAGGCTTCACCGGTAGACCAGGTGTGAAATACGCTACGGTGTTGCCCACACAAAACTTAGAAGGGTCCTAATTTCTTACCCGTACTATGGCGGGGAGCCCCCCGATTCTTTGAAGGGTAAAATCGCTGCCAGAATTTGAGTCAGGGTGGTCGAATTGCGGTAGCACATCGAAGGCATCAACGAGGCCTTGGAGCGCTGAAAGTGCCGTTGTTTGATACAGGTGAAATCCGATACACACGCGCGGTCCGAAGCCAAAGGAGTAGATATCTGGACGTTGCCACGGTTTGCCATCCTCAAGCTCACGAGGAAGCCAGCGTCTAGGCTCAAATTGATCCGCTGGATACCCGGTTGTTGATACGCCATAGGTTTCCTCGTCCCGATGGCAGTTATACAGGTTTAGGATCACCTCGGCACCCTTGGGGATTCGAACCTCACCAGCATCTCCACGTGCCATGACGTTGAGGTGGTCGGTGGTAACGCGGAACAGGGAGAAAACAGGCGGGTGCCATCGTAGAGTTTCATCGAGGAGGCTGTTGGTGAACGGTGAGCGTGCGAGGAGATCCGATACTCCCGTTGCCGGAGAGTGTTGTAGGCTACTCCGCTCTGCTCGAACTGCGCCTCGGTAGGTTTCATCCAACGCGCTTCTGGCCCACGCATAAGCAAGGCTCGAGCCGGTTGATTCGTGTCCAGCGAACAGGAAAGCCATGAGGTTATAATGTACTTGTTCGAGCGACATGATAGCGCCTTCTCCCTCTGAAGCTCTAATCATTCGCGAGCACAAGGTGTCAACACTAGGAGAAGTGCTGATGATATTCCTCCCTTCCTCGATTACCTCGTCTATGAATTGAGAGAGGGTTTGCTTAGCTTTCTCTACCTCGTGCGAGTGGCTCGATACAGCGCTGAGCAACTCGTGAGGAACATTAAAAGGTGTGGCGGCCTCTGCCGGGAAAGTAGAGTGATAGATCCTGGATGCATCACGGATTGCCACTAGCTTTTCGTATTCCGGCAGCGTGACGCCAAGGATCTCTTGCAGCGTTACGCGTAAACCAAGCAGTGATGTCTCGTGTAGTAGATCGACTTGGCAACCGTCGTCTCCGCCACGGCGCACCCTATTTCGTAGATCCTCAATCCCCGCGGCTACGAGCGATTGAACTCTATTGAAGCGCGTTGGCGAATTGAACTCACCGCGGGCAAAGAGAGGGGTAATCAGATCGTGCTGTTCTCTCCAAGCGTTATTCGAGAGTACTAGCATGTTGTCGGACCCGATCAGTGGACCACCTCCGTCTGACAAAAAGGACGATTTATCAAACTGGTCGCCCCTGCCTCTGTCTGTCCGCTTAAGGATTTCGCGAACAACGGTCGGATCGGAGAAAACGAAGAAATCCTGATTATTGATGAAACGGAAATGAGCGCGAGGGCCAAAAGAGGTGTCTACCCACTTCAAGAGCTCCACGGGATTAGCAGGGAGGGACACGAGCTGAGTCATCAGTTCGATAGAGTAGGGGATGTGCGTTACGGCCCCGAAGTCTAGGGCAGGTTTGTCGTTTCCCGGTAAATAATCCCGAAGAATCGAGCCCACAAAACCGCAGATGCCGCCAAGGCTGAGAGCGGCAGGATGAGGGTGAAAAGGGCATCGAGCTCCGGGTGTCGGGCGAGTTGAAGCGTCTGGATTGTTTTGACCGGGAGAGCTGTACGTCATAGGAAAGCAAGATAGCAGAAACACGGATCTAATCGAGAAGTGCCGGGTGCAATTCCGTAGTATTGTATTGTCTCGGTGGAGTCACCCAAGAGCTGCGCAAAAATGCTGCTCACTTACGCTGGTAGTAGGTGTCATAATCTGTCGTTTTAAGGTCTGCTGAGTGCTCCCTGGTTGGTGATAAATCAACAAACGCCGCGAAAGATTAAACTAATGGGTGCAGCGCGGCACAGGCCGAGCGCAGGTGCGCATATCACGTAGGAAAACCCACGTTCAGCATCGTGAAAGTCTGAAACGGACAACCCCATGAAGGCGCTTATCGCTCCTGCAGCTCGTAGTCCTCTCTCGCTCAGCGATACTTCGTCTGCCGTCGCGAGAAACGATCGAGGATACGCCCTTCAGGGGTTGCACGAAAACGAGCGTGCAGTGGTAAGGCTCTTCGGCTCGGCAGCCCTTGCGCAGGTCTATGCTCTGGGTCAGCGATGCTCAGTTGACCAGCAGTTCGCGGTAAATATCAGCTCGATTGGTTCACCTGAGCGCGATCCCGATGGGTGGGCGATGCTCTCGAGTAGCATACCTGACTACCTCATATCCGCGCATACGATGCAAAGCTTCCTAGGCAGCGCGCTACCTCGCGATCTGTGTCGAGGGATACCTGAGAGCGGAGTAGACCTTCTTAACCTTGCACGTGGCCTGCAAAGATTCTCTAATCCTGCGTCGGTCGAATTAGCTGTTCATGATGAGCGGGTACTCTCTCTCTTGCCTCATGAGGAGTCGATTTGGAGTCGATATGCTCCTTCTGTACTGACTGACCTGTGTGCATGTCAGCGTTCGGCATACGAGCTGCGGCTCTCACTTCAGCCCGGCGGAAGAGAGATCCTCCATGCTATCAAGCACGAATCGAGTGACTCATGGTCAGCGAAAATTACCCGACTTATAACGGTCACCCTTCTTGATTCACTGTCGCGAGAGGATAAGGACCTCTTAAGCGCAGTTCGCGAGACGACCAGGGAATATCAGGGAAAGCAGTGGCAGGCATTTTCATGTGAGTCCTTCCGCCACGGAGTGATTGATGCGCTTCAGTCGACAGATGGGGCGGTATTTTCGCCTCCGCCCGAGGTGCTCGGACTCATATCAAAGCTTCACCATGAAGCTTGGTTGGCGGTTCGTGCACTCGCTCAAGATGGCTTTGGTCCAAGCCAGTCGGCGCGGCATACTGGGCAGCTTGTAAAGGGAGCATCACCTGGGTTGCTCATAACTAATTTGAACTCAATCGCCGCTCTCACCTTCATGCTAAAGCTTGGGCGCTTGCCGGCGCATGATTTCCAGAAGATCACCGGCGCCACGCCAGAGGCACTGCATATTGGCGAATATACGCCGGATGCGGGCCCCGAGTTCCAGGAGCCGGTAAAGGAAATCGAAGTGGCGAGTGATCTCACAACGCCACCGAGTGCATCGATAGCTAACCGAAGGATGGAGTGTCCTGAGAATCTAAAGTTCGTGAAGGAGACGAGTGAACGGCTCGCCGACTCCCTACTCGCCGAGGATAGGCAGACTCTGGCACCGGTATTTGCGCTGCTTGATAGCCTTCCAGGAGGGATTAGAGAACCTGAGTTTCTGAATGTAGTGAAAGAGATTCGGAAAGTTCACCTAGCCCGCGTGTCGCTCACCGAAGAGGTCACACGGGGACTCCTCTCTCTCCCAGCTACCTCAGTGAGTGGTATGGTACTAGGCCAACAAAGCGCCGAGATGCCATCGATAAGTGCTCTCTGCAGTGCGATATCCGGGGTTGAATCTCACGCTGCAGTTGACCAGATACAGCTACACAGTGAGACAAGGCGAAAGCTTGTGCAAAGATTACTGAACGAAAACGCCTCCAACTTCGAACCAAAGACCGATTCTGTGCTTCTGTCCGATCTTAAACGCGACTTTAGTGGGCTCAGAGCTCTTATATCAGAGCGCCTGATCAACCAGCAATCGGAGGTCCTCAGGCGACAAGGGGGGATTTTTCAAGATGTGTACACACAGGAGTTTTTTAGAAATCACATCCAGAGCGGTGGGACTGTTCTCGTTCGCCGGAAGCTTGGGAGCGAGCAACCGGCGCTTGATGGAGCCTTCATATACGGTAAAGCGGGCCACTATCCAGAAACACTAGCGGAGCTGCATACTACAATTACCCCACACAGCGATCTCTCCTTTGCCTATCTTTTTGTCACGGACAAGGATCGCGCTCCTGGTACCTATCAGATGCTGTTGAAAGGATAGTAAAATCAATTAATTTTCGAGTTATATCAGCAAACTAGGTATTTAGAGGCGATCTTGATAGTCGGCGCGTGCTATTTGCGAAGAGTTAGAGAAGAGACGGAACCTTTCAGGGGCG
>Ga0169931_10000155_pt1 | contig 103613 bp, 80 predicted proteins | sample Kivu_15m_20L_FD_129675 | JGI IMG/M metagenome (GOLD analysis project Ga0169931, IMG submission 129675) | Freshwater microbial communities from Lake Kivu, Western Province, Rwanda to study Microbial Dark Matter (Phase II) - Kivu_15m_20L... | ecosystem: Environmental > Aquatic > Freshwater >...
GTACCTCGGGATCCCGTTTGACGCCGTTCTGATTGCTTTTGGACATGATCTAACCCCCCCCTGAAACCATTCAACCACAGATAACTCCAGTGGTCTCACGGGATGTTGACACAGGGGGGATCAATTGCAGGGTTGGGTGCTGGACATTCGCACTTTCCCTCCAGGCAAGCCCATCTAGCTTATGGTGCCCGGCCGGCAAACAGACGATGATTTTCCGGCGCGCCTGCAACTGGACCTGGATCAATTGAAACTGATTCATCCAGAGCTTTTTCGGGTTCCGGGTCTTGTTTCAAGAGCCGTTGCCGGGGTTCTGCGATTCACTTCCCAGTTGGGTTCGGGTTTGGTTTCGGAGGGCTGGATTGAACGCCTGTTGGGAACCTATGATCCGGACGGCCAAGCGGAAGCGCTGGAAACGCTTGCCATGCGCCTTTGGCATTTTCATGTGGAACCAGTGATAGTGTTGGATGCGGACCGAGGCCAATTGGCGGCATACAGTTCGTCCACCGACGCCGTGATGCTTCTGGCAGTGGAACCGCGGCGGGGTGCTGAATGGCTCAACCAGGGAATCCCGCTTGCCAAAGGGCAGCGGTTTTTGGCAATTTTCGGTTTCGACCACACTGAAAATCCTTCGGGTGATCTGGTGCCGGGCCCTTTCTCCATTTGCGAGTTCAACGAAGGCTGGCCCGTCCTGGTGGACTGGCTTGTTTCTGACCCGGAGGCATTCTGCCGGGCCAAGGCTGGTATTCCAAAACATTTTTGGGAGCGCTGCGAGGATCTTGGGCTTCAGAGGTTGGCGGCAGGGCATCCACCGAGAGACGGACGGCCTTGGTATGCCCGCATCAGCAACCGGCAGCAGTTTGAGGGCGGTCTAAACCATGTTCCCGGGGGCTATTGGAAATGAACGGCCCGCCGGGTTGGTCCCATAAGGCAGCCGTGATTAAATGAGTTTTTAGTCAAGTTAATCCGGGGAATCCGATGGAAATCACATTCGCGCCGCGCGGTGCCAAGAAGGAACTGGAGGAGGGGTTTCAACTGGCCCCCAAGTTTGATGAGAACGGGCTGATGCCGGCGGTGACTGTGGACCACAAGACCGGTGATGTGCTGATGGTCGCCTTCATGAACGAGCATGCCCTGAGGGAAACCATAAGGCTGGGTGAGGCAGTTTACTGGAGCCGCAGCCGCAAGGAGCTGTGGCACAAGGGGGCCACCAGCGGCCTGACCCAGAAGGTAGTGGAACTGCGCATCGACTGTGACCAAGATGCCGTGGTGCTGCGCGTCGAGGTGGGTGGGCTGGGCGGCTCGTGCCATGTGGGATACAAGTCATGCTTTTACCGGTCCATCCCCGTGGGCGGGAAGGCGGGGCAACCCATGGTGCTGAACGAGAAAGAAAAGGTTTTCGATCCCGAAAAGGTTTACGGGAAAAAATCCTGATCAGGCGATCAGATCCTGAAGGACATGACCGTGCACATCAGTTAGCCGTCGGTCGGCGCCGTTGTGGCGGACGGTGAGTGCGGTGTGGTCGATCCCCAACTGATGGAGCACCGTGGCGTGCACATCGTACACCTGGGTGCCCTTGCGGTCGGCGGGTTTGAAACCGAATTCATCGGAGGGACCGATGGTCACTCCCCCCTTGATGCCTCCTCCCGCCAGCCAATTGGTGAAGCAGTGGGGGTTGTGGTCGCGTCCCTTGCCGCCCTGGGAACTGGGCATCCGCCCGAACTCGGTGGTCCATAGCACCAGAGTGTCGTCGAGCAGGCCAGTGCGTTCGAGGTCTTGCAGTAAAGCCGAAATACCATGGGCCATGCCAGTGGCCAGGGGGCCATGGTCGCGGAGGATGTCCTCGTGGCTGTCCCAGTTGCGACGGGGGAAACCGTTGTCGCAGCCGGACCAGATCTGGATGAAGCGCACGCCCCGCTCGAGCAATCGACGGGCCACCAGGCACTTGCGGCCCATGGCGTCGATTTCCTCCAGGTTGTTGATCTCCTTGTCAAATGAGGTTTTGCCGTGGTCGAGCCCGTACAGCTTGAGCACCTCCCGGGTCTCACGGCGCCAATCCAGTGCCTCGGGGGCCGTGACCTGCAAACTCGCGGCCAGTTCATAAGCCCGCAGCCGGGCCTCCAAGCGGCCGTCGCCGATTCGTGACGCCGCGTGTTTGCGATCGAGTTGCAGCAACAGGTCGCGGTTGGCTTTCTCGTTGCCGGGTTTGAAGCCGGCGGCGGGGTCGGGAAACAGGTTGTCGAGCGGATGTTCCTGGTGCAGTCGCAACACAACGCCCTGATGGTTGGCGGGCAGGAAGGCGCTGTCCCAGTTCTTGGGGCCGTTGCTGGGGTACCCCCGGTGGTCTGGTAACACCACAAAGGTGGGCAGGTTGTCGTTCAGGCTGCCCAGCCCGTAACTGACCCAGGCTCCCATGCCAGGGAATCCGGGATTCTGAAAGCCGGTGGCTTGCAGGTAGGTGGCCTGGCTGTGCACCCCGGTCTTGCCGGTCATGTTGTGAATGAACGCCATCTTGTCCACGACCTGGCCGAGGGATGCGACCGGTTCGGACAGCAGTTTGCCGCTGGAACCATAGGGCTTGAATTTCCAGACCGGCTTGAGCCAAGGGCCAAGACCGTCCTGGAAGGTTTCCACTTTTTCGCCGAAATCCGAGGGTTGGCCGTGGCGTTTATCCAGCTCTGGCTTGTAATCGAACAGGTCGATGTGGCTGGCGGCTCCCGCCATGAAAAACTGCACCACACGCTTGGCCTTGGGCTCAAACATCGGGCCGGGTGGCTTGGTGAAGGCACCCGTGGCACGCGCCTCACGTTCGACCATGGCTGCCAGGGCGATTCCCCCCAGGCCTCCTCCGGCGCGCCAAAGCCAGTGTCTGCGGTCGAGCATGGAATCAGTCCAGGTAGGTGAATTCATTCAGGTTGAATAGCAACCGGGCCAGCGCTGGGGCCCCCTCACGGGTGAGGAGGTCTGATAGCAGCCGAACCTCCTCCTCCGTCGCAGGGCGACCAAGCGATTCCAGAACCGCTTCCCCCACGATGGAACCGGCGGATGCGCCGCTTTTGGACAGACGGTCCCCAAAGTGTTTGGCCATCACCAGCGCGAAGCGGTTGTTGAGCAGGGCCAAGGCTTGTTGCGGGGTGATGCTCTCGTTGCGCCGATCCACCAGCATCGAGGCGTCCGCGCAATCGAGGCAGGTCAGGAACGGCTGCTGCTGGCTGCGAACCACGAACCGGTAGACCGTGCGACGGTGGCTTTTGGAGTCTTCCGGATCGTGCAGGTGGTACTGGTAGTGGGGCGAGTGTTCGGGTTTCTCGATGACAAAGTCCATGAAGCCGGGGCCGAACATGGTGCGGTCCAGCTTCCCCGCCAGCAGCAGCATGGTGTCGCGCAGTTGCTCGCTGTCGAGCTTTTGGCGGTTGGCGCGCCAGAAAAGGCTGTTGTCGGCATCCGTCGCCGCGCGTTCGGCAATGCTGTCCGAACCTTGCCGGTAGGTGGCGCTGGTGAGGATATGGCGATGCAGGGCTTTGAGCGATCCCCGGTTGTCCCGCAAAAACAGGGCGAGGTGGTCCAGCAATTCCGGATGGGTGCAGGGCTGTCCCTGCTTGCCGAAGTCGCTGGGGGTTTCCACCAGACCGCGGCCCATGTGCCACCGCCACACCCGGTTGGCCATCACCCGCCAGAACAGCGGGTTGTCGGGGTGGGTGATCCATTGGGCCAGGGAGGCCCTGCGTTCGCCCTCGGGGGCCAAGGGATCGAGGTTGAATTTGGCGGGCGCATGGTTCAGCAGGGACAAGGCCCCCGTTTCCACCGGTTTGCCAGGTTGTGTCACATTGCCGCGCCGGAGCAGGCTGATGGGGCGCGGTTTGCCCCCCGTGCCAGTGAAGGCGCCGCTCCCCGTGTACACGGTGCCGCAGTAGACCAAGGAGGGTTTGGGCATTCGGGCACGTTCGGCGATCAGCCTGTCCAGTTGGGTCTGGGCCGCTTGGCGGGCCACACGGTCCGCTTCAGTCAATACCTGGAGTTCCAGGCTCTCCAGGCGGGCTTTCAGGGATGCCAGAGTTTCCGGTGTGGCGGGCTTGCCAGCGTGGTGGATGCCGTCTGTCAGGTTGCTTGCCCGCCAACGGGGCGGCCCCTCGATGCTGCCACTGGCGGTGACCGGCTTGTGCAGGGCGAAGTTGTTGCCGCTGGCATCCTCCACCCGCATTTCAGCCACCGCCGCGATGAAATCGTTTTGGCGCGCGGTCAGCCGGGTGACGGTCAGCCGGACATACCGGGCTTGGGCGGTCAAAGGTAGGGCCACCGGGACGATTCCGGGGTTGGGGAAATCTGACTTTTGTTCGAACAACAGGCGAGGGGTTTTGAAATCCGGGCCGTCGCTGCCCTCCAGTTTCCAGCGGGTTGGAAAACCAAAGCCTGCCCCGATGTTGCCGAAATCGTCCCAGCAGGGCTCGAGCACAATGCTTGCTATCGCCCGGGATGCACCGAGATCCACCTGGACCCAGTGCGTGGTCTCCGCCTTGTTTTCAATGGGGCTGTGCCAGCCGTATTCAGGCGCGGGGGAGCGTCCTGATTTTTGCAGGGATTGCCATTGATTGCGCGCGACGGTGATTTTCGCCTCCACATCCTTGTCCCTGCGGGCGTCGATCCCTTTCAGGGTGGCCTGGACCGCATCGATTTGGCGGCGAAGGTCGGCATCTTTTTGGGCGATGGCCGGATCCTGGAAGTAGGGACGGTCAGCGCGGTCAATGGCTGCGAATACCGCCTGCAGCCCGTAATACTCCTCTTGGCTGATCGGGTCGAACTTGTGGTTGTGGCACTGGGCGCATTGCACAGTGAGTCCCAGGAAGGTGGTGACCACCGTGCCCACCATGTCATCGCGGTCGAGGTGGCGGGCGACCTTGCCATCGATCTTGGTTTCAGGAACCTCGGCGTGGCCGATGAAGTCCCAAGGGCCGGCGGAGAGCATGCCCAGCGCCTCGATGGCTCCCGGTTCCCCCGGGTAAAGGATGTCTCCGGCGATTTGTTCCCGCGCGAAGCGGTCGAAGGGCATGTCATTGTTGAGGGCCCGGATCAGGTGGTCGCGATACGGCCAAGCGTTTGGGCGCAGCTTGTCCTTGTCGTACCCATGCGTGTCGGCATAGTGGACCAGGTCCAGCCAGAGCCGTGCCCATCGTTCGCCGTAGGCGGAACTGTTCAGTAACCGATCCACCACGCGCTCGTAGGCTTCGGGGGAGTTGTCATCCAGAAAACGGCGGATCTCCTCCACCGTGGGAGGCAAGCCGGTGATGTCGTAGGTCACGCGGCGCAGCAGCGCCGTTTTGGCGGCTGGTGGGGACAGGTTCCAACCCTTGGCGCTTAGCTTCTTGCGGATCAGGAAATCGATCGGCTGTTGTCCGGCGGGAATGGCGGGTTTGGCCAAAGGCTTGAAGGCCCACCAGCTTTCCTTTTCTTCCGAGCTTGGAATTTTGGCGCCGGCGGTCACCCACGCTTTCAACAGATCCACCTCCGAGGTGGAGAGCGGCTCACCCTGCGGGGGCATGCGTTCGGTGGCATCCTTGCTGGTGACCTTTTGGATCAGAATGCTGTCCGCCGGTTTGCCAGCGATCACCACCGGGCCAGATTCGCTACCGCCAAACAGGCTTTTGGGTTGATCCAGTCGCAACCCGCCCCGAGCCTTGGCCGTGTGGCATTCCGCGCAGTGCTTTTGGAATATGGGCCGAATATCCCTGGAGAAGTCGGGGTCAACCTGTGTTGCGGGCAGGGCCCAAAGCAAAACGGCAAGAAAAGGCATGCTGGAGCCTCATTGGGGCGGGAGTCTTATTATCTCTCTTTCGGAGTCGACCCACAAGAAGACATGGCACTGTGGGCGGCAGGGTTAACCCCACCCGGAAGCGTGGTAATGATTCTGGCCAAAACGATGCGTGGCAATCAGGGAAAATGGCTGATGGCTTGCAGCAAAAGGCTACCCAGGCCGCATACGGAAGCCATTTTTAGCCATGAAGGGCCTTTTGCCAGGAGGAATTATGGAGAGAAGGCCATTTTCAGGGATAGGGTGGGCGTGGCCTTGGGCATGTTAACCCGTTATGTCAGGCTACCCGGGCCTTGCCGGTAAACCGATGGAAACTGGGCCAGGGGTTTGACTTTGGGAAACGGATCAGGCCAAAACGGCCTGGTTGATTTCCCCCTCGTTGATGGTGGGGCGTTCGGGCCGGCCCTTGTGACGGAAGATGACCCGGGTGTGATCGAGGCCCAGCAGGTGCAGGATGGTGGCGTGCAGGTCGCGCACATGCATGCGGTTGTCGTTGATGGCACGCAGGCCCAGCTCGTCGGTTTCTCCCACGGTGCGCCCGCCCTTCAGGCCGGCACCCGCCATCCACATGCTGAAGCCCCAGGGATTGTGGTCGCGGCCATCGCCTTTCTCGCTCATGGGGGTGCGACCAAACTCTCCGCCCCAGATGACCAGGGTGTCGTCCAGCAGGCCTCGCTGCTTCAGGTCGGTCAGCAAGCCGGCAATGGGCAGATCCACTCCGGCACACATGATCTCGTGGTTTTTTTCGATGTTGGCGTGGGCATCCCACCGGCTGCCGGCACCGGAATAAAGCTGGATGAACCGCACGCCGCGCTCAGCCAATCGGCGGGCCAGCAGGCACATTTTGCCGAAGTTGGCGGTGGCTTTGCGATCGATGCCGTAGAGCTTTTTGGTGGCTTCGTTTTCCCCGGCCAGGTCAACCGCCTCGGGTGCCTCCGCCTGCAAGCGGTACGCCAATTCCTGGCTGGCGACACGGGCCGCCAATTCATCCTTTTCCGCGCGGGCCCGCAGGTGAGCCTGGTTCAGACCGGCGAGAAGACGTCGCCTGCGGGCCGCCTGATCGGCCGTCACGGCGGGGTCCGGTTCCAGGCCGGGCAGCGGCTTGGTGCCGTTTTCCAACTTGGTGCCCTGGTAAAGACTGGGCATGAAGCCAGCTCCCCAGTTGCGCGGGCCGTTGGTCACCGCCGCGGATCCGTCAGTCAGGACCACATAGCCTGGCAGGTTGTCCGCCTCGCTTCCCAGGCCGTACAAGGTCCAGGCCCCCAGCGAAGGCCTTCCGGCAAGGGGAGAGCCGGTGTTCATCTGGCACACGCCTGCGGAATGGTTAATCGCGTCGCACCACAGCCCGCGCAGCACCAGCAGGTCGTCGGACCGTTGGGCCAAGTGGGGAATCCAGTCGCTGAACCAAAGACCGCCTTGGCCGTGGCGGGTCCAAGTCCGTTTGCATTCCAACAGCGGAGCGTCGGCAGTTCCCATCGAGGTGACGGGGGTGCCGAAGCTGGCCGGCAGTTTTTGGCCGGCCAGCTTGTTGAGCAGGGGTTTGGGATCCAGCAGGTCGAGGTGGCTGGGCCCCCCCTCCATGAACAGGAAAATCACCCGCTTTGCCTTGGGCTTCAGGTGGGGAAGCGGGCTGGAGGTTCCCGCCAGATCCCCGGCAATACCGGGCGTTGCGGCCAAGGCCGCCGAGGCCAATGCGCCAAAGCCCAAACCGGCATCCCACAGCCAGCGCCGACGGTCCAAAAATCCAGCCGTGGACAATTCGGGGCGCATGGGATCAATCCAGATACAGGAAGGCGTTGGATTGCAGCAGGGCGGCCGCCAGGTCTTCCAGCGGCACCGGGCTGGAAGAGGTGTCCCGACCGGAATCCAGTTCCTCCCGGGTGGCCGGACGGCCCAGTGCCAGCAGGACCAGCGATTCGGTTTGCAGATCAGGTTTTTCCCTTGTCGCCCGCTTGGCCAAGGCCCCGGCGGCCTGGCGGGTGAGGGACCCGTTGGCCAGGAGCAGGGTCTGGACCACGGTGACAGTGTTTTGCCGCAGGGGTGTGCTGATGACGCCATCGGCAGCGTCGAAGGAAGCCAGTATCTGGTCCCGGGCGTTGCGCCGGGCTGGCAGATAAAGGGAAGGGCGGTTTTTGCCCGGTTCCGCGGTGGGGCCGCCCACAGTCCGGTCGAGCAGGCCGGCTGAGGCCAGCATGGAATCCCGGATCTCCTCGGCGGTGAGCCGGCGGAACGGACCGCGCCACAAGAGGCGATTTTCCGGATCTTTTTGCCTGCAGGCCGCCTCCTCCGGATGCGTGCTGGAGCGGCTGTAAGCGTCTGACAGAACGATTTTCCTGACCAAGGCCTTCAGGCGCCAACCGTCCCGGATGAAGTCGCCGGCCAGGAGGTCAAGCAGTTCCGGGTGACTGGGTTTGTCGCCCAAGGTGCCGAAGTCGGAAGTCGTTGCGACCAAGCCGGTGCCAAAGAGAGAAGCCCAGACGCGGTTAACCCAAACCCTTGCGGTGAGGGGATGGTCCGACCGGGTGAGCCATTGCGCCAGCGCGGACCTGCGGCCGGAACTTTGGGGGCGCGGTGTGATCTCGGCAGGGGGGAGGCGGTCCAGCAAAGCCGGAACCCCGGGAGACACCACCTCCAGCTTGCCACGCCGGTTAAACCCGCTGGTTGGTGCCTCCGGACCCACATCGGCGGCCACCATCATCATGGGCGGTGGCTTCGGCCGGGAAGAATCCAATTCCAGCTTCAGGTTGCGCCAGGACTCGCGCTTTTCGCCTGCGGGGAAATGGTTCTCCAGGTGCTCGAATTCGTATTCAACCTGGCGCCAGGCCAGATCCCGCACCTGACGATCACGGGGGCCCAAGGTGCCTGGGTCTGCCCCCAGCAACTTTTGGATGTCGGGGGGGAACTTTTCCACGGCGCTATCCCGCGCCTTCTTGCGCGCGGATTCTTCCATCTGGGTCAACCTGGCCAGTTTGTCACCATTTGCGGAGCGCCATTGTTGCAGGGCGTTTTCCGACTCGGCCACCTGGGATGGCGGAACGGCTGGAACCTGTTCGGGCCAGCTCAAGGCCGTGAAATAAGCCCGAAGGGCGTGGTAGTCCCTTTGGGGGATCGGATCAAACTTGTGGTCGTGACAGCGGGCACAGGCTAAGCCGAGGCCAAGCACCGCGTCCCCAGTGACATCGGTGATCTCATCGAGAATGGTGTCCCATTGGGCGGGAGCGTCCCGCTGGTTGTATTCGTAGATCCCCAGCCGCAGGTAGCCCAGGGCCCTGGCTTCAGACAGATTGCCAGGTTCCAATTCATCCGCGGCGAGTTGCAGGCGGACAAACCTGTCGTAAGGCATGTCGTTTTGAAAAGCCTGCACCACCCAGTCGCGGTAGCGCCAGGCATCCGGCCGGAACGCGTCGGCCCGGTAGCCATCGGAATCGGCGTAGCGGACCAAATCCAGCCAAAGGCGAGCCCATTTTTCCCCGAAAGCGGGGCCCGAAAGCAGGCTGTCCACCACCGCGGCCTTCGCCCCTGGGCTCGGGTCCTTCAGGAAGGCCCGCACCTGTTCAGGGTCCGGCGGCAGGCCGGTCAGGTCATAGGTGACGCGCCTCAACCAATCGGCAGGCCGGGCTGGCGGAGCCGGGGGGATTTGATTTTTTTCCAGGCGCTGGAGGATGAGGTGGTCCAGGGTGACGCCCGGCTTTCCCGGCTTCAGCGGTTGGACCGCCCACCACTGGCGATCTTCCCGGGATACCTGCCCCCTAGGACGGGGAGAGGTGGTCGACTTGCCATCCATCCCGGGCCAGGGCGAGCCTGCCTTCACCCAGCGCGACAAGATTTCCACCTGGCGGTCATCCAGGGGCTTGGCGGGCGGCATGGCTGCGGCCTCTTTTTCCCGCCGGATCGCTGGAACGAGAACATTGATGGGGAGGTGGCCGGATTCGCCGGGTTCGCTCAGCGCCGCTCGGCTGTCGAGCACGACGCCACCCTTGCTTTTGCCGGCTTGGTGGCTGTGGCACTTGAAGCAATGGTCACGCAAAACGGGCAGGACTTCCCGCTGGAAGTCGGGAGGTTGGTTGGCTGTGCCGGATGGTGGCTGACCCGGGAGAGAAAAAACCAGCCACAGCAGGGAGGCGGGCATACGGGATTCCTGGTTCGCGGGACCCAAGAATAACTTACCATGAGGGATTATCGGGGCACAGAGCCTGAAATCGTGGTTATTTAGAGGGATAAGAGTCCTTTCCAAAGTCATGAAGTCTGGTTGTACCCACAGCGCGGTCTGATGTAGTCTATTTCTGATAGCAGGTTATTGAGTCCCTTTTTCACTTGCCCTCATCCGATCCAAAGCCAAGGGTGCCTTATGCCCATTGAAGTTTTCTGCAACTGTGGCCGGGAAATAGTGGCCCCGGATGAATTGGCGGGCAAGAAAGTGCGCTGCCCGGACTGCAAGCAACCGGTTGAAATCCCGGTGCTGGCAACCGGTGGCTCCGGCGTCGGCACGCCGCCCAAGCCAAAAAGCAGCGCCAGCATTCCCAAGCCGCCAGCCAAGGCCAGCGGTGCAAGGCCGGCTCAACCCCGGGCTGAAAAAGGCGATTCAGGGGTGCGAAAGCCCGGGGCGGTGGCTGGAAAGGGCGATTCTGGCATGCGCAAGCCACCACCGGTACCCGCCAACGAAGATGACATTCCGGTCATCAAGGCCAAGAAGAAAAAGAAAAAAGCCAAGGAAGACTCGAGCGATTTATACCTGAAACTCGGTGGCACCCTTCTAGGTTTGGTCATCATCGTTCCCTTGATCCTCTGGCAGGCCAACAAAAAATTCCACTTCTTCGGGGGTGGCGATGCTGAAACCAACCAGGTTGCGGGTGGAGGGGGGGCTGGCGCAGGAACTGGAGCCGGTCCCAAGCCGGGGACCATTGCCGCGGCGATCAGCCCCAGCCTAGTCACCGATGAATCGATATTTATCCCTTCGGACTCCGTGGCCATCCTGAGTTGCCAAGTGGGGGGCATGCTGAAATCTCCTCTGGCCACCAATCTTCTCCAGGCAGCCGGTGCAAATTTGGAGCTGGTAAAGGCCCAAAGCGGAATTGACCCCAAACAGGTTGAGCGGGTGCACCTGATCTTCAACACCAAGGAATTGGCGGCGATGCAACCTCCCGCAGGGATGAATGGTGGAGGCGCGCCGGGTGGCCCCGGGATGATGCCCGGGGGACCCAGTCGCCCCGGCATGGGAGTGCCGCCCGGCCGTGGCCAGCAAAAGCCAAGGGGTGACGGGTTGGTTTTCATCAGCCAAACCATGGAACCTAAAGAGGAGGATCAAAGCCAACCAAATGGCGTGATGGTGGCCCAAATTGGTGGTGCTTTTCTGCCTCCCGGAGGCAATCCGGGTGTCCCTGCGGGAGCCTACGGAAACCAAGGTGGGCCTGGCGGTCCTCCGGGTTCCCCCGGTCGGCCGGGTATGGGCGGTCCTCCAGGCATGGGCGGTCCTCCAGGCATGGGTGGACCCCCTGGCATGGGTGGGCCCGGTATGGGTGGACCGCCCGGAATGGGGGCACGTTCCAAATATGCCCACCTTGTGGAGCGTGGTTTTAACCCCGGTATGGGTGGACCGCCCGGAATGGGGGCACGTGGTATGGGCGGTCCTCCTGGCATGGGTGGACCTTCAGGCATGGGTGGGCCTGGAATGATGCCTGGAGCTGGTGGAGTGCCAGATTTTCTTGGAATTGTTGTCGCCTTCAATTCCAGCCAAGACTGGGGAACCAGTCCCCCCACAGGAATGACCAAGGGTAGCCCAGTAGCCAATGCCCCTGGTTCCACCTTTGAAATCGGGGGCGGAATGAAAATGCACCTTTGCCCGGGCGGCAAGGTGGCATTAATGGCTAGCGCAAAGGGACTGGAAAAGTTTCTGGAAATGCCCTCCGGTGGGGGCAATAGCCAGGTAACCAAGATTAAAGGGCTATTGTCCGACCCGGAAAACCACCTGGTCCTAGTGACAGCCAAGGAAGTGCCGGGCCTGCCGGCGCAAAATCCTTCAGCGGGTCTGCCCCCCCAATACGCCTACCTGAAACCGCTGGTGGACAACCTCCAGGGACTGACGCTGGTGGGTAAGACCACCGAGGATTTGGCCCTCACCCTCACGGCGGATTTTGCAGACGACGCCAAAACAAAAGAGGCACTGGCTGCAGCCAAGAAAGGCGCGGCGGAGTTGAACACTTTCCAGAACAAGGCGGCAATCACCGCCGCATCCCTGGCCTTTGGCCAGCAGGGCAAGGCGCTGGGCTTGGTGAATGACCTGCTGGGTCAGCTCAAGCCGGTCCAGGAAGGGAATGCTGTGAAGCAATCCTTCAGCCTGAAGGGTACGCGAATCAAATCTGTTTTGCCCGCCAGTCCGGGAGGTGCCCAACCGGGAAGGCCGCCAACAGGCGGAACGGTGCCGGGGGCTGTGAAGCCTCCCGCCGGTGTGACGCCTTCCTCTGGGGGTGGCAACCCGGCGCCCCGACCCGGCCCTGGCGGAGGGTTTGTATCCGGCGCCTCCTCGGGTGGTTCGGGCGGCACGGTGCAGGCTGTGCGCAACGCCGCCCAGCGCGGGGTGGGGCAGGCGGAGTTGAAGCAAGTGGCCCTCGCCCTGATGAACACCGAGCAGGATGGGCAGTCGTTTCCCCTGGGGGCCATTTGCGATCCCAACGGCAAGCCCCTGTTGAGCTGGCGCGTGGCCATCCTTCCGGCGCTGGAGCAGGACAACCTGTTCAAAAAGTTCAAGCTGGATGAGCCGTGGGACAGCCCAAACAACAAGGAGCTGCTGCAGTACATGCCCAAACAATTCGGCAGCGAGCCGGGCTACAAGACCTGCATGCGCGCCTTCGTGGGACCGGGTTGCGCCATGGAACTGTACAAGAAGGTTCGATTGGGTGAGATCAGTGACGGGACTTCCTCCACCGCCGTGATTGCCGAGGCCACGGAGGCGGTGGAGTGGACCAAGCCGGAGGAGTTGTGGATCGCCTCCGGGTATGAATTTCCCAAGCTGGGGCTGGGGACCCAGCAGACCGTGAATGTGCTGATGGCGGATGGATCCGTGAAGCGGGTTCCCCGCACCTACACGGCAGATCAGTGGAAGCCGCTGATCACCCGCGCCGGGGGAGAAATGGTCAATCTGCCGTGAGGCCGTTGCGCGCGGGTTTGACCTTGCTGGAGATGCTGATTGTCTTGGCTATAATCGGCACCTTGATGGGGCTGATGCTGCCAGCGATTGGTCTCGCCTTTCGCCGAGCCAATGACGCGGTGTGCATGAATAACCTGCGCCAAATGCGCTTGGCCCTGGCAGAATATTACGAATTGAACAAACGGCTCCCCCTGCCTGCCAAACACGGATTGATCGGTGGTTGGGCGATTGAGTTGCTGCCTTTTTTGGAGCAGGGGAACCTGTATTCCAGCCTTAAGCCCAACACTCCCCTGGCTTCTGCTCCGCAAGTTCTTTTGGCCAAGCCACGCATTTACCGGTGCCCATTCGGTCCCATATCCAAAGGGGCCGGCGGCCTGGAAGACACCGCCTACCTGCTGGTCTCTTCCCGGGACCGCAAATGGGGCATTCTGGTGGATGCCCCGGTGGGCTTCAAAGCGCCGTGGGCTGGTAGCCCGGAAACGGATCAGGGCACCCTGGATGGGAAAAAGGGGCCCCATATGGACAAGTTCTTCACCAGTCAGGAGTAGATTTTGCCCGAAACCCGATGATTTGCCGGTAGCCGAGTTGCACAAGATACCGCCCGGTCAACCGGGTGGCATCTTTTCCAACAGAAAACGGCTGAGCAGGGAGTACAGGTGCCGGCTGGTGCCCTTGCCCTCGTTGATGGAGTGCGACCGGTTGGGGTAAGCCATCAAGCTGAATGGCTTGTTTTCCGCCACCAGCACCTCCATCAGTTTTTCCACACCCTGGTAATGGACATTGTCATCCCCTGTGCCGTGCACCAGCAGCAAATTGCCTTTCAGCCCCCGGGCGAAGCTGATGGGAGAGCCATTCTTGTAATCTTCCGAGTTGGGGCCGGGCAGACCCATGTAACGTTCCTGGTAAATCGTGTCGTACAAATTCATGTCAGGCACCGGGGCCACCGACATGCCGGTGGAATAGATTTCCGGGTGGCGGAACAACAGGTTCAAGGTCATGGAGCCACCGCCGCTCCAGCCCCACACCGCCACGCGGGCCGGGTCAATGTAGGGTCGTTTCAGAAGTTCGCGGGCACCCTTGGCCTGGTCCGCTGAGGCGTGCACCCCGATCTTGCGGTAAATGCTTTTCCGCCAGGCGCGGCCCTTGGGGGTTTTGGTGCCGCGATTGTCCATGCTGGCCACCAGGTAGCCCTGCTGGGCCAGGTACAGGTGCCACAGGTAATTGTTGCCGCCCCATTTGTCGGCCACGGTCTGCCCGGCGGGCTCGCCGTAGACATGGAACAGGATGGGGTATTTTTTCGAGGGGTCGAAGTTGGGCGGCTTGATCAGCCAACCGTCCATGGTGAAGCCGTCGCCAATATCCACCTGGAACCATTCCACCGGCGAACGGGCCACCTGGGCCAGGGTTTCCTTGAGTTTGGCGTTGTCGTTGACCCCCTTCAGGACCCGGTGGTCTTTCACATCCACGAGGGAGGTGATGGGGGGCACACCGAAGGTGGAATGGGTCCACACCGCCTGGTTTCCCAGGGCATTGAGGACATAGTCGTTCCAGCCGGTCTGGTCCTGCGGTGTCAGTCGCTTGGGGGAAACGAAGCCCTGGGGTGGATGAAGCGGCATGCGGTAGAGATACTGCTCGGTGGGTCTGCCGGGGGAAGCGGTGAAGTAGACCAGCCCGGCCTTTTCATCCACCTTCAGCACCGCCTTGGTGTCGAAATCGCCCCGGGTCACCTGGCGGATGGCACCGGTTTGGGAGTTCACCAGGTAGAGATGGCGCCAGCCGTCGCGTTCACTGATCCAGGTGAAATGGATGCCGTCCTCGAGGAATTCCATCGATTCATCGGCAGCATCCACCCAGGCCTCGTCCCGGTCGACAAACACGGTTTTCGCCGCCCCGGTTCGCGGATCGGCCAGCATGATCTGGCAGGTGTTTTGCAGGCGATTGAGATGGGTGAGGATAATTTGTTTGCCGGTTTTCACCCATTCCATGCGTGGGATGTAGCCCTCGGTGCGGGTGTCGCCGGGGGTCTGCATCCAGGTGGTGGGGCCACCGTTCGCGCTGACCACGCCGATCCGGCAGAGGGAGTTCTGCTCGCCGGTCTTGGGATAGGCGAAGGTGGTGAGTTGCTGGTACTTGCCGGCGGTCTGGTTGACCAGCGTGAAACGGGGGACGCCGCGGGTGTCGAGTTGCCAGTAGGCGATGGACTGGCTGTCCGGGTTCCAGCGCCAGCCGTCGCGGCAGTCGAACTCCTCCTCATAGACCCAATCGAAGGTGCCGTTGATGATTTCATCATCGCCACCCGTTTTGCCGTCTTGGGTCAGGGCGGTGGGTTTGCCCTCGGAGGAAACATTTTCGACCCACAAGTTGTTGTCGCGCACGTAGCCGACCTTTTGGCCATCTGGTGAGAATTTGGCGAACATCAGGGTGGACGGCTTCGCGTCGCCGCCCAGCCGGGTGAGTTTTCCTGAGGCGATCTCCAATACCCAGTAATCTCCCCGGGTTTCCTGACGCCACACCTTCACGGTGTTGGTGAACACCAGCAGGTGGGTTTGGCCCTTGGAAAAACTGTAGCCGGCCACCCGCAAAGGGTCCTTGGCCCCCTTGGGTATGAGGCTATCGGCCGTCACCAGCGTGGACTTCTCCCCGGTGACGGGATTGATGCGAATCAGATCATGGAAGCCCTTGAGCTTGTCGCTGGGTTCCAACTGCGTGGCCGTGGTGTCATCGAACCAGCGTGGGGAACGCTCAAAACCGGCCTTGAAATCGCCGGTGTGGAAAATGCGGTCGATAGTGAGCCTGGATGGATTCACCTGGCCCACGGCCATGGCCGGGAAGGATAAGGTGAGCACCAGGGCAGGCAAAGTCCATGGGCGCGGGAACATGGCGGCGGCTCTCCGGTGGAAAACTGTGCCGGCTCCGTAGCGGGCATGCCTTTGGTTTAGCAATCTCAGGCAAGGGTAACCGGATTTTTACCTATCCTGAGGGCGGCGCGGGAAACTCCGGATCTTCTTGCTTGTCTGGCTGGCTTTTGCGAGTAGACTGCTAGCTACTTGAATTTGGCCCACCTGAAGTTCCCATCCCGGATCAATCCGGATTGAACTTGCCTGTTTGTAATCGGGGAATTGGTATGCGTTTGCTTTTGTTGGCGGCGGGTTGCGCCGCGCTCTTGGCCCATGGAACAGCCTTGGCCACACCCCCGCGGGTTGCCGGATTTGATCGGTTTCACGGAAAGGGGGAAAACCCTTCCCAGGGGGGGCGCATCCTCCTCACCGAACTGAACTGTGTCCGGTGCCATGGCACCCCTGATCTGCCGGCCTCGGGGGCCAAAAGTGGGCCTGATCTGAGCCAGGTTGGTTCGCGGGTAAGGGTGAGCTGGCTGAAGCAGTATTTGGCTGATCCACAAAAGGCCAAGCCGGGCACCACCATGCCGCACCTTTTGGGGGGGAGCGACAGCGCCGAGAAGGTGGATCTGTTGGTGCACTATCTGGCCACGACCGGCAAACCCAAGCATTCGACGATCGATGTCAGGGCCGGGGCGCAGGGCAAGAATCAATACGAAAATTTGGGATGTGCCTCCTGTCACGGGAAATTGGATGCCAACAGGAAACAAACACAATTGCCGGCAGGGGCTGTGCCACTGCCAGATCTGGCGGCCAAGTATAGCCTGAACGCCTTGTCGGCTTTTCTGGCAAATCCCCATGAAATTCGCCCGGGGGGGCGCATGCCCTCCCTGCTGACCGGAAACCAACCACGCGAGGTGGCCAATTATTTGCTGGGCGAGCAAAAAATTCCAGGCGTCGGCGGCGCGCTGCCCGTCCGATTCGACTACTACGAAGGCGAATGGGATAAATTGCCCGATTTCAGCAAGCTGACCCCTGCCAAATCCGGCACCTGCAAGGGACTGGATCTGGGTGTGGCCACCCGCAAGAACAATTTCGCCATGCGCTTCAAGGGGGTGTTTCAAGCGGAAAAGGCGGGTCGTTACACCTTCACGGTGGCCAGCGACGATGGTTCTGCGGTTTGGGTGGATGGGCAAAAAGTGGTTGCCGTGGACGGTGTACATCCCAAGCAGTCCGCTTCCGGACAGGTGCAACTCTCCGAGGGCATTCATGCCGTGGAGGTTCATTATTTCCAGGGCGGTGGCGAATGGGAGCTGGAGGCGGAAGTCCGTGGCGGGGGGATGGGAAGCCTGGCTCTTGAGACCGTCCTGGTGGAAAGCGAGGCCGCTTTGAAGGCCGCCCGTGACGCCAAGGATCCCAATGATCCGGATGCATTGGTTGTCGACGAGGGAAAGGTTTTCAAGGGTAGGAAGCTCTTCGCCAGCCTCGGTTGTGCCAACTGCCATCGGATGAACGAGGGTGGAAAGGATGTTGTCTCGCAATTGGCCCCAAACCTGGCCAAACCAGTGGGTGAGATCAAAACCGGAGGCTGCCTGGCGGACAGGCCGGCAGACTGGTTGCCCAACTATAGTCTCAGTCCTGTGCAGAAAAAGGCTTTGGAGGCTGCCCTTGGCAGTCCCAAGTGGCCTTCCGATGCCGAGGGACGCATTCGCGAAACCATGGCCACCCTGAATTGCCTTGCCTGCCATCAACGGGGCAAGGAGGGCGGGCCGATCGAGGAGTTGAACAGCCTGTTCAAAACCACGCAGCCCGAGATGGGCGATGAGGCCCGCGTGCCACCATGGTTGTTCCTCACCGGGGCCAAGCTCAGGGTGCCGTATCTGGAGAAGATTCTGGCAAACGGTGCCAAAGATCGGCCGTACATGCTGACCCGCATGCCTGGCTTTGGCGCCGCTGCCAAGCATCTGGTGGCTGACCTGAAGGAGGCTGACAAGCTGCCGGCTGTGCCCGTGGTGCTGGAGAATGAACAGCCTGCCAAGCTAAAGTCGGTGGGCCGCATGCTGAGCGGATCGATGGCTTTTGGTTGCATCAAGTGTCACACCTTCAACGGCAACCGGGCAGAGGGGGTGCAGGGCATCGATATGACCCTGATGACCACACGGCTTGAAAGGGACTGGTTCCACGCCTATGCGGACCGGCCGCAGGAGATTCGACCCGGTACCCGGATGCCCACCGCGTTTCGGGATGGAAAGAGCATTTTGGACGATGTGCTCGATGGCACGGCACGCCAGCAAATCGAGGCGATGTGGGTTTACCTATCCGATGGGAACAAGGCCCGTCCGCCTTTGGGGTTGCAGAAGCAGTCAATGCTGCTGACCGCGACAACCGAACCCGTGATTTACCGCAATTTCATCGAGGGGGCAGGGGCCCGGGGCATTGGCGTTGGCTACCCGGAGAAGGTGAACCTGGCGTTTGACGCCAATGAGTTGCGACTGGCGCTGGTGTGGCAGGATCAGTTCATGGATGCCGCCAAGCACTGGACGGACCGAGGGGTGGGCTTTGAAGGTCCGCTGGGTGATGCGGTTGTCAGCTTTTCGAAGGGGCCTGGAATCGCCCGGCTGAAGGATGCCGCCGAGGCCTGGCCGGGCAAATCGCCCCGCGAGGGTGCCTGGAAATTCGATGGTTACCGTTTGGCTGACAAGGGACGGCCGGTGTTCCTTTACAGCCAGGGGGAAACCAGGGTGGAAGATGCTTTCACTCCGCTGGTGGATTCCCGCAAGGGATTCAGCCGGGTCATCAAGGTTCAATCTCCCGGCGGGGCCTACCTGCGTGTGGCCTCCGGCAAGCTGGAGAAAAAGGGTGCGGACTTTTACGAGCTGGATGGCCTGAAGATCAAATCCGCCGGCCTGATGGAACGCGGCGAGGGTGACAAGAAGGAGTTGCTGCTTCCCCTGAAGGAGGGGGCCAACACCGTGGAATACGCATGGTGAGACGGGCCTGTTCAAACTGGGCACGAACCATAGATGGGAATGACGGGGAGAGGACGATGAGCGGATACAGCAAGTGGGTCGCATGGACGCGGGGCGGGGCGGCAGCCTTTTTGGGGATGACTCTGGCCTCGGTGGCCACCTGGGCCCAGCCACCCGCGGCCAAGACCGATGACCGCAAGGGCGACCAGCCCGCCAGTGTGGCGCCCAAAAAGGAAAAGGAATCGGATTTTTACAAAATCCTCACCTACATCACGCCTCCCGGTCAGGTACTCGAGGCCGGGGCGTTTGAAACCCTTCCCGACGGTCGGGTGGCTGTTTCAACCCGCCGTGGTGAGATCTGGATGATCGAAAACGCATACGATCCCGATCCGAAGAATGCCAAGTTCACCCGTTTCGCCCACGGGTTGCACGAGGTGCTGGGTCTGGCCTGGAAAGATGGCTGGCTGTACGTGACCCAGCGCCCCGATGTGAGCCGCATCAAGGACAGCAACGGCGACGGCAAGGCTGACGTGTTTGAGGTGGTGGATGCTGGATGGGACATCAATGGCGATTATCACGAATACGCATTGGGGTCCCGCTTCGACAAGCAGGGCAACATTTGGGTGGCGCTTTGCCTGACCGGATCCTTCGGCTCGGATAGCAAGTTCCGGGGTTGGGGCGGCAAAGTCACCCCCGAAGGCAAGTTTGTGCCCACCACCTCGGGGGTACGTTCCCCGGGGGGTGTCGGTTTCAACAAGGATGGGGATGTCTTCTATACCGACAACCAGGGGCCATGGAACGGCACCTGTGGTCTGAAACAGATGAAGGAAGGCGGATTTGTGGGGCATCCCGGCGGTTTCAGGTGGTACGACGATCCCGCCGCGAAGCACCTTGGGAAAAAGCCGGCCGAGCCCAAGTCGAACAGCCGCATGATGACGGAATATTCCCGGATTCCCGAACTGGTGCCCACGGCCGTGATGTTCCCCTACGGCAAAATGGGGCAGAGTGCCAGCGGCATCGAGTTTGATGGCGCGGATGGCAAATTTGGCCCCTTCCCGGGGCAGCTCTTTGTGGGTGACCAAACCGCCAGCACGCTGATGCGCGTCTACCTGGAAAAGGTGAACGGCTACTACCAGGGGGCCTGCTTCCCGTTTGTGGAAGGGTTTGGCTCGGGGGTGGTGCCGGTCCGCCAGGGAAAGGACGGCTCCATGCTGGTTGGAGGCACCAACCGCGGCTGGGGTTCAAAGGGGCCCAAGCCGTTTTCGGTGGAACGGCTTGTGTGGACCGGAAAGACGCCGTTTGAAATCCACGAGATGCGCGCCAAGCCGGATGGTTTCGAGCTGACTTTCACCGAGACGGTGGACCCGGAAACCGCGGGCAAGGTGGAGAATTACAAGCTGAAGACCTTCACTTACATTTACCGGGCCGATTACGGCAGTCCCGAGGTGGACCAGACCACCGCAAAGGTGAAGAGCGCCACTGTCGCTGCGGATGGCAAAAGTGTGCGCCTGGTGGTGGACGGATTGCAGGTCGGGCACCTACATGACCTCACTTGCCCGGAAGTGTTGTCTCAATCCGGTCGTAAACTGTTGCACCCGCAGGCGTATTACACGCTGAATTTCATCCCGAAGCCTTGATCTGCTTCTCTAGCGCGTGGCGGTTGCGCCGCCACGCGCGTCCATCGTCGATGAATTCGACATCCAGCGCGCCGGTGCGCTCGAAGATGGTTCGGGCCAGGCGCCAGTCGGGTTTGCCCAGTAGTCGCACCTGTAAAAGGCCACCCAATGCGGGGCAGGGTTTGCTGGTCAGCATGCCAGCCGCATGGTCGCTGAGAGCCAGTGCTTTCAGACCCGGTTTGGGCCGGGTGCGTAGTACTCGGAGAATCTTTTCTTCCAGGGGTGAGGCGGAAAAATCGATTTCCTCAAGGGCCGGTAGCGCGCCCTGTTCCCACAAGGCCTCGATCGCCTCATGGCCGAGGTAGTTGCCTCCCAGGGCTAAAAATTGAAGCCGGGTGCAGATAGCCAGGGCAATCAGCCCTGGGCCACCCACCCGGTTTCGGGATATGTCCAGCACTGTCAGTTGGCGTCCGATGGGGCCTTCTTCCAGCAAAGACTTCACCCCGCCATCGGTGATCCGGTTGCGGGCCAGATGGAGCTTTTCCAGCGCGCTCCAGTTAGTTGAGCGGGCCAGTATCTGAACGTGCTGGGTTTCCAGGTCGTTGCCGGACAGGTCGAGCGCCCGGACGCCCTCCACGCCGGCACCCCCTTGAAGCAGATGCGGGCCTTCGTTTGCAACCCTGCCATGGGCCAGACCCAACCGCTCCAAATTGAGGCCGCGATTGAGGGCCAAACCGAGGTAGCCATCCACCCCCAGCGGCAACCCGGCAAGTTCCAGGTGGCGCAACTGCCCGGCCCAGGGGCCGGTTTGGAATTTCGGGAAAAGGGCATGAAGGGCAGGACCTGCCGGAAAGGCGGCTGGAAGGACAACCCGCAATTCCTCCAGCAAGGGGAACGGCGCGTTGGCCAACAATTCTCCCAACGCCACCGGTGTGATATTGGCATGGTGGATGGTCAGCGAGCGCAAACGGTGGGCGGAGGATTGTACCAGGGCCCGCAGGGCATTGTCGCCAAACATGCGGTTGTCGCGCAGTTCCAGATGGCCCAATGGCGCAAAAAGACCCGCTCGGTCCGCCAGACGTGTGGTCTCGGTGTCGAGACCGCAGCGTTCCAGCATGAGTTGTTCCACAGTGGCCGGGAGTGCGGAGCGGAGGCGTGTTAGCCAGCCCCGGGCCACGCCCTCATTGCCTGCAATTTCCAGCCGACGCAATTGTGCCGGCCAAGACGGGGCTTCCGGCATGCGTGTGCCGGGGGACAGGTGTAGGCGCAGTTGGTGGACCGCGTGTTTGCGCCACAGGTCGCCGGATACCAGCAGGCTTTCCTCACCCTCGGCCCGGGTGACCAGTCCCCCGTGGAATCGCCAGGTGTGGGCAAGGCTGGATAAGGAACCGGCCCAGTGGTGGCCCCGGCTTCTGACGAGTTCCTCCTCGCGAGCTTGGTGACCGGGATCCGATCGGAGTGAAATGCGGATCAGTTCGGCCCGCTCAGGATCTCGATCTTCCAGCCAATCGGCATAGACCAGCCGGGGCATGGGGTCATCGGGCCGGATTGCGGCGAGGTGGATCAGTTCTTCCTCGGTGCCCGCCATGCAGAAAAACGCGACTCCCCGGACGATAAACAAACGCATTCCCATCATAGGGAAAAAACGACTTTTTCGCCCGGCCTTGCCAAGTGCTTGGTTTAGGGGGCAATGGCCAGATTCATCCCGAATTCTCTTGCGGCCTTGCGGGCTATGGTCCTGCCAATCGACAGGCAGGCAGTGGCGGCGGGGGAGGGGGCGTTCAGCACATGGATCTGCCTGGGGGCGCCGACGATGTGGAAATCGTCCACCAGCTTGCCCGAGCGATCCATGGCCTGGGCGCGGACCCCCGCCCCGGAGCGGTGGATCTGGTCGATTTTCAGTTCCGGCACCAAGCGGGCCAGGGCCTTGTGGAAGGCTTTCTTGGACAAGCTACGGTGGTATTCACCCAGGGCCATGCCCCAGTGGCGCCACGCCATTTTCCAGAAGCCCGGCCAAAACAGCGTGGCAGCCATGTCCTGAAGGGAGACATCCAGGAATTTGTAGCCCTCGCGCCTGAAGGCAAGGACAGCATTTGGACCCGCCTCCACCCCACCCAGGGCCATGCGGGTGAAATGCACGCCCAGGAAAGGGAAGCGGGGATCGGGTACCGGGTAGATCAGGTTTTTCACCAGGGGATGGGCGTCCGGGGTGAGGTCGTAATACTCGCCGCGGAAGGGGACGATACGGACTCCCGGGTCTACGCCGCACATCCAGGCGACCCTGTCAGACTGAAGGCCGCCGCAATTGATCAGGTGTCCGGCTTCCAATTCGCCGGATCGGGTTCCAAGGCGTAAGGTCGGGCCGTCGGACTTCACGGTTTCCAGCCGACTGTTGAAACGGATCGCACCGCCCAACTCCGCGATGCGGCGCGCCATCACGCGGCACATTCCCTTGTAGTCCACGATGCCGGTTTGCGGCACAAACAGGCCGGCGATGCCCGCGACGTGAGGTTCATGCAGCCGCAGGCCCGCACCGTCCAGTCGCTCGATTCCCGAAAGCCCGTTGGCCTTACCCCGCCGCTCCAACTCGTCCAGCGCGGGTATCTGGCCCTCATCCAGCGCCACCACCACCTTGCCGCAGCGTTCGTGGGCCACCCCGTGCTCGGCGCAGAACCGGTAAAGGAGTTCGCGCCCCTCGGAACAGGTCCGCGCCTTTTCACTTCCCGGTTTGTAATAGAGGCCGGAGTGGATGACGCCGCTGTTGTTGCCCGTCTGGTGGCGGGCCACTGTGTCCTCGGCTTCCAGCAGGGTTATCTGATGGCAGCCGGCCTCGGCCAGGGAAAGCGCCGTGGCCAGCCCCACGATGCCGCCGCCAATGATCGCCACATCGGTTTTGGGTGCCATGGAGATTCTGTTCCGATTCCTGAAAGTTTCAGGCACCCGCCCGAATCACGGGTGAGGGCGATGGAAGGGTGCGCTGGCCCGCCAGCAGTACCAGTCTGGCCGCCTCCAACATTTGATCGCAAACCCCCAAAAAACCAGGCAGGCCTGGCAGGACAGATTCTTCTTCCGCCACGCCATGACCGGTCCGCACCAACACCGACCGGCAACCGGCCCGGCTGCCTGCCTCCAGATCGCTACGCTTGTCTCCGATCATGAAACTGCGGGCCAGGTCCAGGTTCATTTCGTGGGCGGCTTCGAGCAGCATCCCCGGCGAAGGTTTCCTGCAGGCGCAATCCACCCGGTAATGGCCCTCACCCTCGGTTGGGTGGTGAGGGCAGAATTTCCAGGCGGTGATGCCGATGCCGTGGCGGGCCAATTCGTCTTCCAGATGACGGTGGATGACATCCACCTGGCTTTCGGGAAAAAAGCCGCGCGCCACACCCGCCTGATTGGTGACCACCACCAGGGCAAATCCGGACCGTTCCAACAGGCGCAGCCCTTCCACTACTCCGGGGAGTAGCTGAACCTGCTCCACCTGGCTGAGGTAGTGGACTTCCTCGATGAGGGCTCCATCACGGTCCAGAAAAACCGCCGGGCGCGGGTGTGTTGATTTTTTAACCATGCGGCACCCCATTCCGGCGATTGCCGGCGGTTTGAATGGGGCCCAGCAGGAGGCGGACCACCCCCCGGCTTCTTTGAGAGCCGCATGCGTTTTCCAAAAAGATCAAGGACGCTTTCAACGGAATTCCAACCCCTTCTCGACTATGGTCAGAGGGCAAAGTGCCAATCCTCCCCCGGGTGGTCAAGGGGGAATCAAGGCGATTGTTGTTTTGGGGAATATGGGATGTTTGCCTAACAGGCGCGATGCAGGGCCCGATCCGCAGCATTCAGAAGGGCTTGGCGGTAGGGACTCTCCGGAAGCGAAGCTAAAGACCTTCGGGCATTCCCGACAAATTCCTCCGCCTTGCGGCGGGTGTAAGCCAGAGAGCCGGCAGCTTCCAAAGGCTTGCGAAGCGCGGAACGGTTTTTGGCTCCGGTCGCCCTCAAAAGTTCCAGCAGAGATGATTTTTGGCCCGATTGGGCGTGGGCCAAAGCATGGATGATGGGCAGTGTGACCTTTCCCTGTTCCAGGTCGGTTCCCAGAGATTTGCCAGTGGTTTCCTCATCCCCTTCCAGATCAAGGAGGTCATCCGCCATTTGGAAAGCCATCCCCAGGGATCGGCCATAGGTATCCAGTGCGGAGCAAATGGGACCGTCAGCTCGTGCAAAAACCCCCATGAGCCTGCAGGAAGCAGCCATCAGTTCGGCCGTTTTGCCTTCGATGATTTCCATGTAATCCGATTCGGGCAGGAGCCAGTTTCCTGCCTCCAGGTTCTGTTTCAATTCCCCTTCGCACACCTTGCGGGCGGTTTCCGCCACCTCCAGGGTGACTTGGGGATCACCCACCCGGGCCGCCAACACAAAGGCATGGCTGAAGAGGTAATCACCCAGAAGAACTGCGGATTGACTGCCCCAGCGGCTGTGCACGGTGGGTATATGCCTGCGGGTTTCGGCATTGTCGAGGATATCATCGTGGACCAGAGAGGCCGTGTGCATCAATTCCATAGCCACAGCCAGGTCCAATCGGCCAGGGGATTCACATCCCAAAACCCGGGCGGTTAGCAGGGCCAGAAGGGGGCGGAATCGTTTGCCGCGGTACTCACTGACATGGTCGATGATTCCGGTCAAGCGGGGAGGGCGTTGCGCCAGGACTTGGGAAATGGCGCGTTCGACCAATTCCAAGTCCCCGGACACAAGGGATTTCAGGTCCTGGGAATCAAGGATCATGGACGTGCGGGCCCCCAGACGCTGGGGAGGCAGGGCGGTAGTTGAGCTGAGTACCATGGGAATTCCGCGCGTGGGGCACAAAAAACGTTGGGACCGGACCATTCATCGTCGTTTGAATTCACCAGACCGTCCGCCACTTTTTTCTTCAAGCCGAACCTGGTCGATAACCATCCCCCGGTCCACGGCCTTGGCCATGTCGTAAATGGTCAAGGCTGCCACGCTTACCGCCACCAAGGCTTCCATTTCCACACCTGTTTTTCCAGTGCAGGAAACTTCAGCGGCAATGTCCAGCGTATCAGGCGGCGAGGCCATGAAATCAACCTTCACCCCTTCCAGAGGCAACAAATGGCACAGGGGTATCATTTCCCAAGTCCGCTTGGCTGCCTGGATGCCAGCCAACTTGGCAACCTCCAGCACGTCCCCTTTGGCAAATTCTTTATCCAGGATTTTCCGCAGGGTTTCCGGGGCCATGCGAACCTTTCCGGTGGCTTTGGCCCGACGCTGGCTAACACCCTTGGCCCCGACATCCACCATGCGGCTTGCACCGGATGCATCAAAGTGGCTCAGGGTGCCCGGCAGTGGATCGTTCGAAAAGGATTCGGGGGGGCACATGGTGGCTTTCAGTAGCGGGGGATGGAGGAATCAATCGACTGGCTGTATGCGTCTATTCCCCCGGCCAGGGAGTGAACCCGCTCAAAGCCCGATTGTTCCAGATACATGGCCGCATGCCAGCTACGGACGCCGTGATGACAATAGATAACTAGTTCAGATCCTTGGGGGGGCTGGATGCGATCGATATCAGAAGATAACTCGGAAATGGGGATGAGGAGGCTATCTGGCAACTTGGCTATAGCATGCTCTTCCGGGGTGCGAACATCCACCAGATAGAAGGGATGGCCGTTTTGGCGCCACCTTTCGAATTCCAGCACATTCAAATTCACCGGCATGGATAATCGCCCCTCATGGCCTCCCAACACATTCCATGATAGGAGGGAAGACGCGATTCAAGGCCGGGTGGCTGTTTCACCAGAAGTTGCCGGAGGGGCGGGCTTTGATTGCCCGGGTGCGCCCTTGCGAAAAGTCTCGCGCACTTGATTTTGGGCCTGCTCTAGGGAAAGGCTGAAAACCTTGTCAAAGGTTGCACCCGAATCCAGTTGTGCCGGGGAAGGTGCGCTGAAAGCATCCAGATCCTCCAGGCGCAAACGTCCCCTATCCAGCACCAGCCACGAGCACAGGGCCCAGGACGCCAGGTAGGCCTGTCGGCTAGCCTGCTGATCAGCCATCCCGGTGACATGGAACCGGTTCGGCGGTGATTTCAGCAGATCCTCCAGAGGCAGGTCCCGGCCTGCTTGGATTTCAGCGCGGAATTGCCTGACCCGCTCCGGGTCCGCCAAGTCGGCACGCAGGTCGCCTGCCTCAACCAGGGCGGATTCGAACAGTTGTGCCATCCCTTCGTTCAGCCAGGGAGGAATAGCCATGCCTGGCCTCAGCACGAAACTGGACAGATAGGCATGGAACACCTCGTGGTTCATGCGCGAGAAGAGGCGGTCGCGTTCCTGGCGCAACACGCGCTCGTTGGTCAGGGCGGTTTCCCGCAATGACTTGAGGGATTGGTCGAACGGCTTTTGTAGTTCGGGCGGAAGTTTGCCGCCGTAAGCCTTGCGCAACTCGTCCCCCCGAGTTTGTAACTCGGCAAGGTTCCGGGAATGCAGCTCCCTCAACTGCTCCATGCGGGCATCCAGCTTCGCCTGGTCGGTAGCCAAACCCACCTCGCCGGTGGTCGTGTCGCACCAGGCGGGGTTGAGCACGGCGCGGCCCCGGGCCTTGCACAGTGCTTGCCATTCCTCCAGCGACGAAGTGACCAGGATGGTCACGGGCCCGGATTCCTGGCGCGCCGGCAAAAGCCTTTCAAAGGCGCTGAAAACCTGGTCGAGTTGCAGGGCGCACAACTCGGCGATTTCCGGCCGCGCGGTGGTGAGAAGCGTGAATCTTTGACCGTTGTATTTCCAGGCGCGTGAAGCTCCCGGCTTGTCTGTGGGCCATTCGACCTTGGCCAAGCCGACCGGGGGTTCCCATGTTTCTGCGCCCGGGGAGGGGGGCTTATCCAGCAGTTTCAGCCGGGCAAACCGTTTTGCGCGTTCCGCGACGATCAGGTCCAGCCTTTTCACCAGCAGGTCGCGGTCCTCTGAATCCAGAAGATCCACTCGCTCAACCTGATCCTGCGGGATACGCACGGTGATGATGAAGGTGGGGCGCCCGGGTTTGCGGATGACCTGACGCAATTCGATGCCGGTCGGGTCCTGTCGGACCACCAAACCCTCCAAAGGTTCAAACGGAGGGGTGCGGACCACCGTTTCGAGTTTCCAGGAATCCGGCTGAGGAGGAGCGGGCCCCGTCGCCTGGGCGGGGACAAAGGCCAACGCAAGGCACAACCATCCGCCGGGGCCTGTCATGGTGTGATTTCCACCACGGCCCCGTGGTTGGCCGCGCTGGTGTTGGCGGCCTCAAGGAAGGCCATCAGTTCGATGGTTTCAGCGGCCGGGACGGGAGATTTGCGGGTCTGGAAAAACAGGACTATCTGCTTCAGTAATTCCCGATAAATGGTGCCTGTGCCCACGGACTGGGAGCGGATGGATTTTTTTCCAAACAGACTGAAACCGAACCCCTGGTTGCCGGCCCGGAGGCCCCGCAACGTCCCGATGCGTCCGTCGGACCATACCCCGGTAACCTGGTCGGTTTCCTTTTGGTACACCGCCTCGACTCGAGCACAACCGGGGCCCATCAGTGTGAACAGGATTTCTGCGGCATGGATGCCGTAGTGGTACAAGCCCGGGTTTTTTCCGGCCATTTCAGACAGGCTGGCCGGGCCCCAGGTGGCCGCTCCCACGCGCTCCTGCGCTGGTATCTCGGCCAGGGCCTTCACCACCTCCTCGGCGTACCGAAGGCTGGAACTGGAGAAAACCGCGGTGTTGTGCTTTCGGGCCAGGTCCGTGATCGCCCGGGCGTCCTTGCGGCCGCAGGTGAAAGGCTTGTCGATGAAAAGAGGGATGCCTTTTTCCAAAAAGGGGCGGGCACGTTCCAAATGGGCCCCGCCCTCCAGCGAACAAAGGAGCAAGCCGTCGATTTTGCCAATCATCTCGCCGGGGTTGTCCACCAGGGGAATGCCGAGTTTTTTGATCTCCTCCACGTAGCCCGGAATTCGTTGGGGCGCCAGTTCTGATGTGCCGGGGCAACCGATGACCACCCGCGCCCCATCCACCCATTGGGTCTGGGGGATACCCTCGTGGTTGAGTCGCTGGGCGAAAGCCACCACATGCGAGGTGTCGAAGTCAAGCATTCCCAAACGGATCATGGGCCGACTCCCTGGAAAAGAGATCACCCCAGTTTACTCGGTTCAGGTGGACTTGAGCCAACGCCAGCGGCGCAAAAAAAGCACCAGGGCAAGCAGGGGCAACAGGCACAATCCCCAGGCACCCGCCAGGCCGCTGGCCTGGCACGCCTGGAGAGGAATGTAGGCGGCGATCATCCAGCCCACGGCGGCCTGCACCCGGGCAGGGACGGGTTCCCGGTTCGCCAGGAGGATCTTCGGGGCCAGAATCCATAACAACAGGCCCATCAGGCACCAGGCGGGAAGCACCCTGGCGCTCCGGGGCAAGGGGGAATCCATGACAACCGGCAATAGGGTGGCAAGCACCCATGCCACACAAAGGACCAGCGAGGCGAGGCGTAGTTGGGTTGGGTCGCTCGATTTTTCCTCAGTCCGGGCGAACCAAGTTACTCCGGCGATGTAGAGGCCGGAGGTGAAAGCAGGCAGGAAAAGCACCAGCCAATCGGATTGGGGGCCCCAGGTTCCCGCGGTCGCCCCGAGCAGGACATTCAGGGCGCGGCAGCCGCCCATCGCCAACGGGCCGAGGGGTGTGTGCTTGGCCCAGGCATCGTAGAGAAGGATCATCCCTGCAAGGCACAGTGCCACCGGCCCGGAAAGGGCTTTCTTGCCGGGCGTCAAATCCGCCCACAACCCCATGCCTATGCCGAAAGCCAGCAAGAAGCAACCGGCCATTAGGGCGGCCGAGGGGCGGATCCGTCCAGACGGAATGGGTCTGTCCGCCCTGGACACGGCATCCTCGGACCGGTCACACCAGTCGTTGAGGATCATGCCTCCGGCGTACAAACACAGCGTGCCAAAGCAAAGGGCCAGAACCACGCCGACGGGGGGCTGAAACCCGACAGCCAAGCAGACGCACAACCCCAAGCCGATATCCGCCAGCGGGGTGGGCAGGTTGGGCAAACGTACAAGGATCGCCCAATCCCTGAGGTTCATATTCCGTTTTCCACCGCCTGAAGGATGGGAAGAACCCGCTCCCGGGCCAATCGTGCCACCGTGTCCGGGTTTTCAATATAGGGGTAGAGTTCGATGGTGACCCAGTCTTTGTAACCGCCGGATTTCAGGGCCTTCAGAACCGAGGTGAAATCAATGGCGCCTTCTCCGGGAAGCAGATGCTGATGGACCCGGCTGGAGGCGATGTCCTCCAGGTGCACATGGCGGATGTGGCGCGCCAGCATGGGGACAACCCGTGCCGGGTCTTCCCCGACGCAGTAGCTGTGGCCGATGTCGAAATTCAGCCCCAGCCAAGGCGAATCGAAATACCCCATGAATTCAAGGGCCTGCTCCGCTGTTTCAATCAGCAGGCCGGGTTCAGGTTCCACCAACAACAAAACCTTGTGCTTTTCCGCATGTTCCAGCACGGGCTTGATGGTTTCCACGAACAGGTCCAGCCCGGCCTTCCAGCTTTCCCCGGGGCCCACGGGCCCCCCTGGTTCGGTGGTGATGCACCTGGCCCCGAGTTCGGCCGCCATGGTGAGCGCTTTCATCGTGTGCCGGGCGCGCAGCAGCCGGTAATGGAGATCCGGCTCGATCCAACTGGGGTGCCAGTATTTTTGCCGGGGGTCGTCCACGGCATGCATCATGAAGGCGTTCACATTGCTGATGGCCAAACGGTTGCGTTCCAGCGAGTCGCGGAGCGCCTTGACCTGGGAGGGCAGCATGTAGGCCGGCCAGGCGTGCGGCACATCCGCCATGATTTCCACACCCTCGTAACCCATGGCCGCAAGCCGGGTGACGGCGTCATCTAAGGTGTGATTGAGATAGGCGTTGGTGCTGAAAGCCAGTTTCATGGCGCGGTCACTCGGTTGGGCGGAGGGTTTGCGGGGAAGGGGGGCAAACGCCAGGCTCACTTGGCCCGGCAGCCCTCCACATAGTTTTTCAGCGTCTCGAACTGGACAAAGAAATCATTGACCCGTGTGCCCATGGGCGCCTTGTAGAAGCAGGCCAACTGGGACAGCACACCTTTTTCCCCACGGGACTGGGCGAGGATGGACAAAAGGACCAGATCGATAACCAAGGGGGCGGCCAACAGGCTGTCGCACCCCTGCCAGATGAACTGGAGGATCATCTTGGTGCCGAGGAAACCCTGGAAATGAATATGGTTCCAGGCAGTCTTCCAGTCATCCATGCTGGGTATGTACTCGATGCTGACCAGTGTGTTCGGTTTGTACCCCACGATGTTGGGAATCACCGCGTCCTTGTCGCGGACCTTGGCCGCCTTGTTGGCGGGATCATCCAGCACAACGCCGTCACGGTTTCCGAAGATGTTGTGACCCACCCAACTGAGGATCTTCCAGTTCCGATGGGCGAACATGGGGGCGAGCACGGTCTTCATCAGGGTTTCGCCAGTCTTGCCGTCCTTGCCGGAAACGACGCTGCCGGTTTTTTCGGCAAGTTCCAGGAGAGCAGGAATCGAGGCGCCCGTTGAGGGGGTGAAATTCACATAGGCCAGACCCATTTCGATGGCTGCCAGTGCGTACAGGGAACTGGCGGGCAGCAGGTCCTTCTTGCCGCCCACTTTCAAGGCCGATTCCAGGGCACCCCACGATTGGTGCTCGGCTCCCAGATCAAATGGCGGTTCCGTGGAGGCTACATGGGCCACCACCACGCGGTCCAATTGGTGCCGTTTCCGGAAATCTTCCAGGTCTGCCTTTATGCGGTCCGCGGCGGCCCGGGGGGATTCGGCGGCGAACACTTCCGGCCGGTCTGCCAATTTCTCAATGGTGGAACCGCTGGCGATCACCGTTCCCGGACGGAAGTTCTTCTGCCACTCGGCCAGTTGGTCCTTGCAACCGGAAAGGATGTTGTGTGTGAAAACATTGGCCCGCTCGTGCATCTCGTTCACGGCGTCCCAAAGCGTGGCTTTCCGAATCTCGTGACCGCCCACGACAAAATCGCAAGCCTTGGGGAGATGAAGGCCTTGGAACATGGGCAGTTCGGTCACCAGGCTGGTGGTATCAGTCAGGTTGCGGGCTAGAGCCGCCAAGCCCAATGCCGCTGTGGAGCCCACCCCGCCGCCGCCGCCAATCAACCAAAGACCTACCTTCTGATTGCTCATGCTAGAAACCTTTTCTAATGCTGGGGAATCACTGGGAGCGCGGCCCGGGGGCTAGGCGGGGCCTGAATTATCCGTCGGGGTACTCACTCAATATGCGGGGATGGGGGATGCCCTTCAACCCTGGCAAGGGCCTTGGGCCTTACAATAAGTATGCCGGTGTCAAAACAGCCGGTTGATCGTTTCGGGGAAAGGTGATCCTCCCCGTGATGGGACTTGGGGTTGGCCCGAACATCAGCTGGAGATTGGCATGCCTTCGGACCATCCGCCAGAGGGGTTTTGCAGTATCGAGGAGGCCCTGGAGGACATCCGGGCCGGCAAATTGATCGTTTTGGTGGATGATCCCAATCGCGAAAACGAGGGGGATTTGGTGTTGGCGGCGAACCGGGCCACTCCGGAAACCATCAATTTCATGATGCGACAGGCCTGCGGTTTGGTTTGCCTGGCCATGGATGGGGCCATCTGTGACCGTTTGGGCCTCGACCTGGTTCCGGCATCGCCTGCCGACACACAGACCACCCCGTTCACACCGTGCATTGATGCCCGGTACGGAATCACTACCGGAATTTCCGCCGCCGATCGGGCCCGCACTGTTCAGGTTGCCATCGATGAGCGGACCAAACCTTCTGATCTGGTGCGGGGTAAGGGGCATGTCCCGGGCCTGCGGGCGCGTGATGGCGGCGTGCTGGTTCGGGCAGGGCATACCGAGGGAAGCGTTGATCTTGCCCGCATGGCAGGACTCAAGCCAGCAGCGGTCATCTGCGAGATTTGCAACGAGGACGGCACCATGGCCCGGGTGCCCGATTTGCGCGTTTTCTGCACCCGGCACAACCTGAAGATGTGCACCATTGCCGACCTGATCAAGTTCCGGCGGGCCAAGGAGCGATTGGTCCGGCGGGAACTGCAGGTGGCCCTTCCGACCCGGTTCGGTGATTTCAATCTGATTCCCTTCACCTCGATGGTGGACACGGAACCTCACCTGGCCTTGTGCTACGGGGGGATCGGCAACGAGGTGAACGGGCTGGTGGCAACCCGGGAGGAACCGGTGCTGGTGCGCATCCACAGCCAGTGCCTGACAGGGGATATTTTTGCCAGCAAGCTGTGCGATTGTGGAAGCCAGCTTGAATACTCCATGCGCAAGATCGTTGAGGCTGGTGCGGGGGTTATCCTGTACATGCGTCAGGAAGGCAGGGGAATCGGTCTCCTCAAGAAACTCGAGGCTTACAAGCTGCAGCAGGAGCAGGGCCTCGACACCGTGGAGGCAAACCAAGCCCTCGGTTTCGCGCCGGATCTGCGCCAATACGGAATCGGGGCGCAGATACTTTCCGATTTGGGCATCCGACGCATCCGCCTCCTGACCAACAATCCCCGGAAGGTGGTGGGACTCGAGTCCTATGGCCTCAGCATCGTCGAGCGGGTGCCGATCGAGTTGCCGGCCAACCAATGCAACGCCCGCTACCTGAAAACCAAGAAGGACAAGCTGGGCCACTTTTTGGCCTTGGGTGGCGAACCCCCCGGGGAAACCGGGGAGATTTGACCCTACCCGGCGGTCCCTCCAAAGTTCCACGCCCGTTCCACAGTCGGATTCGGTGCCGCGCCGAGTTCCCTTACCTTTTGGGAACCGTTAAAAGACCTTGATTTTCAGGTCTTTTCGCAAAAGCGGACAAACTGCTCCAAACGCAATTGACACGGTCTTGGCGGCCCAGATATGGCCCGCCCCCGTCCTTGGTCGCCACGGTGGCCGACCGGGGGCTCAACGCGTCCGGCAAGGCGCGGGGCAGGGGCGGAACCGGGCGTGCAAAATCCGGCGGAAAAAGCGGCGGTTCGATCAGGCTGGGCCGACGAGCGCACCACGGTGGGCGAGTTGCGTGCCGCCTGGCGTCGATTTGTCGATGACCGGGATTGGGCACAGTTTCATTTTCCCATAAACCTTGCCATGGCGGTGGCCGCTGAAAGCGGTGAACTGCTTGAGCCATTCATGTGGGTGGGCGGTCCCGAAAGCCTGGAGATCCTCCAAGACCCCGTCCGGCGCGAGTCGGTCGAAGACGAGGTCGCGGATGTCGCGGGGGCCCTGATGGCCCTGTGCAACGCGTGTGGCATCGACCTCGCGGCGGTGATGGCCCGCAAGATGGCCAAAAACGAGCGCAAATATCCGGCGGAGCAGTACCGGGGCAAATACAGGCTGGGTGGCTGAGAAGGACCCCGGGCAGGCTCAAAACACGGAGTGAAAACGGTGCGGGAAACGCTGGTTCGGGGTGGAGGTGGCTCATGGTTTGACGCGGGGGGAGGGTGCGCGCCGGTCGCCGGGGGGCGGCGGGTGTGTCCGGGAAATGGCATGACCGCAATCATCGGGGGGAGTTGGTGATGGACGAATTGAACAACCCGGCTGGCAACCAGACAGGTGGCCGACTGCGGGAAAGACTGGGTGATCAAACCGGCGGTTGGACCGCCGCGCGGATCTGGCAGGGAGAGAGCGAGTCTGCCGGGGTGGTCGCCGACTTGGGCAGTTCCATGCGGGTTCACATCCGTTGGATGATTCGTCGCGACATGCCCGAAGTCTTGGGCATTGAGGAAGGAAGTTTTGAAAACCCCTGGAGCGAGGAGGATTTCCTCCGTTGCCTCCGCCAGCGGAATTGCATCGGCATGGTGGCCGAGCACGGGGAACGGATCGCCGGGTTCATGGTTTACGAACTCCACAAGAACCGGTTGCATATTCTTGATTTTGCGGTGATGCCCGAGTATCGCCGCAAGGGCATAGGATTGCAGATGATAGCCAAGCTGCTGGCCAAGCTTTCCAGCCATCGGCGCACCAAAGTGACCTTGGAAATCCGGGAAACCAATTTGGCGGCCCAGATGTTTTTCAGTCGCCAAGGGTTCAAGGCCCTCAAGGTTTTACGGTCTTACTTTGAGGATTCCGGAGAAGACGCTTATCTCATGCAGTACCAAATCGGCCAAACGGGGGAGTTTTCCTCCATGGCTGACCGGGAAGCTGTCTAGATATATAGAAAAATATCTCTTGGATGCGGGCGGCACCTTGCAGTGGGGGCCGCCCGCATCTTTTTCCCAACCCGAAAAGCCAAGGGAACCGGGGAAAACTGGGCCGGGCAGCTTGCCGATTCCTTCGGATGAGTCCTTGCTTGCCAGCCTTTACTCATTTAGCGTGAATCCACCCGTATTTGTGGGAGGATTCATCCATGCGTGTCATTTGGACCACCACCCTGGTGCTGACGCTGACCTTGGTTGGCCGCGGGCAAGAACCTCCGCAACCCAAAACCGTCCAACCTTCCGCCGAGCCGACCAAGCTGGATGTGATCCAGAAACAGCTCAGCGAACTCACCCTGGCCCTGCAGGCCTTGCAGGCATCCGACAAGTCTGGCGAGAATTCTCGCCGACTCACCAAGGTTGAAAACGAAGTTCTCAACCTGAAGGACGCCATTGCTCGCCTGGAAAGTGCCCTCAATTCCCTGAAAACGGACGAGCGGAGATCTTTTTACGGGTATCCCCCGGCTGTTGCCTCCACCGACCAACCCAAGCCCTCCACTGCCGCTAAACCGATCTCTGAGGCCCCGGTGAAGCCAACCACAGTTGGCACCTTGAAATTGGTGAATAGCTTCGACAAAAAGGCCCAGGTCCTGGTGAACAACACCCCGTATTCGGTGGAGCCGGGCCAAACGGTCACCATACCTGGAATGCCGACCGGTGAATTTCATTACGAGGTCACGGTGGACGCGGTGGGGCTGATCCAGCCCAAATTGACCCGCCAATTGGGCACCGCCGAGACTTTTACCATCTTCATCTACCCGCGTTGACCCCTTCCAGCGATTGCCCGTCTCCCGCAAGGGAAACCGGGAATTCAGGAAAGTGATGACTGTTTGGTGGCCGCTGGCATGGTGATAACGATTGATGGACCGGCCGGTGCTGGCAAAAGCACTGTCTCCCGCCTATTGGCGAAAAGGCTTGGATTCCATTACTTAGACACAGGGGCCATGTACCGGGCTGTTGCCCTGGCGGCGCTACGGGAAGAGCTATTGGGTGATTCGCGGAAATTGGTGCTTCGCCTGCAAACCCTTCAGCTGGCAATTCAGGAAGGACAAGTCCGCCTCGACGGGCGGGAAGTAAGCAATCAGGAACTGCGCACGGGGGAGGTCACGGCGGCAAGCACTTTGGTTGCGGCCCAATCCGAGGTCAGGGACTGGCTGGTGCGCATGCAAAAGGAAATCGGCCAATCCGGGAATTTCGTGACCGAGGGCCGGGATCAGGGAACCGTGGTTTTCCCTGATGCTATTTGCAAGTTTTTCCTCACGGCGGACCCGGGTGAACGGGCAAGGCGCCGGCTGGAAGAGATGCGAAAGGCGGGGGATGCACATTTGCCTTCCCTGTTAGAACTGGAGGCCAGCATCATCGAACGGGACCAAAGGGACAGCAGCCGGGCAATCGGGCCCCTGCGCGCCGCCCACGATGCGATTCTGGTGGATACAACCTCCCTTTCCAAGGACGGGGTGGTCGACAGGCTCGAGAGCGAGGCCCGGCGCAAGTTGGCCGGGGTTGGAGTCCAATGAACGCGCCCCACAGACTGCCGCCAGTTGTGGAGTCCGAGGTGGATATCACCACCGAAGATGCCCTTTGGTACAACGTCGTTTATTACTTCACCAAGGCGTATTTCACGCTCTTCCATGACATCCGGACGGTGGATGCCTGGAGGGTTCCCTCCAAGGGGCCTGTGTTGCTCCTTCCCAACCACACCAGCTTTTATGATCCCCCCGTGGTGGGCGTGGCACTTCAGCGCCGGTCGTTTTACCTGGCCCGCAAGACACTGTTCAATAACCGGCTTTTCGCCAAGCTCATCAAGAGCATCAATGCTATTCCCATCGATCAGAAGAGCGCCGGCTGGGACGGAATCCGGCATTCCATCACGCTATTGGAAAACCAGAAGGCCTTGGTGATTTTCCCCGAGGGGACACGCACCATGAACGGCGAGATGGTGGATTTTCAACCGGGTGTTCACCTGCTGCTGAAGCGTTGCCCGGTTCCCGTGGTTCCCGTGGGCATTGCCGGGGCCCATGAGTCCCTGCCCATGAGCAAGGGAATCCGCGGTTTTTCACCTCTGGGTTTGCGCCACACCCGGCAAAACGTCGTGGTTGCATTTGGCGAACCGGTCGATGGCCATGCCTTGGCGGAAATGCCTAGGAAGGAAGCGCTTCGTCGCATGGAGGGGCTGGTCCGGGCCCAGGTGACCCGCGCCCGCGAGGTGCACAAATGCCGGCAACGGGTTTGAGCCGATAAGTTCCTTTGGATGGATTTGTTTCCTTGCCTAGCCCTGCTGAGAAGGCTAGATTCCTTCCTTGGGCTGGTCTCACCTGTTGCGGGCCTGGCTAAACAGGCCCGTATTTCCCGGTGAACCCTTCCAGGGGGTCTCCCATGCTGGAATTCCGCGATACCCCGGGCGGAACCCGTTTGTGTGACCGAGTGTCCCGACGGGCGTGGCTTAGATTGGGTGGTCTTTCCGCGTTGTCTGGCGCCATTCCCGGCCTTTCGGAACGGCACCTGCGCGCCAATCCTGACCGGCAGGTCCGGGCAAAAAGTGTGATTGTCCTGTTCCATTTGGGCGGTCCACCCCAACATGAAATCTGGGATCCCAAACCGGATGCCCCCGCCGAAGTCCGTGGACCCTTCGGGACCTTGCCGACCAGCGTGCCGGGCATCCGGGTCGGGGAATTGATGCCCAGGACGGCCGCCCAGGCCCACCGTGTCGCCGTCCTCCGGGCCTTGTCGACCAATGACAACGCGCATTCTTCCAGTGGCTACTGGATGATCACCGGGGTGCCGCATGCTCCCACCAATGTGGAGAACGCCAAACTGGGGGCACCCAACGATTGGCCCAGCATTGGGGCAAGAATTCGGACCCTCCGGCGTGGCCCGGGTGGCATGCCGGCCAGCGTCACCTTGCCGGAACATATCTGGAATACCGGCGGTATCCCCTGGCCCGGCCAGGATGCCGGTTTCCTGGGAAGGGGAAACGATCCTTGGCTCCTGCCCTGCATGCCGCACGAGCCGGGCTTTTCGGTGGGTGGTGTGACATTGCCCGCCGAAGTACCCGTCGATCGCCTGAATGACCGAGCTGGTTTGGCCAAATCGCTGGACCGGGTGGAAGGGGCGCTTGAACGTCTGGCCCCCGCACTGTGGACCGAGCAGGGCCAGCAGGCTTCCACTGCCCTGGATTTGATCCGGTCCGGTGCGGCCCGCCGTGCCTTTCGTCTGGACGAGGAGCCGTTATCCCTGCGTGCCCGTTACGGGGAAAATCGTTGGGGGCAAAGCGTATTGCTGGCCCGCCGGTTGGCGCAGGCGGGGGTGCCATTCATCCAGGTCAACTGGTGCCGCTTGCCAGGGGACACGGATGACAGCCCGGCGTGGGACACCCACAACAAGAACGCACAGCGGCTCAAATCGCCCCTCATGCCCATCATGGATACGGCCTACTCGGCCCTTCTGGAAGATTTGCACCAGCGGGGCATGCTGGACGAAACCCTGGTGGTGTGGTGCGGCGAATTCGGCCGCACCCCCAAGCACAATCCGGGTGGCGGGCGCGACCACTGGGGGCATGTGTTTTCAGCAGCCCTGGCAGGTGGCGGTATCCGGGGCGGGGTGGTCCATGGGGCATCGGACAAGATGGGAGCCCATCCCAAGGACGGTCCGGTGGAACCCCAGGACCTGTGGGCCACGGTGATCGATCGGATGGGGATCGACCCGGAAACCGAATTCAAAGATCCCCAAGGGCGTCCTTTTCCCGTCAGCCGGGGCAAAGTGATCGATTCCATTCTGGCGTGACCGGTCAGGCTTGGCCCAGCATTTGGGCCGCCTTGGGTGCGAAGTAGGTCAAAATCCCGTCGGCGCCGGCCCGCTTGAAGGCCAGCAGGCTTTCCAACACCGCCTTGTCATGGTCCAGCCAGCCGTTGCGGGCCGCGGCTGTGAGCATCGCATACTCCCCGCTCACTTGGTAAGCGAAGGTCGGAACCCCGAATTGGTGCTTCACCCGGGTCACGATATCCAGGTAGGGCATCCCGGGTTTCACCATCACCATGTCGGCCCCCTCGGCTAGGTCCAGGGCCACCTCCCGTAGGGCCTCCTCCGCGTTGGCCGGGTCCATCTGGTAAGTCTTTTTGTCGGCGCCGCCCAAGTTGGCGGCTGAACCCACGGCATCCCGGAACGGGCCATAAAATGCCGAGGCGTATTTGGCGGCGTAGCTCAGAATGGCGACCTGGTCGAACCCAGCCAGGTCCAGTGCCTTTCGAATCGCCCCGATCCGGCCGTCCATCATGTCCGAGGGGGCGATCACATCACATCCCGCGCGCGCCTGGGTCACGGCCTGTTTGCACAGGACCTCGACGGTTGGATCGTTCACTACCAGTCCATCGCGTACCAGGCCGTCCTGGCCGTGGGAGGTGTAGGGGTCCAGTGCCACATCACAAATGACCCCCATTGAGGGAACTTCTTGCTTGAGTGCCCGGATGGCCCTGCACGCAAGATTTTCCGGGTTGAGAGCCTCCACGCCATCCGGGGTTTTCCGCTCCGGCGGGGTCACGGGGAACAAGGCCAGTGCCGGGATGCCCAACTCATGGGCATCCCGCGCCGCCGCCACCAGCAAATCGATGGACAACCGTTCCACCCCCGGCATGCTGGCCACCGGTTCCCGGACTCCCGTCCCTTCCCGGATAAAAACCGGCCAAATCAGGTCGGAAGGGGACAGCGTGCTTTCCGCCACCAAAGACCGGATCCAGGAGGACCGGCGAAGCCGCCTGGGCCGCGCGACCGGAGGCCAGGAGGGGCCGGGAAGGCAATTGTCCATGGGCTCGAACCTGGGGAAGGCTAGGGATTGTCCGTTGGAGGGATCAACGGGCGGGTAGGGCCTTTTCAGCACCAGGGAATTCCGACGGAACCGCCTGGGTCACCTTGCCGGTGGCCGCCCATTCGGTTCCCCGGTTGAGGGTGGTCTGGAAACCGACACATTTCATGGAGACGGTGCTGTGGCCCATGGTGGTGTGGAACACCCGGCCCTTGCCGTAATCGATCGTGAAGAGGATGGGTTCATTGAGGCCGGTTCCACCTGTCGTCTTGGCGGAATTGGCGTAAGCCAGCAGGGTGAAATTGTGGGCGGGGCCGCGCAACCGGTCGTACAACTCGTCACTGGTGTGGCGCCAAGCCTTCGGCAGGCCCTTCATGACCGGGTGGTCGGCATCCGCCGTTTGCAGTACGAATTCATGCTGGGCCCCGTGGCTGCCGCCGTTCCCCTTGGATGTGTCGCGCACCACCTTGCCTTCCTGGAAGCGGATGTACGGCCCGCTTTTCTCATTCCGGCCACCCCAGCCGCCCAGGCCGATCATTTCGTTGTACTCGGGCCATTCCGGAAAGGAGTTGTTGGCGGCATGTACCACCACCAGGCCGCCACCGTTTTTCACAAAGTTGACGAAATCGGTCCGGGTCTCCTCCGGCCAGGCTTTGCCGTTGTAGTTGGACACCACCACGGCGTAATCGGAGAACTTGGGGCGGAAGCCGGTCGTGTCCTTCGGGCCGCTCGTGGCGGCATCCGCCTTGAAAAGTCCCGATTGCTCCAAGGTGGTTTTCAGGATCGGGGTGGTCGCCTTCCAGTCGTGATTGTTCTGGCCATCGACAATCAGGACTTTCAGAGGTTCGGCGGCGCCGGCAACCCGGGCGAGCGCCAGGCAAAAACACAGCCCGGCGACCCTGAATAGGAACGAACGCATGATTTTCTCCGGTGGATGCGGAAGCAGATCCGATTGTCTCACCCGGGTGATTCTAACCGTGGGGACCCGGCTATGAAAGCGGTTCGCTCGCTTGGTGTTCAGACGGGATGTGGTGTCGTGGGCGGGGCGATCGGAGGGACATCAATCAGCAGATCCCGGTAAAGGCGGTCAAAAATATACGCGCCCAATTCCAGGCCTTCCTCGATGAAATAACGCCGGCTCGGGTCATCCCAGAGTGGCTCGATCACCGCGAAAAATTCCTCGGCGTGGCGCTCGTCAATCTCGGCGTGCAGTTTGTAGTGGACCAGTTGCCCGGCTGCCAGAAATCCCCGCTCGACCACGGCATTTCCTATGAAGGCCGAAATGGAGGCGAAGGCGTGCTCGATGATGCCCATGCAGGCCACTCCCACTTCCAGTTCATCATGAATGCAGGTGGCTGAGAGCACGCTGTTGAAAGCCCGAAGCGCCGGGGCCACGGGCAGGGTTTTCAGCCTCGCCGGATCGGCGCCAATGCGGCCCAGGAACTCCTGGAATGTGGTGTGGTGGAAGCAGTCTTCACGGAACCCTCCATGCTCCTCCACCAGATTGTGGAGGATGTCCAGACGCTGGCGCGGTTCAGGGATCCTTCCCACCAGCGCCGACATGGGCCTCGGAAAAAAAGTGACCGCAAAAAAGAATTGCCGCTGGGTGGAGCGGAATTGGTCGATGGTCATCGACCCATCGGAAAGGGCCTTGAAGTAGGGGCCTTGCGTAATGTTCACCCGCGCGAGCGTCTGATTGGCGCGAAGGGTCACCTTGGGCGCGCGACCGGTGGGATCGCGTGGGGGATTTTTAGTTGCCATGGCTCAAATCTCCGAAGTGTTGATCAGCCAGGGGAACTGATGGGCAAATTCGAACCGGGGGCCGCCAGCGTAAACAGTGGCGCTGGCTATCTCGGTCTCAAACCCCAAGGCCTTCAAGCGATCGCGCCATTCCGGTCCCTCGGTCGAGGGACGCGAGAAGAAAAGGGCTGGAAATCCAAGGGAAAGTGCCATCGGCAGCGCGTATTGGACCAGCTTCACCCCGGCGGAAGGCGAAGCGCAGCCCAGGCAGGCCAGATGCGCTGATTGAATCTCCTCTCCCGAGTCTTTGACCAGGCGCTTGGCGAGGCGGGTGTCCTCCAGCCGGGCGCACGCCCGGCCATTGGTTTCCATCAGCCAGACCGGTTTTATTCCGGAACGCATCTCCGGAAATCCTCCCGCTATCGCGAATTTGCCGGCCGAAAGCCTTTTGAAGCAGGATATTCCGGAGGATTCCCGGTTGAGGATGACGCAGCCTGCTGATGGCGGGCAGGACTGGGTTGAAATCCTGAAAATCCAAACCTGGCCCACCGGCCGCGCCGAGGGGATGCCCAGCTTGCCGGTGTATCGCCCCGGGGCTGTCCGGGTTCCATCCATCACAACGCCAAAGGCGCTGTCGGACCGACCCGCCAGCCAGGAACGAGCCGCCAGATAGAGGTGGAAAAGAGCCCAACCTCCCCGGGCGGTGGGAGCTGATTTCAGGTCGCCGAGGTAAACCGCGGGCCTCTCCGTTTCATCGGGAAAAATAACAGGACGCAGGGCGCAACCCAACACGCCCAAGGGCTTGGGCGATGGTCCGTTCCCGAGAGCCACCAGGCTGAGGCCTTCGCCCATGCTCCGGTAAAAACGCGAGTAATCTTCCCCATGGCTGATTCTGAACCAGCGGTCGGGGCCGAGGGGATAACGGAAGTGGCGCTCAAAATAATCCAGTTCGGTCGACAATTCGGGAGGGCAGGGCGCTGCCAGTTCAATCACCCGCATTTTTTTCACCCAGATGGAGCGCCCGGTAAAAGAAACTCCTGTCCCTGGCAAGGAGTTGATTGCTTTCATCCGGCAGCCAGTGGAAATTATGCCCTAGTTCGGTGATGTCGAGGGTTGAATTGAGTTGGCGGATGAAAACCAGCCCCCCGGGACGGAGGGAGCGGGCGGAAACGTCCAGTGTATGGCGGGCTTCTTCCGGCGTAAGCCAATCGAGGATGTTGGATAGGTGCACCAGATCGAAAGCGCCCGGTTGCGCGGATGCCAGGAAATCCGCCATAAATGCATGGTGGAACCTGATCACAGGCGGTTTTTTTGGCGGGGGTGAATTCAGCCAGGGGGCCTGATATCCGGGTGGATACCGGCATGCAAGCATTTGCCACAGGAAGGGATTGCTGCCGGCTGGTTGGGTTGCCAGGACATGGCGCACCCTTCGTGCGAAATGCCTTGAGAACGGTTCGACTGGATTGCGTGTGGCCCCCTCCCCGAATAATGAAACCAGGTTGGGCAGGCTCAGGACTTCCTCCATCACCTGGTCCAATCGCAAGCCCAACGGGTGTCTCGGATCCAAAGGGCCGTCCGTCTGTGCCGGGGTTTTGCCCGACAGGATCGCCTGCCATTCCGGCCGATCGGTTTCCAGCAGCCTGGCGAGCCTTTGAAACGTGGCCTCATACCGTCCGGCATGATCGGGGCCCTTGCGGTAAACCCATTCGACCGGGCCAAAAATATCCTCACGAAAGCCCAACTTTGACAGAAGGACCGGAAGCGCCTTTTGGCGGTTTTCTGCTGTGCCTTGATGGCCCAGCAACTCTAGTCTTTCAGGGCCCGTTGCGTTTTCAAGCAGATGCAATTTGAAACGAGTCAGGGCCAATTGGGCTGGATTCGAGTCGACCAAATCCAGGGTGGAGACCAATGAATTGCAGGCCAAAAATGTCGCTGTGCAACCACCCGAGGCGATCATGGCGATGCGGGAATTGGAACCCAGCCTGTTGACCACCCAATCGTCCAGAAATGGATCTTCCCTGGTTTGGGCGAAGGCAAGAGGCAGATTTTTGGCAATTTCAAGCCATTGGACATCCTGTCCAGAATGAATTGCCATGGATGTCCTTGGCATCATTTACAGAGGTGGACAAACGGAAGGGGAGGGATTCGAACCCTCGGTGGGATTTCTCCCACACCGGTTTTCAAGACCGGAGCAATCGGCCGCTCTGCCACCCTTCCAGAGCTTCCAATCTAACGAAGTAGCCCAGACCTTGTACAGCCTCCCTGGTCGGCCGGGGATGGGTCAGGGCTTGCCGGAAGGATTTTTCGATGGGATGATGGTGTTTGAATCTATTTCCAGTCAGGGGAACGAGTTGTGGAAAATTCAAGCGAAGGGAACCGGACGGGGCAAAAAATCTCCAACCCGGCCAAGACCAGTTCTTGGTGGTTGGTGGCGTTAATCGCCCTCGTCCTACTGGCAGTGGGAGGGCTATTGGTTCATGAAAAAAGCCCGCTGAATATCACCAACCTGCTGGCCGGCATGGAGCACGATGGTCGCTACGCCAGTGAATGGCGGGCGGAGCTCAAGGCTCCGGAAAAGGAAAAGCGGCAGGCCGCCGTGCTGGCGGTGGGAAAGATGGTGGACACCACCCCGGCTACCATCGCGACCCTTTCCGAGATTCTCAACCAAGATCCGGAAACTGATATCCGGATTGAAGCGGCGCTGGCCATGAGCAAAATCAAGCCGGACTCCCCCCAGGCTGTGGAAGCCTTGGCCAAGGGTTTGAAGGATGAGAGCCTTTGGGTCCGAATGAATTGCTCCCAGACCTTGGGCTTGTTGCAAAACAAGGCGGTCGCAGCCCTGCCTGCTATCCGCGAGGCTATCCAGGATCCCAAAAACCAGGAAAAAACCAGTGGTTTCTTCAACTCGATCTACGAATCCCTGGTGATGACCCTGGCGAAAGTAACCGCTGAAACCCCGGACGGGGTGGATCTGGTTTGCGATGCCCTGGAAAAGGCAACCACCCGCCAGGCGAAGGTTACCTTCATCCAAGCCGTTTCCAAGATTGGCGCCCCCGCCCGCACCCGTGGTGAACCTTTGTTGGCCAAATTCAAAAATGACCCTGACCAAGGCATTAGTGATGAGGCCACCTACTGCCTGGCTGTGCTGCGAGGGGAGAAGGCCAATCCGGAGGCCCCTAAACGACCACCCCAAAAAGGCGGGAACGGAAAGGGTGGCCCCGGGGGCTTTCCGGCTGGAGATTTCAAGGGCAAAGGCGGATTCGGCAAGGGTGGTCCCGGTGGGTTCCCCAAGGAGTCTGGTGGGCCTCCCAAAGGCCCCGAGGCACCCATGGAAAAGGATGCCAAGCCACTGGAACCGAAAGATTCCAAATGATTCACTAGTCACCGGCGTTTACCCAAGGAAAAGCCCCGCCACGGAAGCGGGGCTTTTCCTTGGGTGGACTTGAATGAGGCCCGATCTGTGGATTGAGTTTGACTCTGGCTTGGCCTAACTTGGGGCCTTTCCATCCTTGCCGGCCGCAGGCGACTTGGGCTCCAACTTGCCAGGTTTGGGTGCAAGGGCACCATCCGGCTTGCCGGTGATTTGGCCGATGGCCATCTGGGCACTTTGCTTGACCGGCTCGAGAGTCTTTTTGTTGTCGGCCAAGTCCCTAAGGTTTGGCAAGGCCTTGGCGGCGCTTGGCCCCATTATGGCCAAGGCCCAGGCGACCATCATCTGCACCTCTGGCTCCTTATCGTTCAAGGCCTTGGTGAGTTCGGGAATGGTGAACTCGGCCAGTTTGCCCATCGTGCCAAGTGCTCGCGCCGCCAGGACGCGCACATCGGCTCGCTGGTCGTCCAAGTGCTTTGAAATGTTGGAGAGTAACTTTCCATCAGGTTTATCCAGATTGATGAGCCCGACATTGGCCCAGATGGCGATCCCCTTGTCCTGATTGGTCAACAAGCCGGTGAACGCGTTTTTGACGCTGGTTGCCAAAGCCGCATCCGCCGGGCGCCCGATGGTTGCCAAGCCGTAAACCGCTTCCTGTTTCACCTGAATGGCCGGGTCCTTCAGGGCGGTTATGAGGCCCTTCAGCGCAAGCGGGTCGGGGCCTTTGGAATCATCGTATCCCAGGCTGGCAAGCAGGGAGACGGCCAACTTCCGGATCTCCCAGGTGTTGATATCCTCCACCTCCTTGGCCAGGGAGGGGATAGCGCTTTTGGCGTCGATAGGTTGAAAGCGGGCCAGGCTGATCATCGCCTGGTAGCGGATCACGGCCTGGGGCTCATTGCCGATGCGCCGAACCAGGGCCTCCACCACCTTGGGGATGTCCCGGTCGGCAAGGTCCATCATTCCCAGAGCCATCACGGCGCGGATGCGTGGGGAGCCATCCTTGTCGTTGGTGCGTTCGATGATTGTGGGGATGGCCTGGCTGGCCAGCGGGCCAAACATCACAACGGCTCGAATGGCCCGTTCCCGAACGCTCGGGTCGGCATTTTTCAGGTCGGTGATCCATTCGTTGAGGCCGCGGCCACCCACCGTGGAGATGTAATTGTCCTTACCGCTTTTGGCTGGGACCAGTTCCTTTTCATCCCCCTTGTCCTTGGCGCTCCCGCCGCTGGTTGGCGGAGGTTGCCCGGGGATGGGTTGTGTCTGGGCGCCTGCCCAGGTGAGGGTGATCGACAGTAACCCCATCACCGCCAATGAAATAGGTCGCATGAAAGGCGCCTCCCGAGTGCGGCCGGCAAGTTCCGGAATTGTTGTGCTCGTCCGACGGTTTAATCCTTGGTGCAGCCTGGCATCCAGCCTAACACGGCCCGATAACCCGGAACAATCAGAACCAATCCCCTGAAAAAATCCACCGCCAACGGCCCGTCTGGCCCAATTTTTAATTGCCTGTCGGGTTTCCCCATGGGATTCTGGGTAAAGGCTTGGCTTGGCGGGAAGCGCGCTAATTTCCATCAGGTCAGGAGGGGTGCCCCCGCTTGCACCCCGTCCGCGAAAATGTAACCCGCCAAACGGCGCTTCACCCAGGCGCATGGTCCGTAGGAAATACCGCGATGTCATTTGCCAGCATGGTGTGGATGGGGCTTTGCCTTGCCACTTCAGCCCAGCCCGCAAAGCCCGAGGTGGCAGCCGGCGATAAACCGGTGAGTTACTACCGTCAGGTGCGTCCCCTGATCCAGGTGCATTGCCAAGGGTGCCACCAGCCCGCCAAGGCCCAGGGGGCCTACACCATGACCGACCATGCCTCGCTCCTGAAGGCGGGGGACCGGGGTATGGCGGGTGTGGTGCCGGGCAAGCCCAAAGAAAGTCACTTGCTGGAGGTGCTGTTGCCGAAGGACGGCAAGCGCGCGGACATGCCGCGGGGAGCCGACCCGCTGGCCGCCAAGGATGTTGGCCTGATTGAAAGGTGGATTCGTGAGGGGGCGAAGGACGACACCCCCGCCAGCGCCCGGGACACAGTGAATGCCGACAACCCTCCCGTCTACGGTCTGCCCCCGGTCATCACCACGCTGGATGTCTCACCGGACGGGAAACTGTTGGCCGTCAACGGATATCACGAGGTGTTGGTGTTCGAGACCGGGACCTGGCGCCTGGCCGGCCGGTTGGTGGGACTGTCGCAAACGGTGCAATCGCTGGCCTTCTCCCCGGACGGCAAGTGGCTGGGGGTTTCCGGGGGTAACCCGGGCCGTTTCGGGGAAGTGCAGGTTTGGGATATCGCCAAGCGTGCCTTGCGTGTGGCAACCCCCTACACCGGTGACACCCTGTTCGGCCTGAGTTGGTCGCCTGATAGCCGGTTGATCGCCTTCGGCGGGGCCGACAACATTGTCCGGGCGGTGGATGCGTCGACTGGTAAACAGGTTCTCCAGCAGGGGGCGCACAATGACTGGGTGCTGGGCACCTGTTTCAGCAGGGATGGCAAATACCTGGTTTCCGCCAGTCGGGACCGAACCCTCAAGCTGACGGAAGTGGCCACGCAGCGCTTCATCGACAATGTCACCTCCATCACGCCCGGAGCGTTGAAGGGTGGGCTGCAGGTCGGTCTTGTGCGGCCGGCCAAGGAGAAAAAAATGGTCAAGGCGAGTTCCATTGCCGTGGCCAGCACCGAGGAAAAGGTCTTCGAGGAAATCCTGATCGGTGGGGCCGATGGGGTGCCTCGGTTGTACAAAATGCACCGCGAAACCAAGCGCGTCATCGGGGATGACGCCAACAAGATTCGCGAGTACCCGGCCTTGGTGGGACGAATCTATGCCATGGCATTTGCCCCGGACGGTAAATCCTTTGCCGCCGGCAGCAGCCTGGATGGGAAGGGTGTTTTGAAGGTGTTCCAGACCGAGGATGCGAAGCAAATATCCCAGGTGGAAGGTGAAGTCGGTGCGGTGTACGCGCTGGCCTACTCTCCCGATGGGAAATCCCTTTTTGCGGGTGGTTTTGACGGCCAGGTCCGGGTGGTCGAACCGGCGACCGGAAAGGTGACAAAGCAGTTCACGGCCTTGCCAGGCGGAACCATGGCGGCCAGGGCGGAAAACAAATGAACGATACCGGCTGCGCGAATCATTTGGAAAAACAGCTAGTGGTTTGGGGAAACGTTATGAAGAGCTATTTTCACGTGGCGTTGGTGGGGCTGGTGTTGGCCTCCTCTGTCCGGGCATTCGAACCGGTGCGGCCAGAGAAGGAACGACTGCCGGAAGGGGCAAAGGTCGCCAAACTTTCTGTCTTCCCGGACAAGGTCGAGCTTTCGGGAGTGTTCTCCTACCGCCAAATCATCGTTACCGCCGAACTGGCGGGGGGCGAACGGTTGGATGCCACACGCATGTGCGGGATGGAAGTTCCCACCTGGATGCAACTCTCACCCACCGGACAGGTACGAGCCAAGTCGGATGGAGCAGGTGAGATTCTCGTCACCTTGGCGGACAAAACCGTCCGCATTCCCGTTTCAGCCAAGGGTATGGCTGAGAAGAAACCGGTCCGGTTCATCCAGGAGGTGGTGCCGGTCCTTTCCCGGACGGGTTGCAACCAGGGGACCTGCCATGGCGCGGCTGACGGCAAGAACGGGTTCAAGTTGTCCCTGCGCGGGTACGATCCTCTTTTTGACCACCGGTCCCTGACCGACGATTTGGAGGGCCGCCGCTTCAACCGCAGCGCGCCCGATTCGAGTTTGATGCTCTTGAAGATGTCCGGCGGTGTGGCCCATGCGGGAGGTGTGCTGGCTCAACCGGGTGAACCTTATTATGAGATCCTGAGGAACTGGATTGCCGATGGGGTCCGGTTGGACCAGGGAGGGCCTAGGGTCGCCAAGGTGGAGGTGCATCCCTCCCGCGCGACCCTACCGCTTCCAGGCATGAAGCAGCAGTTGGCCGTGTTGGCCACCTTCACTGATGGAACGATCCGGGATGTTACCTCGGAGGCTTTCCTGGAATCCAGCAACACCGAAGTGGCCACCGTGGACCGGTCGGCTGTGGTGACCACCGTCCGTCGGGGCGAGGCCACCATGCTGGTGCGGTATGAGGGCAATTACACCGCGGCTGGATTGATTTGCATGGGAGACCGCAAGGGTTTCGCCTGGAAGGATACCCCTGAATTCAACGCCATCGATGCCCAGGTGTACCGCAAACTGCGGGAACTGAAAATCCAGCCCTCCGAAATTTGCACCGACGAGGAATTCATCCGCAGGGCCACCATCGACCTGACCGGACTGCTGCCCACCCCTGAGGATGTCAGGAAATTTCTGACCGACACCCGGCCGACCCAGGTGAAGCGGGGTGAGCTGGTGGACCGCCTGGTGGGTTCGCAGGCCTATGTGGAAATGGTCACCAACAAGTGGGCGGACCTGCTGCAGGTGAACCGGAAGTTCCTGGGGGACCAGGGTGCCAAGGCCTTCCGCGCCTACATTCGTCAGGCGATTTCAGACAATAAGCCCTACGATCGTTTTGCCCGGGACATTCTGGTCGCCAGGGGATCCAACCTCGACAATCCCGCCGCCAGTTACTTCAAGGTGCTGCGTGAACCGGGCGCGGTGATGGAAAACACCACCCAACTGTTTCTGGGGGTGCGTTTCAACTGCAACAAATGCCATGACCACCCGTTTGAACGGTGGACGCAGGACCAGTACTTCCATTTGGCCGCTTATTTCGCCCAGGTGGGCCGCAAGGAGGATCCCAAATTCGCCGGCCAGAAGGTGGGTGGAAGCGCCGTGGAGGGGGCCGTTCCGCTGGTGGAAATTGTGGAGGACCTCGCCGGGGGAGAAATCAAGCACGAGCGGACCAGCCAGGTGACTGCTCCCAGCTTCCCCTATGGTGTCACCGGTCTGGGCCAATCCTCAGGCAGCCGCCGGGAGCAGTTGGCCGATTGGCTCACCTCGAAGGAGAACCAGTACTTCGCGAGGAGTTTTGTGAATCGCCAATGGGCCTACCTGCTGGGCACGGGCATCATCGAGCCGATTGATGACATTCGCGCCGGCAATCCCCCCAGCAACCCCGGCCTTCTGGACTACCTCACCGATGAATTTGTGCGCAGCGGCTTTAATGTCCGCCATCTGACCCGATTGATCTGCAAGAGTCGCACCTACCAGCATTCGGTGAAGGCCAACACCTTCAACCAGGATGATTCCCTGAACTATTCCCACGCCCAGGCGCGCCGGCTGCCCGCGGAGGTTCTCTACGATGCGATCCACCAGGCCACCGGATCGCTGTCCCAATTGCCCGGACTGCCTCCTGGCGCCCGGGCCGCGGAAATGCTGGACAGCCTCCAGGATGTGGGTGGCGGATTTTTCCAGCTTTTCGGCAAACCCCCGCGCGAAAGCGCCTGCGAATGTGAACGCGGCGGCAGCATGATGCTGGGGCCGGTGTTGAACCTGGTCAACGGCCCGGTGGTGGGTGACGCCATCCGGGACAATGGCAACCGGCTTGCCAAGCTGTTCGCCCGCAAGGCGACCGACCAGGAAATAGTGGACGAATTGTACTTGGCCGTGCTGGGCCGTTTCCCCAATGACAAGGAAAAGAAACAGGCCTTGGAAAACTTCCAGGCGGGCAAGGGGGATTACCCCGGCCTGTTGCAGGAGAAACAAAGGCGGGCCGAGGCAGCCGCCAAAAAATTGGCCGAGGTGGATGCTCGACTGTCAAGTTACGAAGCAAGTTTCAAGGGAGCACCCACCTGGAAAACCTTGCCGGGTGGAGCCGTGGAAACGCACTCCAAAACGGTGTTCAACCGCGCTTCCGACGGTGCCTGGCTGGCGACTGGAAAGGCCGCCGATAAGGACAAGCTCACGCTGGTTTGGCCGGCGGGAAGTGAACCGTTCACCGCCATACAATTGGAACTCCTGCCGGATCCTTCCCTTCCGGCCAAGGGCCCCGGGCGGGCCGCCAACGGAAATTTGGTGATCCAGGAACTGGTGCTTGAATTCCAGCCAGCATCCCCAGCGGATGCCAAGCCGGTGAAGTTCAAGCTAGTTCGTCCGCGCGCCACATTCAGCCAGGATGGATTCCCTGTCGGCAATGCCGTGGACGGCAATCTGGGGACTGGTTGGGCTCTCATGCCTCAATTGGGCAAGAGCCATGAGGCCAGTTTTGAACTGGAAAAGCCGGAGGAGGCCCAGAAACTGGCATCCAAGGGGGGTACCTGGAAATTAACCATGGAACAAAACCATGGTGCCGCCCATGTGGTCGGAAAATTCAGGGTGAACCTGACCGAGGCTAAATTGCCTTTGAACTTTTCCAAACCGCCGGCCGAACTGTCGGAAATCCTGGCCCTGGACCCGGCGAAGCGCTCCCCGGAACAGGTGGCCCGATTCCGCGACTATCACAGGGGATTGGATGCCGACCTCGCCAGGTTGAACCGGGAAGCCGCCGAGATGGCGAACCTGCCGACCGATGACCGCCTTCCGGGGGCGCAGGACCTGCTGTGGGCCCTCATCAATTCCAAGGCGTTCCAATTCAACCACTGATTTTGGTTATTTGAAAATCAAGGAGCCTGCCCCCGACGGTGGCAGGCTCTTTCTTTTTGCCCATCAAGGCTGCCCGACTCAATCGGGCTTTCGGGGTGCCATCAGGTAGGCGAAAAAGTCCGCGAGCTGTTCATCGGTGAGGCCGTCCAGCAATTTTTCAGGCATCAGGGATATATTGGCCGGTTGAATGTTTTCCACTTCCGACCGCTTGAGGGTGGTGCGAAAATTTTTCACATCCGCCAGGGTGATGGTGTCCGGTGGGCTTTCCACCATCAGGCCGGTGATGAATTTTCCGTTCGTGGTTTCCACCACATGGGCCTGGAATTCCGGGCGGATGGCGCCGCTGGGTTCCACGATATGGGTGATCAGGGCACGCCTGCTGCCCCGATCGGCGGTAGTCAGGTCCGGGCCCAGTTTGGTCCCTTCCCCGAACAAGGTGTGGCAGTTGGCGCATTGCTGTTTGACAAACAGGTCCTTGCCGCGCTTGGGATTGCCTGGGGGAAGTCTTCCCACCACCAGATCGATGTATGAGATGCGCGCCTGCTTTTCGCCGGAAACGGTGCCGATCTTTCCGTATTTTTTTTCCACCCATGCGGTGATGGAGGGATCTTTCAACTCGACAAGGGCCTGCGCTTCCTCGCGGGTGGGCACCGGCCCCAATTTGGGATTCCGGTCCATTGAATCCAGGTAAACCCTCGCCGTGTTGGCACGCGACAAAAGCAAACGCCTTGCCGGCCCGGCGACCTCCGGAGGCAGGGCCGGCAAGGTTGCCTGAAGCCTGCCTGCCCAGAGCACCTCTGGTTGGGTGGCCAGGTTTTCCACGGCTGCCCGACGTAAAGCGACCGGTTGGGTTCCCTCCACCACCAGATCAAGCAGGGTCTTTCGGGCCCAGGTCGGGCTGGTCTGACACAAAAGGCCTAGCAAGTGGACCCTTCGGGAGGTGGGAACTTGCTGGTCGAGGCAGATCCCTTGGGCTTTTGCCCGTGCCTTCCGGCTTCCCAATCGCGCCGCCAATTCCAAAGCCTGGGTATCGCTATCCGGGCGGCCTTCCAGGTCCAGGACGAGGGGGGCGAGGGCGGGGGAGAGCTGGTGGTGGGCGATACCCGCAAGGGCCTTCGCCATCCCTGCGATCAGGACAGGCCTTTCCGCTTCCGGGGTGGCTATCCACAAGCTGGCCAGGGCGGCATTGTCGGTTTGGGAGTTTTCCGCGGCCAAGCGGCGCGCCAGACGCTCCGCCAGGTGACGAGTGAACATTGGCCGGGCCCACAGTTCGGGTAGGGAGGCCCAACGGGCCACCTTGGCTGGATCCTTGCCGGCGCATTCCTCCAGGGCCCACCAGACCAGGAGGGGTATTTGGGGATCCTCTTTGTCCTCCGAATGGCATGCCAGGCGGGTCAAAAGTTCCAGGCAATCATCCGGGGGAAGCCTCCTGGCAGAACAGGCACCTTGGGCCCGCACCATGGGTGAGGTTTCCTTTTCCAATAGCCGGGCTATCGCTGAGACCACCTCGCGGTCCGCATGTCCCGGATCGCAAGCCAGACGCATGGCCCACAGGCGAACGGAGGGGTGAGGTGATTCCATGAACTCCAGGATGGCACCGCGGTCGAGCCCGCCCACGCCGTTCAAGGCCCAAAATGCCTCTAATGCTGCTTGAGATTGAGACCCGCGCGCGATGGACTTCAGGGCAGAGGCTTGTCCCAGGGCCTTGCGTTCCGTGAGGAGGCGCCTCGCTTCACGGCGGTGCCAGATGTTGGGGTGTTTGAGAAAATCGACCAGTTTTTCATCCGTCTCCCGGTCCAAATCGAATCCCTGGGCGGCAGCGGCCCGGGGGAGATGGAGCCGATAGATCCGCCCGTTGGTTTTGTCCCAGTTGTCGATCGGGTCCAGGTGGGTGGCGCGCTTGTCATACCAGTCCACCACAAAGATGCCGGCATCAGGACCCACCATGAGATCGATGGGGCGAAACCATGGATCCCTGGGGTTCAGGGCGGTGCCACCATGGGTGGCGGTGAAGGAAGAACCTTGGCGGGCAAGTTCATGCCAGTTCACCACACTGGAAAGCAGGTTGCCGGCGATGTACTGGTTTTCCCGCTTCGGCCCCAGGCCCCCTCCCTGGTAAACGATGCCCCCGCAGGTGACGTGGCCCCCCTTGAATCCCTTGTAGGGAATGTGGTCGAAATAGCCGTAGGTGTGGGGATTGTGAAGGGGGCCGTGCTTGGCGAATCCTTTCACATGGTATGCCCCCTGGCGTTGGTGCAGGCAGGCGACATCGCCGAAGTTGGTGCCGCTGATGATTTCCCCATCCTTGTCGAAATCCAGCCCCCAGGTGTTGCCTGCCCCTTCACTGAACAATTCGAATTGCCGGGTGACCGGATGGTATCGCCAGATTCCCTGCTGGAATTCGATCCCGCGGATGCGCGCGGTCACGGTGCTGCCCTGGGCACCGTACAACCAGCCGTCGGGGCCCCATTGGAGGGAGTTGGCGTGGGCGTGGGAATCCTCCATGCCGAACCCGGTCAGGAGCACCTCGGGGGGGCCGTCCGGCCGGTCGTCGCGCTCCCGGTCGGGATAAAAGAGCAGATATGGGGCCTGCAGCACGAAAACGCCACCGTGCCCCAGCGCAAATCCGGTGGCCAAATTCAAGCCGTCGACAAAGGTGCGGGCCGCGCGATACCGGCCTTTCTCATCCGGGTCGGAGAGGATGGTGAGTTTGTCGGCACCCCTGGGGCCCTGTGGTGGCGGTGGGGGGACCTTGTCCCATTTGGTACGCAGGAACTGGTCCTGTGCCACGGGTTTCAGACCGGCCGGATTGGGATATTGCAGGTATTCCAGAACCCACATCCTCCCCCTGGCGTCGAAGGAGATGCTGACAGGTTGGCGGATTAGCGGTTCCGCAGCTATCAGGCGGACCTCCAAGCCGTCACCCGCCCGTGCGCGGGCAAGGGATGCCTCGGGACTTCGGTCCTCGGCCCGCAGGGCGGGTGAAAAAAGGCGGGCAAGAAGGAAACCGGCGGCCAACAGGGTGCGGAGGCTGGGCATGGCGCAATTCCAAGGCGCCGGAAAACGCCAAGGCGGGGCCATCAAGCACAGCAACTCATGGCGAAGCGCTTTCCGTGAACCCGAGATTAACCCGCGATCCGCTGGCAGGCAACCTGCCCTCCGTTTACTGGATGGGCACCTTGAGCCGGGCGGCGGGTTGGCCCGGCATGATCAAAAGGGAACTGATCTTTTTGGGTTCGGCCGGGGGAGGAGGAGTACCTGGGCCGCCCGGGTTCACTGAAGGAATCGGAGCCGGCAACGAGGCTGGTGCGGGTGCAGGCGCCGGCATGGGGATCGGTTCCGCCTTGGGCGTGACGGGAGCCGCTGAAGGGGGCACCGTTTTACCCGGAACAACATTTTCCCCCGGCGTGACCATTTTGGGGAAAGGGAGGGTGGATGTTTCCGGGAAGGGGCTGGGGGTACCCGGGGTGGGCATCAGCCCCGGCATCAACTCGCCGGGCCCTGCGGGACCGATGATCGTGGAACCCGGCGGGAGAGGAATCGGCATGCTGGTACCTGTTCCCGGGGCAGGCATTCCGCCCTGTGTATCGGGAACCAAACGCAGGCTGGAGGCGGAGGGGGGCTTCACCCGGATTTCTCGTTCAGCCTCGAACTGTCGGCCGTCCTCCATCATGAAGCTGGCCACCACGCGGACCTTGTCCTGGCGGGGAGGTGTTTGCCAGGGCAGGGTGAATACATAACCGGAGGTGAGCAAACCCTGCTTCCAGAGCGGGCGCATTTCATCTGAGCTGAATTGGTACACCCCAATCGGGTTTTTCAGCCCTTCCGGGCTGACTTCCAGCATCTGCATCTGCACGCGACCGGGAGCGCGGAACAGCTTGCCGTCCCCGTCCCGGGTTTCCAGCACCACCTGGACGGCATCGTCGCCCGGCTTGCCGTCCTCATCCAATCCGGTGGAGGTCCGGCCGACCACAATACTCCGGACGGGATACAGCGGGGTGAAAGGGTCGCAGGATGAGGGGCCGGGCTGGCCCCGCATGGACCGTACTTCCGTTTGGAGGGCCAGGTTGTAGCCGGCGATTCGGTCAATATCCTCCCGCATCAGCGCGATTTCCTTTTCGCGCTGGCGCAGGGTTGTTTCCAGACGGTCCTTGCTGTTGTTCGTGCGGCAACCTGTCGCCGATAAGGCAACAAGGGAGACACCCAAGCCGGTGGAAAGGATCCTGCCCGAAAGCCGCAAAAGGCGGGGCGAGATCAAGTGCATGGTGGACCCCCAGGGGCCGAGGCGGCGTGTTGGCCTGGCGCCTCCTGCGCCCGGACTCCGCGACCGCCTAAACTCCGGGGGATACCCTGGGAGCCGGACTAGCCGCGAGCCCTCGATGCCAGGTGGCCTGACGGGATCTTGTCGATCACATGATCGATGAGCCCGTATTCCTTGGCCTCCTGGGCGGACATGAAGTTGTCCCGATCCGTGTCCTTTTCAACACGCTCGAGAGGCTGACCGGTCATCTGCGCCAGGAGCCGGTTCATGGCATCCTTGGTGCGCAGCAGGTGCCGGGTGCGGATCTCTATGTCGGTAGCGGGGCCGCGGGCGCCACCCAGCACCTGGTGAATCATCACCTCGGCGTGGGGCAGGGCGTATCGCTTGCCCTTGGTACCGGCTGCCAGCAAGGTGCTGCCCATGCTGGCGGCCAGGCCGATGCAGTAGGTCGCGACATCGCAGGTGATGTACTTCATGACATCATAAACCCCCATGCCGTCGGTCACCGAACCGCCGGGGGAATTGATGTAGAAGTGGATATCAGCCTTCGGGTCCTGGTGGTACAGATAAAACATCTGCGCCACCACCAGGTTCGCGCTCTCCTCATTGACCTCCCCCAGGAGGAAAATCACCCTTTCCTCCAGGAGACGACTGTAGATGTCCAAGGCACGGTCATTGTCGCCGCGACGCTCGAGAACGAAGGGGATCGAAGGCATCGGTCACCATCTCCCGCCATCGCGGCCACCGTGTTTGATCGGATAGCCGCGACGGACTGCTTGAGGGAAAATTCCCCGGCCGGACGGTCGGGGAGGAATTGGGATAGGGTTGGCGGGGCGACCTTGACGGTGCCCCGGGTTGCTCAGGCCTTTTGCTTCGATGAATCCTGTTTCACCAGGATCTCGTCCACCAGGCCGTAATCCTTGGCGTCCACCGCGTTGAAGTAGCGGTTGCGCTCGGTTTCCGCCGCGATGACATCCAGGGGCTTGCCGGTGTGCTTCGCGAGGATCTCGTTGAGAAGATTCTTCATCTTCAGGATCTCGCGCATCTCGATCTCGACATCCGAGGCCTGTCCGCCGATACCGCTCGACCACGGCTGGTGGATCATGACCTTCGCATGGGGCAGCACGAACCGCTTGCCCTTGGCACCCGCCGCCAGGAGGATGGCGGCGCCACTGGCGGCCATGCCCATGCAGTAGGTGGCGATTGGGCAGTCGATGTACTGCATGGTGTCGTAGATCGCCAGAGTGCTCGTGACCGAGCCGCCGGGCGAGTTGATGTAGAACGAGATTTCCTGGGTGCGGTTTTCGTTCTGAAGGTAAAGCATCTGTTGGATGACGATGCTCGCCGTCAGGTCGTTGATGACAGGCTCGTAGATGTTCCCGCCCGAGCAGCCGAAGAAAATGATCCGGTTGTCCAGGAGCACATCACCGGTGCTGCGGCGGCCGCCACCATCTTCCCTGAAGCGCGCGGCAACCGCGTTAAGCGGGTCCTTGCCGGTCCGCGTCGAGTTCATCATCGGGTAATGCTCCTTCCTTGAACTGCCGGTACGCACGGGCGGATGTCCCCTGGGGGCCATCCGCCCTGTTCATCCTGAATAGTAGGGGCTCAGTTTCCGCCGGGAATGGGCTCCGCGGCGGGTTCATCGTCGGTCTTGGCCACGGCCTGGGCGTCGGAAGTCGCCACATCGGGGGCGGCGCGTTCCGAGGCCTCCAGCGGAACCTCCTCGAAGGCGGCCCCGTCCATGATGAAGTCGATGGCCTTGCGCTCCAGCAGTTCCGCAGCCAGAGCGTCGATCAGGTCCTCGCGTTCCAGCCGGGCACGGACTCGCCGGGAACTTTCACCTTCGCGGGCAGCGATGCGGGCCACCTCGTCGTCGATGTCCTCCACCGACACCTCGAGGTTTTCAGCCTCTGCGATGCGCTGCAGAACAAAGTGTTCCTTCAGGGCGCGCTCGGTGGATTTGAGGATATCCTGGCTGAGAATACGCTGCCGTTTCAGGATTTCCTCCTCGGGAATCCCGTCCGCACGCATTTCCATCACCCGGCGGGCCATGGCGGTGCGGGCCTGCTTGATCAGCAGGTCCTGGGGCAAATCCCAAGTCATTTCCTTCTCGATGAAGCCCATGAACTGCTGACGGGCCACCTGGCGCTGTTGATGCTCCAGACGACGCATCAGGATCACTTCGATCAGCTCGCGGAACTCGTCGGGCTTGCTCACGCCGAATTGGGAAAGGAAATCCTCGTTCAGCTCGGGAAGCTTGATTTCCTCGACCTGCTCGAGGGTGAGGTCCGCTTTCACAGTGATGCCCTGCAGGTCCTGCAGGTTCTGGTTGCGCATCAGGTCGATGTCGATGGTGACGGTGTCGCCGGCCTTCTTGCCCTTGATCTGGTCACCGAACTTGTTGGCGATGCCGTCCTTGAAGGCCAACTTTTGGTCCACCACGAAGGCGGTATTCTTCAGGCGGCCAATTTCGCGGTCACCATGCTTCACAGGGCCGGAGACTGTGACCCGGTCGCCCAGGGCGACTGCCCCCTTTTTCTCCACCGGCAGGCCGTAGGTGGCCAGCACGCGCTTCTCTTCCTTGGCGATTTCCTCGGGAGTATAGGTGTGCACCGGCTTTTTCAGCTTCAATCCCTTGTATTCGGGCAGCTGAAATTCCGGACGAACCTCCACCTCGAACTCGTAAACGAACTCGCCCTTCTCCGGGATGTCCACACGGCGGGGATCCAGGTCGGGGGGGCTGATGGGGGAAATGCTCTTGTCCTGCGACAGTTGCTCCAGGCTTTGGAGGAGCAGTTCGTTTTTCATCTGCTCGAGGATTTCACGGCGGTACCGGTTCTCGATCAGCTTGCGGGGGGCCTTGCCGGGGCGAAACCCGCGCACTTGGGCGTCAGCGGCCAATTCGCTGAACTTGGCCTCGAAACGATCGCGGATTTCACCCTCCTCAACCGTCACCTTCAGGTGCTTGCGGCAGGGGCCGGCATCGGAGATTTGCACACTTTGGCGAATTCGGCCGGCGATGTCGGCCTCGTTGGTGGTCGTGGTAGGTTCGGTCACTGCTGATTCAGTCATGGATCGTCACCACCCTGGCGAGGGGCACCGGCTCATCATGGGATGACGCGCCCAGTCCTTCCCCGGAAACTCAAAACAACGAAATGGATATTGTAGCCAAAAGGGGTTTGGGCGAAAGGCGGAATGCCCGCAATCTGATTCCGGCCACACCCGGTTCCGTTTTCGTTTTAGCCCTGTCGTTTCCTTTCGGAGCAGACAAATCAAAAGGGCGCGCGGTTTTGCCGCACGCCCCTCGTTTGGTTGACCGATGAAACTAAGAGCGGGTGATGGGACTTGAACCCACGACATTCACGTTGGCAACGTGACGCTCTTCCACTGAGCTACACCCGCATGAGTCGACTACCAGAATATACCCCGTAGATTCCCTGGAGCAAGTGGAACCTAAAGTTCCCGGTATCCCGACAAATTACCTTATCGGCAAGGCCAGCCAATTCCTTGAAGGTGCGGCAAAAAAATAAACAGTTATATCCTGGAGAATGGTTTCATGATGATCCCGGTCCTGACCACGGTTCTGGCCTATCTGGTTGGGGCCGTACCTTTCGGGTTTCTGGTGGGTTGGTGGAAGGGTGTGGACGTCCGCAAGGCGGGCAGCGGAAATATCGGGGCCACCAATGTGGGCAGGCTCCTGGGTCGCGGGTGGGGAATCCTGGTTTTCCTTTTGGATCTGGCCAAGGGACTGGCTGGCGTGGGCCTCGGAGCTTTGGGGGCTGGAAGCCTAAAGGGGCTGGGGATTTCGGAAATGGGACCCACGGTTGGGGGCCTGGCGGCTTTCCTGGGGCATCTCTTTCCGGTTTACTTGGGGTTCCGCGGGGGAAAGGGGGTCGCCACCGGGGCAGGGGTTGCACTGGGATTGCTGCCGGTCTGGTGTCTCGAATCTTTGGGAATCTGGCTGGTGGTCACTGCTTCCACCCGGATGATTTCCGCCGGTTCCCTGGCCTCGGCTGGGTGGCTTGCCAGCCGCAGTTTGGCCCAGTTGGTTGGAGACCCCTGGCATCCCGCCGCATGGTTCGGTCTTGCCGGTGGCATTTTTGTGGTGGTGAAACATCGGGCCAATTGGTCACGGATCATGGCCGGCAGGGAAAACCGTTTGAAGGATAGCTGGGTGTTCCAGTCCCTCCCGCCAGCGCTGCATCTGCTGGCGTTGGGGGCATGGATTGCCTTGGTGGCCTTTGTCACCTTTGTTGCGGGATTGGGTTTGTTCGAAGCTTTTAACGGGTTGGCCCGACAGGAAAGCGGGCAAAGGCCGTATTGGCTGCCTCTTCCAGCCGCGATGGATTGGGATTCACCAGGCAAGGCTGCCGGTTTGCCGGTTCCCCTTTGGCAGGAGCAGGGCGGAATCCTGGCGGGAATGGCTGTATCGGTTTTGTTCGGCCCCTATTTCAAGGCCCAGGTGGGATTAGGCTTGGCCGTCTTAGGGACTGCCTTGGCTTGGTGGGGAAAGAGCGGGGTGGCCCGCGCGCGGGTAGGCTTGGCAGCCATGGCCTTGGTATTGGCATTGTCAGGCAACTGGATCGAAAAAAAGGTGGAGTCCCTTAGAGGGAAACGCCATGAAGCCACCGAAACTTTCCTGTTGGCCGTCAAACAATCACCGGAAGCCGACTCTGCTCAAGCGCGCGAAGTCCTGCGCCTGGTGCGTGCCGAATTCGGAGCCTGGCACGGGGTGAGTGTGGCGGTGAATTTGGGGGTAATGGCTTTGGTGACAGCCCTGATTGTGATGGCTGTTCCCTGCGTCCGACCAGGCTCCAGGGAAGGGGTCCAACCCTGACCCGGTTATTTACCAGATGCTTTTTCCGCCAGGGCGACCAGGAAGGGAACCAGGGTGAAGTTGGTCAGCAGGGCTCCTGCCAATCCCACGCTGATTCCATAACCGCCGGGTAACTGCATCAAAACCAGCATGCTTGCCACCCAGGCGGTGAACAAAAGCCCGTACATGACCAACAGAACCAGGAATTTTCCGGTGCGGGACTGGATGAGGACCCCCAGGGTTCCACGCTCCATCACTCGGCCCTCGTCGTCCACATAACGCCCCGAATCATTCACATAACTTTCTTTTGTCTGACCGGCTGTCTTTTCGTGCTTGAAAACCACCTGGAATTCTTTGCTTTCGGGTTCCAGAGGAACGCGGACTTCCTTCATGACGGTGGGGATGGGCCTGCTGGCATCCTCGATATTGCGGTACCGGGGGACAGAGGGATTCCCCCCCGGAATGAGGGTGAAAGTTTCCACCCGGTCATCCAGGGTTAGAACTTGCAATCGGCTGAAAGCTTTGGTTTGGGCTGATTTAGGGGCCTGCTGGAGGGGCCGGGTGTCCCCGGGAGAAGCCAGGGTCCAGAATGCCCACAAAATCAAAGGAAAAGTAACCAGCCCGGCGGCAGCGGGGGCCCGCCAGAACAATCCTTCCGGGGCCTGGTCAAAAAGACGGGTTTGCAGCACCGAACCGATGAAGAAAATGGCGACCGCCAAGGCCAGAAGAACAAACAGGATGAAGCCCAGCAACCCAAGCATTTCGGAACTCCGGTGTGCGGCAAATGGCCCTGGGATTAGTGACCATCAGAAAGATTCAGGGCCTATTGGGCCAAACGCTGCTTCAGGTTAAACCCGGTCTTGTGGCCAACGGCAAGTCTAGCTATAGCCCCGGGGTGGTGGAAGCCGACCGCGCCATGAAGCGCGAACGGATCGGTGGATTGGGAGTCACAGGTATGTTCAGTTCCTGGTGCTGGCTGGGCGCGTGCGTTTTGGGCCAACCACTTCCACTGTTGCCACAGGGAAGTCCTCCCTCGGCCGGTGGGAACAAACCGGTTGTAGCCGTTCCTGTGGGACGCTCCTCGGATACGGTGGGGGATCCGAATCTCCAGGCTTCCCCAATTCGCAAGATTCGGCCGGTCGATCGGCTTGAACTTCCCGCGGGGGAATGGCAGGCTCCCCTCAAGCTGACCCCGGCACTCGAAAATGTGTACCGGGGAACGGTGAGCGAGGAATGCTTCACCCCCCAAACCCAGTATGCGCGCAGTTACCGTTTGGAAAGCCGGCTGTTGGTGATGGAACCCCGGCAAGATGGGTGGGACCTGGCTTTTTTGACCACCCTCCGTGAAAAAGACTCCGCAAATCGTGGCAACGGGACCCTGAACCGGGATAGTTCCATCGCTGCTTCCCGTCTTGCCAAGGGGGGAGTCGACGGGCTGGGCCGTTTGGATGCAGATTTATTGAGAAAAAACCAGGGAGCAGGCCTGGGCGGGGTGATCCATGAAACCGGGATGGTTTTGGAGCTGCCCCCGGGCAAAATGCGTCCCGGCGAACCTTGGGAAACCCAGAATGGCGATGGGCCCGTCACCCGCTGGGAGGTGAAGGGCCGGGAGGTCCTTCAGGGGACCGCCTGCGTGGTGGTGGGTGGGGAGCAAAAAACAGACACCTGGGAGAAACCCAGGGCAGATCGCGGGGCGTGGAGACGAGTGGACAAGATTTGGGTGAACCAGCGCACCGGCATTGCCACCAAGGTGGAGCGAACCATCGAAAAACGCGAACCTGCGCGTCAGGATGTGGCGGAACGCACCGTGGTCCGTTACGAACTGGACAGCAGTGTCCAATACCCCAAGCCTCTCTATGAGGACCGGGTGAAGGATGTGGAGCAAACACTGAAGTTAGCCCAGGCTTCCGAACCCCTGTTGGGCCAGGGGGCCCGGCAGGCTCAGGCGATGGGCCAGTTGCTGAAAAAGGCCGAGAAGGTGTTTGAACTCTATCCACCCACTCCCTACCGGTCCGCGTTCGCCCTGGAAAAGAAGCGCGTGGAGGCGGCCATCCGGGGTGAGATTCCCGCCCCCGAACCCGGCCGCATTCTGGATGGAATCGCAGGGGAAAAGCCGGCGCGGCCTACAGGAGCCACGGTGGGAGCCAGCGCCCCAGATTTCACTGTTCCTCGTTTGGGAGGTCAGGGCAGCCTGGCTTTGCGCAATTGCAGGGGCAGCCATGTGCTGGTGGTGTTTTTCAATCCGTCCGCACCCATGACGGAGGAAGTGATGCTGCAGTTGCAGCAATGGTCGAAGTCGAGCCAGGGCAAGGATCTGACCATCCTCCCCCTGACGGTTCGGCCGGACCACGCCTCCAACCAAAGTTGGGCTCGCTTGCTGGGCAAGGAGTTGCCCATTTATGACGGCAGCGGTCTACGAATCACTTACGGGGTGGATGTCACACCGAGATTGGTGTTGGTTGACAAACAGGGCATTGTCCGGGCCTTGAATGAGGGCTGGGGAGGGGAGACCCGCCAGCAATGCGCGGAAGACCTGGCCCAACTCCTGGCTGAAACCGCAAAGCCGGCCAACACCAAAACGGTCTCCAATCGATAGATTTGGAATCCTGGGATTTTGGGGTGGATGGGTTAAAGGGATCGACTTTTTTGCGAGACAGGTCCCGTTTCAAATCAACACGGACCGGGCGGTTGAGATTGGTTCATTTCTGACTGTAGACTTGTCTCGCCAGTCCGTCGGATCACGGGGACTGGGCCTCCACGGGTGTTCAGGTTTTTCCCGGAGCGGACCATGAAGCGGAGAGAAATACCGCCCTGCACACGGGTGTGCGCCGCTTCCGGTCGCCCGCTGGAGGATGGCGAGCGGATTGTCGCGGTCCTGCTTCCGGTGGAGGGAGTGGCAGCGGATTACTCGCGGGTGGATTTTGCTGCCGACGAATTCAGGCAGGCCCCAGCCGGGGCCGTGGCTTGGTGGAACACCCTTGTGCCCGAATCTCAGAAGGGGGCAGGGGACCAGACGGATCCATGGATTGATTTGTTGGGTGACTTGTCCGCGGATCCGGCGGCTCGCTGGGATGCCGTGGAGCGTCTGGTGAAAAAACGACGGATAACTGTGGAGCGTCCGGACCCCAAAAAACCTGCTGATCCTTGGGTTGTCCACGTGCACGAAACCGTTGAAAGGCTTGAACTTCCGCCACCGCCGGCTTCCTCGTTGTTTGGCCAAGCCGGCAAATCCGCTGGCGGCGGGTTGCTCCGGGGTATCAGCCATGCGGGCATTCTGGTCCTGCTTTTGGCGGGGGGGCCGGGCTGCGCCAGTCTGGACAAGGTCCTGAAACCCGCCAAGGATGCTAAGCCCGTTCCCGTCAATGACGAGATGCCCACCGCCCATCAAATGGTGGAATATCTCAATGACAATGCGCGCAGAATCCAAGCCATCCAATGCAATTCGGTTGCCATCGACTGCAAGCAAGGCAATCAAAACGCGCCCGGTTTGGACGGGATGGTGGTCCTGCAAAAACCGAACATGTTCCGGCTGAAGGCCAAGGTTCTCGGGCAGAACGCCGTGGATTTGGGATCGAACCAGGAGGAATTCTGGTACTGGATCAGCAAGGCGGACCCGCCTTATGTCTTCCACTGTTCCCATGCGGCGATGGCGGCAGGCCAGGTGCGCATGCCTTTCCCCTTCCAGCCGGAAATGATTCTGGCGGCCATGGGAATAGCCGAATACGACCACAACAAACCCTATGAAGTTCGCCCGAAGGGCCAGTTTGCGGAAATGGTGGAAAGGGTCACATCGCCCCAGGGGAAAACCATAGCCCGGGTGACGGTTTTCCAACGCGCTCCCGCCCAACCTGGCAAGCCCCAGGTCTTGGGCCATTATCTGCAGGATGAGACCGGAAAGGTCATTTGCTCGGTTCAGGTCCAGGACATCCAGGTAGTTCGCCAGACCGGAGCAGTCTTGCCCCAAAAAGTTGTTTTCCAGTGGCCTGAGCAGCAGGTGGAAATGACCATGCGCTTTGGTGAGTTTGTGAACACGGAAATAACACCTGACCGGTCAGCTGCTCTTTTCAGCAGGCGGGATTTGGGGAACCTTCCAGGGTTCGATTTGGCCCGGTGGGCTCCGGATGATCCTGCTCCAGGCGCGCGGGGTCAGATTCCTTAAGTCTATATGCTAAAATAATTTACGGATTTTCCGTATTCATTGCCAGCCTATCCGGCCTCAAGGAATGCTAGCTGGCATCTGTTCAAATCAACATTCAGATGGTAACTTGCTTTCCAATTGTTTTTACAAAACAAGTGGTTGCCAGTGATTCATCTGAGATAGTTGGGAAAATTTGCTGGGATGATTTGATTACACTTGCAAGCGGGTGCCATTCGGGATAGAAATTAAAAAGAAGTTTTCATTGCGGGGCTTTCTTGATTTCAACAGCTAATAGACTCCAAACGTGAGGTTTAGTGAATGGCCATGGAACCCAAAGAAAAGAAATCCGAGACCATCAAGGGAACCAGCATCCTGCTCCGCCTTCCCCCGGCCGTGGCCATGGAATTGCGCCGGATCGCCAAGAAGGAAGAGCGCACCATCACCACCATCGCGCTGCGCGCCCTGCGGCTCTACTTCAAGACCGAGCACAACATTGAGATTTCCGCCGAGGAGTAATGCAAGGCGGTTCCTCGCGATTCAAAGCATGAAAGCCGGCGCCTCCCAAGGGGCCCCGGCTTTTTGTTTTAGAAGGGGCGGTTTTTCAGGCCGCCTGCTTGAGCTTGGCGCCGGGAACCGGGGTTTTGAAGGCATTGGTGTTGGGATCGTGCTGCCATCCCTTGTCGGTCCGGTTGGTCATGAACTGGGTGGAGACCAGGCGGGCCAGGATGAAGCCGAAATAAAACTGCCCGATTCCGGCCTCCATCCAGCAGAGGGAGCGAGCCACCGGGGAAACCGGCGTGATGTCACCAAAGCCCACAGTGGTGAGAGTGATCATGCTGAAGTAAAAGAATCGGTGATAGGCCATTTCGTTTGTCAGACCCTGATTTCCCAAACTTGCCGAAGCGGAATCGGTGAAAGCTCCCTCCGAAAAATACGCGATCGAGCAGTAGAAGCATGACCATAAAAAACCAATCAGAAGGTAGCTGGAACAGGCGCAAAACAAGGCGTTTCGTCCGGTGTAGTCGTTGTGCCAGAGGTGATAGACCAGCAACGAGATGAGCGTTCCCAGCACCGCGGAAAGAATCATCAGGTTGATGCCCATCAGGGTTCGGAAAAATGCCGGTTCCAGATAGGCTTCGGCAAGCGTGACCGTATTGAGGAGAATGGCGACTGCCAGGCTTCCCAGGCAGGTGAAATTCAGGTTTTGATCCTGGAAACGCACTGCCTGAATCATCATGCTGCAACTGAGGCCCACCACCACCAACTGGCCCTGCAGGAAGAATGTGGACGTGGGCGCCAAAAACTGGAGTCCCAAGAATGCCAGCAGGAAAAAGAAAAATACCGTGAAGCTGTTTTGGTGAAGCCAAGTCAGAAAGGGGGATTTGCCCCAATGCTGATTGGGCTTGGGAAGGCAGGGCGGGGCGGGTTTTGGCTTGGAAACGGGCCGCGGGCCGAACCCCAAGGGTAACGGCGTTTCCCCCGTGACACGAAGGTCAACCGTCTGGTTCATATCTGGCAGGTCGAGAAGCCCATTTGAGTTGGAAGATTTTGCTGACATTTTGTCCCCCTTTCCAGGGGGCACCGACCCCCTGATCGCCTCGCGTGAGGGGAGGGCATTAACCAAAGGAGCCGGCAGAAAAAAGGCCAGCTTCCGAGGTAAAAAATTCTGTCCTTGGCTTCTCTTGATATAGAAGGCTTGACTGGGTCTGCAAAAGAGAACTTGGCTGGGGTTCACTTAAGAACCCCAGCCAAGTTGATCTCAAAAGGCTCAGCAGGCTTGGATTAGCCTTTGGCTGCCTTGGCCGCCTTCTTCTCGGCGGCCTTGCGGGCCTTTTCGGCCTTCTCTTCAAGAACCGCCTGGGCGGCTGCCAACCGGGCGATGGGCACCCGGAACGGGGAGCAGCTCACATAGTTCAGGCCGATCGAGTGGCAGAACTTCACCGAGTCGGGCTCGCCACCGTGCTCGCCGCAGATACCCAACTTCAGGTCTTTCTTGACCTTGCGGCCCTTTTCCACGGCGGTCTGCATCAGCAGGCCGATGCCGTCGAAATCGATGACCTGGAACGGGTCCTTCTTGAAGATGTCCCCCTCGATGTACTGGCGGACGAAGCTGCCGTAATCATCGCGGCTGATGCCCAAGCCGGTCTGGGTGAGGTCGTTGGTGCCGAAAGAGAAGAACTGGGCTTTCTCAGCGATGGTGTCGGCTGCCATCGCGGCGCGGGGCAGCTCGATCATGGTGCCCACCATGTACTCCACGGTGATGCCCTTCTCCTTGAACACGGCAGCGGCGGTGTCGTGCACCACCTTGGCCTGCAGCTCGAGCTCACGCTTGAACCCGACGAGCGGGATCATGATCTCGGGATGCACCTCACCGCCTTCCTTCTTCACAATGCAGGCAGCTTCCAGGATCGCCCTGGCTTGCATGGCCGTGATTTCCGGGAAGACGATGCCCAAGCGGCAGCCGCGGAAGCCGAGCATGGGGTTGAACTCATGCAGCGCCTTGACGCGGTTGTGGATCTCCTCGATGGAAACGCCCAGTTCGTGGGCCATTTCCTTCTGCCCCTTCTCGTCGTGCGGCAGGAACTCGTGCAACGGGGGATCCAGGGTCCGAATGGTGACAGGGTGCCCCTTCATTGCCCGGAACAGGCCGGCGAAGTCCTCGCGCTGGAAAGGCAGCAGCTTGGCCAGGGCGGCCTTGCGGGCCTCCGGGGTGGTGGCCAGGATCATCTCCCGCATCTCGCGGATGTGGTCGAAGAACATGTGCTCGGTCCGGCAGAGGCCGATGCCCTCGGCGCCGAATGCGATCGCCTGCTCGGCCTGGGAGGGGCTGTCGGCGTTGGTGCGGATGTTGAGCTTCCGCACCTTGTCGGCCCAGGTCATCAGTTTCTGGAACTGCTTGTAGACCTTTGACTTGCCAGGTGCCAGCGACTTGTCGATGAGCACTTGCACCACCTCGGAGGGTCGGGTGTCCACCTTGCCCGCGATCACCTCGCCGGTGAAGCCGTCAATGCTGAGCCAGTCCCCGTCACGCAGCACATGCTGGCCCACGGAGAGGGTTCCAGCCTGATAGTCGATCTTCAGTGCCGAGCAGCCGACCACGCAGACCTTGCCCATCTGGCGGGAAACCAGGGCGGCGTGGCTGGAGGCACCACCAAAGGCGGTGAGGATGCCTTCGGCCACCTGCATGCCGCGCAGGTCCTCGGGGCTAGTCTCGCGACGCACCAGGATCACCCGGCCGTCCGGGCTGCCCTTGTGGCTGTTGTGGAAATGCTCCGCGTCCTCGGCGAAGAACTTGATGCGTCCGCAGGCGGCACCGGGGCCGGCGTTGATGCCCTTGGCCAGCAGCTTGCCATCGGCGACGGACTTGCGCTTGGCGTCCGGATCGAACAGGGGCTGCAGCAGTTGGTTCAGGTCGTCCGGCGGGATGCGGTTGACCGAGATGGCTTCCTTCCAGTCGATCAGCTTTTCTTGCACCATGTCCACCGCGAAGCGGATGGCGGCGAAGCCGGTGCGCTTGCCGTTGCGGGTCTGGAGCATCCACAGCTTGCCGCGCTGGACGGTGAATTCGATGTCCTGCACATCGCGGTAGTGCTTTTCCAGCTTGAGGCGGACTTCGTCAAGCTGCTTGTAGACCGCGGGCATCTCGGTGGCGAGTTCCTCGATCTTCTTGGGTGTGCGGATGCCGGCCACCACATCCTCGCCCTGGGCGTTGGTGAGGTATTCGCCGTAGAAGATATTCTCGCCGGTGGCGGGGTCGCGGGTGAAGGCGACGCCGGTGCAGCAGTCGTCACCCATGTTGCCGAACACCATCGAGCAGATGTTGGCGGCTGTGCCCCATTCGTGGGGGATGTTGTACTGCCGGCGGTAGACGATCGCGCGGTCGTTCATCCAGGAGCCGAACACGGCGCCGATCGCGCCGTACACCTGCTCGCGGGCGTCCTCGGGGAAATCGTGGCCTGTGCGGGTCTTCACGGCCTTCTTGAAACGGTCAACCAGAACCTTCAGGTCGGCCACGGTCAGTTCGTTGTCGAGTGTCACGCCACGCTCGTGCTTGAGGTCGTGCATGATCTTCTCGAAGGGATCCTCCTCCTTCTTGTCCTGCGGCTTCAGGCCCAGAACCACATCCCCGTACATCTGGATAAAACGGCGGTAGGTGTCCCACGCGAACCGCTCGTTTCCGGTCTTCTTGATGAGGCCGGCGAGGGTCTTCTCGTTCAGGCCGATGTTCAGGACGGTGTCCATCATGCCTGGCATCGAGTCCCGGGCACCGGAGCGACAGGAAACCAGCAGGGGGTTTTCAGGGTCGCCCAGCTTGGCGCCCATGGCAGCTTCGGTTTTCTTGATGTTCTCGTCCACCTGAGCTTTCAGCTCGGGGGGGTACTGCTTGCCGTGGGCGTAGAAGTAGGTGCACACTTCGGTGGTCAGCGTGAAGCCGGCGGGAACCGGCAGCCCGATTTTGGTCATCTCGGCCAGGTTGGCACCCTTGCCACCCAGCAGTGTCTTCATGCTGGCATCACCATCCGCCTTGCCATCGCCGAAAAAGTAAACGTACTTGTGGCTCATTGCTGTCCCGCTCCGAGAATTGACCAAAACAAAAAGAGCCGCCGAAGCCTGTCACTCCCGTGACCTGCGTTGGCAGCAAATCCAACTACAACAGGACTCAATTTAGCAAAAAAGGTTGTTCTGACCAGCATTCGGGGTCATGAGACCCCGTTTTTTGGCCTATTGGGGTTTCATTTTTTGGGTTTCACGGTGATGGAGAGGCCTTTTTGCCAGAATTTGTCATCTGGCGAGTAGTATTGATAGCTTCTGCAGGCTGGACCAATGGTTTGGCCTGGGACCAAGGCCACCAGATCCACCGGAATCTGAATTTCCTGGTCCGGGGCCATGCCTCGCCAGTAGAGAGCAAGTTCCCGGCCCCGCTGCTCCCAGGCCGCCAGTCTGGGTTCTGCGCCATTGGTTGGGGTGCGGGTTAGTTCAATCAATTGTTTGGCATCCGGGGGCAGGGCCAACCCTGCCGGCAGTCCAACCACCGCCATTGCCATGCCGGTTGGTTTGGAGGTGCGGTTTTTGACCCGCAAATCCAGCCGGACGCTTTCTCCCTCCAGCACCTCTTCCCGGTCCGGTTGCACCAGGAGGTGAATGGAAGCATTGGGAGAGGTTGGCGGGGAAAGGGTGAGGTATTCCCAGGTCAGGGAGCAGGGGAAGCTGTTGCCCTGGGTCAATTCAAGCGAGATCGGGTTGTCCCCGGGCCGCAGTCCGGATTCGATTTCCTTGAATTCACTCACCAGGCGAGTGAAGGCGTTGTCGGGGAAGTGCAAGGCCGCCACCGGTTTGCCGTGGCTAATGAAACGGAAGGTACCGGCGGAAACCTTGGCAACCTGTGATTCCTGGAATTGGGTCATGGCTTCCAGGGCCAGAATGGTGGCTTGGGTGGAGCCAAATGCGCCTCCGGCCCGTTTTTGCGACAACCACTGAATGGCATTGAAAATTGCCGGGGAAACTTGGGGGTCCCTTTCACCCAACCAGGCCTGAACAGCCAGCGCGGTGGTCTCCACCACCAATCCATCCCCCATGGAATGGGTGATGGAGGTGGCTGCCCCGGGGATGGACCCATTTTCGGATTGTTTTTGAATCAATCTGCGGCACAATCCGGAGCCCGATTCCTTCCGTCCGGAGACGAGCAGAGCGTTGGCTGTCAGTGCCATTTCGTAGGGATCGGTGATCTCCGGGGCCCGCTTGGCCAGGGCGTTGAATTCGATTTTCAAATCCGAGACATCCCCGCTTTTGGCCAACGCCCAGAGGATGTAGGCGTTTGTCAAGTTGCCTGCCGAGTTGCCGAAGGAGTCCACCCTGCGATTGGACCGGTTGAATCCCCCTTGTCCATCCCGTTTGGAAACCAGGAATTCGCGGGTCCGGCTCACCAAACCGGGGTCCATTCCGTCCAAACCCGCCTCGCGCATGGCCGTGAATTGCAAGAGCCCGTACGCGGTCAGACCCTCGTGCTGTTGGTCCGTCGCCCCGAACCATTCAAATCCACGCCTAAATCCAGCCTTGGTGTCCATGCATTCGAAACCGATCAGCCGCTTGTAACCAGCCGCGAGCAGTTCCCTCGCCTTGGACTCCACCTCGGGATTGGCCACACCCGCGCTTTTCAGCAGGCGCAACACCAGCAGGTTGGGGTAGGAGGTGCTGGAGGTTTGTTCAAAGCAACCATGTGGTTCCCGCAGCATTCCCTCCAGACCGGCAAGCGCCTCGCCCAAGGGACTGGGAAACCCTTCCACCCGCAGGGAAAGCGAATCCTTTTTCCAGGAATCCGGCAGGCGGAGGGTTTTCTCCTGCTTCCCTTGCAGACGCAGGCTGAGCGATCCAGTGACAGGGAAGCCGTCCGCGACCACCGGCATGTGCCCTTGTATGGTGTCCCGCCAAGACCCGGACGATGCCTCCACCCGATAGTTCACCAAGCTTGCGTTTTCCGCCGCCTTGAATGGCACCAAAACCCGGCCTCGCCCTGCGGAGTCCAGGGAGATGGTGCCCCGGTCCGGACCCTGGAGTTCGGCACCTTCACACCGGGAAATGGACCATGCCACGCTTGCCCCCGGTTCACCTTCAATGGCGAGAGGCGCCTGGAGCAAATCGCCCGAGGTGGCTTCCCCCGGGAGTTTGAGGTGGAGGGCTAGCGGTTTCTTGCTTTCAAAGGTCGAACTGGCGGAAGCCAGACGGCCGTCCTCGGTGTTGACGGCAACCGTCGCGACATAACGGGTGACTGAATCGGACAATTCAAATTCGGCGGTTCCCTCGCCGGAGGGAAGGACCCAAACCGGTTTCCACAGCAGCGTCTCGGAAAAATCGGACCGGATGGTGGGATCATCGCCGAACTGGCGGATATGGCTGTACTCCCGAACCACTTCCAGAGGGGGAAGATCTTCCCCGGAAACGGAGGGGAGCAGTTGCGGGTCCTCTGCGATCGATTGGGGCAGGGACAAACGGTCGATTGGGCCAAGCAGATTATCCCCCCCCAGGTTGGGACGACGGGCGGTTCCCAGCAGGGCGGATCCGGGGGCCCTTTTGTCACGAGCCTTTCCTTCCGTTGCGGCGGGGTTTCCTCCCATCACCTTTGCTTGGCGTGGAATTCCAGCATCCACTAATTTTTCCGCATTGAGCTGGTTTTTCGCCTGCTCGGGGGCGATCCGGTTGGCGACCTGCGGAGCGGGGCTGGCAGCCTTGGCCCAGCGGTCATTGCGCAACGTACCCAAGGCTACTGGTTCCACCCCCTTGGGGGCGGCGTTTGCCAGAGGGTGAGCCCCGGGCAGGGCGTCGACTGTGTCGCCCAGCATTGCGGATTTTATGACAGGTCGGCCCGCCGGTCCGGAGAGCCAAAGGCCCCCCACCGCAAGCAGCGTCGGCACCCCCAGGATTAAAGCAAGCCGGGTAGCCAAGGCTTTGCCTCGGCCCAGCCAGACCAACAGTGACAACAGGCCGAAACCCAGCCCCGTTCCGCCTGCCAGGAGGGTGAACCGCTGACCAAGGCTGTCTTCGGCCAGTCTGAGTTGGGACTGAATCGATTGCCCCTTGCGGACCATCTCGTCCAATTGGGTCCGCACCGTTTGCGTGCTGTCGCGTTGCTGGCGGAACTGGGCATCAAACGCGGGGGCCAGGTCCCTGATTTTGTTTTCCAGGCCGGCCTGGGTGGAAAGGGTGGACTGCTGCCTGGCCAGGCCGGAGCCCAGCAGGAAATCAGGAGCTTCCACGGGGTGCTGAGCCTGGAACTTGGAGGGATCCTGCTCGGCAAAACGCCGCCAACCCTGCGTACCCAGAAGCAGGTCCATCCCCTTCCGCGCGAGGGGGTGCGGGGTTAGCAGGAAATCGGCATACTCCAGATCTTCTGGATGAAGAACTTCCTCTCCAAGCAGGAAGTGGGTGGGCATGGACCGGGCCGTCTTCTCATCCGCCAGGGTGACCACCGCCTGGTCCACCACGCTGGCCAGAAGGATGGCGCCTGTCGGGTTTCCCTGACCGTCGCGCACTTTGGCTTTCAGCCGGACTTTTTCACCGGGTTTGAAGGTTCCTGAGGGGTTTGGGGAGGAGGGCGCGGTTTCAGACGAACTTTCAACCTTCAGATCCACATTCAAATTGGAAAGGGTTGGTCGCCAGATCAGTCGTTCCGCAACCGGGGTGAGCTTGCCTTTGCCGGGTGTGCCCGGGGCGGGAGAATCCAGACGGAACGCCGTCAGCCGGCATACCCCGCCGATGGCTGCCGGGGGATCCAGTTCCACGAGACTTTCCTTGCCGGAAACCATTTTCGAATCCAGCAGCCTGCCCCGGCAGTAAAGTCCCAAGAACCAGAGGCCTTCCCCGGTGGCTTTCAGGTGCACGGGAACCTTGCCTGCGGGAGACAGTTTCTCCCCCTCCACCCGCAGAGTCACCCCGCCAGCCTTGACTGGCGGGAGCGAAACCTTGGTACCCTTGGAGGGGCCCAGCAGTTCAAGGGTATAATCAGCCTCTGGTTGGGGGGTGAAATCAAAGGAGCCCATCCCCTGGTTGGCACCCGGGTTTTCCAGGTCGCTGGTGGTTCGGATGTCGTCCAGCAAGGGTTTTCCGTTTTCCAGCAGGCGCGCCTTCAGGTCAGTGGGTTTGCCCAGTGAGCTGCGCGCGGTGAAATAAACCCTGGCGGGCAATCCCGCCACCAGGTCCCCGCTTTCTGGGAACAGGTTGACATCGACGCGGTCCAGAACCAGGGGAACCGGTTTGACCAGGGTTTCCACACTGGCCCCGTCGGTGAAGGAAACCGTCAGACTGGCATCACCCCTGCCAATGTTGGCAGCGGCGGGCAACTTGAAACCGAATGTGGCTTTACCATCCGTGCCCAGGGTGGATTCCAGCCATTGGGTCTGATCCTGGATGATGGTGCCCGCGGCATCGACCACCTGATTATCCAGTTTCAATTGCGCTTTGACAGTCTGGTGGGCGATCGGCTTGCCGTCCTGGGCGGTGGCGCGAACGGCAAACTGAACCGTCTCGCCTGGGGCGTATCCCCGTTTTGAAAAGGTCAATTCCTTGTTGATGCGCGGCTTTTGGTACACCTGAACCATGAATTTGCGTTCGGCGGGGACGAATCGCCCGTCAGCATCCTCCACCCGCAGTGTGTATTCCCCACCCGCGGATTCGTTGTCCAGCGGGATTTCGCCGGCGGCGATTCCCCGCAATGGTTTGCCGGAAGGGCCGGTCAGGGCCCGGGTTGGCTGATCCGTTTGGGCCATCAAGCCGTCGGACACCAGAACCAACCGTTCGGATTTGTTGGGAGAGATGAGACGAAAGCGCAATTTCACGGTGCCCTGGGGCGGCTGCAGGGTCGCCCGTTCCAATGTGAGGGAGCGGAATCGGACTGTTTCCCCGGGTTGGTACAGGCGCTTGTCGGTGCTGAGGTGGGTGGTCAGGGGGGGTAATCCCAGCTTGATGCGCTCGGTCACCTCCACCATGGGAAGAGGCCTGTCCTTTGCCGGGGAATCCGGGGCAGGGAATGCGCGGACCTTCAGGACCGGATCCATACCCGGCCGGACGGGGGCGTCCGGCGGCAGTGAAATGCGGTGGGTACCATCCGCCTGGGGCAACACATCCAAGGCGATGGCCTTGTCCCCCGGGTTTTCCAGCGAGGCCTCCAAGCGCATGGGGAGCGTCCGCCCGGCGGGGTCGATAGCCTGGGCCAGAAACTGCGTGGGGGCCCCGCCCACCACGCCGGCTGGTCCGTTCACCACCACGCGGACGGGTTGGGAATTGGCTTCCTCGCGGGCCTTGGCGACGGCTCGCGTGTATTCGTCCACCAACCCTTGGCGGGATTGTGTGATGGAGGCCAGGTTTGCCTGGAGCTTTTGGGCCTGTTCGTCGTTGGCCACCAGAGCGGATCTGCCGGCTTCGATGTTCCGCCAGGTAAACATATCCCGCAGCAGGCTGCCGCTCGCCAAAATTGCCAAGGCGGCCGCCAAACCAGCCAGCACGGTTTCGATTCGCCAACCGCGGCTTGGCTGGTCTGGAACCTTTTCCTTAGTGCGGATTTGGAAAGGCTCGGGGGCGGAAAAGTGAATTTCAGGGTGGGGGGAAGTGATGGCCGCGCGCACCTTGCCGCGCATCAAAAGGGCACGGTCCCGCATCACCTGGCAGGCGGGGCAGGTTGCCACATGGCTGGCCATTGCCGCTGCTTCCGGCGGTTCCAGCAGTTCCTCCAGCCATTCCAGGACAAGATCCTGGCATTTTCGGCAATCCATAACCGTTCTCCAGTTAGCCGGCTTATCCCTCAGCCGGTCCCTCGGTCGGGGAATGCGGGGCCAATAGGGCCTTCACCCGCTGCAATGCGGAGCGCATCTGAGTCTTCACAGTCCCGACAGGACGGCCCACGGTGACAGCTATCTCCTCGTAGGTCATCTCCCCGGACTGCCGGAGGAGAAACACCTCGCGTTCCTCCTCGCGCAATTCGGCCACCGCCTTGCGGACGGCTTCCAGTTCCTCGCGTTCCTCCAAGGATGATCCGAAACCCGTTTCCGGAGGGGCTGGAAAACTCACGTTCTCCAGCATGGGTCGTGACTTGCGCTTCCAGGCGCTTCGGCGCAGGTCACGGGCCGCATTCATTCCCACCTGGAAGATCCAGGCTCTGGGATTGCTCACCTTGGCCATTTGTGCGCGAGCCTTCCAGCACCGCAAAAAAGCCTCCTGGGCCATGTCGATGGCGTCATCACGGGAACGCAGAAGCAGGTTGAGCGTGCTGATCAACTCGTCCTTCATCCCGTTGAAGGTGTTGACCAGCAGGTCTTCCATCTGATCGCTGGACACCCCGTCAACTCGCACCGGAGGATCTCCCCCTGGTTGGGGGGAGGTCTCTGGCGCGGGCGGTTTGCCAGAATCCGAGCTCATGCCTTCCCCTTTTAGGACGAGGCTCCCCGAGGGGGAGATTGGCCAAAAACCCATTGCTGAATTGGCAACTAATTCTTTTCTATGTCCGGGCGGTCGTTTTGTTCATGAAACACAGGCCAGATACGGACAATATTATAAGGGGGCTTATTATATGATTAAATGATATATCTCGATCTGGCAAGCGGCCCCTAGCGTGGATGAAAAGTTCCGCGTACACTGATTAGTGTCTGGTGTTTTCTAAGCCGACGGCGCCGAGGTTTTCCAAGGAGTGGAAGCCGGCCGGAAGTGAGGGGCTGCCGGACTGGCCGGTTTGGGGGCTACCCATGCACCTTCTTGAAGAAACGGTTCGTTTGTTGGTTGAGCGTGGCCAAAAAACGGGCTTTGTCACTTTTGGCCAGGTTCATGAGGCTCTTACAGAGAGTGATCACGATCCGGATCGCTTGGACCAAATTCTCACCTCTCTGGAAGAAGCAGGTATTTCGGTCATTGATGACCGGGATGACTGAATTCCAACCTAACTTTTAATTGATTGGACGGACCACTTGGGTCAGTACCAAAGTGGTAGGGCGATCGGTTGGATTTTCCGACCGGTGTACCCATAAAGGCTGTCCGTTTTCTGAAACCAAAACCTCCCCTCCTTGACGCATCAGATCCGCATTTTCTCCTGCCTTTGCAGTCATGCGTCCCTTTATTAGTTCTTTGATATATCCGGCCATCGTGGTTGGTTTGAAGAATTCGGCCAATCCAAAACGACCCAGTCCCAGCCACTGATGCCACTGGTATTCCGGGTCGCACAGTAAGGGTATGCGCAGGCCATCCCGCTCGGCCAAGTTGGCAACTAGGGTGGAATTGCCGGGTATCACCCCCACCACACCGACTCTTTTTGGCATTTGCTCCTGCCAGGCTTGCACCTCGACCAGGTGCTGGCGGCAGGGGATTCAACCAGGGTGTCTGGCCAATACCAACAGGGTTTTCTGGTGGCCCGCCAGCAAATTGCGGGGGTGGGTGAGGTTTTGTTGGGGTGAGGCGGGGGGAGTCCAGGTAACTACCGTAAATCCTTGATACAAAAGGGAGTCAGGCAAGTCCGGGGGCAGGGATTGGCCCAAATTCGGCTGATTCATGGAGGATTCCTTGGTGCAGGTGACGGTGCCACTGTGGCTGGCGTTGCCAAAAGTGGCCAAGGACTTCAAGAAAATGGTGTCAAGTTGGCAGCCAAGGGCTGGGTGACATCGGTTCGGGGCTTGGGGTGACCTCATTTCATTTTACGCCAAAGGCCTTTGGATATTCGGCAGAAACCGTGTGGGACAAGGATTTTGTTGATGATCTACGCCTGCAACCCGAGTCGTGGCACGCAGATTGCATGATTAGACCTCTGTGCATGGCGGCGAAGAGCTGCCCGCGAGATGGATTCTGACAGCAAGCAGGATGGTTTGCCGTTGGCAGACATTGCCGCGACCTGTCCTGGTCAGGCCCCGCTAGAGCAAACGTGTTGAGGAGAAGAGAAGATGGGAGCGAAGAACCTGGTTTATAGCGATGAGGCCAGGCAAAAGCTGCTGGCAGGCGCCGGCAAGCTCGCCCGGGCTGTGAGTGCCACCCTTGGGCCGCGGGGCCGCAACGCGGTTCTGGACAAAGGTTGGGGCAGCCCCAATGTCACCAAGGATGGCGTTACGGTCGCCGAGGACATCGAGCTCACCGACCCCATCGAGAACATGGGGGCGCAGCTCATCAAGGAAGCCGCCAGCAAGACCAACGATGTGGCTGGTGACGGCACCACGACCGCGACCGTGCTGGCCGAAGCCATCTTCCGTGAGGGCCTGAAGCTCATCGCAGCCGGGCATGACCCGATGGCGATCTCCCGCGGTCTGACCAAGTCGGTGGGCAAGGTGGTCGATTCCCTTCGCTCCATGGCGGAAAAGATCGACTCTAACGACAAGAAGAGCATCGCTGAAGTCGCCACCATCGCCTCCAACAACAACACCGAGATCGGCAAGAAGCTGGCCGAGGCGATGAAGCAGGTCGGTGCCAGCAACGGTGTGATCACCATTGAGGAAGGCAAGACTGCCGAGACCGAGGTGGTGGTTGTCCAAGGCATGCAGTTCGATCGCGGGTATCTTTCCCCCAACTTCGTGACCAACCAGGAAGAGGTCACGGTGGAGATGGAAAACCCCTACATCCTCATCCATGAGGAAAAGATCAGCAACGCCAAGGATCTGGTTCCCCTTCTTGAGCAGATCAGCAAGGCCAAGGCCTCGCTGGTCATCATCGCCGAGGATGTCGAAGGCGAGGCCCTGGCCACCCTGGTGCTGAACAAACTGAAGGGCGTCGTGAACGTTTGCGCAGTCAAGGCGCCCGGTTACGGCGACCGCCGCAAGGCCATGTTGGAAGACATCGCCACCCTGACCAAGGGTAAGGCGATTTTCAAGGATTTGGGCGTTCCGCTCAACACGGTCAAGCTCGCCGACCTTGGCCGTGCCAAGAAGGTGCGCATCGACAGCGAGAACACCACTATCACCGAGGGAGCCGGCGACAAGAAGTCCCTTGAAGGCCGGTGCGAGCTGATCCGTCGGGAAATCGAGAAGACCGACAGCGACTACGACCGGGAAAAGCTGCAGGAGCGTCTGGCCAAGCTGGCGGGCGGGGTGGCCCAACTGAAGGTGGGCGCCGCGACCGAGACCGAGATGAAAGAGCGCAAGGCCCTGTACGAGGACGCGTTGCACGCGACCCGCGCTGCGATTGCCGAGGGGATTGTCCCAGGGGGTGGTGTGGCTCTCCTCCATGCCCGCAAGGTGCTTGACAAGGTGGACCTGCCCGAGGCCGAGAAGCCTGCGGCTCGCCTGTTGCACCGGGTTCTGGAAACTCCTTGCCGCATGATCGCGCAAAACGCCGGCCTGGATGGTTCGGTGGTGGTGAACACCATCCTCCGGCACAAGGAAAAAAATCTGGGATATGACGCCGACACCGGCAAGTATATCGACCTGCGTTCAGCGGGCGTCATCGATCCGGTGAAAGTGACCCGCAGTGCATTGGAAAACGCCGTCAGCGTGGCCAGCCTGCTTCTCACCACCGAGTCCATCATTTCCGACATTCCGGAAAAGAAGAAGCCTGGCGGTGGGGACTACCATCACCATGACCACGGTGGCGGCATGGGTGGCATGGGCGGAATGGACATGGGTGGCATGGGCGGTATGGGTGGCATGGGCGGCATGATGTGACGCCCCTTCGGATTCTAAGCGAATCCGGATTTGCCTCAGTGGTTTTCCGAGGCGCTACCGTCTCGGGATATCCCCGCAAGATAAACAGGATTTTGAGACACAGTCAATCAACTGAAGCAGGAGTCGAATCATGGCAAAGGCAAAGGCAGACGCAGGCATCCGTCCCCTCGAGGACCGCGTGGTGGTGGAGCCCTTGGAGGCCGAGGAGAAATCCTCCGGCGGCATCTATATTCCCGAGAGCGCCAAGCAGAAGCCTCAGCGTGGAACCGTCCTGGCGGTTGGTCCGGGCCGCAGGACCGAGTCCGGCGAGTTGATACCGGTCTCCGTGGCCGCCGGAGATGTGGTTGTCTATGGGCGCTACGCCGGCAACGATGTCGAGGTGAACGGCAGGGAACTGAAGATCATGCGCGAGAGCGACCTGCTCGCGAAGATCTCCTGACTTGTGAGTCCGCCGGGTCTGGCGCGCAACAAGTCCGGCCCGGCGATCTGAAAGCCTTTCAAAACACGAAACTTTGAGGTGAGAACATGGCCAAGCAACTGATGTATGACGAGGATGCCCGTAAGAAGCTCCTGGCCGGTGCCGAGAAGCTGGCGCATGCCGTTGGTGTGACCCTTGGGCCCACCGGGCGCAACGTGATCATTGACAAGAGCTTTGGCGGCCCCACTGTCACCAAAGACGGCGTGACCGTGAGCAAGGAGATCGATCTTCCCGATCCCTTCGAGAACATGGGTGCCAAACTGGTCAACGCGGTCGCACAAAAAACCAGCGACACCGCGGGCGATGGCACCACCACCGCCACCATTCTTGCCTTGTCCATCTATCAGGAGGGACTGCGCAACATCGCCTCGGGGGCCAACCCCATGGCCGTGAAGCGGGGAATTGACAAGGCCGTGGCCGCAGTCACCGAAAATGTCGGAAAGCTGGCCAAGAAGCTTTCCAGCAAGAAGGAAATTGCCCAAGTCGCCGGGATCAGCGCCAACAACGACAAGGAGATCGGCAGCATGATGGCCGACGCCTTCGAGCGCGTTGGCAAGGATGGCGTCATCACGGTCGAGGAGGGCAAAACCTCCGAGACCACCCTCGAATTCGTCGAGGGCATGCAGTTCGACAAGGGTTACATCAGCCCTTATTTCATCACTTCCGCCGACATGACCAGCGAGCTTGAGAAGCCTCTGATCCTGATCCATGAGAAGAAGCTTTCAATTGTGCGCGAATTGCTGCCGCTGCTGGAGCAGGTCGCCCGCACCAGCCGCCCGCTGCTGATCATCGCCGAGGATGTCGAGGGTGATTGCCTGACGGCCCTGGTGATCAACAAGCTGCGCGGCACCCTGAAGGTGTGCGCGGTGAAGGCTCCGGGCTTCGGCGACCGCCGCAAGGCCATCCTGGGTGACATCGCCGTTCTCACTGGCGGCACCTTCATCAGCGAAGACCTGGGAATGAAGCTCGAGAATGTGAAGCTCGACCACCTGGGCACGGCCGAGAAGGTGACGGTGGAGAAGGAGAACACCACCATCGTCAACTCCAAGCTCGACAACGCCCACAAGGGCCGCATCGAGAAGCGGATCGACCAGATCCGCAAGCAAATGGAACAGACCGAAAGCGAGTACGACCGCGAGAAGTTCAGCGAACGTCTGGCCAAGCTGACCGGCGGCGTTGCGATCATTCGCGTGGGCGGCACCACCGAGGCCGAGATGAAGCAGACCAAGGGCCGGGTGGAGGATGCCCTTCATGCGACCCGGGCCGCTGTCGCCGACGGCGTGGTTCCCGGCGGTGGCGTTGCGCTGGTGCGCTGCATCGAGGTGGCCGAGGGTGTGGCCGAAAAGCTGAAGGGCGACGAGCGGGTGGGGGCCGAGATCGTGGCCCGCGCCCTGGAGAAACCAATCCGCACGCTGGCCGAAAACTCCGGCCTTGACGGCGCGGTGGTTGCCGACGAGGTCCGTGTGCGCGGTTCGAAGAACCCCAACATCGGGTACAACGCCGCTTCCAAGGACTACGAGGACCTGATGGAGGCCGGTGTGCTGGATCCAGCGCGCGTGACCCGCAGCGCCCTCACCAACGCAGCTTCCATCTCGGGCCTGATGCTCACGACCGATGTGATGATCACCAAGATCGACGAGGAGGAGCACGGCTCCAAGGTCCAGGGCGCCGTTCGCTGACCTGAAGGGTTTTCAATCTTGGCCTTCCCGGACCCGCATGCCGGGATTCGGGAAGGCTTTTTCATTTGAACGGTTTGGGGGTGACCCCCGCGTCCGCCCGGCGGCACGGGTTTTCGGAGCACCGGATTCGATGCCCACGAAGCGCTGCTACTACGAGGTTTTGGAAGTCGAGCGGGCGGCGGATGATGCCACCATCAAGGCGTCCTACCGCAGGTTGGTGATGCAGTATCATCCCGATCGCAACGCCAACGACCCGGCAGCCGAGATCAAATTCAAGGAGGTTCAGGAGGCCTACGAGGTGCTTCGTGAGCCTGCGAAACGTCAACGCTATGACCGCTATGGGCATGCTGGCATGTCAGATGGCCCCCTCGGGCCCGGCGACGCCGGCGACGCCATGTCGGACCTGGTCAGCGAGTTTTTCGGGGGTATTTTCGGCGGCGGTGGCGGAAGGCGCGGTGGCCGTGATGTCCGTGTCGAGCTGACCCTGGACCTGGAGGAGGCTTACCGGGGCGGACGCAAGTCGGTCAATATCCCGCGCAAGGAGAAGTGCGGGGATTGCTCCGGATCCGGGGCCAAGCCCGGGTCCAAGGTCATCAAGTGCAAACAGTGCGGCGGTCAGGGGGTCATCCTGCAGGGGCAAGGTTTCTTCCGCATCCAGCGGACCTGCCCCTACTGTTCGGGCCGGGGCCAAACCATCCCGGATCCATGTGTCACCTGCCAGGGGGTCGGCCTGCGCGAGGTTTCGCTGCCGCTGGAGATCAACATCCCCGCCGGCGTGGAAAACGGGATGCGCAGCCGTGTCCAGGGCTATGGGGAAACCCCCGCCGGTGGCGGGGCTCCGGGTGACCTGCATGTTTTTTTCCATGTTCTCGACCATCCGTTTTTCCAGCGCGACGGGCGTGATCTGGCCTGCGAGGTTCCTGTCACGTTCAGCCAGGCGGCGTTGGGCGCTGAAATCCCGGTACCAACCCTGGGTGGCAAACCGGTGACGCTTCGCGTCCAACCTGGCCAGCAATCGGGCGACCAGATCCGGATTCCCGGCTGGGGCATGCCTGAGATCGGGTCGGGCAGGGTGGGCGACCTGATCGTGGTGGTCCGGGTGGAAACGCCGCGCAACCTGACTAAAAGGCAGGAAGAGCTTTTCCGTGAATTGGCCGGCATGGAGGAGGCGGAAGTTTCCCCCCAGCGCAAGAGTTTTCTCGACCGCATCAAGGACTTTTTCACCGGCGGTGAGGGTGAACAACCCGCGGCCGCCACCGAAACCGAAGGTAAAAAGAAACGGGGTGCCAAATGAGCGACAACACAACCGGCTCGGAGGGGAGAATTCCGGAAGGCGACCCTGGCCTGGCTCCGGACCAAACCCTTGAAATGGAGGCCCGCATCTGCCAGTTGGAAAAGGAGCGGGAGGAGTTTTTGAACCTGGCCAAGTCCCGCCAGGCTGAGTTTGAGAACTACCAGAAGCGTCAGGCCCGGGAGCACCAGCAGGAAAAGCGCTACGCCCAGGAACCCTTGGCGCGTGATCTCCTGCAGCCGATCGACAACCTGGAAAGGGCGGTCCAGGCCGTCGCCGGTGAGGCCCAAAGCCCGCTGGCACAGGGCGTTGCCATGGTGCTGCAGCAGATCCTTGAGGTGCTGAAAAGGCACGGCGTCAAACCGGTCGACGCGTTGTACCAGCCCTTTGACGCCAACTACCATCAGGCCGTCAACCAGGTGCCCAACGCCGATCACCCGCCCATGACCGTGGTGCAGGTCCATCAGGGGGGGTACATGCTGCACGACAGGGTGTTGCGCCCGGCGAGTGTCGGGGTTTCCGTCCAGCCGCCAGCCGGCGCCGAGTGATCACGGTTTCAGGGAGACCAATACCATGCCTACCTACGACTACCAGTGCGATGGCTGCGGCCACCAGTTTGAGGAGTTCCAGTCCTTCAGCGAGAAGCCGCTGACCACTTGCCCCAAGTGCAAGAAGAAAAAGCTCCAACGGCTTTTCGGCACCGGTGCAGCCATCCTTTTCAAGGGTTCGGGTTTCTACGAGACAGACTACCGGAGCGAAGGCTACAAGGCTGCCGCCAAGGCTGATTCCGACAAGGCGTCCACGCCTGCGAAATCCGATTCCACCCCGGCCAAGCCTGCTGAAAGCCCGAAACCGGCTGACTCCGGTTCCTCCTCCAAAAAGGGCAAGAAGTAGTGGCCGCCCGGGGCAAGGTGCCGGCCTGCATAGTCTGTTCACAGCAGCTTGGGGGCGGCCCGTCCGAATGGCCGCAATTTCCCTTTTGTTCGCAGAGATGCAGGTTGGTGGATTTGGGCCGGTGGTTTGAGGAACGCTACACCTTGCCTGCCGGCCCGCGCACCGCGCAGGAAATTGTGGAGGAAATTGAAGAGCTGGAGGCGAAGAGGCTGGAGCAAGAGGACGGGGAAGGGGAGTAGTGGTCAGGATTGCCTGGCTGAACGCAAGGCAACCATCGCCGCCAGATAACCACCTTTGAAACCGGCATCAATATTCACCACCGCCACACCCGCCGAGCAGGCGTTCAGCATCGTGAGCAGTGCCGCGACACCCCCAAAAGCGGCCCCATAACCTACGCTGGTGGGCACTGCGAAGACCGGGCAGGAAACAAGGCCTCCCACCACGCTGGGTAGCGCGCCGTCCATGCCCGCCACCACCACGATCGCATCCGCCCAATCCAAGTCTTCGGCGCGGGACAGCAGACGATGAAGCCCCGCCACCCCCACGTCGGCCACCAGCCGGCACTCGGTTCCCAAGGCAAGGGCGGTGGTCCGTGCCTCGTAGGCCACGGGCAAGTCGCTTGTCCCTGCGGTCAGGACCAATACCCGGCCCTTGGGCGGGGCGTTGGCTCCGGATGCCTTCAGCCAGAAGGTCCGGCCGACCGGATCGTATTCACCTGATGGCAAGGCCGCGAGCACGGATTGGGCCGCTTCCTCGGGAACCCGGGTTACAAGACAGTTTTGCCCAGCCTCCAGCAGTCGGCTGGCACCTCCAATGATCCATTCCGCCGTTTTGCCCTGACCGAAAATCACCTCGGCCTGACCACACCGACGCTTCCGGTCCAGGTCGATTCTGGCATAGCCCAAATCGGCGAAACCGGCCGGGGTTTCCCCCAAACGCCGCAGGGCCTCGTCGGGTTTCAGCTTGCCGTCCCCCACCGCCTTAAGGATTTCCAGCCTTGGATCCAAACGGCTCATCCCGCGATCTCCCGGACGGCAGCAATTAGGGCGTCGATGTCAGACTCGGTGTTGAATGGGCCAATGCTGGCACGGACCAAGCCATCGGGGTAAGTACCCAGGGCCTTGTGGACAAATGGGGCGCAGTGCAAGCCCGGGCGCACGGCGATGTCAAATGCCTGATCGAGGATTCCACCCACCTCGGTTGCCGGCAGGATCTCCAGACGGAATGGAACATTTGCCACCCGGCGGTTCCAATCCCGGTGGCCATACAACTCCAGGCCGGGTATTTCCGCCAACCCCGCTGAAAGCCTTTCCGCCAGGATGGATTCATGACGGTGAACGGCGTCAATTCCCTTTTCAGTCAGCCAGCGGATCCCCGCCCCCAAGCCTTCCACGCCGACCACATTGGGGGTGCCGCCTTCCAAAAGGTAGGGCAGTTCCCTGGGCTGCGTTTCCGTGGAGGAATCTCCTCCGGTGCCGCCTTCGCGCCAGGGACGCAGGTTGGTTCTGGGGCCCGCGTAGAGCACACCGGTTCCCAGGGGGCCCATCAAGCCCTTATGCCCGGCGGTGGCCAAGAGGTCGATGTGCATTGTTTCCACCGAGATGGGCAGAACCCCGGCCGATTGGGCCGCGTCGAGCAGGAACAGCGCATCTTTGGAGCGCGTGATCCAGGCCGCCTCGGCGATAGGTTGGACCGTACCCAGGACATTGCTGGCGTGCGTCAGGGCGACCAGCCGGGTTTTCGGCGTGAACGCCTTTTCCAGATCCTCCAGACGAAGGGTCCCGTGGCGGTCGGGTTCAAGCCGCATGACGGTGATCCTGCCAGCGAGTTCCATGGCCCGCAACGGACGGCTGATGGAATTGTGTTCCAGGCTGGAGGTGATGACATGGTCGCCATCATTCAGCGTGCCCTTGATGGCGATATTCAGCGCGTCGGTGCAGTTGAGCGTGAATATCCAGCGGTCCGGGCTTTGGCTGCCAAAAAACTGGTGCAGGAGGTGGCGGGTCTGGTCCAGGGCGCGCTCGGCGGCGAGGGCCATGCGGTGGCCTGCCCGGCCCGGGTTCGCCATGGAGTTCCGCGCGAAGCGGTCCAAGGCCTCATAGACCGTCTCCGGCTTGGGGTGGGTTGTGGACGCGTTGTCAAGATACACGGTCATGGTGTGATCAGGCCCCCGCGGCCATCAGTGCCCGACATAGCGGGCGTAAAGGGCCAGCGCGCGCTCCTCATCATTCGTTCCCTGGATGATCGCGCGGGCATCCGGGAAGATGGTGAACTGGCAGCCGTCAATTTCGACCTTCAGGAGGAACTTGGTCAGTTGTGGTTTGCCGTAGGAGGCCAGGCTCTCCGCCAGCCGCGGCAGGTCCAGACTGGGCTTGCCGGCCGGGACCACCTGCACCGCGTTGCGCCCGCACAGGCTGGTGGTCTGGACGCCCATCGCGCCTTCCAGCCACTCGAAGCGGCGGTGCTTGCAGCAGGGGCAGTCCACCTTGCCCAAGAGGGGGGCGATTTTCACGCGCCGGGTGGTGTTTTCCCAGCAGTCGACATAAACCAGCTCACGGTTGATGGCATCTTCCGCGCCGGAAAGCAATTTCAGGGCCTCGGTGGCCTGAAAGTTTGCGATGATGCTGATGATGGGGGACAAAACACCCGCCGAGTCGCAGGTGGCAGCCTCTCCCGGCCCGGGAGCCGCCTCGAAGACGCAACGCAGGCAGGGCGTTTTGCCTGGCACGATCGTGAACGTCTGACCGTGGCTGCCGATGCAGCCGCCGTGAACCCACGGCTTGCCCTGCTTCACCGCCACGTCATTGATGAGATAGCGGATTTCGAAGTTGTCCGAGCCATCGGCTATCAGGTCCACATCCGCGGCCAGCGACTCGATGTTGGAGCGGTCGATATGGGCGACGATGGGCTCGTAGGTAATTTGGGAGTTAATTTGGCGCAATTTGACCGCGGCCGCCTCGGCCTTCGGCGTGTTCGAACGGACATCCTCCTCGTCGAACAGGACCTGGCGCTGCAGGTTGCTCAGCTCGACGAAATCGCGGTCTACCAGTCGGATAAAACCCACGCCGGCCCGGGCCAGGGTGTTGGCCAAGACCGTTCCCAGCGCCCCGACGCCGCACATGAGCACCCGGGCGTTGGCGAGTTTCCGCTGGCCGGCCTCGCGAATGCCGAAGAAACGCATCTGGCGGCTGTAGCGATCGAGGTCGGGTGCGGCTTGGATTTCGTTGCTGGAAGTCATTGTCCGTTCTTGCCTGTCAACAGGGTGGCCATTTCATTCAGGAAACCGATGGCGTCGGCATCCCATCCTTCGGCAAGCCCGTGCTCGCCCAGCTTCTTCAGGTCCGAATGGAACCTTTTCTTGTCCGACTCGGGCAGCTTGGTCAGGTGCTCCACCAGACGATCGAACATCTCATCTGCCGCGCCCTGGTGGATCAGTTCTTCGTCGGTTCCGGTGAGGAAGACAACCGTGTCCAGAATCGCCAGGCTGAAGGGGTGCAGCCCAAGACTGTCCGGCACTTCGGGAAGAAGGGCCACACCCTCCGGAACCTCGGCTTCATGGCCGTGGTCATGGTCGTGCCCGCAGCCGGGGCCGTGGACCTGTTCATGGCCATGGGAACCCTTGGGGGCCTGTTTGCCGCCGGATCCGTTTCCCTGCTGACCCGGTTTGTCGCCGCGGTTCTTGTCGTGGTGGTGCTTTGCCATGGGAGCCGCGCTTTCTATTCGGGTCGAATCAGGTACGGGTATGGGCCGGATCAGCCGCCGCCCACCGCGGGGATGATGGCCACATCGTCGCCATCCTTGATGGGAGCGTCGAACTCACCGTCCAGGAATCGGACATCCTCATTGTTCAGGTAAACATTCACGAAGGGCCTCAACTGCCCGTTCGTGTACATCCGGTCATTCAGGCCTGGGTGCCGGGTCACCAGCACCTTCAGAGCCTGGGCAACTGTGGTGGCATCGGCGGGAGAGAGTGAGATTTTGTCAGTCCCCTCGGCATACGGGCGAAGGGGAGGGGGGATGTTCACGGTGATGGCCATGTTGGGTAATCCTTCAAACGGGAAGAGTGGACGGTTTCGGGTCAGGCCAGAGCGGGCTCGGCCTTGCGTATCGGCGGGGCGCCGTTGACCAGCAACGCCTGGAATTCCGGCAGTTGCGGGTTGATCACGGCGGGTGCGGGAAGGATTTCCGCAACGGCGTCCTGGGTCTTAAGACCGTTGCCGGTGATGCACAGCACGGTTTCCTCGCCGGGGCGGATCTTGCCCTGCCGGACCAGCTTGCGGGCCACGGCCACGGTCACACCACCAGCGGTTTCGGCGAAAATGCCCTCGGTTCCGGCCAGCAGGGCCATGCATTCGCGGATCTCGTCATCCGAAACATCCTCGGCCCAGCCACCTGATTCCCGGATCAGCTTGGCCGCGAAGTAACCGTCGGCAGGGTCGCCGATGGCCAGAGACTTGCAGATGGTGTCGGGTTTGCGCACGGGCTTGTGACGTTCACGATTCTCCTTGACCGAACCGGAAATCGGGTTGCAACCGCTGGCTTGCGCTCCGAAGTACGAGGTTTTGGGCGTGTCGATCAGGCCGGCACCGGCCAACTCGTTGAAGCCCTTGCTGATCTTGCCGATCAGGGCACCGCCCGCCATCGGGGAGACCACATTGCGGGGCGTGCGCCAGCCAAGTTGCTGCGCGATCTCATAGCCCATGGTCTTCGAGCCCTCGGCATAGAAGGGCCGGAGGTTGATGTTCACAAAGCCCCAACCGTGGTGGAAGGCGATCTGGGTGCACAGGCGGTTCACCTGGTCGTAAGTGCCCCGCACCGAGATCACATTCGCCCCATACACGCTGGTACCCAGCACCTTGGCCCGCTCGAGGTCGCTGGGGACCAGGATGTAGCTTTTCAGTCCGGCCGCCGCGGCGTTGGCCGCCACGCTGTTGGCGAGGTTGCCGGTGGAGGCGCACCCCACGGTTTCCAAGCCGAACTCGCGGGCCTTGGAAAGTGCCACCGCGACCACGCGATCCTTGAACGACAAGGTTGGGAAGTTCACGGCGTCATTCTTCACCCACAGGTTGTCGATGCCGATGGCCTTGCCAAGCCGGTCCGCCTTGACCAAGGGGGTGCCACCGACATGCAGTCCGACCGTGGGCTCGCCGTTGAGCGGGAGGAATTCCTTCCAGCGCCACATGTTGTTGGAGCGAGACTCGAACAACTGCCGGCTGACAAGGGGCTTGATCCGGTCGTAGTGGTAATCGACTTCCAGCGGGCCGAAGTCGTCCTCGCAGAAATTGGTGGTGCTGACCGGCCATTGCTTGCCGCAAACCCGGCACTTCATGCCGGCGACAAGTGGCGATTGAGGAAGGTTGGCGGGATTGACCGACACCATGGGAAGCTCCCCTTTGAACCTGTCCGTCAGGAAAGGCTGATCTTAAGAGGAGTATCTTGTTTTCCAGTTGGCCAACCCGCTGCCGATCCGAATCGTGTGGGCTGACCGATACGCGTCACCGCGATCTTATCTCTCCCAGAGCCGTGGCCCCGGGAAGGACTTAGCACCAGCATTCAATTTGCCCGGGAGGGCGCCTTGAACCGGTTGCTGTGGCTTCAAAGGGCCTGTTCCCTCAGCCACTCTGGATAAGATACTCACCAAAACCCGGCGCTTACATCCAGCGCCTGTAAACCCAATTTATCTTGCCGGTCAGGGCAGGGCAATGCCCTCCCGAAGAAAATCAGCCTCGCCCCTGACCTGTAGCCAGCAGGATGGCCGCAAGCGCCATACAGATTGTCCAGACCACCGCCAGGCTGACAAAGAGCGACTTTTGCCAGGCCGGCAAATGACCCCAAAAAGCGGCCAGTCTGCCCGAAAAGGCTGGCTGCCCCGCTCCCAAATGGGATTGTCCGGGCGATTCGCCCGGGGCGGGAAACCCGCCATCCCGGCCGGGGGAGGGGCGGACAACGATGAGCGGAATTTCCGAGGAAGGGTCGGATTGACTGGAGGATTCAGGGTTTCGCAGCTTTTTTTCCGCGGTTTCCACCTCAGCCCAATTGAGGGGAAGCTCAGCAACGACATCCTGGCTTTCCTGGTTGGTGAATTCGGTGCCGGTATCCCGCAGGATCTGCGATTCAAGCTCTGTCCGTTCACGGGGATTGTAAACCCGCAGATTTTCCAGGGTGGCCGCCACCGATTCCCCATCCATTTCGGCGCTGAACAGCGCCTGGTTTTCCGGAACCAGCAGTTGAAGGTCGGCGGCCACCGTCCCCGCTGACCCGAACCGCTCCGCCGGATCTTTCTCCATCAGCAGGTGGACCAGGGCGCAGAAGCGCGAGGGGGCATCGGGCACCAAGTCTCCCAGAGGTAAGGCCGCTTCCTCCCGATGGCGACGCATGCGCTCCTTGTTTGTCCCTCCTGCGAATGGAACCCTGCCTGTCGCAGCGAAATAAAGGGAACAGCCCAGGCCATACAAGTCAGCCCGGGCATCCACCAGGGCCGGGTTTACCGTTTGTTCCGGCGCGATGAAATCCATGCTGCCGACGATGTACCCCTGACCCCCGATGACCTCGACATCTTCCCCGGTTTCGCCGGGGATGTAAGCCAATCCCAGGTCGATCAGGTGGGCCGTTCCCGAGGGGGTGATCAGGATATTGCTGGGTTTCACATCCCGATGGACCAGTCCAGCCTTGTGCAGGGCATCCAGGGCGTAGGCGATCTCGGCACCCATGCGGGCAACCTTGGCCACGGGCAGAGGCCCGTTCTCGCAGACCATCCGGTGCAGGCTTTGCCCGGGGATGAATTCCAGGGCCATGAAATGGATTCCTTCGGATTTGCCCTCATCCACCATGCCGCACAAACCGGGATGCCTCACGATCCGGTTCAACCGCGCCTCCCTTTGGAAGCGGGCCAGATGACGGCTTTCGCGGGCCAGGGCGGGGGGAAGGACCTTCAGCGCCACCACCCGCTTGTCACGGGTGTCCTGGCCCAGGTAGACCGTGGCCATGCCACCCCGGGCGACCGGGGATAGGACGCTGTAATTCCCAAGCATCAGACCGCGCGAGATGCCTAGGCGCAATTTGCCCGCCTGGAATCGGCTCAGGGCCCCGGCCTCAACCAAGCCGTCGGCCAACGATTCCGTGGAACCCAATGCGTGCCTGGGCATGGATTCCAGCAGGCGTTTCAAATCGTCCCGTTTCAGGAGACCGCTTTTGAGCACCGCCTGCAAAAAACGCTGGGGCTCCACCTGGCCGTGATGGCAGGGGCTATCGCCCTGATCGGCTGAGGAGCCCTCCGGGCGGTTCACAAGGCTATCCTTCCCCTGATTCATGACCGGTTCCAGTGGCGATACCGCCAACCGTTCACCATCCCCCGAAATTTCCAACCCCACCCGTTTCTGGTGTCAGTCCTTGGACTGGGCGTCATCCTTGCCGCGAATCTGCGCGCCGAAGCGTTTGCGAAGGTGCTCTTCCACCTTGCGGTGCGCTTGGTCGATTTCCTTGTCGGCCAAAGTGCGGTCTGATGCCTGGTAGCCCAGAGCGAAGGCGATGCTTTTCTTGCCCGGAGCGATCCCCTGACCGGAGAACAGGTCGAAGAGCCGGCAAGCCGCCACCAGACCGCCACCAGCCTCGAGGATGGCGTCGCGCAGTTCTCCAGCGGGGGTGCAGTTGTCCACCACCACGGCGATATCGCGAAGGGCGGCCGGGAACCGGGGAACGGGTTTCACCCGGGGCGTCTCCTTTGACACGGCCTGAATGGCGGCTACTTCCAGTTCAGCCAGCAACATCCGGGGACCCGGGGCATCGAGCGAGCGGGCCAGCCGGGGGTGCATCTCCCCGAGGGAACCCCAGGCCTGGCCCTCTGGCCCAAGCAGAAGAGCCTGTCTTCCGGGATGCAGGTGGGGAGAAGGTGAGGCGGGCTGGGCGAATCGGGCACCCTGAACCCCCATGCCGGCCAGGAATGATTCAAGAATTCCTTTCAGGTCGAAAAAGTCCAGGTCTCCAGGTTGGTCACCTTGGCCATCCTGCCAGTGAGAGTCTTGGCGGTTCCCGGCCAAGGCGATGGCCACACGCCTTTCCTCGCGAGGAAAAGGAGCATGGCTCGTGTCGGACAGGAATGCGGTGCCCACCTCAAAAAGGCGGACAGTGGCCGTGTGCCGAAGGTTCTGCCGTGTCGCCTCCACCAATCCCGGCAGCAGGCTGCGGCGCAACTGGCACCTGTCGGGGGAGATAGGATTGGCCAGAGCGATGGCGGGACCGGTTTGCCGGCCGACGAAAGCCTCCTCTCGCTCGGGGCATGTCAGGGCGTGGCTGATGGTTTCTCGGAGGCCCAATCCGGCCAGGGTATCACGCAAGCGGTCCTCAAACTCCAGATCCGGCTGTGGAGCGATTCCCGGGGCGGAGCCCCCCGGCAGCCGGGAAGGGATGTGCTGGTGTCCCCACAACCGCGCGATGTCTTCCACCAGGTCGGCTTCCCCGTCCTGGATGTCCAGGCGGTGCCAGGGAATCTCGACCTCGAACCCCGGCTCCCCATCACTGAGCGGCTTGCAGGTGAAATCCAGGGCGCGGAGAATGTCGCCGATTTTCTCGAGGGAAGGGGCGGTTCCCAACATCCGCTCCACGGCAGCACGGGCCAGCCTGACTGTCCTAGGGTGGCTTTTGACTGGCCAAGCCTCGGCAAAACCTTTCCGCAAGGTCGCCCCCGAATGGGCGATCAGCAATTCCGCGGCACGTTCCAGGCCGATGGCCGCAAGTTCCATCGGCACACCGCGGGTGAAACGCTGGCTGGCTTCGCTATGCAGTTGCAGGGCACGGGCGGCCCTACGAATGGCAACGGGACCAAAGCATGCGCCTTCCAGAAGGACGCGTCGGGTGGTTTCGCCAACCTCGGTGTCGGCTCCGCCCATCACTCCAGCCATGGCGATCGGCCCCTGGGCGTCCGCAATCACCAGCAGGCCAGCCTCCAGGGTTCGGTCCTGACCGTCCAGGGTGCGAATTTTCTCGCCTGCCCTCGCAGGGCGTGCCTCGATCAGGATGGGGTTACCGCCCGCGCGAGCTTCCAGTTTGTCGAGGTCGAAAGCATGGAGGGGCTGGCCCAATTCCAGCATCACGTAGTTGGTGACGTCCACCACATTGGAGATAGGGCGCATCCCCGCCGATGCCAGCCGCCGCCGCATCCAGCCGGGGGATTTTCCAACCTGTACCCCGTCGAGTACGAGGGCCCGGTAGCGGGAGCAGAGGGTGCTGTCCGGTATGGAAATCGAGACGGTGGTTCCCAGATCGTGTCCGGCGGCTTCCGGTTTGGGAGCGGGCAATGACAGAGGCGCGCCGGTCAGGGCGGCGACTTCGCGGGCGATGCCCACCAGGGAGAGGCACCGGGCCATGTTGGGCAGGATGTCGATTTCCAAAACCACATCGCCCAGCACGCTGGCTGCCGGATCCCCAGGTTTTCCTTCACCCTCTTCCAAAAACAGCAGACCGTCATGGTCCTCAGACAGTCCGAGTTCGTAGGCCGAGCAAAGCATGGCATCCGACAGGATTCCGCGGATCTTGGTGGGGGCCAGCGTTTTGTAGACCTTGGCCTGGCTATGTCCGTCCAGCAGGGTGGAACCGGTCATCCCGATCACGCAGACCTGGCCGGAATCCCCCACCTTCAGGTTGGGGGCCCCGGTCACCACGGTCTTTTCGACGCCCCCGCCAATGTCCACCACGGGCAGTTTCAGTTTTTCCGCGTCGGGGTGAGCCTCCACACGAAGAACCTTGCAGATGAGCACCTTGTCGGTGGCCCACGGCGGGGCGGGTTCGTCAATGCGTAAACCGCGGGGTGCTTCCACTCCGATGGCCCTTGCGGAAGCGACCTCCAGGCCGGCCAATGTCAGCTTGTCGGCCAATTCCGTGGGGCCGGGCAGGCGCACCAATTCTCCCAGCCAACCCAAAGGCACCTTCATGGTGGATCACCCGTTGCTCTGGACTAAAAAGGGAAGGCCTGCGCCACCGGTCAAAACTGGTCCAGGAAGCGCAGGTCGTTACCCCAGAAATACCGGATATCGTCGATGCCGGAGAGAAGCATGGTGATCCGCTCGGGTCCCATGCCGAAGGCAAAGCCGGAGAATTTGGCCGGATCATACCCGCCGTTGCGGAGCACATCGGGGTGAACCATGCCGGCCCCCATGATTTCCACCCAGCCGGTGTGTTTACAGACCGGGCAACCGGCACCGCCGCACAGCATGCAGTCCATGTCCACTTCGATGCTGGGCTCGGTGAACGGGAAATAACTGGAGCGGATGCGCATCCGGCGGGAGTCGCCGAACATCCGGCGGATGAAGGTTTCCAGCGTGCCCTTCAAGTCGGCCAGGGTGATACCCTCGCCCACGCACAAACCCTCCACCTGGTGGAACATGATCTCGCTGCGGGCGGTGATCTGCTCGTACCGGTGGCACATGCCGGGCAGCACCACGCGGATGGGCGCGGGGGCGCGTTCGCGCATGACATGAATCTGCCCGGGCGAGGTGTGGGTCCTAAGCAAAAGCCCGGGGGTGGTTGTGTGGAAGGTATCCCACATGTCGCGCGCGGGATGGTGCGGCGGCATGTTCAGCAGACCGAAATTGGTCTCGTCATCCTCCACCTCCCGGCTGCGGTATGCCTGGTAACCCAAGTCAGCGAAAATGCGGAGGATCCGTCGCAAGGTTTGGGTGGAGGGGTGCAACCCTCCCCGTGCAGCGGTTCTGCCGGGCAGGGTCGGATCCAGCGGGGGCGCCTGGAGCTCCCGCTCCAACGCGGCCTCACGCTGCTGTTCCAGGGCTTTCTCGTAGGCGCCGGTCAGCGCCTCCTTCACCCGGTTGGCGGTCTGGCCGTAGGCCTTACGCTCCTGGGGTGGGATTTCGGCGACCCGCTTCAGGGCTGCAGGGATCTGCCCGGCGCGTCCCAGCCAGTTGGTGTGCCACAAACGAAGAAGGGCCTCGTCGGTGGCTTGCGCCAACTCGGCGAGACCCTTAGCCTCGATATCTTCCAGCACCTGCATGGGTGGATCAGCCGATTTTCAAGCCGGCGGGCAGGTGCTTCTTGGCCACATCCAGAACGGCCTTGAAGGCGTCCATGTCGTGGATGGCCAACTGGGACAAGCTCTTGCGATCCAGCTCCACCCCGGCATTGGTCAAACCGGCGATCAGTTGGCTGTAGCGCATCCCGTTCATGCGGCAGGCGGCGCTGATGCGCACGATCCACAGGCGACGGAAATCACGCTTGCGCACCCGACGGTCACGGTAAGCGTAAGCCCGGGCCCGCATCAGGGCCACTTCGGATTGGCGGTGCAGGTTATGACGGCCAGCGCGGAAGCCTTTGGTCAGCTTCCGGAGGCGGGCGCGCCGCCTGAGAACCGTCTTGCCACTTCTAGCTCGACTCATGGTGAATACCCCGGTTCAAAAATAACTGTGCCGTGAGGCGTGAACTCTGTTCAGCTGACGCCGAGTAGAGCCTTCACGTACTTCTTGGCGATCGCGGTGTCCGTCACCAGACCTCCGCGCAGCCGACGCTTGCGATTGCGTGACTTGTGGGTGTTCAAGTGCTTCTTGCCCGCTTGGGACCGTTTCAGTTTGCCCGTGGCGGTTACACGGAACCGCTTGCGGGAAGCCTTGTGACTTTTCTGCTTGGGCATGGTCGCTGAACCACCTTCCGCGCCGAATCAACGAAAAATAAAAAAAACAGCAACCCCGGAATGATCTTCCGGGGTGTTAACTGCCTGCATCTCTCTTCGGAAAGATAGCAGCGTCCGCTCCAAGCGCAAAGGGCAGTTGAATCGCCTGAAATGGTGGAACGGGAATAAAACATCTCATTTGCAACTTGTATCTATATATTTTGATTTCTTTTATAGAATCTCAGCTATGGGCTGGGCCTGTTCCAGCGGAGAGACAGGCCGACCGGATGGATCGACCAACATCAGGTTCGGATCCATTCCAAGGACTCTGTACACGGTGGCGTGCAGTTCCCGGGGGCTGATGGGCCGCGATTTGGGAGATTGGCCCAGTTTCTCGGTTTCCCCAACCACCACGCCCGGTTTGGTACCACCGCCTGCCACCAGGATCGACATCGCATTGCCCCAGTGGTCACGGCCCGGCGTTCCCATGCTGCCGGGCGGACCGCCATTGCCACCATCGTTCATCTTGGGTGTGCGGCTGAATTCCCCCATGACAAGAACCAGGGTTTCCTCCAAAAGTCCCCTGATGTGCAGGTCCTCGATCAGGGTCGCCACCGCGGCATCCACCATGGGGAGATAATTCTCCATGCCCTTTTTCAGGTCCCAGTGATGATCCCATCCGCCGAAAGTCAGGGTGACGAAGGTGGAACCGGCCTCCACCAGTCTTCGGGCCAGCAGGGCGGATTGCCCCCAGGAATTCCGCCCGTAACGGTCGCGCAAACGGCTTTCCTCCCCGTTGATTCGGAAGGCTTCCAAAGCGGCCCGTCTCTGCAGGAACTCCAGGGCCTGACCATCAAACCCGTCCATGGTCCTTTTCAGGGGAAGTTCATCCAGCGCCCTGGACATCTGGTCAAAGCGGTGACGAAGGGTTCGGCGGTCTTCCAATTGGCCCATTGAAAGGCCCTGGGCCAGATCCAGGTTGCGGACCGCGTAGCCCGGTTGGTTCGGGTCACCCCCCGGCATGAACGGGTCGAGGGCTTTGCCAAGAAAATGTCCTCCGAAATAACCGGGGACCAAACCGATGCTTGAGGCGTTTGGCAATCCCACATATGCCGGCATTCCGGGTGCCCTGGAACCACATTCCCGGGCGACGATGGAACCCAGGGAGGGGAACTTGGGGGCCGTATTGGCACCGCTGACTCCCAAATCTTTCCCGGTGAGGATCCGATGGCCCCCGGCGAAATGGTCGCCGGTTCCGTGGTGCAAACTGCGAATCAAACTGAAGTGACGGGCCACCGAGGCTTGCCGGGGGAACAGCTCCGAAATGTCCATACCGGGAACGGCAGTACGGATTGGTTTCCACAAGCCCCTGTATTCCGCCGGGGCATCCGGCTTCAGGTCATACAAATCCATGTGGCTGGGACCGCCATCCAGCCAAAATAGGATCACCCTTTTCCCGGATGCCTTGGCGGAGTTGGGGGTTCCCGCCTTGGCAATGGGGGCAAATACCCCGCCTCCCAGGGCTGCACCTGCTCCCAGACTGAGGAGGGACCTCCTGTCCAAGCTGCCGGAGGCAGCACATCCTTTTTCTTCGGGCAGGCGCAGGTGGAAGCCAGGGCGAAACATGGGAAAACCTTCCGCCGGATGGTGGGCACCGTTTCAATAAAAAGGACCAGTCACGGAAGGCGAGAAGTCCCGAATCGGGGGGGTATCCGCGGGACCCGATGGCTGGATAACGGTTTAGAAGTTAAACACCCGGGCCCGCTCAGGCAAGCCCCAGAAGGGATCAATTGCCCCGGAGGGTTCTGTCCAGCAATTCGGGGGGGGCGTTACGCAATTCGGGAGGAACCGGAAGCGGACGGGCCGAGAGCACATCAATACCCACCAGCTTCCAGGCCCCAACCTGGTCAGCTTTGTCCTTGGGGGCTTTCAAAACGGCAACCGATTGACCCAGAAAGGAGGGAACCAGCATGATTTTGCAGTCAACCCGCGCCTCCAGGGCATCCCCCCGGTCAACGACCAAGGTCTGTGAGTCTTTGGAGGGAACCAGCCAGGTTGGATTGGGCGGTCCTTTAGACCCTGTGGAAAAAGCCAAGTCCACAGATTCCACGAAAGGATTTCTCATGTCGGCATTGGACCAGAAATCGAGCGGTTCGAGGCGCACCACCCGGGCCGGGGGTGCAGGGTTCTTCGGGGTTTCCATGTGGAAATAGGCGTCTCGCTTTTTGATCCAATCGGCGAGTTCAGGGGAACCCTCGGCCGGTTTGGGAGGAACACCCCAAACCTTGGTGTAAGCGAGGTTGAAGTCCCGCCTGGGGCCAATGTCGGCCGCGAAATCCAGGAAAACCTTGCGGACGGCCTCGGTGTACAACTTGTGCTGACGTCCGAGATCAGTCCACTCAGGATTCTGGGAACCATCCGGCGCCCGGATCCGGGCTCCCTTCACGAACCATTTACGGATATCGGGGATGTTGGCACCCACCCCGTGCACCTGCATTTGCACGGTGAAATCCGCCAGGGGTGACTTCACCAGGTACATCAGCACCATCTGGAACCCGTTATCCACGATTTCCGGGTCGGTGTTGCCGACCAGAGTGAAGGTGCAATCCTTGGCCCCCTGGCGGATCAGGCGGACCAGCGAACCGGTCATGAACGAGGTGAACGGCCCCGAATTGGTCATGTCGGAGCTGCTGTTGTGGTCCACCTCGATCATGGCCCGCAGGCTGTTTTTGTCCTGGTCCAGGTTGGGCCTGGAACCGGGTGAAAGGGTGTAGATGAAAGCCTCGATGACTTTGGTCTCCTCATCGCTGGCGATGAGGTTGAACCATTTCTGCGCAAAACTGTCGGTACGCATACGTTGCGCGAGGGACATGGCCCCGTGGTAGGAGCCGTACAGGACAATGCTCATCAGGGACAGGACCACGCCGGTGCGGGCGAACCCCTTGCCGGCAAGAATTCCCTCGGAATTGCGGATCCGAACCCCGGCCAACAGGCCTAGAACGATACCGATCATGGGGATAACCCCCAAAACCAGGTAATTGCCGGGAAGGAATAGCGGAGCGGCCCGGGTGATCGCCACCAGACCACCCATCACCAGCAGGCATGCGCAGATCACGCCGATCACGCAACTGGCCAAGGCCAGGCCGCTAAGCGTTCTGTATTCCTGGTCCTCAGGGGGGCGGGCATCCGCCAAACGCCCCGGCCCAACCGGTCCGCCCGACATGGCTGTCCCTCCGCTCAAAAAAAGGGTGGTTCCCGCCCAGGGTCACTCGCCCGCCAGATCGGCTGAGACATCTGCTTGCATGGCGCGACGAACCGCTTCCTGGGCACCCAAGGCGATCTTGTCTTCAAGGTCGGTCATGTCGAGGGTGATTTTTCCCTGTTTGATTTCTTCCATGACGATCTGCATCAGGTCATTCGTCCGGACCTGGACCAGAGGGTTGGCGCCTTTGTTCAGGGCTGCCATACGCTTTTGGATCAGCGCGGACAGCTTGAAGCGACCGCCGACGGAATTCACGATGCTTTCTTCTTTCAGGTCATCAATCATGGCAATCTCCCTTGGTTCGTTATTGATGTTGGGGGACAGCACGCGCTGGTCCCCCGCAATTCCTGTTTGGGAATCATTCCCGGTTCAAGTAAGGCCGCCAAAGCCCCGCCAGTTCCGAAACCGCCTGGTTTAAATCCGAGTTGGCAATCACCCGGGTATACTCGCACGCCTTGGCTAACTCCGAACGAGCCATGGCCAATCGTTTTTCGATCACCTCCAATGAGTCCGTCCCCCGGTTGATCAATCGCTGCCGGAGCACTTCCTCGGCAGCGGTCAAAAAAACCGAGCAATCCACCCGGGTTTTGGCGCGAACTTGTTCCGCTCCCTGCACGTCAATCGCCAATACCACACCAAATCCCTTGTTTCGCCAAACTTCCACTTCGCGTTTCAAGGTCCCGTATCTGTGCCCATGGACAAGGGCGGACTCCAGAAAACCGCCGCCGGCCAATTCCGATTCAAATTCGGCCAATGATAGAAAATGATAATCCTTGCCGTTGATTTCACCAGATCGGGGGGCTCTTGTCGTTGCCGAAACCGCCTGATGAAGCGGAAACCCTTCCTTTTCAATCAATTGACGCAAAATGGTGGTCTTACCCACCCCGCTGGGCCCGGACAAAATAAACAACGGCCCAGGAGCAGGCGCTTTGGCCCCCAGGTCACTCGACATTTTGCACCAATTCCCGGATCCGTTCCAGAAGCCCCTTGATTTCCACCACCCGATGGGCGATTTCCAGATCGCTGGCCTTGCTGCCGATGGTGTTGGTTTCCCGCAGCATTTCCTGGATCAGGAAGTCAAACTTCCGTCCCGGGCTTTCCTCGCGCTCCACGAAGCGGGCGAACTGGTTCAGGTGGCTGTTGAGCCGGGCGGTTTCCTCGCTGATGTCCAGACGTTCCGCAAGAAGGGCGGTTTCCCGCAGAATCTCATGGGGCTCGATATGCCGTTCCAAGCCGGCTTGGCTGAAGGCGGTTTCCAAACGGGAACGGAGTTTCTCCCGGTGCTGTTTCACCACCTCGGGAGCCCGTTCCGAGATAGCCCGCGTTTCGGTTTGGATGGCATCATGCAAAGCCATCAATTCCCGGGCCATGGAGGCTCCCTCCCGGAGCCGCATGGACTGGAATTTTGCCAAGGCCTCACGCAGGGTGGCTTCCCATTGGGGCCATTCTTCGTCAACCGAGACTGAACCAGAGAGGTTGGCAGACAAAACCACCCCGGGGAGATGGAGGCAGGATGCAGCCAGAATTTCACCCGAACTGACCATTCCAGTGGCTTCCCTGGTTTGGCGAATATAGCTTTGCAGCAAATTGCCGTCGATCAGGGATTGAGTGGCCAGAGATTGGGCTGGTTTGTTCCTTTTGCATTTGAAAGTGACACTCACGCTGCCGCGCTTCACGGTTTCACGGAGGACCTTCTCCACCTCACCTTCCAGACAGGCCAAGGAGTCATCTGCCCGAAAGACCATCTTCAGGTGGCGGTTATTGACCGAGCGGACCTCCACGACTGTGCCAAGGGAATCGGATTCCCGGGTGCATTCGCCATGGCCTGTCATGCTGCACAGCAAGAGCGTGATTCCCGTGGTGAAAACCTGTCGACAAAATAAGGCTGGAGGCCAAAGCCTCCAGCAGTCAGCCCATGAACCGGAAGTTGTCGGGCAGTCAGGGGGCAGGATTTTCAGGGGAAACCGGTCCGCCTTCAGCCGGAGCCAAGGGGCTGGACAAAACACCCCCCGTGGGCAAAGGCAAATCCCCGCCCCCTTGGAGTCGGGGAATCAGGATCACGGTGGCGATGACCAGAAAAAGCCATGCGGCTGATGCCCCCAAGGTAATCCAAGTGATCTGGTCGGCAGCCCGGCTACCGAAGGCGCTTTGTCCTGCGGCACCACCAAAGGCCCCAGCCAGGCCACCGCCCTTGCCGCCCTGAATCAAAATCAGGAACAGCAGTACGATACCGCTAAGGACCATCAGCAAGCTGAGGAAAAATCCAATCCAGCTCGCCCAAAGACCAGTTTCCATGAACAGAAACACCTCAAGGAGGGGGAGAACCAAATCTCACCGGCAAAAGCGGATGGGACTGGACATCCACCGTGTTAAACATCAATTGTTCTTTATAAATGGCAGGGAAGAAGGTTGGAAGATGGTTTGAGGCAAGCTGTTAGATAGTCATAGATGTAATAATATTTTTTATTTAATATTTGGTGTAATTATGCTAAAGCGATTGGTGGTTTTAGGTGCCATTGGTTTAGGGGTGGCAGGGGTTTTTGTATATCAATTTATTGCAAGAAGGCCATCGACTAAAGTTTCGCCTAGGGAATTGGCCAACCAGTCCGGGAAGCTGGTTCAGGACACTTGGGAGGCTGCTTACTACCTCGATGGCAGCCGGGCCGGGAATATTCACACCGAGGTTCGTGAAACCGAATCCCCCGAAGGAAACCTTTATCACCACCATGTGGTGATGAACCTTTTGGTCCGGCGATACGGCGCTGTGGTCCCCATGAAAATGGAGCAATCCACGGTTGAATCTTCCGATGGCAAGGTGCTGGCTTTGGGAATGGTCCAGCATTTGGATCAAGGAAGCCAGATTTTGAAGGGCCGGGTGGAAGGGGCCGAGGTGGTGGTCAGTCAGGGGACGGTGGAGAAGCGTTTGCCATTCCCTGCCGAAGCGATCGGGCCGGTCGCGCAGGAACGGATGATTTTGGAAAAAAGTCAACGTAAGGACGCGGCCTGGAATATGACCAGTTACGAGTTGTCCCTGCAGGCGCCGACCGTCCTGGACGCCCGTTCCCTCGGGCAGGAGGAGACGGAAACCCCGCGGGCGCCCGCGGCCGACAAGCCTGTCACGGTGATGCGGGAAACCCTGGACAAGGTGGAGATTGTTCCCCGCCCGGTGAAGGTCGGCAACCAGGAAATCACGTTGCCTTCCCTGGAGGTGTGGTGCAAGGAGGGCAAGGCTGTCAAATCGCGGGTGGATATGCCCGGACTGGGCCCCATCTCCCTGGTGCGCTGCGGGCGGGAAGAGGCGGAAAGGCCTGGCAAGCCAGGGGAGATCCCCCCTGATTTGGGGGCAAGGACCCTGGTGTTTCTCGACCGCCCCATTCCCAAGGTCCACGAATTGCGCGAGGTGGTGTATCAATTCGAGATTCCGGGAGAAAAGGATCCTGCCAAGGCGTTTTCCCTGGATTCAAGGCAGTTGGCCGGGGGGGAGAAGGATGGGGTTTTCAGGTTGACGGTGAAGGGTGGCGAATCCGCATTCTCCCCCGCTCCCCAGCCGGGCAAGGCATCGCTCGAATCGAACTTTTACATCGACAGCTCAGATCCGGCGGTGACGGAGTTGGCGGCCAAGGCGATCGGGGAAGAGAAGGATCCGTGGCGCAGGGTGCTGCGCGTGGAGGCATTGATCCACCAACGGATGAACTCCACCAGTTCCGTCGGCTTCGCTCGGGCCAGCCAGATCGCAAGGGATCTGCGGGGTGATTGCCGCCAGCACGCCATGCTGGCCGCCGCGGCTTGCAGGGCCTGCGGCGTGCCGGCTCGCACCGCGTTGGGGTTGGTTTACATAACCGATGAACCGAGTGGGAAACCCGCCCTGGGCTTCCACATGTGGACGGAGGTCTGGGTGAACGGTTCGTGGCGTGGGATCGATGCCACCCTGGGACAGGGCAAAGTCGGCCCGGGCCATGTGAAGATCAGCGACACCAATTGGACCGACCCCCCAAGCCTTGCCCCATTGCTGCCTGTGCTGCGAGTGATGGGTCGCCTGCAGGCCAAGGTGGTGGATTTCCGGTAATTCCCTCGAAACCTTGGTCGTGGTTGCCGGAGTCCGGCGTTTTTAAGGTTTTGGGTCCGGATTCATCTTTGCCCAGCATCAGCTGAACCGGTAGACTTTGACCAGCTGAAATCGGGCGGCGGAGATCCGGCATGAATTGCCTGCTGTTTTTGGGACTGGTTTGGTCTTCGCAGGCTTTCTCCCAATCGGAGTTGGTGTTTCGCAATGTCCGGCCCACCATGGGCCTGCTCGGGCCGGAGAGGCGGGAACGCGACAGCTTTTTACCGGGAGATCTCATTTTTTACGCCTTCGACTTGGGGAATCTCACTCCCACCAAGGAGGGGCCCTCGGAAGGCCTTTACCGCTACGCCATGACGGTGGAAGTCCTCGATGCGAGAAACCAGGTCATTTTCCCCAAGGAACCGGGAAAGCCACGTGAATCCCAGGCTTTCTGCCCGCTGGGTGGTGATGTCCTTCCCACCTTCGCGTACACCGAAACGGATCAGGATATTCCCCCGGGCAGGTACGTGATGCGTTTGACCTGCGTCGATCGTGTGAGCGGAAGGAAGGGAACGCTGGAAAAGCCGTTCGTTGTGGAAAACAAGCGGTTCGGCATCCTTCGCCCGGCCATGCTATACGCGACCAGTGGCGAACCGGCACCTGGTTTGGGGGTTCCCGGGCAATCATTCATGCTGAATTTTGTGGTCGCCAATTTCACCGTCGATCCCAAGACCGACAATTGTGATGTGGACCTGACCATCCAGATTCTTGACCAAGCCGGCAAACCGGTTAGTCCCAAACCGTTTCGGGGGCAGATCACAACCCCGGAAGATCCCGCCAGGCGCCTGCACTCGATCCGTTTTCCTTACCAACCCAACCGGGCGGGGCAATACACCCTGGAGATCACCGCGACCGACAAAAAGGCTGAAGGTAAACCCGTCGCCAAAGTCACCTATCCCTTTTCGGTGGCCGGAACCCGCTAGGGTATACGATGATTCTTTACTGTTACTGGTCGGATTATCTTTCAGAAAATCGCGATTGCGGCCCTTGAAGGGCTTGCGTGCCCAACTTCTTTCATGGAAGATATTGAAGATAGGGCGGATGGATCCGCCTGGATTTTTCGCATCCTGAAATGATCTCAGGTGCCTCGGGAAACAGTGTTTCCCGTTCGGATACCTACCGGGTTATCCAGCGCAATCCGGCGGCGTCCAGGAGGGATGGTCCATGCTGGTTTTGTCACGCAAGAAGAATGAAAGCATTGTGATCAACGACAAAATCGTGATCACGGTGGTCGAAGTCCGGGGTGACAAGGTCCGTTTGGGGGTCGTGGCTCCCAAGGATGTGGCCGTGCACCGTCAGGAAGTTTTCGATGCGATTCAGAGCGGTGGCGAAGTGGTCGCCCAAACGGTCTGAAGCCAATCCATCGATATTCCTGAAACGGATCATTCCCAAAGTCTAAGAATAATTTGAACCAAAGTCCAGCTGCTTTTCAGCTGAAATCTGCCTTCGCCATTACCTTCTTCAATCCCTATGTAAGCATGCGTTTGAGGGTGGGGGGGGAACGAATCCAGCATCATCCTGTTTTTTTGAAAGACCATCCTTGTTGAAAAATCAAACAGGTTGATCCTCAATTGATCCTCATGAGGGTGGGGTCTATGATCCGATGATACGAAAGTGACAAGGCCCCTTGGCCAAGCGGTAAGGCAGTGGATTGCAAATCCACCATCCCCGGTTCGAATCCGGGAGGGGCCTCTGAAAACGCGAAGGGCCCGGGTGAACCCCCGGGCCCTTCGCGTTTGGTTTTTAGCGGGACTCATGAACCGAGTTTCAGGTCCAATTCCTGGTTGCCCGGTTTCACTTCCAGGACCTTGCCATTGCCCGTTGTTTTGGGTGTGACGCCCTTGGCACCTGAAACCTCCACCCGCTGCGGGCCCAC
>Ga0169931_10000156_pt1 | contig 103292 bp, 110 predicted proteins | sample Kivu_15m_20L_FD_129675 | JGI IMG/M metagenome (GOLD analysis project Ga0169931, IMG submission 129675) | Freshwater microbial communities from Lake Kivu, Western Province, Rwanda to study Microbial Dark Matter (Phase II) - Kivu_15m_20L... | ecosystem: Environmental > Aquatic > Freshwater >...
TATGCTGAATATGAAGTCAGTGCAATTCTCAAACCGCAGGCTGCTGTTAATTATGCTAAGGCGTTAACAAGTGCTGCTGAAGATGTTATAGTATTTAAAAATCAAAGGTTAGAAAAACGTGCCAAAAACAATGATAATTGATCCTCCAGAAGGATGGCGTTATGGATTTCCTAAACCTATTCCTGGAGATATGGTGATTGCGTCTGAAGAAGTTTTCTCGGAATGGCTTGTGGAAAATGGCTATCCAAGCGAACGGTTGTTTGAAGCACTTAGATACAGTAGATATTATTGGGAAAGAGATATAGAATGAAAGTTCACATTTGCAAGTATAAGAGCTTTTTTGGCCCTTATCAATTGGCTGAACTGCTGTGTTTTTGGGTCAAGCCTGTTAAAGACGAATATGGCATGGAGGACAAGCCTGAATGGGTTCATCACTTTGGTGAATGGCTTGCGTATGGTAATGTTGAACCAAAACCTGCTGTAGGAGACATTAGAAAGTGGGGCGATGACCGTCTTCAAACTTGGCTTTATCGATTTCTTCTTTGGATCAACAAATTTAGAAAACAACGTATCCAGGTGCGTATTGATCGTTGGGATACTTGGAGCATGGATCATACCCTTTCCTACATCGTTCTTCCGATGTTGAAACAAATGAAAGATCAAAAACAAGGTGTTCCTTACGTGGATGACGAAGATGTGCCCGAGCATCTTCGAAGCACAGCAGCACCTGCTCTCACCGAAGAACAGATTAACACCGGGCACGTTGATGATAACCACGAAGCTCGTTGGAATTGGGTTTTAGATGAAATGATTCATGCGTTTGAAACTAAAACAGGGTCACTTCAAGATTGGGAATATCAATTCACTACCGGAGAATATGATTACCAATTTAAAACTATCGATGAAAAAGGCACTGCTGAAATGATTAAAGGAAATAACCATACTGCAGAGACCAACTGGGATGCGAGAAAAGCCTATCAAGATCGTATCTCTAACGGATTTAGACTTTTTGGAAAATATTACGAAGGACTTTGGAATTAAACGATATATGTCACTAGAATACAAATATCGTGTTGGTGCTGTAGCTCGTAACATAGATGATTATCAAAGATACAGTTCTGTGTATCATACCAACAGTGATATCTCTATTGATCGTTTAAGCGGTGTGCCGCATGAAAACTACAATCATATTTATACAAATTATTAGTTGACACATTGCATTCTCTGTGCTATTCTATATATAAAATACATAAAAGGTTAATCTTATGACATACGTCTTAGTAGATGTTGCGAATCTATTTTTCCGTGCAAGGCATGTAGTGCGAGGCGACGATATGGATACTAAAATTGGTATGGCATATCACATTATGTTTGCCAGCATTAATAAAGTATGGCGTGACTTTGGAGGCAAACATGTTGTATTTGCACTAGAGGGTCGTAGTTGGCGTAAAGATTATTACGAACCATACAAGCGTAATCGTCAAGATGCTCGTGCTGCACTTACACCTAAAGAACAAGAAGAAGATAAGCGGTTCTGGGAGGCGTTTGATGAACTTAAAACATTTCTAAATGATCGCACAAACTGCACAGTATTGCAGCACCCAAATTGTGAAGCGGATGATTTTATTGCGAGATTTATTCAAAATCATCCAAACGACAATCATGTTATTGTTAGTAGCGACAGTGATTACTATCAACTACTTTCTACTAATGTTAGCCAATATAATGGCATCACTAACCAACACATTCGTTTGGATGGTGTATACAACGACAAGGGCAAGCCGGTTATTGATAATAAAACTAAAGAACACAAAGTTATCGGAGAACCTGCATGGCTTCTTTTTGAGAAGTGCATTCGCGGCGATACTAGCGATAATGTGTTTAGTGCATATCCTGGCGCCCGTGTTAAAGGCACAAAAAACAAAGTTGGTATGAAGGAAGCGTTTGAAGATAAAGACTCTAAAGGCTTTAACTGGAATAACTTCATGCTACAGCGGTGGACAGATCACGAAGGTGCAGAGCATCGTGTGCTAGACGATTATCAGCGTAACCGCACACTAATCGACCTTACTGCACAGCCGGATAACATTAAGGCTGTATTGGATGAAACTATCAAAGTTCAAACTAATACGGTTCCTAAAGGACAAGTTGGCATTTACTTTCTGAAGTTCTGCGGCAAGTGGGATCTACAACGTGTAAGCGATCAAGCAGACGCACATGCGGAATATCTAAATGCACACTACTAAGGTTACTGTGGCAAAAATTCCAATTGGCTTTGATAAAAACATTGACGACACCATTAGAGTAGCAACCGATATATGGAAAGAAACGACATTGGCAGGAAAATGGTGTGTCACGAACGGCATTAACGTTCAGTCCGACGAAGTCTATGTTCTAAACGAAGAACTTGGTGGCGAGCTAACACTTGTAGCAGATCTAGACGAGTCTACTGCAGTTGCGTATAAATTAATGTTTGGATCTGTATGAGTAAGTATACTGCAAAACCAGTAATTGAAAATAACTTTTGGATTGTAGAAGAACGTGGCAATAAAGTCGGCACGTTACGTTATGTCAATGAGCAGTATGTTTTTTACGATAATCGAACAAAAGAAAACAATATTGTATCTATTGATGATTTCAACATAGATAGCACAAACAAAGGATTAGTTTCAAACGCAACTGTATACAGTTACCCTACTAACACAGACACAGTGTATGATATTGACCTACTAAATAATGTGCCTGTGTTCAAGAAAACAGCCAATTCTGCAGTACATTTTGCGGCAGGGTATTGGGGAATACTATTTCCAATGGGATGGAGACCGAGTTTTTGTCCTAAGTTAGAAACACTAAAAAACTATAAATACATCGGTCCGTTTAAAAACGAAGATGACATGTATTTGTCTATCAAACGGAATAGTTAAAATGAAAAAGTTACTATTACTACTAGGATTGCTCAGTTCTCCTGCAGTTGCACAAGAAACACAAAACCCTACATATTCTATATTATACACATCACATGTATGCGATACATATGAAAACATTGTTAGTTGGATTACCGGAAAGTTTAAAGAAGAAATTCTTTTCAAAGGCATCGGCACTGCAGTTTACGAAGATCGAACATCTTACGGTGAACAGAACGGCGTAATGCAGTATTTTGTAAATCAAAAAACCGAATCTTGGACTATGATTTATGTTTTTGAACCCAACAAAGTTTGTATTATGGCAAGCGGCGTCAAGTTTCAACCATACTAAGACTAAAATTCTCTACTACTTTAATAAATACTACTATATTAAAGTGATAGAGAATAGAACTATGGCAAGACCAAAACCAAAAATAATATTAGAATACACAGATCCTAAAAGCTATCGTAGTGAGCAAATTTTAGCTGCTACTGCTATCTATGCAGTTTTCCACGACGGCAAACCTGTTAACTTAAGAAGTTTAAATAGTCTTGTCAATTATCCCGGACCGAAATACAAAAAGGTGTCTTTTAGTAATAGTGGTCATGCATTTAACCTATCAACCCGACTAAACAAATTATTCAAGACAGATAAGTTTGTAGTTGTAAAGCTAACATCAGGCGAAGTTATCACGGAAGATGACGACAACGAGTTTTTATAAAGAAGTCTTAGATTACGCTAGAAAAGAAAACAACTGGGTTACGCTAAGACATTTGTTTAAAAATTACCGTAACGGTAAAGGGCTCAACTTAACTAAGTTGGGCCTTACTGTTTTGAGCGAGATGGGATTTGAGTCAGAAACATTTAAAGTATCAAACGAACTTACATTTACTGCTAAACTTAGAATACTACTAGATCGTTATAACAAATATCCATACTACATAGACCGAACCAAACTAGTGTTGTTTGGCTCTGAAGATCGAATCATGTTTAAGCTATACGGCAAAGATCTTGTTGCATGGGCAGAACATATGGAAAATAATTTGTAAATTCTGAAAAAAAACTCTTGCAATCCATGACGTCTTACATTATATATATTGTGTAGGCGATAGAAAAGGGAAGATGCAAATGATGGTTTTTGATGCAATCAACGGAACCACTGCAGTCGCGCGGAATTCGATCAAAGAGGTTCGTATTGTTCGGACAGTCAATCCATTCGACTACGACCGTAACTTCTGGATGCTCTACACTCCTGGTGGTGGCATTGACGATGATATCACTACCCACGGCCCCTTTACCAGTTATGAGGCGGCCAAACGTAATGCTGAAATGCATGTCGGCGTAAAAATGGATTGGGCGATCTAAGATGTTTGCTTGTGTTTTCTATAACTTCGGCTACCGTGTCCACTTTGACACTTACGAAGAAGCCAAAGCCCACGGCGATAAGTCTGGGTTCCAATATACCATCCTTGAGGAGAAATAAGATGGGTTATCTAATTTACGACCGCAAGACGACTGCAATTGCAAGCAAAGTGTACAAGACGCACGCCGCTGCTCAGGCTCAACTGACTCGGATGGGCAAGGGCCAACTCCAAACCGATCCCAGCCATCCGATTTACCGCTACGGCATTGCCGAGATGACCTACTGGATCGACAACATCCAGAAGACTGTGACTCGTGTGAACTTGATGTCAGGTAAAGAATACCAAGAACCGGTCGGCACGCCGCTGGCTTGCTCGCCTGCAAGTGAAACATACTGGAGCATTTGAAATGACTGTTGCTAAGATCGCAGAAGAATTCAAAGTTGTTACTACTCGTCCTCTCAATGCACTCGACAAAGTAGGTATTGCAGAACTTGCTCAATACACTGTTGTTCCTACTGGCGGTGTATTTCCTGTTGCTGATGCAGATATTACTGTTCGTAATGAATGGCGGTGGGAAATTGACGAAGGTCATGGCCTCGAGAGGCTAACATTCGAAGATGCTTGTGTTGTGTTCAAAGACGGTTCAACGCTAACCTTCAAAGCAAAAAAGGTTAAAAATGCTCGATGCAACTAAATCTGTGCCTCGTTCATCTACTCCAGCCGAGCGTGAAGCTTTCGTCAAGCTATTAGTGGATATAAGAGGACCGCATTATGCTATTGGCTATCTCAAACATATGTATCAATACGCAGAACTCACTGACACTGACGAAAGAGTGCAAGAACGTTTCCGTCAAGAACTAATTCAAGAAAAGTTTCTTGCACTTGTCGACAAAAAAGATGTTGACACTTACAGCACCTACTGTTAAAGTTACGGTGTAAGCTAAAGAAACAACCAACCTAGGAGATACACAATAACTATGGAACTGAACACCCGTACTGTTAAACTTTCCGAACTTACTAAGTATGCCAAGCATCACTTCCGGACCAAGCGTCCGCTCATGGTGTGGGGTCCTCCCGGTATCGGTAAGTCAGATACCTTCAAGACCATTAAAGAACAGTACGAAGCGATGGGGCTTCGGGTTAAACTGATCGACTGCCGGCTGTCGCTGTGGGAACCCACTGACCTTAAGGGTTATCCTTACTACGACAAAGAAGCGAACAAGATGCGCTTCTCGGCGCCTGACGAACTTCCCGATGAGGAGTTGGCATCGCAGTATGACATTATCATCCTGTTCCTAGACGAACTTAACGGTGCTGCGCCGTCGACACAGGCTGCTGCCTACCAGCTGATTCTCAACCGTGCAATTGGCACTTACCGTCTGCCCGACAATGTTGTGATTGCTGCTGCTGGCAACCGTGAAAGCGACAAAGGTGTTACCTATCGTATGCCTAAGCCGCTTGCTAACCGCTTCCTGCACTACGAAGTCCGTGTTGACTTTGAAGACTGGTTCGACTGGGCTGTCCGACACAACATCCACCCCGATGTTGTTGGTTACCTGACTACCTTCAAAGAAGACCTTTACAACTTCGATGCAGGGTCGAGCGAACGTTCTTTTGCTACTCCTCGCTCGTGGGCGTTCGTTAGCGACACGCTGAAAGATGTCGAAGACTTCACTGAAGAAGAAGTTACTGACATGGTTGCTGCAGGTATCGGCGAAGGTGTTGCACTTAAGTTCAAGGCACACCGTGCTGTTGCTGCTCAGCTGCCTAACCCAACTGACATCCTCAAAGGTAAGGTCAAAGAACTGCATACTAAGAACATTAGCGCCAAGTATTCGCTGACTACTGCACTGTGCTACGAGCTTAAGGAAGTGTTTACTAACAACGATCCTAAAGCACACGAAATGTTCGACAACTTCCTCGAGTTTGTGCAGAACAACTTTGAGGCGGAAATGGTTGTCATGGCGAATACTATCGCACTTGGCAAGTATCAGATCCGTGTTAAGTTCAATCAGCTTAACAACTGGAAGCCTTTCATCGAGAAATACGGTAAGTTGATCGAAATGGCGTAACACTACAAAGCCCTGTATTCATATAAATATTTTAAATGACTGACCTCCCAAAAGAACCATTAGATTATATAAATCAATCCGCTGGCAGTGATACCAATTCTCCATACAGTTACCTAAAGAAATTCGAACACCAAGTATCAATGAATGGCCCTGCTATACATAAGTATGCAGAATGGTGTGAAACATATTGCGAAGGTTTGTGGAGTTGGCATTTTGAGCCGTGGGCGTATGGGCACGACCTTAAGAATAAATTAGGCGGTGGTGCAAGTTACAGTTCGATGTTGTACCCAGCCCCACCTATACAAACGATTATAAGTTTCGAATTGCTAGACGATATGTTAAAATTTAAACTTTGCTGTCTTAATGGTTGACATTGTAGCTGGATCTGCTATAGTCAAACTGTAAACAAGGAGGCTACTATGCAAGACTTTAAAACTGCGGGCGAAAAGCTAGTTGCCGCTCGTGTTCGCATGTTGTTTAAACAACCGTTTTTCGGTAACATTGCGTGTCGGCTTGAACTTGTAGAAGTTGAGCCTGGCGGTTGGTGTCCGACTGCCGCCGTTGACGGTCGTCGCTTTTATTACAATCCAGAATTCGTTATGAAGCTGGACATGGACGAAACTGTGTTCCTTGTCGGACATGAAGTAGGTCATTGTATCTACGAACACTTCCTGCGTCGTGGTGAGCGTGACGGCAATATTTGGAACATGGCGGGTGACTATAAGATTAACGCTATGCTCGTTCGTGAAAGTATCGGTCGTCTTATTACTACTGTTAAACCCTTGTATGATAAGAAGTATGCATCCGACGACTGGTGGACTGAGAACGTCTACGACGACTTGATTCAGCAAGGTGCTGCTCCACAACAAACCATCGACGTTCACATCGAAGTTGGTGAAGGCAATGGCGATGAGGGCAAGGACGGTAAAGGTAAAAATGCACCTACTATCAGTCCTGCAGAAGCAAAAGCTATCGGCGACGAAATGAAGAACGTTATTATGCAGGCTGCACAGGCGGTAGGCGCAGGTAACGTTCCCGGTGATATCCGTCTTATGATTAGTGCTCTAACTTCTCCGCAAATGGACTGGCGTCAGATGATTCGTGTGTCGCTTGAGAGCAATCTTTTTAACGACTTTACTTTCATGCGTCCTAACCGTAAGAGCCAGTTTCACGACTTTGTTCTTCCGGGTATGAAAAAAAATCAGCAAATCAATGTTGCTGTTGGTATTGACGTCAGCGGCTCGACGATTGGTAGCGACGATATCCGTGACTTCCTTAGCGAAGTGCAGGGCATTATGGACCAGTTCGAAAACTATCGTATGGATGTATGGTGCTTCGACACTCGAGTTAGAGGACATGATGTATTCACTAGTGAAGATGGCAGATCGATTACCGAATTCAATATGACTGGTGGTGGTGGCACTGACTTTATGTGCAATTGGGAACATATGATTGCAAACAAAATCGAACCTGATCAATTCCTTATGTTTACTGATGGTGAACCGTTCGGTAAATGGGGTATCGAAGACTACTGCGATACACTGTTCCTGATCAAAAATCATCGTCATAAACCTGTTGCTCCGTTTGGGCAGAGTGTTTATTACACGGAGAAAACCAAAACTCGAGCATAAGTATATGAAGATACTTGAACAAAAATATTCGCTAAGTGAAGAAGATCTACAGTATCTGGTAGGTACTGAAATTTTCATATCAATGTTAAAGCAACGAATTATAGTAGAATTTGATGTTTCACCCGATATAGAAAAATTAGACTTTTCCGGGTGTCGTGGATTTTACCACATTAGAAGTCTAGGAAGCAAACTATTTCAGTTTTGGTTTGAACACCCACAAGATTACGAAAATTTTAGAGCTAATCTAATCGCATTTAAACTGTCTCAGACTAAAAATGAAGATAAATAAGTGCGTATATAATTAATATAGGAGTATACAATGTCAGAAGAAAATAACAACATCACAACAGAATCTGCACCAGCGGTGGATCAATCTGCGCTATCGCTTAACCTAAATGATTTGCAGAATGCTGCACAAATTATTGACGTAGCAGTATCACGTGGTGCATTCCGTGCAGGCGAAGCTGCACAAGTTGGTGCTGTTTATAATAAGTTGACCGCATTTGTTCAGGCTACACAAGCTGCACAATCTGCACAAATTGCTGAACAGCCACAAGGCGCTACTGCCTAATAGGAGGAGTATCCCATGGCAAATATAAAACATATTGGAAGAGTTGCAAACACTAATGTAAAGTGTATTGTAGTATTCCGTGAAATCTATGACGAAAAGGGTAACGTTATTGACCCTAACAACTGCTTAATTGTTGAAACTGAACGACTGCCTGATATGGAACATGACGATGTTATTCGTGTTGTTGAGAGCAGCGAAGGACAAAGTGTTGCAAACTTCTTTGAAATTGCACACCGCAGTCGATTTGCAGACGGCACTAATATGCTGAATAGCTTACACCGCCGTGGATACTTGCGTAAGTATCCAACTAGTCAAATTGAACTAACACCAAATCCAAGCACTGCTATAAAACTAAGCGAAATCAATACTATTATTCGTAAACAAAAAACCGGAATGAGTGAATCGGATATTCGTAATAGCATGGTTGATGACACCGATAAGGCGCCACGTGGTATGGATGGTAAGTCTACAAACATTCGCTTTGATTCAACACAAACCATCGATCAGGCTGTAACTGTCCCAAGCGAAACAGTGTTAGACGATACTGCTATTGCTAGAAACATGCTTGCACAAGCAAGCACCTTTTTAGCAGAAGCTGAACGTCTGAGAGCAGAAGCATATGCTATGGCTCCTACACTAAAGCCTAAAGCAGGTCGTAAGCCAAAAAATGCCGATTAAGAAAAAAGATCGCAGTTTTCAAAACATTGTTAGGGAAATTGAGATAGATCAAGTACCAATAGAATATATCGACACTCTTACTGTAGTTTTACAGAATGGTGACCGTGTATTGTTCGAAGGCGAAGATCTTGAAGATATCGAGGCTGATAATATTGTTGGCTTTATAATGGCAGTAGCTGACGAACTTGGCGATGAACACGGTAGTAACATTGAGAATATTGAAATCGTTGTTAACTATGCAGATCTCGAACAAGACGTGAGAGAAAAAGTAAACAAGTTACTCAATAAAAAAGATGATTCGAGCAATACTAGCTTGTGACCAGGATTGGGGCATCGGTAAAAACGGTGCCCTGCCTTGGCCACATAATCCCGCAGACCTTAAATGGTTCAAAGAAAATACAGTAAATTGTACTTTAGTAATGGGCAGGAAAACTTGGGAAAGTTTACCTGTGAAACCTCTTCCTAATAGAAAAAACATTGTATGTTCTACTAAAGATTTATCTCATTTTCCGGGTGCAGATTCTGTAATGAATATAAATGGAATTGTACAAACATTGCCATACATATCAGGCGGAGATAAGTGGATTATTGGCGGAGCAACATTATTAGAAAGTTGCTTACCTATTATAGATGAACTGTGGCTTAATGACGTTGGAGGAGTTTATGAATGTGATACTTTTCTTCCTAAACAAAAGATCACAGAACAGTTTCGTATGGGCAGTGTAGAAGTTCTAAGTTTTGGTATCGTAACAAAATGGGTGAGAAAATGAAACAATATCATGACGCACTAAATCATATACTAACTTACGGAAAAGATGTGAATGATAGAACAGGCGTAGGTACTCGCAGTATGTTCGGGTATCAAATGCGCTTTGATCTTAACGAAGGGTTTCCTGCTGTAACAACAAAACGTTTAGCATGGCGTGCTGTAGTAGGAGAATTGCTATGGTTTTTAGAAGGATCTACAGATGAACGACGACTTGCAGAAATCACTTACGAAAAACCTAGAGCCGAGTTGGTGGGAAAATCAACGATATGGACTGCAAACGCCGACGCACAGGGCCGGTCTTTGGGATACATCAACACTGATACCCGCAAAGAACTTGGCCCAGTGTACGGGCATCAATGGCGTCGGTTTGACGGTGCAAACCTCAACAAAGACAGTTTCGACTACAATGAAGGAACAGACCAAATTGCCCGACTCATACACGAAATTAAAACTAATCCAGACTCAAGACGACTTATACTATCCGCTTGGAACCCTGAACAGCTATCTGAAATGGCATTACCTCCTTGTCACGCCCTTGCACAGTTTAGGGTCATTGACAACAAACTAAGCTGTCAACTGTATCAGCGTAGTGCTGACTTTGGACTAGGTGTTCCGTTTAATATAGCATCTTATTCACTATTGACACATATGCTAGCACAAATATGCGACTTAGAAGTAGGCGATTTTGTATGGACCGGCGGCGATTGTCACATTTACACTAATCATGTAGATGCTATTACAGAACAGTTGAACCGGCAACCGTTAGAATTACCAAAACTGATAATGCCAGCGTTTAGTTCCTTAGAAGAGTTACTGAGAACAAAAACAAGCGATTATATCTTAGAAGGATATAAACATTATCCGACAATTAATATGGATATGGCTGTTTAACATTAAAAGGCAGTGCTAAGTGATAAATAAAAGTATGAAGAATACAATTTATCACTTTCATCATATTATTCCTAAGCATATGGGCGGCACAGATGATCCTGGCAATTTAATCCGTTTAACGGTCGAAGAACATGCAGAAGCACATCGTAAATTATACGAGGAACATGGCAATAAATTTGATTACATCGCTTATATGGCACTGTCAAATCAAATCGGTTATGAAGAAGCAAATTATCTCAAGACGCTAGGTCCTAAAAATTGGACAAACGAAGGTTTGGAAAAACTTAGTAGGTTGGCTAAAGAGCGTAAAAGAGAAAAAAATCCTTTTTATGGCAGATCACATACTAACGAAACCAAGTCTATATTACGAGAGAAAATGTCCGGGGAAAACTCTTGGATTAAAGATATTAATCCGAAAGAACTACCATACACCAAGCAGTATATAATAGAATATGTAGACGGCACAATCAAAGAAGTATATGGATTAAAAATTATAGCGGAAGAGTTTAACACGAGTATAGCAAATCTACATGCTACTATAGGAAGAATGAAACAAGGAAAAATTCCAACAAAAGGAAAGTTCAAAGGAATTAACATATATGAGAAAAGATAGTTTCACTGACTTTTACATTCCAATGGATAGTATTTCAGCACCGATGGCAATATAAATAGTTGTAGGATAATACAAGGAGAATATTATGCCCGTTAGATTAGTTTTTACTGCAGTTTACAAAAATGTTCAAGATATGTACACTGTGAAAATATATACAGAAAGTGTTAGTCAGTTGTACAACGAGTTTGTAGATGCCGGAAAAATTACAAACCTATTAGAAGAAAAATCTATAGAAACATTAACAAAAACAATCACTATTACTTTCTTGAATCAAAGTGCATGGGATGAATACAGTGCTCGGTTAGATACTTTAAGAAGTCAAACCGAGTTAAACACGCTACAGCTCGGCGGAGCTGATATATCTGATATGTATTTAGAAGATGATACTGGTAACAGAACTCCAATTTAAAAATAAGGTTAATTAAATTGAATCCTTTTTACACATTAATCCCAAGCAACAAAATTGCCTTGAGTGATATTAACGAACAAATTACATATAAAGACCTAATAAATGATGCTATAGAAATTAGGGATTGGCTAATCAACAATGGTTACAAACACGGTCATAGAATTGGCATTGCTGGAAAAAACTGTGTCAGAACTTACAAATATTTCCTTGCTGCACAGATGTTATCATCTGCAGTTGGCCTGCGTTCGGATTTTAAAGGTAACGATTGGAACTACAAAATACCCGCAGCAAATATAAATGCAGTCATCGATTTAGGAAAAAACAGCGATGACCTGAAATTACACCATTATCATTATGAAAAATCTACCGAATGCCCCAAGGAATATGCTGTTTATTTTAGCTCTGGCACCACTAGTAACAAATGGGGATCTCCGCAAGCAACTCCAATGGTGTGGGACGTAGACGATTACAATTGGGGCATGGGAATCGATATTGTTAATTACAACCGTGCAGTAATAAATCCATATTATAGAGAATCAGACGATAACATACAAATCCAAGCAATGGGTTCTTGGATGGGGTTTGGACAAGAAAGCACTACACTTAATTTAATTAAACATGGTCATACAGTATTAGTTAGTGAGCATAATCCGTCTGAATGGGACTTACTTGTCGAACGTTACAAGCCTACGTGGACTGTTATGTTTCCGATGATTGCATCAAAACTAATGGAATCGAATACTGGCGGCGGCCATCCGATTAAATGTGTAGAGATGGCAGGTGCAAAGCCTACAATTAAGCAAACAGAAGAGTTTAAAAAATTCTTTAATTGTAATTATTTCACATCACATTACGGAACTTCGCAGTCAGGTAACAGTTTTCACAGTGCAGGCAACGGCGAAAATCTACAGCATATAGGAAAGCCTTGCTTAGGGTTTGTTCATGCATATGGAAAAGACTTTGTCCGAATTGGCAAACATGGAACATTAGAAATCAAATGGCATGGGAGTCCTCCACATTATTGTAATCAAGACGGCTACTACGATACATGTGACATTGTCAGAATTAAGGATGACGGTGACTGGGAATTTTTGGGGCGTTCAAATGAGATGCTCATGATTCGCGGCGGTAGTAAATTACAAGCCCCTAGTATCGAAGATAGACTGATAGAAAATCCAAAAATTAAAGAAGTATACATCTATCCAATACCCGAAAGCGATATTCAAAATCCAACTTTAGAAATTTCAAGAGAAGAGATCGACGCCGGGTCATTGTATCAAGTGCCTGGATGCTTATATTACGGCGACTTAACTATAAAAGAAATAGAAGAATATTGCAAAGAACAGTTGCCAATATATCACAGGCCTGTTCAAATATTTAAACTAAAAAACAAACTATCATCATTTGTCGAAAGTAATGTATGGAAAGTCCGTCGCTTGTCAATGCACGACACACTAAAAGAAAATGGTACCAGCTGGTGTGAAGATTATACACTGCAAACTACATATGATTAAATAGTCGAATGAACGAGATAATTTTTGTAAGTTTTGAACCAGGGACTCGTGGACATTACATAGCACGGGTAATTGCATCTTTACCACATGTACATTGGTATAGTCATCCGGACAATGGTATACGTCCTTGGAACTTAGCCAGTGCAAAAAATAGTAGTATCAGACAACGTCATGTGTTCCCGAACCATTTTGACAGAATAGTAGACGGAGGGAAATTACCCCCTACATGGGATTATGTTAAAAACTTTTTTCCAGACTCCGACAAATATTATAACGAAATTTTTTTCCCAAGATTTAAAGAAATTACCCAAGACATAAAAAAGTCAATTGTTTATTGCACACACAGCTCGCCTGACTCATTATTAAGTGTATTTGAAAATTGCAAAATTTTAAATGTAGTCGAAGATACCGAAACTGTAGTTAATAAGTATTTGCAAACTACTGCAAATTTTCCTGGCTATATTCGATCTGCAGAAATTGTCGACGAGACTAATCCATGGCTCATTCACTTAGAATGCCTTAAAGTTATCAAAGAAAACTTTACAGTAGCAGACTTGTGGGCATGGGATAAGTATCATGAATTGTACAATGTTAGCATGAAAGATTCGTATTTTAACGACTTGTATAATATGTTTGCACCTAAAGTAGAGTGCAGGAGAATAGATTATGATAACACACTGCCTATTAGAATGCATCCAGACTGGCAAAATGTTAAGGACTTTCTATGTAAAGGAGAGGCTAATTGATTAAGATAGACAAAAAATATGACATTGAAAAGATAAGAAATGAAATTGCGTTAATGTTAGCAACACATGAGTTAGTTAAAGGCTCACAGCTAATGTTGCAATCTCCCAATGGCGACGATTGGTATGACAACAGGGCCCCATATCAGATACACCCAGATCTCAGAGAAACAGATTTTAAAAAATCAAATACACCCGATGATTGGGAAATTACCCGATTTATCAATGAAAACGGACTGTGCAGAACAAGGCTTTTAAAACTTAAGTCTAGAGAATGTTACACCTGGCATAAAGATGTCGGTCACAGAATACATTTAGCAGTGATAACCAACGACAAATGCTTTTTTGTTGAACATGGTCAATTACAAAATATTCCTAGCGACGGCCATCCGTATATGGTCGATGTTGGCGATTATCATACAGCCATGAATTGTTCAGACTACGATTTTGATAGAATACATTTAGTTGGAGTAATAAGATGAAACAATGGAGAGTAGACATCTCTCCAAAATGCGAGGACGGAAACGAACTTTTTATTACGAAAAGCGGAGTTGTAAGACCATGCTTTTGGATTAACGAAGCAAGTCAAGAAAAAGATTTTTTTGACAAAAACGATAACTTTAATATGAAAGTCACTCCTTTAAAAGAAATAGTAGATGTTCATTTAAAAAAATTCGTCGATGATGTTAAGGAAGATCCGTTTAACGGACTAAAGGTATGCTTTTATGAATGTGCTAGATCACGTAAAGATTGAACTAAGCTCTAAATGTAAATGTGCATGTTTCAAATGTCCGAGAACTATACTTAAAGGTTTGTATGACGAAACTGAAATTTCAGTAGAGTATGTAAAACAAGTAGTCGAGCTTAAACCTAAACGTGTAGTGCTAATGGGAAATTTAGGAGATCCTATATATCATTCTAAGTTTCCTGAAATTATAAAAATGTTCAATGACCATAGTCAGCCATTTAATGTTCATACAGTAGGATCAGGGTATGATAAAGAATGGTGGAAAAATGTATATAATTTGTATGAAGATAGAAAAAGGTTTTCTAACAAATGGACATTTACGCTAGACGGATTAGAAAAAACTGCAGGTAAGTATAGAGTTGGATTAAATTACAACGAAGTTTTAGATGCAATGTGTTTAGGTGCCGAGCTAGGCAAAAGAATTGCATGGGATTTTATTGTGCTAAAGCACAATGAAGACGATATAGAGAAAGTAAAAACACTTTCCGACAAATACGGTTTTCAACTGAATATACACTACAATGATAGATGGCATGTAACTGATGCTTGGAAACCGAAAAAAAATATTTGACACTTCGATAATAAAGTGTTAATATTCAATTACTAAAGTTTTTCTAAATTAGGAGATATATATATGAAAAGCAAAATTACTATTTTAGCTGCAGCAGTGTCTATGGCACTATTTGCATCTAATGCATCTGCACAAGAATGCGATGACATTTCAATGGCAGGTCTAACTTGGGGCTCAGCTTCAATCCTAGGCGAAATCGACAAACAAGTCCTAGAAAAAGGGTTTGGCTGTAATGTAGAACTAATTCCAGGCGGCACTGTTCCGTCATTTACTTCTATGATAGAACAAGCACAGCCAGAGGTAATGGGCGAACTATGGCCAAACGCTGCAGGCATTGATCTTTATAATGCTGCACTAGCAGACAACAGAATGGTAGAAGCTGCGGCACAATCACCAATCGGCGGTGTTGCAGAGGGATGGTATATCCTTCCAGGCATTCTGGAAGAACACCCTGAACTAACAACACTAGAGGCAGTCCTTGCTCGCCCAGACTTGTTCCCTCACCCAGATGATCCAAGCAAAGGTGCATTTGTTACTTGTCCGCCAGGTTCAGGTTGCCAAATTTCAAACGCTAACCTATTCGTAGCATTTGATATGGAAGCTAAAGGCTGGAAAATGATCGAACCAGGCTCATATGAAGCAGAAGATGCTACTATTTCTAGAGCATCAGATCGCAATGAAGCATGGTTTGGCTATTACTCTGCGCCTACAGCATTCATCGGGAAGTATGATCTTCGTCAGCTGGACTGGGGAGTCGATTTTGCAGGCCAAGACAATTGGAACTGCATCACTAAACCTGATTGCCCTAATCCACAACCATCAAGCTGGACTGAATCATTTGTTCGCACTGTATTCACCAAAGACTTTGCCGATCGTGGGTTGACAAGTGTTCAGGCTTACTTCTCTAACCGTGTTGTCCCAGGTGACGTTATGAACGCACTATTGCTTTACATGGACGAAAATCAAGCAACACCCGAAGAAGTTGCCGAAATGTTCTTCAAAGAATACGACATCTGGACTGGCTGGGTTTCGGAAGACGTTGCAGCAAAGCTAAAGTGATCTATTAGATTACTGCACCAAAGGACGGAGTTACTCCGTCCTTTTTTATAACTAATATTATACAAATGAATGTGTTATTAGAATTTCCAGAATTAAACAAAGAAGTCATCCGTGACATTAGACGTTCGATTGACGAAACGTTTCGTGCATTTTCCAGAGAATATGGGAATTCTATAGAAACAGTTTTTGAACCATTACGATTTGTAATGATTCATTTTGAGAATTTACTCACCTTAACACCATGGCCTATAACACTAGCTGTTCTAGTATTTGCTACATATTACTTTACTAAAAATGTAAAGCTAGCTATTTCAGTGTTAGTTTACTTGTTATTGATAGGTGTATTTGGCTTATGGACTGCAACAATGTATACACTATCTTTAGTTATTGTTGCTACAACAATTTCTGTATTATTTGGAATTCCTATCGGAATACTAATGGCTAAGTCTAATAGAGTACAGCGCATTATTACCCCAATACTTGATGTAATGCAAACTATACCTATCTTCGTATACCTTATTCCAGTTGTTATGTTGTTAGGCTTGGGGAAAATACCAGGTGTTATATCAATGGTTATCTATGCAATACCCCCAATTATCCGATTAACTAATTTAGGTGTTCGACAAGTAGAAAAAGGTATGATAGAAGCTGCAATGTCACTAGGTATGACTCCATTACAAACGCTTCATCGAATCGAACTGCCATTGGCTAAAAAATCTATCATGGCTGGTGCAAACCAAACAGTAATGGCGGCGCTAGCAATGGTAGTTATTGCATCAATGATCGGTGTACAAGGATTAGGAACACATGTGCTGCAAGCTGTTCAAAATCAATACATCGGTGCTGGTATTATGTATGGTGCTGCTATCGTAGGATTGGCGATAATCATTGACAGGATATTGCAGAATGCAAAATAATATTTGTATAGGAACAATGCTTTGGGGGACAAGGACCACAGAAATTGAAGCACACCGTATAATAAACTGTGCATTAGATCACGATATAAACTTTTTTGATACTGCAGAAAAGTATCCTACGTTTCCTTATAAGAACGAAACAGAAGGCATTAGTGAAACAATCTTAGGAAACTGGATTAAACAACATGGAAAAAAATTAGTAGTATCTACTAAAATGAAGTCACCTGTAGATGTCGATAATATTATGGCATCTATAGAGTCAAGCCTGAACAGACTCGGGGTCGACACAATTGACTACTATCAATTCCATTGGCCCAATAGAGGATCGTATTGTTTCAGACAAAATTGGAATTACGACCCATCTAGTCAAAATACTGGTAAAACGTTAGATTTTATGCATAACAGTTTAGAGGTTCTCAACGCTGCTAAAAAGCAAGGAAAAATACTTAACTATGGTATGTCTAATGAAACTGCTTGGGGAATAACCAAATGGAATCAAATTGCCAAAGTTAATAACTTTGATACACTTTCGTTTATACAAAACGAATATAGCTTACTCCATAGAATTTTTGAATTAGATTTAGCTGAAGCATGTCATCACGAAAACATAAAATTGCTTGCGTGGACACCTCTCGCTGGAGGATTATTGTCTGGAAAATACACTAAAGAGATTACCCCGGACAATAGTAGAAGATCATATGGTGCGCTGGGTCCACGTGACACTGAAACTGTATGGCCCGCAGTAGAAGAATATAAGGCTATAGCAAGTAAACATAGTATTGATATTATACACATGTCTTTACTGTGGGTGTTGTCGAGACCTTTTATCAAAGCTGCAATAGTTGGTGTTACAACTGCAAAACAATTGCAGCATAATCTCGGATATCAAAAATACTCACTTACTCATGAGCTAATTGCAGACATAAACAAAGTTTATAAAAAATATCCTATACCTTTTTAATAAACTGTTATTGCATATCGTGTTGTTTCTACACCTATTACGTTATGCGGTTCGTCTACTTTTAGCTCGTGCCATTTATTAGCAGGTAATACAATATCAAACAATATATCGCTGTCATCAGATGACTCAGATCTGTACCATCTAGTGCTAACATTGTTGCCGCCGGGATCAATGATGTAATTGATAGCACGATTTCTCCCAATATCTATATGTATAGGAACACCATTGTTTAATACTTGATAATTAAAATTTGTGTAATCAAAAAACATCGGCTTAAGATACTCTTTAAGATCATGTTGACAATCGTGTATCGTGTAATCTTTAGACTCGCCACCGAACATGTTTTCTATTAGAAGAATCTCACTTAGTGGCAAAATTAAATGCAATGGCACAGCGGGTTTATCCAGAAATTTACAATACATAATTTCTACCTACATAAAATAGTTCACCTAGTGGATTCTTAGACACAATATCTCCTGTGGCAAACCAATTGTTTCCGTACACACTAATATCACCTTTGACATACAACTCATTGTTTATTACTTTGTAATCACAATAGTAAGTGTTTCCTAATATTGTTCCTTTCGCTTGCCTGAGTTTAGATTCGTGTACTTCATTCACACTCTTAAACGTTGCGTTAATTGCAATAGGTCCAATTTCAGTCATGCCCCAATTAGCCATAAACGTAGCACCACAGGCAACATACGCTTCAATGATATCCCAACTAACCGGATCACTTCCGCAAGTAATCCATACACCTGTCAAATCAATATCGCTAAATCCTTTAGTAAGCATAATAACATTTGCTTGTGCAGGAGTTAAATGAGAATGTGTATAGTTACGAATTTTTCGTATCCATGTAAACGCATTGAATGGTTCTACATCTATATCTGCGCCTATACTATAAGCAGGCAGTGTCTGTGCTAACATGCCGCCTGCATGTTCCATTTTACAAACAGTATAGACTTTACTAAGTCGTGTAATATGTTGACTGTCAACTGCTACACGATTGGCTGCAACAATTTTTTCAGGCGGCTGAAATATTTCCTTAGGAGTACCAGTTGTGCCACTAGATCTCAGAATTATTCCGTTATTGATTATGTTTTTTAAAATGTTGTTCAGTTCCATTTGTTATTCTTTTTGCTAATTTGTATGGTGTAAACGGAAACATAAAAGGAAACACTGCATGTATTATACCTGTCATAAAAACAAGAAATGCTAAAAAGTTATAATACATAGCATATTTAAAATGCTTCCAATATGTTGTGTTTGCTTTTTTCAGATGATTAAAATCTAACTGCATTGTATTTTTCTACATTTAACTCCCATACGTTTTGTAACGTATTAAAAATTTCTTCCTGTACTACGTAATCTACTAAACCTACACGTTGTAAATGATAGAATGTTTTATCGATACGTGTCATCTTACCACTTGCGTCATTTGTAACATTTGTAGTAATATATACAGGAGACCCGTTGGCGAATTCAATTTGATAAGGTAACTGATAATAAAAGCAATGACTTTGCATGTGATATTTATTAAGTCCTGCATCTCTGGGATATAGCTGTACTCCTCTAAACAAAGCACGATACCCGTCTTTAAATGGGTGTATGCCGCTTAAACTTATTATATTGCTATCATTATCAAAAGTCGTGTACCAGGCGCCGCCATTGTCCAGACACCAATGAAACTTCATTGATTTTAACGAATTGTTATTTTTGTAATTCAAAGTATTGCATTTTTCAATAAAAGCATGTAATTCTGGTGTGTTGTATGTTATGATATTAGTATACATTTTTTATTTTTTTGAATTTTAAGAAAGATTTATGTTCGTATTCTAATATTTTAGATATACATATGCGATTACTGTCGCCTCTTTCGAAATTTTTTCCATACGCATTTTCATAGTCTATTCCAAAAATAACAGTGTCCGACGGAGTCAAGTTGTTACGCTTACATATTTTTAGTTGACTATCTCTATAATACTGCGGTATGTCATCTGGCCCGATCGTTGTTATCAAGTCTTTATGTTTTTCTGCGGTAGCCATCTGTTCATAATTCCATTTTTTGGTGACAATAACAGGATAAAGATCTTTTGTATATAACATGCCAACACGATACCATCCTGTGCCAAATGTTTTACTTAAACTAAACGCAACACTATGTATATTTTTATATTTTATAAAATCAAATGTTTGATTCATACATATACCGAAAAATGCACAATCAACAAAAATAGGTTTATTAAACGTATCTGCATATGCAAGTTTATCATGTGAGCTCATCCCGTCTGCACTGAATGGATGACTAATAACTATGCAATCTGCGTCTTGTAAATCATATGTTAACCGTTCCGCTGGTAATGCTAACTCGTGATAACCATATTCGCCTTCAAATATTCCAATCTTATTATATAACACATAAGTTTGATCTAATGCTTCTGTTACTCCGTTAACAATATAGCCAGATCCTGGTAACCCTGCAACAGTTTGGTTACTGCTATGTATCCAATCGTGCAAATTTTTATGAAACTTATAATATTCCTGTGCATCGTGTGGTATTGCAAACCCTATGCTGCGAGCTTGTTTGATAAACATAGATTTATCCGAAGGTCTCCAAAACCATTCAAACAAGTTCATTCTAAAAATTGTCCTACTTCTTTAACCATACCAGTTATAGTCAATCGAATGTTTTCGCCTGCGTCTGCATCAACTCTAGTAATGCCATGGACAACACCTTTGTTAATTAATATAAGCCTATTAGGTTTTGGACTGACAAATGTGCCGAGGCCATAATCAATTATCGACTGAAACTTTTTACGTTGCTCGAACATTTCCATTGGACTGTTCATATCTTTATATGAATCATACTGTTTTGTATTCTTATCTAATGTTAATCTCTGTGCATATTCAACAGAGTTTTTAGGAACAATTAATAATGTTGCGTCCCAGTTAATTTGCCAATGTTTATGCATATAATATGTATAGGTAGTAAATCCCAAATCATTGTGCCATGGATTTTTACTACCCACTGGGTATGCATGAGTACGCATTGCAATTTCTTCAAAACTAGAAACGTAGGTTTTAACATCTTCACACGTATTTAAAAACTTAACAAAATGATTAAACCAAATATCATGATTATCGTTGTAAGGATATTCAGTGTACCAACGCTTTTTACTTTTATAATTTGGACCGTCGGTTATGTGCCAAAACTTATCGTCAACTTCACTATATTGCCACCGGTCGGCTTGCACTTGATTAATAAGTTTGTCCCGGTCGTCTAGTGGTAAAAAATCATCTACTACTAATACTTCTGGTGTTTTCAATATTACATTATACATAACTGCCCGGTTCTCCTTTACGTTTTAGATCAAGCGTTACACAATGCAATCCGCTATCCCAGAAATACTTGTGCCTAATATCAAACGGGATGCCTTCTATGCCATTGGCTTTTAACTGCTTATATACTTCCGCATCGTACCCGTTTGTGATAACAGTGTTTTCATCTATACTTATAACATTAAGATCAAACACAGTTTCGTCTACATAACCTATCCAATGCCCTAACCAATCCTTAACTGTTTTTTCGTAAAAGAATTGATGTTTGATACGATCAAAATACTCTGGCATTGGTTTACGTTTAGTTTGTATAATTGTCCAGTTGCTTAATTCGTTTGGTATATGTTTTTTGTGATAACACATTAGCACACCTGGTTTAAGTAATGCAAGTCTGCCGTCAGCATGGCCAACAGTTGGTATTTCTACCCACTTGACATCTTTGCCTATGTTACGCTTAACCCACTCCAGCCCTGCTTTTGTCCCCCTACCATATAACTCATCGTCATACGGCTGTGTATGCAGTATAGTATCACCAGCTTTCAGAAAACATGCTGCATGATATAGTATTTGTCCTTCTAAATGTTCGTACGGCTGGTATTCACTAGTTAGTAATGGTTTAGGCATACTAATATAATTACGACCTTCTTTATATTTTTCTAGCATAATGTCTAAGAAGTAATCGTTTTCTGTATAACGATTACAGTCGCCGCCGATTGTGCTTAATATTGTATTACCGTATGCAATGTGAAAATCACGTGGACATATTGCAGGATACGGAAATCTGCTAGTCCAAGTTCTTGTTGCTTCAAGTTGTAATGATAAGTCTTTAGGTCTATAGACTTTAACGCCCGCAGATTCAAATATGCTTACTAATTTTAAAAAATCTTCTTCAGTCTCTTCTAAAATTTTAGACATACCGTCGATAAATTCATTGTCATGAAATTTGCCATTTAACACGTCTGGCAAATATGTTTTTCCGACAATAACTTCTTCGAGTTTGTCCCACTCTGTGTATATCATTTAATATCCTTAGGGCAATAACGTTGTGTTTACTAGTTTGTAATTATGAGTTTGCATTATTGTGTCTACAATAAATTTTGCTGCATCATCGGGAATAATATATTTTTCCGGATGATAGTTATTGATTACTCGCTCTGTTCCTATCCAACCAAATTTATATATAGAAACCTTACACGGCATATTAAGATTAGCAAGTTGCTCACTAGCTTTTTCTAATGCAATTTTCTCTGCAACATACTTGTGCGGAAATGTTTTAATACTGTCAGTTGTATTACTGCCAATATTGACAATCAGCTTATCTTGATCTTTCCATACGTCCCACAACTCATACAGCAATTCAGTCTGTGCATAACCTTTGTGTGCATTGTTTACAAATACATGGCAATCGTGCGATTGCTCAATAATAAGTTTCCTATCTTCTTTATCTAGTATGTTGTAACCAGTCGATTTACTAAACCCTACGACATTGTGACCATACAATAACTGACGCACAATTGCATCGCCTAGCCCACGGGTATGTCCAGTTATAGCAAATTTCATTGTTTTCTTTTTGGTATCTTACTATCAGCACTGCTTACACAACTAGATGTTATGCATGGCATAGGCTTATCAAACAGTTTAAAACCTGTTTCTATATTGCCCAACGGAACATCATGACATGAATACGAACGCTTAATCGATCCGTCTGGTTCTCTAATAATTATACCTTGATAGCCTGCATTACAACTCCATCCGTTAAAGTTATTAAAGTTAAACGCATTGAATCGTTCTGCTTGATCCATATACCACTTTTCGCCTTTAGAGTCTGTAAACTCTACTTGCATGTGCCATGGAACGCTAGCATCATTACGGCCTATAGTATAGTCAGGAATTTCAAATGTTGGTGTTGGTCTGTCTGCCCAGATTCGCTTACCTTCAGTATATGCTCGTTGTGGCATTCCATTCCATAATCTCTTAAGCATGTCAGGAGTATAACCATCCACAACTCGGCTTGCTGTAGGGTCGCTTTGAGGCTTTAGCGTTACGTTTATGCCTTGTTCATGAAAGAATAAAGCGTTTTCCCAATCACGTTCAAACCATTCAGGAACCATAACCATGTTGATTGTAATTTGTATATCATGTTCTTGACATAGTATTAGTTTGTTTGCAAAGTCTTGCATCTTTTCTTTTGTATCAAGATGCTCGGTATGCAAACTAGCAGTAATACTCGCACGATGAAATGGCTTAGAATATTCCACGTATTGCTCAAACCATTTAACAGGTCTCGAGCAATTAGATGTCATATGAATACTAGTATAATTAGTATTAGAAACGTCATCGGCAAGATATTTGAGAATGTCCAAGTAACCAGGGTGAAAAGTAGGCTCACCGCCAGATAAACTAAAATGAAAACTATTAAAGCCGTTATCACGAGCTTGACGCTTTATTTCGTCGATCGTTTTGAAACATAACTCTGTAGGTCTATGATCTTTGGTGTTGGATCTAGCATACGGCCAGCAGTAGGAACATCTGTAGTTGCAGTATCTGCCAAGTAGCCAAGATACAGTAAATAAGTCTCTATATAAGAGTGTCCGTTGACCGACTTGGACAATGTCGTCAAACGGGATTTTGGTAAAGTCATAGTTGCTCCATTTTAAATCTTCAGTCATAGTTATATTATAACACCATCTAGATATTTGTCAATTGTGTATGTATTTAATGCTAATGAATACTACTGTAAAAAATAATTAAAATTATAATATCGTTTATTCTTTAAGTGATTCTGACAGCATCGTTTTCAAGACGCTTGTTGATATTATCAACTGCTCGTTCATTCAACCAAGGCAGTTCATTACGATTGGACAACGTTTTTACTAGGTCATTGGATTCATTGAATCGTCGTACACGAGTCTCTAGATCATTGTCTTTGTATTTCCAATTAACGTTGCTATCAAAATACTCCAAATCATCTTTAATTAATTTGTACAACGGCTGCGATTGACTGAGCATTAGTGTGTTACCAAAGTATATATTTGTATATTTTTGCTAAGTAATTCATTATATAGTTTGATGTTAAAGTCAGCTACTTCACATGAAAAACCTTCTGCTTCGCAATGTGCTTTTAGTACTGCAGGACCTACAGTTGGTGCGTCTGGGTTAATCTTTGGTATAATACAAATTAATATATCCAACATTAGTAATAACTTTCTTTTATATTCAAAGCTGGTTCTGTAACGGATCTAAGCTAATCTCATTAATGTGTACAGGCTGTTCGATCACCCATTTAATATATCTTGCCGCTGTATCGATAGGCATACATATCCTGTCAGGATGCTTGTGTTGATTATTACTTAGCGTTCCAAAACTGATATAACTTACTCTCAGACCGCCGTTCCACACTCCTAGTAAACTTAAGCTGTTGCAGTAGTCTCGCAATGCTTTCTTTTCAGCATTATAAAGCCAGTCTGTGCCTTTGCATACTCTGTCAGTTGTGCTGCCAATACATACTATATATGCTTGAGAGTTAGCTGTTTTAAGTGTCCTGTATACTGTATCTAGTAGGACAGTCTGATTGAACTTCCATAGTGCGCTATTAATAATGATAACCTCATGTTTAAGAGCTAATTCAGCAAATGCCTGTTGTTGTGTATCTTTTGTAAGATCAACACCCTGAGACTTGCTAACAAACTCTGCATCTGGGTATAGTTTATATAGTTCTGCAGCTAGTCCTTTCTGGGGGTTACCTGATATAAGCATCAATGATCCCTGTCATTTCTGGATTAGCTAGTGCAAATTGCACACCTTGATAGTTGTCTAGTATTTCAACTGACTTTTTAAATTTATCAAATTCCTGCACTGCCGTGCAGTCTGCCATTAAAAATTGATTAAACGTTTCTTTTTTACTGTAATCTATCCATTTAGCTCGAACTTCCAATGGCAGTTGATACATAGAAAGATAGTTGGGATGAAACAAATCGTTGTAGTTAACTTCGATGTCCATCGATTTACAAAAATCTACCAATGGAGTTATCATATTGACATTTAACAAACTTAAAGTAGTGTTGGTGCATAGCGTAATGTTATTATTTTTAACATAGTCTGCCCACTGCCTTAAAGATGTTTCTACTTCTTGCCATGGTACTCCATACCGAATCACAGTGGCTAAGTCTCCGTATGCATCCAAACTAAATGTTATGCTGGTGTTAAAATTTTCTAGTTTTTTTAAAATATTCTTATTGGGAAATATGCTGCCATTCGAAAAGATGTTTAAGTTTACCTGTGATCTATCAACTGATTCATCATACAACTTGTCCAAGAACCATTCGAAATGTTTAGCATAAAACGGCTCGCCGCCTTGAATTTTTAAATTAACTATATGCTTAAAGTCTGTATTTTCAAAAACTTTTTGAAACTGATCTTGATAATTTTTATAAATTTTTGTATCAAAGTCGCTGTAATATGAAGTTACTTCAGATTTTGAAAATTGATCTAGCACTGATTGTGCTGCGCCCCATTTACTACTAGCAGAAGGAGAACACATTCTGCACATCATATTGCAAGTATAATCTAGTGCAATTTCTAAATCTTGTACATACCCGTGTTTTATTTTTTCAAATGGAAGAATATTATTTGAATGCTGTCTTTTACTTCCAATACCTAATGCCTCGTGAGACTGGCAGCGTGTACACTCAGGTATGTCATTACCGTTTTCTAATTGTTCTTGAATAGATTTATATGCTGGGAGTTTATGTAAATCGTTGAGAGTATTTACATCAAAAATTGACGGAAGTTTTCCTTCCTTGAAAATACAACAAGGATTTATTTTACCTTTTGTTTCTGTAAACGAAACCCCCACATAGGTGTGTATACATTTCTTTGTCATGAGCAGTCTAAGGTTCCATTGTATGCAAACTTAAAATCAGTATTAATAACGAGTGATTTGAATTTCTTCTTTTTTACGAGTAGGAAACATTAGCCCATTTTTTTCGTGCATTCTTCTATTTCTGTCAGCATCACGAAAACCTATACCCTGAATCATCGCTGGTCTGTTTTTTAATCCCAGCAGCTCTTTAATATCATTTGTTAAAAAGCACTGGCAGCATCCGGTACTGTAACCTAACATAGAAGCGGTTAGATTTACATATCCGCTAGCAATACCGATTGCAGTTGCACGATCTCTGTTAAACACTTCAATATCAGATTCGTCTGCGTCTGCCCATTTGTTAAACCCACGTTCGGTTAAATCTTCTAGCTCAAGCTGCTCGTAAACAAAAATTACATTTGCTAGTACTTGACTGTTGGTAGTAGCTATCATATTTCCGTCAGTGTCATATGCATGTGTACCCGGAGCAAGTTCGTGTATTTTTTCAATAGTATCTCTGTCAGATATAATGTGCAAGTTATAAAATGCAATGTTTTGCTTACTAGGGCAATTGGTTGCTGCATAAGCTAGCATGTCAACATCTGATTCTGGTATTGTTTTTGTTAAGTCAAAATTTCTTTGGCAATGTTGACTTCTAACAATTGCTTTTTTAATGTCTTGGTAAGTTGTAATCATTATGATATCCTTTATGCTACTTCACTAACTTGTATGTTTTTGCTTAGTGATTTGAAAATTGCAGTTGGTTCTTTGTGATGTTCACGACGTGGTCTTGTTTCATCAGCAAAACCAATACCCATAATTAATAGGATTCTACCGTCAACACCTAGCAATTTTTGTACCACTTCTTGGCTAAAGCACTGGCAGCACCCAGTGGAATATCCCAATAGACTAGCTGATAGGTTCATATAACCCGCTGCAATCCCTACTGCTACATCTCTATCTCTATTAAAATTTGCAAGCATTTCTCTTTCCACTACTTCTGCAGAGCCGCCGTTATGGAATAGTTCTTCTTTGTATTCTTCTTCTGTTAAGGTTTCTCCGAAAAATGTTTTAATGTGTGGGTTACGTTCAATTTGAGTATTGTCATAATCTTCTACTAATACCACTAGTAGATTTGCTAATAGTTGCGAATTAGTGTTAGATTTACCTTGTCCGGTTTCTTTATCTACTGTAAATGCACCCATGCTAGATTTGTGAATTCTTTCTATATGTTCTCTATTTGTAATAAAGTACGGCTTATAGAAAGTAACGTTTTGCTTACTAGGGCAATTGGTGACTGCAGTTTTGATTACTGCTAAATCCTCTTCTGGAATTTCTTTTTCAAGATTCCAATTTCTTTGGCATCTTTGGCTTTTGAGTATTGCTTTATTGAGCATGTCATTAAACATTGTTGATTACCTCCTTACACTCAATAGTATTTATATCTCTATGTATATAATTTTTATTTTATCAATTGAGTAGTTCGTCGAGACTGCCTATAAAATTAATATGCAAGCCTAGCTTCCAAGAAACGTTTAGTGTACCTGTAGTATGTAATTGGTTGGAGTTAAACATTATCATGTTTCCAGGTTTAAAGTCGTATGCAGTTCCTGACAGTCCTTTGAAATATTCCGGCTTATGATGAGAAAAGTCCAAGTACTTGTTATAAAAATCATTTCCTATATCATGTTCGTTTTTGTCATATACCCGTGGATCATTAAATGGTGTTTGTGCTAGTTTTTTATTAAAATCAAAGTTACCATTTTCGTGTATGTCATTTCTGTCGCCGTACCATGTTTGACCAAATCCGTTATCGACCCATTGATCAAAAACTACAAAATGCTGTTGTACATTTTCTGGCAGATATATTGGCAACAATACATTGATCATTTGATAGGTTTCAAATGAATCAACGTGCGTTGTGTAGACATTTGTGTGTTTGTAAATGTTTCCGCCATTACCGCCGACTGTTTTAAAATATTTTTTAAAAATAGGATCTAACACATCATTGAGATATGTCCATGGGTGATTTATTTTTATTACATTGGGATTGTTTTCTTTCCATTCATGCAAGTCTGTGCGAGTTTCAAAGAAATTTTTAATATACTCACAAACCTCTAAAGGAATTGCATTTTCTATAGCTAAGTGTCGTTGTAGTGTCATTTTTTACTCAGGAATAAATGATTTTCTATCATGAAATTATACAGCTCGGGATTGTAATCGGCAAGTTCTGTATTATAATACTTATCTAGCAATTGTGTTATTTCCGTAAACTTTGTCCAATGTACTTCGTTATACTTAGATTCTTTCAACACATTGGTAATCAATGACAATGCTGTAACATTGTCTTTGTTTTGCTCTAAAAACCATTCTGCTAGCAGCTCTGGAACATACAATAGCGATAGATGCTCTGGATGCCTTACGAAATCTACCGAATAATGATTTTCGTTGCTTTCTAAAAAGTTTAAAGTTTTACTTAATTTGTTTGCAGTATATGTTGTTAAAGATAAATGATAAGAAAATTCAGCATTTTCAAAAATTTGATGATACGTTTGAGAATTTTTATAAGTCTGCAAATAACTCCCACCATATCTTTGATAATCATTGGATTTATCGTAGGAATCAAGACTTATGTTGATATTGACATATTTAAATTTGTTTAGTTTTTTGATTAGAACGTCAGCAGGGATTGTTGTTCCATTGGTGCTAATGTCCAACAGAATATTTGACGGGTTTGTTCGTTCTATTAGATAGTCTATAAATTTAGGAAAGTTTGGTGTAATAAATGGCTCACCACCTAGTATTTTTACTTTTTTTAATTTCGACAAATCAACTGAATCTAATTTTCTAAAACTAGGTTCTAGTTTTTTGTATACTGTATTTTTTAAATAAGCGTCTCTATTAATTAATTTACTACTATCCCTACTATTACACATTTTACATTGCAAATTACAAATATTGTCCACTGCCATTTCAATGTAACGAACTTCGGCGAAATTTTCTGTGCAGTTTTCTCGAGTAATATCGTTCCACTGATCGTTATGTTGTTGCCTCATGGATTTTACTACACCACTGTTTTTTGATTCTTGCGAATAGCATTTTTGACAACCCTGTGAACGTTTTCCTTGCAGCATTCGATTGCGTAGATTAACAAACGGAGCAGCCTGCATTGCACCTAATCCATTTTTATCTATATCGTCGAGGTTAATGCCTTCAATCTCAGAGCTGCTTATAAACCTACAACAAGGTTTCAATACATTGTCAGTTCTAACGCAAAGATGTATCCAGGGTAAAACGCACCAGGTATCTTTCATCTAAATTGCTCTCGTATAACATCTACAGATCCAAACGCAATTATCGAAAGCTTGTATTCAGTAGGAGGTACTTGTACATCACTAGTGGATAAAAACCATGACGAACTATGCCATCTTTTAGTATCAAACACCATCATAGTGCCTAACTTCCATTCGTACACACTATGCACTTTTAAATCTGCATACTCTCTATAATATGCAGTATCTTTGGGATTATATTTTAAAACATCGGGATCATAATTCCAAGCATCTCTGTATGGGAATACTTCGTTATTATCTTTATAACGCATCTCTCCTTTGCGATATATTAACTTACGTGGTATATTAGAAACACGATCATAGTTTACAGTGTAAGGTTGTTTACAATTCCATTCCAATGGAATAATAACACCAACTGTTAAATGGCAGTCATGCGTAATAACTCTCATCTCTTTTGGCTTCCAACTGTTTTCAAAACTTTCATAATCAGTGTGCAACCCTGCAGGCTCGCTTGATTTAAAATATTCAAAGTTCCAATCAAACGCCATCCCTAACTTATTACTGAGGTAATCAGAAAATACTGCTCTTTGATCATCAGTAAATCTGCAAAATTTGTTAACGTTGTTTGCTCCTGTGAATTTAACCGCTTCAGAATTCAGCATTCTTTCTGCATTTTGATTGTGCCACGCAAGGTCTATTTCTGTATCATATACTCCAAACGGAATTGGAGGGATATCTGATATGAAATTATATTCTTTGTTTGTAATCACAGTTCTTCTCTTTCTATTTTATTTAATCCTTTGTCTGTGCCTCTTTCGTCAAACACACCCTCAATTAAAAATCTCAGCGGTGTCCTTACACCAAACTGATGTCGCTTATTTTCTTCAACGATCCAGCCTACATGTATACTGTCGGTTTCTTCTAAGTCGAAATCTTTACAAACTTTTGAATATAAATCACTGTAATTAGTCCACCAATAGTCCGTACCAAAATGCTGTATCATTTCGACTCCTAACCACATATCACTAACATTACAATAATCGAAGTCATTCATAATTGCGATAGGTCCGTTAACACGTTCTCTAGTATAACGTATACCAATACGTTGACTGCCCATGCCGTATGCTTTACTTAGGCTTACACTCACACTGTGTATAGCAGGATGTGTTACGTCTAACTCAAAGTTACGACACTGCCCAAACCAAGCGCCGTCTATGTGAACTGGTATGCTGTTATTATGGCAATGATCCAGTAACTTGTCAAACTCTGGCAAGTAACGTGTGGTAATGCAACTAGGATAACTTGCTACAAATACGTCACCTGCAGCAAGTTCTGAGTAGTGGTCAATTTGTTTAACGTTGCCGTCGGTTAACCGTCTATGATATTTGTATTCCCCGTGGTAAACTGTAATGTTTTTTCCGTGCAAGCCGTGCAGCTCGTCCAGCTGCTGGGTGGTACCTAGTATTGCATCACGACGTTTAAATGTGTTTAGACCTATATATTTTACTTTGTTATGATTGTGTATCCATTGGTCAATAGTATCTAGAAATGTTTTTGTGTAACTGTGAGGATCTACAGGATAATTTTTCATATCTAGCGACTGACGGAATTTAGTAAACTTAGACAAGTACATTGGTCGTTGTCGTTTGGTCCCTAACATTTCAAAGGTAATATCTTCGTATTTCATTTAACAATCACCAGTAGAAATAGTTGTTGGTGTCAAATTCGTCAAGCCATGGCCACAGTTTTCTCCAATTAGATCCACGCCGCATGTCGATATCATCCAATTTTGTTTTTAGATTTTTAATCTTGTAATAATCAACATCTTGCATGTTTGCAACCTTTTCAAAGCTATCAATGGAATTAAGCATTGTTGTATTTGTTGAACAATTTCTCGCAAGTTCAAAATAATTTTTAAAATAATCTTTAGGGAAGATTTCTAAATGCATATCCTCTTGTCCGTCTGCCATTGATATGTTGTGATCCACTTCTCTTATTTTATTCCAGTCTGTTACTTTTTGACATAGAGTGTGCATAGTTGGCAAAGATAACGAAATAATAGTACCGTGAATCATTAGTTCAATTTGAGGATACTCGTGTAAAATTGTTAAAAAATTTTCTTCCCATTGCTGTAAATTTAGACCGTGTCTAATATACTCTTGCTGTTTATCCCAGCAATCAATACTGCAAACGATTTTAAATTTTTTAATCTTCCGACTGTCTAATAATTTTACTATTTTATCTAGTATAGATTTCATTTTATCATTTTTTACTTTTAAATTGGAAAATATAGCTACATTTGTATCTGGGCAAGGATAATTTTGGAAAAACTCTATGTTTTGCTCAAACTCGACTTGAAAAAAAGGTTCGCCCCCTAGTATGTGATATACTGGAATTTTATGTGCATGTGTTTTCATCCATTCCCAATGTGCTGCTAACCGCAGCGGATAGGTTTTTCTAAGTTCTTCTAGTTCGGCGATTCCCTCAGAGTTTCGGTTAAATCGTCTATCTTCTGCTGCCCACAATGTGCTATACTTAAAATTACAGTAAATACAGCTCATGTTACATAGATTATTAAAATATACTTCCACAAAAGTTGGAGTAACATGCACTGCTCTGTTATTTTCGTTAAGTTCTGGAGGAATATCTTCTATTAGATAAGTTGTATTGTTGTCAAGTCTATCGCTTATCCCACCTGCATCTTCAATTTTTTTACAATATTCACAACCACCACCAGGCCACTTACCATTTAGCATATTACGCCTTGCGGCGATCTTTTTTTCAGTATTATGAAAATTAGCATAATTTTCGTGTGAAAATGTATCTGGGTCTACCCGATGGCAACTGCTGGTTTCTCCTTCTAATAATCGTACTGTACTCCAATTCCACTTGTAAAGACAAACAGGATTTGGCATATTATATAATTTTAAAAAGTCCATTTTTCGGTCACTGCATCCAATTTACAATTACAAAATTCTTCGTTACATATTACTGGCGAATTTGGCAGAGTATATTTATCTTTAAGAATATTTCCTAGCCAACCACCGACATTTTTAGAACAACGTTTGATTCTACCGTCGGGTGCAACATACAGTCGATTCAGCCCAGCTTTGCATTTGTAGCCGTAAAATTTATTTAATTGTTGATCTACTACATTTGTAAATTTTATCTTTTCGTTGTCGAAATGTAAGTTTTGTGGTATTTTCCAATCTATACCAAACGGTTTCATTTGACTAAAATGACTATCTTTAATCCAATTACGTTGTTCGTCTGTGTACTCAAACAATTCTGGATGGTGAATATTAATCCTGGTCTGTCTCGGAGTTATCTCAACTGTTAAATTCTTAAGTCTTTCGTATAACGCAACAGCACGTTCATAGTTAGTAGGTAGTAGCATCAGTGTGCAATTTACACTTGCTTTGTCTTGCATGATTTCCACTGCACTGTAGAAATGATCGTCATCGGCAAATTCACTATGCCAACTAAAAGATACAAACGCTCGCTGTGGTTTTAGGTTTTCCCAGTAACGTAGTGTACGTGAACCATTTGTGCCCCATTCAACAAATACATTCTCATCAGAGATAGCTTCTATAAACTCATGAAACTTAGGCCACAGTGTGGGTTCTCCGCCTAATATTTCAACATGAACATATTTTGTTCTTTTCTTTTGTTCTTCGATAAGTTTTAAATAAGGAGTCCAGTTAGTAGGCCAATGATACTTGCCATTTCTATGAAAGTCACTGCAGTACGAGCAACTGAAATTGCATGAATTATGAATGAACATTGTGATAATAGTGCAGTCTAAATTTTCATTTGTTATGTGCATCGACCATCTCTTTATACTGTGGTACTATGTCAATTATATTTTGATCACGTATTTTATCTAATTTAAGAGTATGATTAATAAATTCTGTTAACCATTGCTCACTATAATCTTCGCTCATCATAAACTTAATTACACCGTTGCATATTTTAGCAAAATCTTTTTTAACATTGTCTGATAAATCAGTGATGTTAACCCACTCAATATAACTATCATAATGCGCCTTTAATTTTATTTTAATATCTAGCGGCAGCACTTTAATATTGTAATACTTAGGACTATGACACATATGATGACTAACAATTGGTCTTGCATCATCTATACTATTAAATCGATGTAGTCCACTTTCAGTTAATTTCCATTTCATAAACTCGGGAAAATGGAATACATTAAACGGTGTAACAGTAAATGCAAACCATCCTTTTAGCTTAATACGGTCATTGCTATCTAACTTTTGCAAGTTTTTATAAACTGCATCGAAATTAGCAGGTGTGCGTTGATAATTAAAAACTTCGCCTACGCCGTCGATACTTGCGCCAATCCTTACTTCTTTAAAGTTTTCCCATAGCGATACTAACTTGTCTGGCATCATTGTTAAGTTTGTGTTGTATTCCAATCGCATATTAGGCGCATTACCGCTGGCAACAATACGTTCCAAACTTTCAGTGTGTTCGTCGATTATAAGAGGCTCACCGCCGACAATGTATAACTTGTGTGCATTGACTGCATACTTTTCAAAGTTGTGCCAGTACATGTTATTATTTTGAAACCAATCGTATTGATCTGTTGTCCAACGTCCTTTGGCATTTTTAACTAACTGTATTCGTTCATGTGTGTCTTTATAGCCAGTTTGATTGTATAGCTGCACAAAGTCGTCGTACCATTGATGACTGTCAGTTGGGCCACACATACGACATTTTAGATTACAGAAGTTTCCGTAACGGATATCAACAAAGTTAATGTCCTGCTTAGTTACATCAAGTGTGCCATCTTCTTCAGTGATCTCTGCTGCTTTGTCGTAATCAATATAATCACCGAACCACTTTGCCCAGTCGTCACTTTCGTATTCACGACGACTGCGTATGCCATTTATTTCCTCTTGACGACAACGTTCGCACTCAGGGTGCCATTCACCTTTGAGCATAGTTGCTCGAACGTCTTTGAGTATAGTAGCGTTACGTGCTTCATTCCAGTCGTCACGACCAGCATTGTACGGTGTACCATCGTCCTTACGCATAATCCCACGCTGCGGGCTGTAGCTGTTGGTGTTACAACATATACGCAGGTCGCCGTTGTTACGTAAGTTTATACTGTTCCACGGCAATGGACAAAACGTACACTTCTTATCTTCACTCATATTATATCCTTAAAGATAGGAAATACATTTAAAAACTTATTATCCCAATTGCGCTGTCTGTTGACAAGCTGTATGTATTCTCGTGTCTCTGGCAAGCGTTCGCTCCAGTCTTCACTGTTCATAAAGTTAATTATGCCTTTAAATCTTTTAAGTCCGTACGGGTTATCCAGAAACTGTTGTTGCGTTATATTATTTTCTTTTACACCAGTAAATTTATTCCAGTTATCAGTTAGCCAGGGATAAAACTCTTGTTCATACTTCTCTGTGATTTGTTGTTTAACTGGCACTGGCAATACTTTTACGTTAAGTTGTGGAGGCCAGTACGCAAAGTGCATGTTAATACCTCCTGCGCCAAGTGGCCATGCATTTATCTTTTTAAAATCTTGTTGGGTTTTCCATTTAACAAACTCCGGCAAGTATGCAATGTTAAGAGCCATAATGGTTGTTGCAGTTGTTACTTCAACTTGTGGTGCAGTGTTATCTAATAAGTGAAATACACGTTCCTGATGCGTCCAAGTACTTGGATAACGTATATAATCATTTTGTTCGCCTAATGCATCTATGCTGTAATGAAAGCGTACACGTTTAAACTCTGCCCATAGATCAAATAAATCATCTCGCCATTCGACACCATTACTGTTATAACGTAACTCTATATTCTTTGCATAGCCACGTTTGATACATTCTTCTAATAGATCATAATGTTCTTCGATTATAAGACTTTCCCCGCCTGCAAAGTATAGTTGATAAAGATTAGGCACTTGCTCGTACAGTTCATCCCAGAATCTGGGATTGTTTTTATGCCAGTTATAACTTGCTCCTGTATCAGTGCCACGATTCCATTGACTAGTGCCAGCTAGCCTAGAATTTGTAATTTGCGGTATAATAGTCTGATGGTCTTTAATCCACCCGCTACTATCATGTGGACTACACATTACACAAGCTAGTTGACACTTTGTTCCCATACGCAAATCAATATAACGTATTTTTGCAGGAATAGATCCATCTTCTGCAGTTTCATTTATCAATGATTGCATATCGTAACGATGACTCCAGTATTCGGTTTCCCAGTTACGCTTGCTTAAATGTCCAGCACTTTCTTCTTTATAACATTTTAAACAGCTAGCGGGTTTTTCTCCACGCAACATCATTTTTCGAACGTTACGCATGTATGCGCTATTCCACGCATCACTTAGTGATGTGGTATTAAAGTTAGCAGGAACACCATCATCGTTTTTTACTACCCCAACTTCGCCGCCGCCACTTTTGATACTACTATCCGGATCTTGTACACTACTTGCATTACTAGTGCAACATGTACGCATTTTACCGTCAGGTCTACTGCTTAAGTGTAACCACGGCAACGCACAAAACGTTGGTGAGATATTAGTTGTCATTGCAAGTCCGTTCTTTTATAATGTCGGTATGCCCAATCTCTTTCCTGACACCACCAGCATTCTCCACACTCTTTAGTAAATTTTTCGGTTTCCATTGGACCGCCTTCGCAACTACGAGTAAGTGCTAGTAAATCTTGTAGTATGCCTAGATTGTCTGCTAGCCAAAACGTCAAACGTTTGTCTGCATTTCTGAAAGGTTCATATTCACAATAGTATTCGTCGAAGAATGCAACAGTGGGACTGCCTTCGACTATAGCATTTGGCTTTGGATTATCTCTGTGTGATTCTAGACTACACGGAAAGTCTGTTATAGTTAACGATGGATTTTTTGTAGTACCTGTGTATTCGCAATATAGTAGTTCATCTGTTGCAGTATCAGGGTTATCCCACAAATACTTTGTTACATTTTGCCAATTTAAATACGACGATAACATATTTTGAGTATTAAGATAACTGCCACGATCTTGTCCGTTGACTATTTGTGGTATCCACCAAAACTCGGCACCACGCTTTAAACTGTCTTGTATATTAACAGAGGAAAATTTTTGTCTTACCCAATCAATAACTTTATCAGCATATGCGAATGTATCTGCAGCATCAAAACATTCATTATCAGTTGTATTCCATTTTTTAATAGTCATTGGATATACTACTGCAGTTGAATTATTTTCACTAAGTGATTTTGCTAATAGATACAGCATCAGCGAGCTATCGAAACCGCCGCTCACCCTGATTCCAAAGGTTTTAGCTGAATGATTTATATATACGTCACCGTAGGGTGTTTTTAAAATAGAATCCTGTGTATTTGATTTAAACATAATCGGAGAATCTTTCATTTAATGATAATAAGCTGGTTTGTCTTACACTGTCAAGTAGATTGTTATATTCTTTAAACTGACTGTGGTTGTGTTGATTAAATTGTACACTTTTCAGTAGTAGCAGGATTTCCGAAACAACCGATCGAAAATCATCGTTAACGGTTGACAAGTATTGTTCAACATCAGAAACTGCATGTAACAGATCATGCTCTAATACAGCACTTAAACTAGTATACCCAACTACGCTGTCACTAAACAAAACTGAAAATCTATAACCTCTGTCGAACAAACTTTTATACCACTCTAGCAAGGGTATAATAGAAAAAATATTGTAAGGCATTAGCACAGAATTAAAATCGCAATGCGATGCTAAATCTTTTTCGAATATTTTTTCTATATTATTTTTTACCTTTGCCCAACTAGCATTGGTTCTAATATAGTCAAATTCACGTCCAGTTGCATCAACTGAAAACACAATATGTATACTATTGAACGAAGACATAATTTTTTGAAATCGTTTGTTTAAATTAGTAGCGTTTGTAGTGAATCTCAATCCTGGAAGTTTCTTCTGTGTTGTTATCATATTTTCTAAAAACAGAATAACTTTCTCATCGATCGTTGGTTCGCCTCCTAGTATTTTTATTTCTAATAGATTTTGATTAGCTGCATAATTCATAAAATTGAGAAAATCTTGTGAGTTTTCGCTTTCGTGCATTAACCAATCAAGGCCAATATTGGGATTGTTATTGATCTCTGTTACCCATTGGCTGCTAAACCGGGGACTGCACATACGACACTTTAAATTGCACTCATTGCCTGGACGCATGTCTAAATAATAAGGACCCATGTTGTCCGTTCCATAGATTAAATCCAATGGCTTGTTAACGTTTGCATATGCAATTTTCCAAAGTTTAATGTCTGATGTTAACCCGCTGCTTTCTCTGTTTTTGCAATAAGAACATTCATCGGGCCATTCATTTGCAAGCATTTTTTTACGCATGCCTACAAGTTTTTCTCCTGTCCAAAAATCTCTAGCAGCAGAAGACACTTTTTCAGCTACGCAACACGGTGCGTAGTTCCCTGCGTGATCAGCATACATGCCGATAAAAGGAGCGTAGCAAAGAGGAGTATTGGACATGTTATTAATACCAGCTTAACGTTTAAAAGTTTATTTAAATTGTATCAATTCAAAATTTATATCTAACACTGTGTTGATATTTTTGTAACACACTGTTTCTCCAGTAACAGCTTTGATTAAATCTTTATTTTTTTCTAAATAAGAAATCATTTTTTTACTGTAGTGTTTAGACTTTGACCATCCACTCACTGTGTTGGAAGCCCAAATTGGATAAATTAATTTCTTCTTTACAAGTTCTAAAACTAAAATCATCAAATCTAAATCCTTGTTAAAAGAAAAGTCGTCAAAGATAAAGATTGCGTTTTCTGATAGGCTGGCTAATATTATTTCAAAATCACTAAGTGAAAATTCCCAAGCATCAAATCTTAAAACATCACCAATAACAGATGTGTTGTATTTTTCATTCAATGAATATTTAAAATTTTTATTTTTTTCTCTAACGTAGTTGTTAAAATCTATTTTATTATCGGGCCACCATTCAAAACCGGAATAATTAGTTTCTCGAAAATCCTCAACTAATTCAAATTCTAATTCGCTGCTGTTTAACAACTCGTTGACAGTCAACGCCCAGCCTGCTGCGCCAGCTCCTACTTCAATTATTTTTTTAGGGTTATGTTCTTTTAATACAAAATATTCATAGAACAAATTATTGAAGGAGCCCATTGGTTTATAAAACTTCATGCAGTAGTTTAATTTATCAACAATATCATTCATTTAAATTGCTCCGCAAATGGATCAAACTCCGCTCCGCATTTCATAGCACACACTTTTAATCTGCCAGTCTCATAACTAGTTTCGTGCCAAGAATCTTCGATAATATCAAAAATCTCTGTGTCAAACACACGTTTTAATCCGTGAATCTTAGCATTAATAGCATCTTTGCCGCCTGCGAAATCTATAAATTTCCATATCTGTTCTGTCTTAGGATCTTTGTTCCACCACTTGTACATACGGCCAGCAGTCCAACAACAGGGCAACGCTACTCCCTCTGCTGTAATAAACAAACTACCTTCGTCTTTAACTTTACAACGAATGGGAGTTTGTTGGTAGTAAGCATCCATACTACCATATTTTATTTCCAACATTGATTGTTTCTTTAATGCACTGTTTACATACTTGTCGTCGGGCTTTTTAAGTTCAGTTGTTTGATTGCCACGACGATCAATTGCTTGATGTGATTCTTTTTTCTTGCTGTCCTGCGTAATAAATCTTCCGGTTTTTTTAGCAACAAACTTTTCAAAGCCCATTGTTTGTGCTAGTTCTTCTGCTTCGTCTACTTGATGTTGGTTGTGTTCAAATATAAGGAAGTCCCATCGAGCTCTGCCGCCTGCTGCAATAAATGCTTTCATGTTACGATAAACAGTATCCCAATTAACACCTTGACGATATAAATGATTTGTATCACGTAGCCCATCTACACTAAAAATAACTGTGCCTGCTCTTCCAAGTACAGCGGCAAGTTCTTGCCACCATTCAGTATCACGAGCACCTGCGTTAGTATTCATGCTTAACCACATGTTAGGGTTATGTTCTCTAAAGTATTTAAATATTTCAAGTGTATCTCGTGCAATAATAGGATCACCTAAATTGCCACACATATACATTGTTTTAAGTTGACCGATAAACTCTGGCTCAAATATACGTTTACAATCTTCAAGTGTTAGCTCGCTTAAATCGATATGAGGATTTAATGCGCCGCCGTTTTGATTGCGGTCACACATTGGACAACTGGCTTGACAGTTTTGTGTTACTTCTAAGTGTATGGTTTTTATGTTTTCGAAAGTGTACATTCAAATATATCTACTTTTGTGTTTCTATAAATACTTATCTAAATTATAAAGGTACTTAATGAATTATTATCACATCTGGGCCGATCCTAAGGAAGGCGTCGAGGCTAAAGATTTTGCAGTAAAAATGCGTAAGTTCTTGGATCAATTGGTTTCGATGGGTCGTATGCATTCTTATAAATTAACTAGGATGAAATTGGGATTCAGGAGCATTGACTTACCAGAATTTCATGTTATAATGGAATTTAAAAATATGCAACAGTTAGATGACGCAATGACTTCTGTATTAGAAGATGAACAAAACATCGAGTCTGTTCATGTTGCATTTAATCAATTGGTGGATAGCGAAACTATACATCACGCATTATACAGGGATTATCCAGATGAGTAAAGTAAATAGTTGGGATGAATTTCAACCATTGGAAGAATTGTTAGTAGGAAGTGTATACAACAGCGAATTCTTCAATGAAGTTAAAAATCCAAAAATACGCAGTGCATTAAAAAAGATCATTGACGAAACACAAGAAGATCTTGAATACTTCAAAACTCAAATGCAAAGTCATGGCATTAAGGTGTATCAGCCTAGTCCTACAGAACTAGGATACAAGTCTAGTATCATGGACTACGTGAACGAAAACGGAGAGCTTGGATATAAAAGAAACGTAGGCGGATCGTTTTTTACCACTGGTGTTAGTGCAAGTTTAATTCCAAACCCGCCGCTACAGCCAAGAGATGATAGTATTGTAATGGGTAACAAGATACTAGTCACCGACCCCAACACATATGCTATTAAGGCGCTGTTGCCGAAATTTGAGGAATGGTTCGGTAAGGAAAATATCGACACTTCAATGAAGAAAGAAAATGTTCAGTTACCAAGAAGCGAAAAGAATCTTAAAAACTACTTGACCAGAAACAATATTGCTGTAACTGATGAGAATCTCGAAGCTGCTAAAAAGATAGAAACATTGGGCGGATTTTGCAGTCCAACACTAACTAGGATTGGCAAAACCTGTTTAGTAGATACATGGCAAGTACCTACAGTAGTAGAAGATTTCTTAAGTGTAAAAGTTCCAGAGTTTGATTACCGCAAGATTACAATCGGCGGTCATAATGATAGTATTTTTAGCGTGATTAAGCCAGGTGTATTGGTAGCAACAAGAGAACTAGAACCTTACAAGCATATTTTTGAAGGCTGGGATATTATTTGGTTTGATGATCCAAATTGGAGTCATGTTAGACACTGGCTGGATCTACGTGCTAAGAATCGTGGCAAGTGGTGGGTCCCTGGCGAAGAACAAAACGACGAGTTTACTTCGTTTGTTGAAACATTCCTTAGTAACTGGACTGGTATGGCCGAAGAAACTATATTTGATGTTAACTGTTTGGTTATCGACGATCAACACGTTGTTGTTAATAGCGAAAATCCTTATCTGATTGAAAACCTAGAAAAGCATAACATGACGCCTGTTATTTGCCCACTGAGACATAGCTTCTTTTGGGATGGCGGATGGCATTGCTTGACACTTGATATTAAACGCAGAGGTGGACAAATTGACTACGGAATTTGAAGCATATATGAAAGAATGGATTTTAAACGATCTTTCATCTCCTGTTGCTGCATTAAATAATTTTTCAAAATGCCCGTATGCTAAAACAGCATTTTTAGAAAACAAGGTGCGGTTCGTGGACGGTAGCGCAAACTTATATGCTGTAGTGGAGAAAGTTGTAGCACACTGGGATGACCAGCTTACAGAAGTTGTTGTTATACACCTGGGTGATAGTATATCATCTGATGATATAGAAACAACAGTAAACGCATTAAATCAACAGTATATGCCCGAAGATTTTATTTTCCTTGACGACCATGTGGAAAACGAAGAACGTATGCATGACGTTGTTTTCAACAATGGAAAGTATAATGTTCTGTTTTTACAACAGAAAAGCAAACTAGATTTAGCAGCCAAAAAATTAGAAAAGCTAGGCTATTATAAGAATTGGACTAAAGAGTACTACGACGAAGTTGTAAGTTGGCGATCATAACGGTCCTAACAATTCAAAGCCATCTATTTTACTTTTATATTCGTCGGCGCCTCCTAAGTATAGATACTTAAACCCTAGTTCTTTATAATAAGCACATTCGATTTTTAAACTACTGATGCCTAGTCTTAATTTAGGATTTTTATAATCCCATGCAAACTGTATTGCTTCTACATTTTCGTTATCATATCGTCTTAATATACTAAATCCTACTAATTGATCGTTATCATAATATCCGATAATATCATTGTTTTTATCTGTAAACTCGCTATCAAATATAGGCATTACACTTCTAAATTTTTTATAGTTACAGTATTCTCTATATAAGTTTTGTAACTCGCTAATTTCAAAATCTTGTATAGTTAATAAGCTATAATTGCCTAGTTTATTGTAATTGGTTTTACTTAAATCAATTCTCGCATACATATCTATTCCAATGATAGTTTCATACTTTTAATAAAATCATTTATTTTCATCCGTATTGTTGTCTGGAGGTGTCAATAGTGCGGTAAGATGGTCATCCAGCCACCATCGATCTGCAGGTTGTATGTATTTTTCATTGGCATCTTGCTTTAAAATTTCTTCAATTTGAGGATCGTCCCATGCTATCGGAAAATCCAGCCAATGTGACAAACTTTTCACGTATTGCTGCTTATAAAGATACAATAATTCCTGACTGATATAAAACGGAGGTATTTTTATATTTTTTAAAAGCTGTGGCATGTTGCCCCAAGTAGGACCGCCACGAAGTCGTGTTTGTTGATGTGTTAATATATTTTTATCCCTACCAATAACCACCAGTTGTGTATCGATACCGACATCCTCTAATTTATTTATAAAATCAAATACAGGCGGTACTTTAGGCAACCAGTTTTCGATATAAGGATTCGAAATACTTGTTACAGCGTATTGTTTACCTCCCATTATGTTAACATCAATTTTATCTATATTATTCCAGTAATAGTTAAACGGTTCTTTATAATGTGGTATAAAATAACCGTCGGGTTTAAGTGCATCTTTCCACCCATGCACATCTTTATGTAAACTAAAAATTTTACCAAATAAATGATTCCCAGATCCTTGTGGACCTACTAATACAATCATCTTCAATTTTCGATTCCTTTGAAAATTAAAATACGGCTACATATCATTATGCAGCCGTATTTTTAATATAACAATTACTTTACTGTGAATTTGAAATTAATTCAGTGGTTTTGCTTTTGTTAACAGCCGTAATCAGACTAGCTAGTATACCTGATCCGAAGATTGCTATTAGTGTTCCTGCCATAGTAAATGCAGCACCACCACCAAACTGTTGACCATATACAAACATTGGGAAACCTATAATGAATGCAATCACAATGCCCCAAAACATACCATGCTCGCTAATCAACTCAGGCTTCCATAGATGTAACATCATTGGCCACCATACTGTTGCTCTCATCACACCAAAGAACAAGAAAATTGTCAACAGTGTCATTCCGGGCCAGTTTGCGATTACAAGAGCCATAGTAGCTAGTGCTAGCATACCACCTCTTGACCATTTGATATTAGCTGCTTCGCTGCTGTCGTTACTAAACTTGTTTTTGATGTCATGTCCTACTAGTGATGCAGCACTATTAAGTTGACTGTCTAATACTGCAACAAGTCCTGCAAGCAACATGAACAACACAATAAGCACTGTCCAGCTTGGCAAGAAGCTACCGATGGTAATAACTGTAGTCATACCTACCAGTTCTTTTGGAATTTCTAAGCCAGCGCCTGCAGCAACAAATCCAAGTGAACCGATCATCAAAGGTACAAATACGAAGATAAATGCGCCGCCGATGAATGCATGTTTGATGCGATCTTGCTTAATAGCAAACGCTCTCTGGTAGAATCCGTTATCGCCCCATGGTGCACCAAGGTGTCCAAGTGCAGTACTCATACCTACTGCCATAAACACACCAAGCGCAAAATCGTTAACTAGGCTTGCACCATTGCCGGTTATACCGCCAAATCCAGTTGTTAGTATTGCACTACCACCTGCTGCACTCCATGCCCATGGAATAACAACTATTATACCTGCCCACAATACTACGATTTTAAAAATTTCAGTAATAACGGACGCTTTTAATCCGCCACGCAGTGCATATAGCAGTGCGATGCCTGCAAGTGCAATTGTTACAAAGTGATAGTTGATGCCAGTGATGGTTTGAACTGCCTGCGAGCCTGCAAGTGCGTTGATTGCAAATGCACAGCTAGCTAACATCCAAAGTTCTAACAAGAAGATATTTTGCACACGGCTGCTAAACTTTTCTTTAATATAGCCTGGTAACGTAAAGCCCATCGGCTGACTTGCTCTAATTTTATGAACAAATAATCCAAATATAATTAAACTTAAGAAGTTACCTATAGTAAACCAAAATAGCCCAGCAATGCCATTCATGTATGCCATTTGAGCTGAAATAAACAGTGCTGGTGCCCATGCCCATGCTGCTGCAGTACTCATTGCCCCTGCTAATCCGCCGATTTCACGACGTGCTACTAAGAAGCTTGTTTTGTTGTCCGCATAGCCTTTAACATACCAAGCAGTTAATGCAAAGACTATTAAACCATACAGTCCTACTAATAACCATCCGGTGGTTTGGTCGAATAGCGGAAATAATGTTGTTAAATCCATTTTATTCTCCTTTAATGTATCTATATACTACTCGTTCGGCCGGTGTAGTTACATCGCCAAACTCCACTCTTTTTAACTGCTCGTAGTAAGGCTGTTGAAGTGTTTTTCTATATTCGAATACTTCATCAAACAATTCATAATCACAAACTTCCCAAGAAAGAAAATTAGAAATTTTATCAAAAAACTCTGTTGGTTTAGAATGATTAACATCGTACATGTTAACACGTAACAGGTTTGCATTGTTGTATTCTTTATTAAACGACCCCGCTGCAATATCTGCTCTGAGCCTGACGAGCAAGTCGTCTTCATCTGTAGCTTCTATCATCCCATACCAACGTGCTTGATCCATTGTTGGTTCATTGCGAAGGTATCGCATCAGATGTTCTTCTACTGTAGTGCATTCTAGTAAAATCATCTTATCGTTATTTTGTAAATTACCAATGGCAGTTTCTATACTAGGGTTTAGTTTTTCTCTAACACCTACAGGCCAGCCTGCGTATATGTTATAGCCCCACAGCTTTTCTTTTGATCTTGACAAATCCATCATTGCAATAAAATTGTCATTGTTTTGTATTTTACAGTAAGTAACGTATTTGTGCCCACTACCGTCTGGTAGCAAAGGATTATCAGTAACTACTGGTTGATGCTTTTTGCGTTCCGCACTAAATCTATCAACTACCCAACTTAAAAAACTGCCATATGCACCAGGTTGATATGCAAGGCAAATTAATTGTGTCATTTTAAATATTTCTCCTGTATGTCATTGAAAAACCCCTGCCAGATTAATAGCAGAGGCTAAAGTTATACTACCATTTTATTTGATAGAGAAACAACGAACTTACTGTTAGTAGCGTTGTTGCTTCTGTGTTAATTATATAGTGTTTTATTTATTTGGTTATTTTTTCGACCAGACAAAATACAACCGATTGTTATGATCGTGTTTAATGTCAATGACATCAACGCCAAAGTAGTCTGCACAGTTAATAATAAAGTTACTATTCCACGAGTAAAAACTAATCCATCGGCTTTCGGGTGGAGTATGCTGTACACCGGGATTTACTCTGAAAAATAGCTTTCCTTTAGATGCAGTTAACGATACTGCTTTTTCTAGTTCAGTAAAGATTTTATCAGTGCTACCAAAGTTAATACTACCTAGTGCTAATACAACATCGTATTGTTGACTAGTTGTATAATCAGCAATTTTACACTGTATGTCGGCATGACTGTTGTAAGGATCTAAGCCTGTCAGGTTATTAATTTTACCTTTGAATTCGTTGTAACCACAACCAATGTCAAGCACCGAGCGTGGTTTTAATGAATTGACTTCTTCAATTAGCTTTAATCCGCTATACTTAAACTTCTTCATTTCAGGTTGCCATACTTCACTAAAGTATCGACCTAATACTTTGTCGTCGATTTTTTCTACCAACTCGCCTATGTTGCTAAAACTTACATTGTCGACCCATATATCAAACGTTCCGACGATTGCTTGCTGCAACTTTGCAGGATGTCTGAGCAACTGAGGGTTAGTTTGCAGCATGTGTTCTACTGCTTCGAGGATTTTATGATTCATTTACTAATATTTCTCACATTTCAGACATATTAAAATGATTATAATATTATTATAATCGTTGTCAATCATTATTATATAATATTATCACTGCTTTACCTGGACCTGCCATTGAAGGCAAATCCCCATACTCTGTTACATACCATTCTATTACTGCACGATACCATTTTTGACTGTCATGGTGTGCTAATTTATTAAAACGGTGTATATTATTGTTTGTTGCTTCTATACAAGATATAGATTTTGCTGCTTCGATTTGCAGTTCACGTAACGATAAACTATTTATATCCAATTCTCATAAACCTCTTATATTTTTCTAACTGCAATTCTCCAGAATATAACACTTTCTTCATCGGAGTATGTGCTGTAAAATCTTTTAGATTATCATAACAATTAGTGTGCATTTCTAAATCGTTAAAATCATTAGCCTGTAATACTAGCAGTTTATCTTTTGGTAATGCACGGTACCAACAATCGAACTTTGCAATGTGTTCGCAACTAGTATTAATTATCGTATCTGGTGTATCGAACAAATGACAGATAGATCCATTTGTTCGTGTTACAAGATAACTGTGTCCTTCATACTTTATGTTGTGTATATCTTCAATTGTTGCTTGAAATTTCCAATTGTCGACTACCCAAGGCTTGTTAAATACGTTAGCAACGTGCGAAGTAGCAGGGTCAATATCAAAACTTCTTACTTTGCTTAACTGTATGTTATTCTCGAACAACATAACAGATAGTATTCCATACCATCCTGCACACAGAAAAACAGTACCTAAGTCAATATTGATTTTTTTTATTTCTTTTATTAGCCAGATTTTACTTTGTAACTGACCTCTACTAAAGCAATCTTTATCAAATACAATATTATTTACAAATAACTTTTTAAAGGCATTTGTAAATTGTGTAGAAGTGTATTGATCTAAGATATTCCACAATTTCCATACGTTTTGTTCTATTATTAGCTTACGTAATTCGTCGTTGCCAATTATTTTAAAAATACTTCGTAAATTTTTGTTTACAATTGCAGTACGATATAAATTTACAGTATCATCTTCTTCATCATACAACCTGAATAAGCTATATAAGTTTTTTTCTATTACTGCACGTCTTAGATCGTCACTATGACCTCCAGTAACTGGAAACTGTTCCATTATTTTAAAAATTGCATGTAAGTTATCATCAATCACAGCACGTCTGATATCCGAATCTGCATTGCATAACCTAAAAATACTACTAAGGTCACGGTCTATATATGCACGCCTCAAGTTATTCAATGCAGCATTGTCGGGATATAACAATTCATATCTATCTAATATCTCATGTGTTTGTAAAGGAAAAATATAGTCAGACATTGACACAGTTAATCTTCGCCGACTGTTTTTTCAAATTGATTATGCAACCAGTCGAAGTTATTAATCTTTTTCAATGATTTTAGATCGTTACGATAATAAGATCCAAACTCACGACCTTGATTGGCACCCATAACACAATATTCGCCATATGGTCTGTCACGTCCACGACTACACCAAATGTTTAATCTATATTCATTGTCTATGTTATCACCGTTCGGAATAATACTACTAGAAAGTTTAGCACATTCTCTAAATGCACTTTTCCACGTTTCGAAAGGATTGGTATTGAATGCAGTAATATTACTAATTTGGAATTTAGGAACAAACGAACAACCAATTGTAGTTGTCATATCTACATTCCATTTTTTAGCTTTCAACAGTTCTTTACGTGGAAACAGTTTAGCACCGCCGTAACCGTAGACTAAATCGTTTACAGGATTTCTACTGCGCCAAACATATACGCATTCTGTTTCAGGAACATGCCCATACTCTAATTTACGTGCATTTGGCCTAAAGCTGAATTTAAAATCTTCTTCTATAATAGCATCGGCATCAATGACATAAAAATGACTAGTTTCTGCAATCTCTGCTGCTGCCCGGTGTGCATTAAAAATACCTTTAACTCCTTGCACTTGCTTGGCATATGGTGCAAATAATTTTAAGTATTCAAAGTTTTCAGCGGCTGTTTCTTCAAAGTAGCTAATTTGTATAACGTCTAGCATATTCTTTTTTACTCATATATGAATGGATCTCGCTTACGCAATTCAGCTAGTCGCTTTTTTAAACGTTTGCGTTCTTTATAATTAGTCCAAGGGCTTAATATAAATTTTATAATTTTGGCAAGCATACTTTAACTCCGTATGTGGTTTCCCATCGCTCTGCGTCGGCTCTCGTATTTACTAAAGGTTCGCCTTTAATATTAAGGCTAGTATTTAAAAGCATTGGACAACCAGTTAACTGTTTCCAATTAATTAATAATGCTCTAACATCTGGACAATCATTTGGTCCTACTGTTTGGACCCTACTTGTGCCATCGTAATGTATGATCGCAGGAAATAAATCCGGATGCTTGCATCTTGCAATATACTGCATATAAGGGCTGCTGTCAACTGGCATTTCAAAATAGTCGTGTGCATCTTCTGCTAGTATCATAGGAGCAAACGGTCTAAACGCTTCTCTGTGTTTAATATTATTAACACGATCCTTGACTTCTACACCACGTGGATCGGCAAGTATACTACGATGACCTAATGCCCTTGGCCCAAATTCTGCACGACCAGATGCAACTGCAGTTATCTTATTCTCTAGTAGCTCGTCAATAACTTCTTGTACAGGATACGCCCCTGGGATATCTGTCCCGCTGTATACATCGTAATTGATAAACTGTTTCTTGTGTGCTAACACTGCACCTATTGCGCTGCCTGCATCTCCTGGGTTTGGCATAATCCAAACATTTTTGTAATACTTTGTAGCAATGTTGTTTGCTACACAATTTAAAATACACCCGCCCATTAACACCAAGTTATCAGTGCCAACATGTTTCTTAGTATATTGAACCAACCCGTCGAATATTTCTTCGTATAACCGTTGTGTAGCTGCAGCTATATCAGCATAATCTTGCACACTTGTTAACTCTGGTGCCCAATCCATACAGCCACGATGATAGTTGTCTTTAAACAATACTTGCGGATTGATACAGTTTGGCATTTTTAGTATAAAGTCTCTCCTCATACGAGCGTACAGCCTAGTAGAATCTCCTATTGCTGCCATACCCATTAAAATGTATTCGTGTTCTTGCGGCTTGAGACCTAAGCGTTGCGTCATTGCACTATACCATATACCAATACTGTCAGGATATGTTTGATGCCAAGTGCGCTTTAGCTTATTTTTCTTTCCGTTCCATACACTGATGGTGTCCCACTCGCCAATACTATCAACAACCAATACTGCAGCATTGCTGAATTTTGATGTATAGTAACCTGCGGCTGCATGGCTTAAATGATGGCTAGTTGTAGTAGACTTAGGTGCGTCTGCATAGTATCTACGCATATATGTAGTAGGAGATTCTTTGCGTAGTAACTTGTATTGTCCCGAGTATAGTTGCCGTATTTTTTTAAGCCACGGTTTTTCATAGTAATAAATTTCCGTCGGCTTGCCATATGTGAGTGCTTCCGATATCAAGTCAGGGTGTAAGTTCTTATCGTTTTTGATTCTACTGTAACGCTCACTATGTGCAGCAAACAATAACTTTAATTCAGTTTTATCTGACAGACCTTTTCTGCTTTGTTTAAAAACTGCTAAACTAGCGTCGTGGGCCATGCCCGTCCAACCCCATATAATCATCTTACTGTGTCTCCGCATATACCGTAAATATTTCCTATTTTATCCGGCAATGGTTTATCTAACAAATCTAACCATACAGCGGTTTTATTATTAATAAACGTGCCTGGATAACACCATAAGTATCCTTTACTAGTGAGTGTTACGTCATCGGTTTGGTGCCAAAATGTATTAGTATTCATACGTAATAAAATAGAAAGTGCTTCTAAGTTTTTAGCATGTGTCCAGACCCCTTGCTGTTGCAAGAATGATACATCTGCAGGCTGTTGTGGTTCGTCATGTCCATAATACAGAATACCTTTGTATGCAATTAAATCGCACTCTACATCATATCCTATGCTGTATGCATGTTTTAAGTATGCATCATCATTTTCATACGCCAGATTAGCGCCGTCTATATTTCCCTTGTGTGCTATGAATTTAGCCATTTTTTTTCAGATCCTATAGGTGTAACAATAACGTGCATGTTACTTACAATTAACTATATGTGATATCTATGTCAAATGTTAATGTTTTTTCATATTAACTACTTATATAACTAAAAATATTTATATCAATGACAAGCACCGCAATAATTCTTTATAATTGCCCTTATCGCCTGGAACACTAATTCTAACGTAGTCTTCGCTTAATATATTACAAACTTTATGAGAACAGTTTTCAATACTAATCTTAGCATGTATAAAGTTTGTTTCGCTCGGTAAGCATAATATATTGTGTTCCCTTAACTTAGAAATCAAAATATCCCTATTTGCTATAACATTAGCTACATAGGTGTTAATTTCATGTTTAAATTTAACTAATGTATCTAACCAGGCAATGCTTGGGCCTGTTATGTCATTCATGTTGCGTAGCTTATACAATAATTCTCTATTAAATCTATCACTAACTGTATATCCTATCCTAACCCCAGCACTACCTACTGCTTTGCTTAGTGTGCGTATCACTACTAAGTTAGGATGTGTTTGCGCTAGATCAACAAGTGATTTCGTTTTACTGAATTCTATATATGCTTCGTCAATGGCTAATATACAATTATGCTTCTCGCAACTTGCTAGCAAACATAGTAACTGTTCATGTGATATAACTGTTCCTATAGGACTACTCGGGTTGCTTAGTATAACAAGGTTAGTATTACTATCTATTGCTGTTAACACATCCACAAACGGAAAGTCGGTCGTAGTATACTTTGCAGCATATAAATTAGCCTGATACATGTCAGCATATACACTATACATTGGAAAACTAGGATCGGTTGTAATTACTTTACTACCTGGTGCTACATATACTTGAAAGATGTTGCGTATTGCACGATCACTGCCATCATAAAGCACTGTGTATTCTTTGTTAATTTGAGTAAACTGTTCTAATAACTCATATGCTAAATCTTGGTTCGGGTAATATCTGACAATGTCATCTGTTAGTAGTTCTGTATAATACTTAAACATATTATAGCTAAACTTACTATCACGCTCACTTGCATGTAATCTAAGTTTATCGGTTGTGTTATAAGGTGCGTGTATCCGATTTATTCGTTCTAAATGTTTATTATACTTAATCATATTATACTCCTAGCTGAGTTAATACAGGCGCCAATTCTTTATAGCTGCAATTAGCACAATGTTTAGTAGGAGTATTTGATAAGCAGCCTTGCTTAACGTTCTGAAAATCAACTCCATTGTGTATATCGTCGATTTTAGTTTCAAATATATTACCGAAACTTTTTGCTGAGGTGTTCATACAACAAGCTAATATACGTCCTTCTACTGTTGCATATAATCCTGTCTTAATCCAGAAACAATCTTCAAAATTCCAATCGCCACGGCCTTTAATACTAGACTGCCAATTTGTTTTAAGATAAGTTAGTTGTTCGTCTGTATATCCTAAAGTCACCGACCTCGTTTCACTCCAGTCTTGTGCAATGTTTAATCTAAGTTCAGTTAAATTATAAGGTAAAACAATTTCATCATACACTTTTTGTATATCGTCAATATTGCTAGGGTTAACTACATAGTTACATGTAATTTGACAGTTATGTCTGTCTACCTTTTGTAATTCATCTAAAAATTTAATTAGTTTGGACCATTTACTTGGTGATCTATCACGCTCATATGTTTCTTTGTAACCATCTATACTTAGATACAAATAGTCAATGTACTTCAAACTCTCTGGGAACCAAGTTGCTATACTCATACTGTATTGACAGTTAGTAGCACTAATAAGTTTTGCGTCCGGGAAATAGTCTTTAAATGTTTTGCATATAACATTAAACTCTGGATGTAAAAAGGGTTCTCCCATGCCCATTAGTTTAGCTTCTTTAACAGGGTGATGTTTAATATGTTCCATTAATTCTGTAAATCGTGCTACACTCATGTGCTGCAATGCGCCAATCACTTCATGTCTGTTACAGAAACTGCATTGTAAATTGCAATGATTTGTTGTTTCGATATAAACATATTCGATCATTTAATCGATTTCCAGAAGTTATTATCGTCACGAGGAACATTTATTGCATTAGCACTAGGCCAAGGATTTGTAGTGCTTACATCGTTTATTAACAGCCTAGGACTATGTGGTAAATCGTATATTATACGATAGTTAGTAAACCCACAACTATTTAAGTTTGCTTCGGTTACTGCCTTAAATCGTTCCGGTCTTGCTGTTGTGAATATAATCGTAGCACCTGATCTCTGTTTATCTTTAAGATAAGCAACAGCATCTGGATTTACTTCAATAGGTGTATTATAGTTATTAGAAAAGTGTTCGCTTTGATTTTTAAACACAACACCATCAATGTCACAAAAGATAGTCATATGTTTTTTAGCATGATCGACGAAATCACTATATGTCCCGCAATCTATGTAAGTGTCAACTTCTACATTTTTAAATGCGTCTTTTTTTATGTCAATCTGGTATTTAATAATATGACTCAAGAACAGTTCGCCTGTGCAATCAGTTTTAACAGATTCATAGCTTTCAATATATTTTTTGCTACTCTCAAAGCCATAACCGCCTACACATATATTGCCGCTAACAATACGCTTCTCTACGATGTTTCTTATTATACCGTTTTCTTCTATAATAAAACTCTTAGCAGCTATGTTTGATAGCGTGGGGTAATTACTGATATCAATTGATGTAACGAAGTTTTGACCTGCAGGTATTGCTACACTATAAAAGCTATCGCAGTCTACACTCATGAATGGTGTATCTGTCCAGTCTTTAACTGTTAGATATATTGTTTCAGCAGGACCGCTAGTAAACTCGTCGAGTATTACAATGTCTACAGTAGAACCGTAAGCATTGCGTATAGCAGTATCAGCAGCGTATAGCGCACAATGCTCTTTAATCACAACAAATGTAACAGGATACTTGCCATAATATGGTGCAGCGGCGTGCATGAACATGGGCTTACTATCTGGCATTGTTAACAAGTATTTGGGTCTAGCTGTGGGGAATCTATTGCTGCGACCCGCACAGGGTATTATTATTTTCATAATCTGTTAATCTCTTTCATAATGAAATCATAATCTGCTTTATGATTTATGCAGTATGGTAATACTCGTGCAAGCATAAATTTATAAATCTTGTTGTTAAATATATTTGAATACTTTTGTTTTAGTTTATTATAAATGTAGTTACAGCTTAATTGATAGTTTGCTTTATTATTATAGTTCCTGACAAACCAAAGCCCAGTTAAGTCTTGTCTGAGTTTGTTAGCATCAAAGTATATACTATCAAATTCTGTTGGACTAACATCTATCATGTAAAATTTATTGTTGTAGTATAGTAAATTATCAAACGTAAAGTCGCCGTGTATCAATGATTTTGGTAGTACATAATTAAATTTGTATGATAGATTTATATTACATACATTGTTAATACGTTGTTGCTTGTTTAACACTATACTACTATAATCTTCAGTTTTAGTCGTGTTAGCTAAACAAAAATCAAAATAAGAACTTATGTAAACAACAAGCCTATCTAAGTCTGTAGCAGTAGCAGTTTCTAAATAATTTCTAATAGAGATACCAGGAATATATTCCATAAAAATTGTAGTGTCGGTATATCTATAAATTTTTGGCTGGTCAAATGGCATCAATGTAGTGTTTAGTAAATATTGATCTATATTTTTAATACCAGACTTAAACACGCCTAACTGCTCGTCAATGACTGCTAACGCAACGTAACAACCACTTCGTCCATTGGTAAATTCTTGTATTACTTTCATCTCGATTTCATTATAAACTGTAGTTAATAAATATATTTATGAAAATACGATTCTTACTCGAGACTAGTCTTATTTATGGTTAATATCAATGAGTGAAAAACTTAAAGTCGCAATATGTCTTACCGGACTAGTACGTAATACTTAGTGCAGTGTCTGCATATATTAAACATATATTTACTAAGATTGGTAATGATAATAAGATCGAGTTTGACTACTATTGTCATTTTTGGAAAAATGATAAGCTGTATCCATATAATATAAATGAAGATTGGTTAGGTATCACATCCTTACCCAAGGAAGATGAAACAAGTGTTAACCACGTCGTGGCTACATTAAATCCAAAAGCAGTCACATATAACTGTTACATTGACATGTTTCCTACTTTTTTAAACCACGGCCTGTCGCAATATATTGATTACAGCACACATTTGGACTTGTTTATAGATAAAACGATAGATAAAGATTTCTTTATGTCAGTTGACAGTACTGATCCAACAAAATATTTTGATTGTTGGTGTAAGTTTCATAATGATTGGGTTAATTTTGCACACCTAACCAGTCAATTTTTTGCTATAGAACAATGCTTGAAACCTGTTGTTAGTTCAGACATACAATATGATGCAATATTAAGATGGAGATATGATCAATTATTTTTAACATCAGATTACCACATAAACAAGTTAGTGGAGAATCTAAAAAATACACACCGCAATCACATTGTTGTTGAATGGATGCATAGTGGGAGGTGGGACGTAATCGAAAGTATAGAAATAACTAACATTTCCCAAGTCGGGATAAATCCCGGTATGGATATAACAGTGTCTGACACTTGGTGGATAGTTGATGCTGACACTGCAGCGTTTATGTCCAAGTATTTAACAATTGCATATGCAGACATAAGAAAGTATTATAAAGTATTCTTGTTAAGGGATGCTGGACAACATACTTTTTTTTATTACGCACTATTGTCAATAAAAATTAATTTTAACATTGTCGGATCTATAGGAAGCAATTTAATCAGAGATCCGACAATATTACCGCCTATCGACGATTTATCTGAACTAAGTATTATTGATTCTGATCTTGCGATAAACATAGCGAGGAGTGATCCCGGGATAAGCAGTTATAAAAAGCAACTTGAAGAATCTCAAAAAAAGAAGTATGTGTATAATATTATCAAACATTTTAATTTTGTGTCTGAAGAAACATTATAAGTCAGGTTAAACCCATATGTCAAAAACAATTATATAGCAGTAATGTTTTTAGGACTAATACGATTCGATATCGACATTTTTAAGCAACACATAATATGCATATTCTATCATAGTATTAGCTTTGCACAAAAGGATTTTAAATCAGAATCTGGATAGCTAGCGGGCATTTCAATAATATCGAAATCTTTAAAAAAATCTCTGCTATAAAACATTAACGGAGTAGACTTGTATTTTTCTTTTAATTGACTAATAGTCAACTGTTGTCTGTACGCTTGTGTTTCTAAAAAGATATCTTGTGTTTCTATATCTTTAATGTCTGTTATCATGACTACTACGTTTGATATCCTACGCATTTGATTTATAACTGATAACGCATAATCGTAATCTGGAAAGTACTGAAATACACTGTTAGATATACAACAATCATAACTGTTACTTTTAATCGACGCCGTGTTGTTGAAAAAATTATTTTTTTCTATTACTTTATTACAGTATTCGACAAAATACTCACTAATGTCACACCCACCGACATTGATGTTTTTATAGTTTTTAAAATAATATAGCAATGCCCCATTACCACAACCATACTCAAATATAGAACTAATGTTTCCTACTTCATTTTCTAAGAAATTTATAAAATCATAATATGACGACTGATCAATTTTAAAAATCGAACTATGCAGTTTATAACTCGACTCCTTGCTATCAGTTACTGTTAGACTGTGTGTTATTGAATCTGTATTTTTATTCCACACAAAGTCTTTTTTATTAATTACTTCATTCCAACTCATTTTATGTTTGTTGTAACCAATGTTGCAAATCCTCTGGTGTTCCAATGCCATGCATAGATTCAACATTAACTGTTTTAACTGTGCATCCTAATGCAATAGTATAATTAAATACCGGACACAAATAAAACTCGTTATTGAATCTGTCGTTAGCAACAAACATATGATTAGCACTGTGTTTGTATGTTTTCCAAGACTTCCAATAGTAATGCCCTGTCGTTGCACGATCACTTATTGGTTGTTTTTCTGCTACACGTATTACATTGCCTGTTGCATCTGTTTCCGCAAAACTCCATTTAGGATCACGTTCTGGGCAATCAAATGTAAGTATTACTCCATCATAATTCATATTATTAACAAATAAATTTTTATCCCACGACATTATTTGATCGCAATTAGAAATAAAAACACTATCGTTGTCATTTAAGTGTGCGTCTGCAGTTAACACACTACATGCAGCGCCTTCAGTTAATGTGTCTAGTTCTACTACTTTAGCATTAGGGTAATAATCTTTTACTGCGTCGACAATATTTTGTTCTTTTCTAATAATAAAAATGTAATCATCAAACTCTAAATCTATGTTTTCTACTGCACGAACAAACATAGGTTTACCTTTTACATCTATCAATGGCTTAGGTTGTATATAACCATGAGACTGAAACCTAGACCCGTTGCCTGCCATTGGCATTATAAGTTTAAAACTCATATAACTTCTCTATTAAGTCTTTACTATCAGCAACTGCTATTACAGTTGCCCCTGTTAACATTGCACCTTCTATCCCCACGAGACTGTCTTCGAATATTACAGTATTAGAAGGTGTGTTATTTGTTATTCTCATGCACTCATTATACATCCACGGGTTAGGTTTAGCGGGACCATAGTCACGTGTATAAACACATTCGAACTGCCATAATTGCAAAATATTCATACATTTAAAAACAAACTCACTACGGCTATTACTTGCTAAACACAATTTATATTTGGTGTATAATCTAGTAAAGTGATCTGCTAACTCTTTATTATACTTTACATACTCATTGATGTGAGCTCGTGTATGTTCTTTTTTTAAATCATCAACAGCTATTGTAACATCGTAGCCTTTATTTTGCAAATATTTTATTTTAGCAGTAGTAGGCAATCCCTCTACTTCTTCGTCAGCATATGTTATACCCGGACACTGATGTGTCACCGCCCATCTGAATCCGTCTTGATGTAACTTTTTACAGTCTACTAACGTTCCGTCTAAGTCAAATATTAATGTTTTCATAAAAAAATATTTATCTTGGTTAAATACTATTTTAATTATAAAAATACATTTTATTAAAGAATTGATTATCATAAATTATGAAAAAAATTGCAATTTATCTGACAGGACTGATCCAGGATCGAACACATGTGTTGCCTCATGTTAAGCAATCATTTGATTACATTGCTAAAGCCTTAGATTTAGAAATAGATTACTATTGCCATTTTTGGGATACTTCAGTTCGTTATCCTTATACCATTGACGATACTGATTTAATAGTTGGTGTATCTTGTGAGAATAAAGAAAATATATCAACTTGCATTGAAGTTTTTAATCCTGTTAATTATACTGTTGCATCATTTATGGATTATTTTCCACATTTTTTAAAAATTGTCAGCGTTGATCCCCATAATACAGAAGGTTATTGTAACATTGAACATTTTTTTACATTTACATTCGATAATTTTGACATCAATTCAATAACAAATGTTGTGATAGATAAAAACTTTTTTTTAAATAACGAGTTGAACGGAATTGAAAATGCAGGGCATATATTTAATCAGTGGTGGGAACTGCATACATTATGGAGTACATTTGTATTAGAAGCATCTCAAGGCATTTCAATGTCAAACTGTAACAAAATGATAGTATCATCTGGAAAACAGTACGATGCTTGTTTTAAATCGAGATACGATTTGTTATTTAATTATAGTGACTTAGATTTCTTAAACATCTTCAATAGTATATTAGAGTTAGCTGAACGTAATACGGATAGTGTTATTTTAGAATCGGTGTGGTTCAGGCCACCACCTCATCATGAGGTGTTGGAATCTTGTTTTCCACATCAACTACAAATCGACAATGCAATCGACATACATGAGTTTGGTTGCACGTCAGATTTTTGGTGGGCACACGATATGTCGACAGCACAGAAACTAGCAAATTCTCTATTAGATGATTACTGTAGTTCAATGGTGTTGCGTACAGCTAAATGGAACTCTCAACATGCGTATTACTACAGGGCATTTAGAAAATCCAATTTAGTTGTTCGATGTCCTGCCGGGAAGTTGTCTACAGGTATAATCAGAAGTAATGTAGAAATACCAAAAAATTATCATCTTAACACTACAGCGCATTTTACTTTACTAAATAATCAATTTCTAAATCGTGATAAAAGTGACGATTCTGAAAAATGTTATCATAGATCAGGAATAACTGCAAAATATTACACTATAGGTCAATTTAACTTTGACATATTTAAGAAAAAATAAATACTATTTTAAAAGGAATCATGACATTATGTTATCATCTGTTAAGTCGCATGTTGTTGAATCATTGCGAAATACTGTGATTGAGTTCAACAACTACGAATATTTGTGCATTAAAAATTTGTTTCCGGAAGATTTTTACAACGAGCTGAAATCATTATCGATGCAAGAAGCAAGTAAACGAGTCCATGAAGTTTTTATTAACGAAGGCTTTGTTAATTTATTATTTGAAAAATTTAATAAAAGTCCGAAACGTAGCACGTTAATTAAAAGTATATATGCATTCTGGCAGCAGCATGGTGTTGGGTATACACTTAAACCACATGTTGATAGCTTTCCCCGAGTGTTTACAATGACTGTGTATCTCGCCGATAACGACAATACTCCTAATGCTGGTACAGCAGTGTATGATGTTAATAGAAGCACTAAGGAGTATAAAACCATTGGAATGATGCCGTATTTGCGTAATAGCTGTATGATTATTTGTCCGTATGATAACTTAACATGGCATGGCGTAGATATGTTAGTCGACGACATAAAAAGAGATAGTATTGTTGTTGTGTTTAGCGCACAAGAATGGAACGAAACCCAAATGCATTATGCAGATTGGAAGCCAGGAGTAACAGTTAATTATGGGATTTAGTAATAGTAGACAATACTTAGAGAAGTATAAAAATCTTAAAGACGGTTATTACGAATATCTAATAAATGGCACCACTCGTAACTTATATACTAAATTTGAAGATAATAGTGGTTGGATTCAAGTTGTAGTAGTTGACTGGAATAACAGAGATCATGTTAATCGTGATGAAATAGTAAATGTTAAATTAAACGACCATGACATAAACTTCTTGCGGTCTGACATATTCGATTATAATATAATGGCTAGTGCCGAGATCTTTAAGGAACCATTCAATGAATGGATACGCTATCCACACAACATGTATGTTCACAAATCAATGATTGAATTTAATAGTATTTCGCTAGCATCAGATACTCCTAACAGTAATCTAGTTAGTATTGACTTAAACGCACCACCACTTGCAATATACCAAGATACTCAAGACATTGGGTTCGGCGGCGGCAGCAGTGGTATAGGAGATACATTTTTTGCATATAGCAGAGAAGGACGTAACGGATTAGTTCAAAGTTTTTGCGGACCTGCAAGAGGTGCTGTATACGTTAGATGACTAAAATATTTTGCCCGCATGTTTATAATGCATTGGAGATATCCACAATCGGTAAATTTAAGCCTTGCTGTATATCTAGTAAAACATTTAAAAACAACAGTAATGTTGATTTTTTTGCTAGTAAATCAACATTGAATGATGTATATCACAGCGATGATAGAAAAGATTTCATTGATAACTTTGACGAATATTTCCCTACAGAATGCAGTCAATGCTATCAAGTTGAAGCAAGTGGCGGAGAAAGTAAACGGCTCAGGGAAATCAAATACTGGGAATTATATTACAACGGTATTGAACATGTACCTGAATTTACAAAAAGCCAAAGTCTTGAGGTACTGGATTTAAAATTAGGCAACACCTGTAACTTAGCATGTGCTACGTGTGATTCATATAGTAGTAGTAAGTGGAATAGCCTGTTTAAGGAATTTAACAGCGGGTTTGAAACTACTGTTACACGCTGGCAAGACGATGATAAGTTCTGGAATGATTTGGTATTAAATCTGTCTAATATTAAGAAAATTGAACTAGCAGGCGGAGAACCGTTTTTAAATAAAAAACAAAAGATCATGTTAAAATTTCTAGTAGACAACGACCTAGCTAAGGACATCGACATTACATGGATTACTAACTGCACACAGTACGACGAAGAAGTAATTAGTCTGTTTAAACACTTTAAACTTGTGCGAGTTATGATTAGTTTAGACAACACAGGTAAACAATTCGAGTATATGCGATATCCTGCTGTATGGGATGATAGTTATCAAATCTTTTTAAAGTTTTTAGAACTTAAAAATGCAAATTTAATTAACTTAGGAATTAGTCATACTATTAGCTTGCTTAACATATATCATTTGCCTGATATGTGGGAATTTGCAAGAAAACATAAAGTAATGTTGTTTAACAACTTAGTTATGTGGCCATTCCATTGTAGAAATTTACCAGAGGATTTCAAGCAAACAGTTAAAGCCAGACTGGAAGCAGTAAGCGACTCTAGTTACCAGCTTAATCCAGCCAATGGTAAAAACAGTTGGCTAGTAGAATTTATGTTGCAATCCAACGAAAATGATAGTATAATGGAAAGAATGAAGGCTCATTTGAGATTTGTTAACAGGACCAGGCAGGACTTGTTTGAAGATGCGTTTCCTGAACTAGCAAGTATTTTATAAACATGAAAGAAAGAAAATATATAAATTGGCGCAGCGGTATTAAACGTAGAATTTTAATAATAGGCGATCAAAATCTATTAGGTGACTACAGTTTAGAAGGTAAACTCGTAGGTTATAAAAGCTGGGCATGGCATTTAAAAAAACAACTTAACGAAGATCATCATATCTATACTTTACCGTTACCTAATTGCAGTTTTACACAAGTAAATGCAATATTAGAATATCTCAGAGATAGTGGTCTTCTTGATATCTTTACCCATTGTATTGTCAGTTTACCTGCAGATAACAGTCAAACATTGTTTACATCAGACGCTGACGGTTATTTTAACGCACTGTCCACTTTTATATTAACCGATCGTTTCTTAAAATATGATTTATATGATGGCAAAGAACTGTATGATAGATTCTTAGAACCACATATTATGTCAACAAGTGCATCATATTCTAAAAACAATTTAGATAATAGTGTTAGTTATTCGGTTTTTAACAAACATTTATTCTCTGTAAATTACGCCATGTTATTAGATATATTGAAGTCGAGTAATGTTGTTCCAATATTATTTGATCTTGAATCAAGGCCAGTTGCACAATATCAACAAATTCACACAATAAGAAAACGAGAAGATTTAAATCTATACCCCAACAATTCGTATGCATTTACCGAACCCGACGGTGTATACTGGTCAGCTATAGAGATGATAAAGTGCATCGATTTTGATAGAGACTTTAATATCAACAATAACAACACATTCACCGCCGACGACCAATGGGTTCTTGCTAAAACATTGTACAAAGTTTTAGCTGATAAACTAATACTTGATTGGATAATAGAGGATAAAAAAAAAAAAGGTAAATCATAAATGAAAGATAAAGTATTGTGTATAGGATGCAGCCATTTAGCAGGTGCATACGATAAAGATGATATAGTCGTTAGCAACGAGTCATGGGCTTGGCATTTATGGAAACGTAGAGGAAAGAATGAAATTTTTTATACGTTGCCAAGCCCAGGTCAAGGTCTGATGCAGTATGGTGCATTAATAGAAACTCTAAAAAATAAAAACAAACTAAGTCAATTTAAGTATGCCATAATACAGTTAACATCCGAACCTAGAATTAATTGGTATGGCGGGTTACCTCAAAATTATTATTTTTCAATATTGCCACACTTTGTTGATAACAATGAAAATGGGTTTAACGATGGACAAACAATGTATACTAAGTATGCAAGAAGTATTGTATTATCATCTGACTTTAGAAAAATGTACGAAATACACGAAGGAAAATTTGTTTCTCCGGATTCTAAAAATGCTTGGTTGGATATTAGCGAACAGCTTTATGAGTCATTTAATAAAAGTGTACTGTCGCAATCATTATTTCCTATCTATATGAAATATATTACTGATACGTTAAAAGAACACAATATAACGCCAATCATATTCGATTGGTGGGGTAAAACGGTCGAACAATGGCAATTGATTGATAATCTGAATATACATGATAATATATTGTTTGTCAGGAAATCTATTAAACAGATTCTAATAGATAACAATTTGTGGAACAGAGAAGAGCAAAGTATCGGTGGTCACTTTAACAGTATTCAAAATAAAGCTGTTACGAAATTTTTGCATAAAGAAATTATTGAAAAAGGTTTAATGCCTGACTATGAATGAATCCTTTTGTGTTGCACCATGGCTACACATGCATGTAGAACCAACTGGCGATGTTCAACTGTGTTGTGCAAGCAATTGGAAACATGATTTCAACCGTAGCTTAGGAAACTTAAACGATGCATCTCCGTTAGAAATATGGAACAATGAACAATATAGATATGTAAGAGCAAACATGATTAAAGGCAATATGTTAAAAAAATATTGCAGTCCGTGTTATCTTAGAGAAAATGGTGCAGTTAATCAAACCGAACGTCAACGACTTAATAAGGAATTTCCTTTAGGTTATGAACTAGCTAAAGAAACAAATGCAGATGGCAGTTTAAACAAGTTAGACATACGATATCTCGACATACGTTTTAATAATTTATGTAATTTAAAATGCAGGACATGTGGCCCAGACTGGAGCACAAGTTGGGCAAACGAGATGGGTATTGAAAAACCATTGCACTATAATAACTCCTGGAAAAAACTAATACCGTATCTGGGCAATTTAGAAAAAGTATATTTTGCAGGAGGTGAGCCAATGATGACCGCAGAGCATTATGATTTCTTAGAGTTACTATTAGATACAAACCCTAATGTAGAATTACTATACACTAGTAATTTTACAAGATTGGAACTCAAGGGCAGACATGTAATGGACTATTGGCCAAGGTTTAAACTTGTAAATGCAGTAGCTAGTATTGACCATTGCAATGAATACGCAAGTTATGTCAGAACTGGAAGTGATTATAACGTAGTCAAGAATAACTTTTTAGAAATAAAAAATCAAAATTTACACAATGTTAGAGCAGGTGTAACTAGTGTACTAAGTTTGTATAATATTACTAAAATAGGTAGCTTCATAACACAGTTGTTTGAAGATAAAATTTTAGATAATATGGATCAAATTGTTTTCAACCTATTAGTAAACCCTAATTATCAAAACGCTTTGATTATGCCAGAAGAATCGTTGCCTACGGCATTGAATAGTATCGAATTATGTGAACAGTATTTGCATAATTTAGTAATAGATTCATCTAAGTTAAATAATATTAAAGAATGGTTAACTAATAATCATAATTATGATGAAACTTTATTTAAAAAATTTATCTACTATAATAAAGAATTAGATCGTAAACGTAATACAAACTTTGAGTTGTTATATTCGGAGTATAATGTGTGATGTCGAATATCCCTGATAATTTTTGTTCGGCTCCGTGGAGTGCAGTGTATGTGGATCCGGTCGGTTATGTCGGACCTTGCTGTATATATCGTATGGATGACGAAACAGCATACGGTAATTTAAACAACGATTCAATGAGTAATATAGTTAACAGCGATAACGCAAGAAAACTAAAATTACAGCTCATTAATAATGAACGACCCGTCGGATGTAACAACTGCTGGGAAAGCGACGATAAAAATTTAACAAGTTTCAGACATTCTTGGAATGAACGAGACAATAAACAAATTGAAGATTTTTTGAATTATACTAGCAACACAGGGGATTATAATTATTCAAACATAAATTACTGGGATATACGACCTAGTAATTTATGTAATCTAGGTTGTATTATGTGTACACCGACACTTAGTTCTGGGGTGTGGCAACTATACTCTGACTTAGGAATGTTAGCAAAAGATAACGTAAAAAAATTTAAAAAAATGAGCGAAGATGATATCAATTTAACATTGCAATACATCAAAGAAAAAGTATCAGAAAATCATAGTAACGGAATAAATGATCATTTTTATTTTGCAGGTGGCGAACCGTTGATTATGCCAGAGCACAAAAAAATTATCGACATGTTAGAGCAGGAAAACTTTTATCATGTCTCATTACGATATAATACAAATTTAACGTCAGTTGTGTTTAAAGATATTAATTGGTTAGATAAGTGGAAAAAATTTCAGAACGAAATAATTATCGATGCATCGATTGACAGTACAGGAGACACTGCTGGCATACAACGATTCGGAACTGACTGGAATGTGATTAAGAACAATTTAAAATTAATTGCTGCTAGTGATAATATTAAAATAACATTTAACATTGTAGTATCTATCTTAACTTACCCTGTATTAATAGATACACTAACCGAGTTAGAAGAAATATTCGGTAACGAATATCTGAGATACTGTGTAAAATTGACACCGTTACAATACCCTGAATTCTTATGTTTAAACAGTATAACAGATAATCATATTGACTATTCTATAATACATAAAGTAAATGAAATGGGCTATAATGTCAGTGAGTTAGGATCTTTGTTAAGAAATAGAGAAAAATTCGTTACACAGCATGATATGCGATCGATCGCCACTGCTCGTAATAAACTGTTTAACAGATTATATAAAATAAAAAACATAGATGTAAGAAATATACTACCCTGGTTTGTATTAGATGAATAACGAAAACGTCAGAACAATGTCTGGGCACCTTAATGCCATTGGTTACGAGTTATTTGCACAATATGTATATGAGTTACTTACAGCAAAAATAGCAAAGAAAAATGAGTAAAATTAAACCAATTTGGAATCATGACGGTAGCTGTTCAAACGACAGTCCTAATAAAGTTTTCTGTATGGCACCATGGTCACATACATATATTAGTCCGCAAGGAGAACGTCGTCTGTGCTGTGCTAGTCGTGAAGAACACAGTTTTCAAAAACAATATATTGACGCTAGCAATGACGAAAAATACGGCGCTGTAAAAGAGTCTAAGACCAGTGCAGATGAGTTTAATCCGCTAACATTAGAAGAGCATTGGAATAGTCCATATATGCGTGATATACGCAAGAAATTAATGGCAGGCGAGCGTATTCCACAATGTGATGTTTGTAATGATGATATACTTAGTATAAGCAGTTATCGTAAATGGTTTACAGGTGTGTTGTTTAGAGATAAAATCGAACAAGCGTTTGATAATACAGACGACGACGGATATACATCTATGCCTGCTATATCGTTCGATTATCGATATAGCAATTTGTGTAACTTTAAATGTCGTATGTGTGGAGAGCAACTTAGTAGCAGTTGGGAATCAGAAAAAAAGAAACACGACTTGTGGACTCCAAAAAATCAACCGTTTATGATACCCGAAGTCAAACAAAAAATGACACTGTTTCAGCGTAACGTAGTTGAGCCAGAATTTAAGAAAGCAATCAGTGATGGCATTGTAGAAGAGATTTATTGGGTCGGAGGCGAGCCTTTAATGTATGATATACATTGGTGGGCATTAGAAGAAATGATACAAAACAACAGTGCTAGAAACTGTTACTTAAGATACAATTCCAACTTGTCACGAATCGAATACAAAGGCATGAATTTGTTCGACTACTTACCGCAATTTAAAAATTGGTTAATGTGTGCAAGTATCGACGGCACAGGACATATTGTAGAATTTATCCGTAAGGGTATTGTTTGGGAAGAGTGGTTAGCAAACTTTAAAACAGGATTAGCAGCACCCCACGGAAAAGATAGGATGTTATTTGATTTAACAATAACAGGCCCCGGCATGTTTGCACTTAAAGATTTGTTTGATTTGTCGAGAGAATTAGATGTAAGAATCGAAACAAAAATAATGTTTGCTTTTCACCCCGACATTGTGTTTAGTCCGTTTGCTTGGCCCAAACACATACTAGATCGTAAAATAGATCAATTATTAAACTATATGGACCCGATAGCAACACATAAACAGCTATCTCTTGTTAACACACTTAAGGAAATGAAAAAACGTCCAACCTTTGCAGAACAATGGCCTGACACACATAAGCAGTCATTTATTAACGGTCGAGGCTGGCAACAAAAATTAGACACGATACGCCAAGAGCAGTATCGATTAGAAGATATATATAAAGAAGATAACGAATTATACAATTGGTGGACACAAAATTGACAGCAAATAACTACAAGTGGCACTATTTAAATAGTGCAGAAGCTAATCCAATGTACGAACAAATGGCTAGTTTTATTAAGGAGAATGACTGTAAAACTGTTTTAGATATCGGATGCGGGTTTAGTAGAATCAATGAGTTTTTAACCAATGATTATTCGATAAATGGTCTAGATTCTGATATAGATTGCATAAATTATTGTTTGGAAAATCATTCAGGAAAGTATGTAATTGGCGATGTCACTGCCATAGAAAAATACACCGAGCTCGGCACACATTACGATGCTATTGTGTTAAGTGGTATACTATATTATTTTGGTAAAGGCGATATGCCAACTGTCGAAGACTACGTTGACAGGTTGATTAAACTGTATAGCCCCAGAATAGTTATAGTATGCGAACCAAGGCCTAGTCTTGTTTATATAAGTCCAAACTTTACTGAGTTACTAGACAGATATGCATACGTTGCAAAACAATTCGATATGAAAATTCGAATGGGAAACAGAATTGTTTATTGTTTATACACAGACAGAAATCGTCCTGAGCGCAAAATAAAAGCAGAATTCAATGAACACTCGGAACTATATAATCATATTAAACAAAGTGACTTTGATACTAATCGATTGAAATATAATGTTTATCTCACCAATACAGAAAACATATCAAACGACAGAGACGGCGAATTATTTCCGCAAAATGTAAATAATTATCATTATATAAGTGTTGCAGCTGGATTTAAAAGTTTGTTTAAAGCAGTAATAGATTGGGAAGCCCACAAAGAGTTTAAATTTATATATGTTGATGTTGTTCCTACTGCATTAGATTACCGAATGTTCTTTGATTTTAAACTTAAGCAAAACAGTAAAATATCATTCAATGAAATATATAACTTGTATGTCAGTGAGATAAACCCAAATATTATTCCCATATATGGAACGAATAACGTTGACATAGATGAAACAGTAAAAATGCAATTAAAAGAACTCGACATTGACTTTCAACACTGGCAAGACTTTATTGCTGCATATAGTCAAATTGAAAAAACATATATCAAATTGGATGCAGTTAATAATATAAAACTTCTTAAAAATCTTATAAATTCGTGTACAGATGATAATCTAAAATGGTTTTGGTATAGTAATATGTTTGATTGGCACCAATTTAGATTTAAAGAACAAACATATTATCGATGGGTTAAATACTTAGATAATAATATAAAAGGCTTAAAATTGAATGGTCACACCCCGCCGTTTACTACTTCATGATATTATATTCAGATATTGCCAGTTCGTAAGTCAAGCAGTAATAGGTGTGTATGTCCATGATATTATTAATATAGGTCTTGATAGGCTAGCAACAAACATATCAAACGACATTTTTTCTGACCCGGCATGGGAACATATAGAACAGTCGAGCGAGAATTTAATATTTAAAAGAAATTCTTTCAACCTGTGCATTATAACTACATATCGAAAATACAAAGTTTTCATCGGCACAAACGCAGTGATAAGCAATGTTAACTTCTTATACGCAGCTGACATATTTAAAGATAATTTAGCAATAAAAACAACAAATGTGTTTTACAACAACTTCTCGTATAGGGTTGAGTGTAGTGATTTTATACCGGGCATTACAATATCTCAATTCTTAGAAGACGACCAAGAAGGCGAATCATTGGAAAAATTTAGGGATGCAGATGTATTATTAACTACTGTTGCAAATTATATAGGAAAGAATTTTTATATAGACAGTGACGGATTTGTGTTATACCCGTCAGATTTACAAAGTACTAACTTAATACTGACCAATCTAGATACTGATCCAGAAATTATATTAATAGATTTTGATCACATTATTAAACAACCGTATGAACGGATGTATACAGATGTAGCTAACAGATTTTTTACTCATATATCTAAATACAATTTTGACAGTAAACGTTTTCCGGTCAATTCGATACAACCATTCTGGAAACACCATTTATTAACACATACTATAGACGAAATTAAAACTGATTTTATAAAGAGAATTGACAATGCAGTTAGAAACAAATAACCCATATTTTTGTATACTACCATGGATACATATGCACATATGGCCAAATGGCACAACTTATCCCTGCTGTCTATCAACTAACGATTACAAACTAGGAAATACAAATGATAGTAGCTTCTTAGAAATATGGAACAGCGATAAAATGAGATCATTGAGAACAAATGTTCTCAACGGTAAGCCAACATCTGGTTGTGCAAGGTGTTACGAGCATGAAAAAAATGGCGCAAGAAGTATGCGAATAAATCTTAACCGAGACTATGAGCATTATTTTGATCGAACCAAGTTAACTAAAGAAAATGGTAGTTTAGACGAAATATTCATGGCTTATATGGATATTCGGTTTAGTAATATTTGTAACTTTAAATGCAGAACATGTGGTCCAGAGTTAAGTAGCTTCTGGGTCGACGATGCTGTTAAGATGAATCGCTATTCGTCGACGCAACCTAAAATACTTAAAATCAAAAATACATTAGAAGAACTGTGGCAAGATATGGAGCAGTGGATAGACACTGTGGAAAAGATTTACTTTGCAGGCGGCGAGCCATTAATAATGGACGAACATTATAAAATATTAGAATATCTTATTAAGATAGGAAAAACTAATATTAACATATTTTACAATACTAATCTAAGTAAATTAAAATACAAAAATAAAGATATAATCGAATTATGGAAACAGTTTAGTAAAATCAGTGTCGGTGCAAGCATAGACGGTATGAATGGTCGTGCTGAATACATAAGAAGCGGAACAAGCTGGTTCGATATTGAAAAAAATAGAGAGCTGTTACTCACTGAATTGCCTGAAGTAGAGTTTCACATAACTTCTACTATAAGCGCATATAATGCAGAACACTGCCCCGACTTTTTCAATAATTGGATTAATAAAGGTTTTATTAGTGCAACTGATATAGATTGCAATGTGCTGCTGTATCCGGAATTTCAACGAGCACAAGTGTTACCAGAGTACAAAAGAAAAATGATACAAGAAAAATATCTGCAATTTATATCAGATCATAAATTAAAAGAAATGGTCGCTGCCCAACATCGTTATGTTAGTTTCAAAGCAGTTGTGGATTCGTTAAATGTAGACAAGTCAAACTTACTTCCTCAATTTGTTGAATACAGTAAACGGCTAGACAAAATAAGAAATGAACATTTACCGGATATCTTTCCGGAATTAAGGTTCATGTATGAGTAACACTTTTTGCCCGTTATTATTTCAACACTTAGCAACGCATCCCCACGGCGGTGTTACTCATTGCTGTATCGCCGATCACCGAAATGCATTAAGCAGTGCAAGAGATGTGACCGATACCGGACACAACTACTATAACTTAAATCGTAATACAGTTAGTGATACATTTAATAGTGAAAGTTTCCGAACAGCTCGATTGCAAGTGTTAGAAGGTAAAAAGCCACAAGCATGTTTAAGATGCTATAGCGAAGAAGCTAAAGGCATAAGAAGCAAGAGGCTAGAAGAAATCGGAAACTATCCTGATTATACACTAGATATAGCTAAATCTGTTACAGATAATAATGGTTACATACAAAATATACAATTTGATTTTGTTGAATTGCGTCTGGGTAACGTTTGCAATGTTGCGTGTAGAACATGCAATCCTGCAAGTAGCAGTAAGTGGCGCAATGATTATGACAAACTACAAAGTTCTTTGCCGTTTTCTATTACAAACTACGATACGATCGAGGGATTCAGGTGGCCTGAACGTGAAGCATTCTGGGAAGATTTGTTACAACATTGTAATAACGTAAAGACATTTTACATTAACGGCGGCGAGCCTACACTAATTAAACAACATTTTAAGTTTTTAGAACGTCTGGCTAGTATGGGCAGAACTGATGTTAAACTTTGGTATAACATTAATATGACTAACATGAACGAAGAAATAATAGAAGTTTGGAAAAAGTTTGATAAGGTTAAAATTAGTTGCAGCATAGATGATTTAGGTTCGAGAAACGAATACATACGTTATCCCACTAAGTGGGACGATGTAATGCGTAATTTTTTGAGGTTAAAAGAAGAAAATTTTGAATTAGATGTTACACAAACTGTATCATTTATGAATTATAGCAACTTGACCGAATTTTATAACTTTTTTCACAATGAACACAAGGTTTGGGTTCATCATAACTTTGTATATGATCCTGATATTTTAAGTCCTGGTGTATTACCTAAGGAGATCAGAGATAAAATACATGCACGTATGCACAACATTTTCGAGCCATGGCAAGTAAATATGTTTGTTAACATGTATAACAATGCAGATAACAACGAAAAGTGGAGTCGTGCGGTAGCATATACTAAATCATTAGACAGAATACGCAATCAATCGATCGTTAACGCTTTGCCTGAATTCGAACATATAATAAAGTAAAAAGTGCATATGCCCCTTAAACTCCTAGCGTATCTGTTTCTGTATTCCACCCTCCGGTGCCTGCTACAATGTCGTCGTTTAAATAATGTTCTGTCGTTGCAGGGTCTATTGCGGATGTAATACTAGGGACAACTATATCCGGGTTGTAAGATATGCTATCGTACCATTCTACAAATGTAGGAAATGCAGCACGGAAATCTTTGTTACGTCTGATGTCATACTGCTCATAGAAATAACGGAAGTCATTATATAACTTAGGTGTTTCTGCTGTATTGCGATGTGGCGTTTTAACAACGTCTAAATAATCGATCAGTCGTTGAACATGTGCAACTTCACCCTGACTTAAAAACTCTTGTTTTGTTGGTAACCAATCTTCAAGTTTTTTCTTAAAAATTGCTTTCAACTCTACCGGCAATATCGCAGCACTTTGGAAACTAGGAAAGCGCAATATGTTGAGTGTCATAGTAGGAGCACGAAATCCGTATTCTTTTCTAAGCTCTAACATGTCGTCCATAAATTCAGTTATAGACTCTAAACACAAACTATTAATAGTCATCATACAATGTAATTCTTTAACGTTAGATTCCTCTAACAACCTTACAATGTTACTACGCCAGATTTTGTAATCAAACCCGTCACGGGTATATTCGTTTTGTGTCGCTGCACATTCAGCACTGGTATATATTTCAAAATTTTGTATGTCAAAACTTGCGTCTATTAGTTTTTGAAACATGCGCTCATTTTCGGGAACAAGATTGCTATTGATAGCAAAACGCATAGTGCTTGTTGGGTTGTCACGAAACCAATCAAACAGTTTCCAAACAGACTTATGCATTAATGGTTCGCCGCCTGTGATTCGGATTTCTTCTAGTTTATCACTAAGACCATTTTCCCACCACTTCCAAAACGCAATAATATATGGATTGTCTTCTTCATGCAATGTTTTACGTGCAGCCCAGGGCGCAGTATCGATAAAGTGCCCACGTCCATCACTTTGGATATTCATGTAAGGACCTTTATCTTTAATGTCTTTAACCCATGTGCTGCTGAATGCAGGATTGCAATAACTACATGCAAAGTTACATGCACGGTCAAACGCAATTTCGAGTGTTCTTAATGTGACATCTTGATCCCATGGCGTAGTAACACACGCTTTTACATCTTCGTCACTGAATATTTGCGTTTTATAAACACGGTCGCTAATGTTGTTTCGTCCAATATCTTCCACTTTCCAACAATATTCGCATTCTTGTGGACGCTCACCTTCCTGCATCATTTTACGCATAAGTTTTTTGTGTTTAGTGTTATGAATAGCGGTAGGATTAATCATTAATTCATCGGTTGGGATCCAATGTCCTGGTGGATGGTGACAGCTAGTAGTTTGACCATGACCCAGCCATATTGTAGCATTGTACCACTTAGCTGCACAAAAACTTTTACTTATCGGATCAATTATGCGTTCTTTATATTCGTGATAACTTTCATTATTTTTTTTCATGTTTTGTTACTTTCGTTAAAATGTTTATAGCAATCGTTCCACCAGTTTCCTAGTTCGGGAAAAACTTCAGGGAACTTAGTGTTTCTTCTTTGATCAATTTGATTAAAATATAACCAGAACTGTTTTTTTCTTCTAGCTATCTCTGCAACAGAAAGCTCTGTTTTTCCGTTTTTGATCCAAGCAATGTCTCTTTTAAGTTTAGCGATTTCGTAGTGCTTGAACCCATGATACGTTCTGCCATAGTGTTCATTTTCTACATTATTTTCCATGAAAACTAAACAATCTTCTAACATAGAAATAAGTTCAGGATAAAACGCTGCATTTTGTGCGCTCATCCATTCTGGCTGACGAAGATATGGAATATCGAACCAAACTCGCTGGCGACGTTTTCTAACAAAAGGAGGATGCACAAAACCGTTACGGTCGGGAGGTTGTATAACATGATCTGTTTGATTTTCATAACCAAATTCTATACGCAAATCTAAAATCATTTGCAAAAATTCTTTAAGACGAGGAATACTTAGTAAGTTAAATGTGTTAATAAAACTTATCTCTGATCCATGTGTTTCTTTCATGAATGTTTTAATATTTTTCATCATACGTTCGTAATTGAGACCTGTTCTGATATATTCCGCTTGTTCACCTGTACTATCTAAGCTAATGAACAAACTAAAATGTTTACATGCAGGGGCCACATACCAATTATTACCGCTATCTGGGTTAAACTTTTCTTTATCTTCCCAAATTCTAACTTCCTCGATAGCTTTTAGTTTTTTAATAAATTTATCGAATAAACGTTGATCAGGTGGACACATATTACTAGTTATACTTAAGTCTAATGTAGAATTTGGATTTTTGTTAACATAATCTAATACTCTAAATGTATTTTTATCCATTAGAGGTTCGCCGCCGGTCATACGAAAAACTTTCAAATCCTTATACAAATCAGGCCACCAGTCCCAAAAGGCCTCTACATAAGGATTATCTTTATTACTAGAATTGATAGGCATTAACCCCGCAGCAGATAAACTTTTAATATCGTTATGTTTAAAGTTGTCGCCGAGATCATACGGGCCATAATCTTCGATTTCTTTTTGCCAAGATGTGCTTAAATGAGGACTGCAATATGTGCATTTAAAATTACATGCTTGATTGAAATTAACTTCAACATATCTTGGATTAATGTTGTTGTCCCACCCGCCGTCTATTACTTCGTCCCAACCATCTTGTGCCCATACTTCGCTGCTACGATAATGCCTATCGCTTAAATGGGGTCCATCGGGAGCGTCTTCGATATTCCAACAATATTGGCATCCAGCTGGACGTTTACCTTGCCACATATCTCTGCGTTGTTTTACTTTTTCCATTGTATTGTGCAACGCTTTAGGATTTACTTCTAATTCGTCTAAAGGAATTTTGTGTGTTGGCGGATGGTAGCAGCTTTGCGTTAATCCTGATGTTAAATGCATACTGACTTGCAACCATTTAGCCATACACATAGTAGAACTAATCTGATTTAACTTGTCTTTAGTTTTTTTTGCTTCTTCGAAGTAATCAAGAGCTGCCATTAAATACTATCTATAACCTCAGTTTCACGAATCATTGCACCTGTTCTAGCAGGATTTTTATAAGTTGTTTTAAAGAAGCGACTACCGGTCCAATCTAAATCAGCGATTTCAAGATCAAGATTACTTCTTAATTCATTACCAAGTCTTACTGTTTCTGCTTTTAATTTGATCGGATCCCAACTGTATCCTGTACGTGGACAAAGTTCTGTCCCATCTTCAAACTGGGGCGCTAATTCTGTGTTAAAGTAATTGCTTAACCAATCAAAGTCTCTAACGTTTTTCCAGTCCCATTCATGACGCAATATGTTTGTCATATAGCATCCCAATCTTGCGCCGTATACAGCCCACAATCCGTTTGGTGCATCTTCGCCTACGCTCATCCAAACCAACAAACGCTTATAGTTTTCTCTATGAATTTTCTTAAGTTTACTAGGATCGACTACATCGCCGTTTTCTAATCCCATTTTTACACCTTCACGGAAACCAGCACGCCATGCTTGCAACGGACTGCCGTTGTTGTAGACATGACTATACCAGTTATTCATTTGAACGTAGTGAATATTCCAACAGAAATCTACTTGCGCCCGCTTATCAGTAGGAGGTGCTGCTTCGTGTGTTCGCATACGCATCACTACATCAACCGGCCAACATTTAATGCCGCCGTTGCCGTAAATTAAACCGTTAATTTGATTTCGTGCAGCCCAGCTAATAACATCATTACTACGAACTTTATCCATATTGATTTCAACATTAAAAAAATCTTCGTTGACAATGTTGTCAGCATCAATTGTAATAAATCGTTCAGTTTCACTTAGTGCAGCGGCTGCTTTGTGTGCAGCATCACTGCCCCAAACACCGTGACTACGTTTAGCCCAAGGACATTTTGTTAATAAGTCTGCATAGTTTTCATCTGCATTAGGCTCGTCGTAGCTAATGTAGACAATATCAAAATCGTTAATACTTACCAGATTTGACATATTCAATTTCCTCAAATTTAAAAGTTATATTTTTGCCTTCTTCGCCTAATAATAATTTACATGTAGTAGGATCTATCGTAGTCTTTACTATGTATTCTTTAAAGTTACCAATTTGATCGTAAGGTATAATTATCTTGTCAAGCAGTATATTAGGATCTTTGCCTGTTAAAAAAATCTTAAGGTCTTTGTATATTTTTTGTTCTTGCGGATTATCAAAGTTACTTCTAACAATCCATCCTTCTGTAGACGGGCTAACAGAAAATGTACTCCATTCTACTGTGGATTTTTGAATTATAGTTTGCATTCTCTTGTTGTTTCTTCTAGTATGATAATCTATGTTAACATAGTTTTGTTTTATTTTCAAGCCATAATTTTTAAAAATTCGTCTTGTTAACACGTCTACACTTGCAAGATCGAGTGTATTTTGCAAATGAGATAAATCTAAGATTGTGTAACCGTTTTTTACAATATCTATTACTTTGATTTTTATCGTTTCTAATAGATGGGTTGGATTGTTCTTTTTAATAAGATAAAATACTAAGTAATTCTCATCAGAATCGTCAGTATAGTAGCGATTGTTAAAACGTTTACCTGTCATTTTGTAGATAGTATCTTGATTTAAGTTAACTTCCATTCTATAATCGTTTATATATAAAATAACATTAACATCGCTATCTATAAAGTTTTTTACTCTAGGTATTTTAGTTAGAATTTCCTCGGCTTTTTTAATTGCAAGCACATCAGATTTTGGTAATAGTTTCATACCGTCTACTAAGTTACTCACTACATATTTTTTGGGATTTAAAATGCCCATCATTAATTTTGCAGCAGTTTCATCTTCTGTTATAATGTGAGGATAGCTTTGCTGTTTGTATTTACCGGTGATACTTTTGATCTCACCTGTCCAGTCGTCGTAATATACGTAGTACTTAGGTAAAGTCTTGCCTTCATCTGCTATTTGAATTAATCTTGGCTCTGATGACATCTACAATATCTTCTGTTAAAAACGACTTATCGTGATAGTGAATGATACCTGAATTAATAACATAATTTTCGATAATCAACTTCCCGGCGTCGGTATACCAATGATTTAACATTTCTGTCCAATTTATAGGTATATCTTCATTCCATAACCATTGGCTTCTTAGATCTAAATCGTACAGATTGTTCAAACTAACTGTTACTTCACTATTTACATCTAATAAATGTGTTACAATATTTGCCAACACATTTTTATCAAAGGACAGTGGTTTTTTGTCACTTAATAATTTACTATACACACTTCTCCAATTCTGGAAAATCGGGTCGGCCATCTTAAACCATTGAATGGCCAGTGGCATGTTACGATCAAAGTATATCAAATTATTAAAATTTGTAGGTAACTGGTAATGCATTTCAATATCAAAATACCGATTATAATTAATAACTGTGTTTCTAAATGTTCTTGCTAAATTGGAAACTGCAAACCCTGTTGCATTAGCAGACATTTGTCCCCACAGTAACTCGATGTCCACATTATTGAATATCGTATCATAATCTACATAAATGGTTTCATCGAACGGTGTAGCATGAATTAGCTGCCATAAGTTCATTCCATGGAAACCATCTTTATATGCAGTGTTACCGAAAGGTAGCTCTGCTATATAATTAAAAGCATGAAAGTAATTAGATGGGACTAAATCTTTTTTGCCATTATCGACAATCAGACAAGTTTCCGCAGTTGGGTCACTAGCTTTGATACTCATCGCAAGACCGTAGCTGTATTTTATCATATCTCTGTCGGTGTTGATACCGAGTGTAACAAATCCTCTAGACATTAAAATTTTGCCTGTAATTTTTCAATAAAAAGATCGGCGTGTCTACTGATTGCCCTTTTATTCATAACGTGTATATTTGTATTTTCTAATCTAACAAGAATATTCTTCCAAGGCTCTTTTCTATTATGGCTTAACATAATTAGATCAGTTGTATCTTTGACTTCTATTAAATCATCTTTTTGGTCCATATTGAGTAACGGCACTGATAAACCTTCAACAAATGAATCATTTGTAAACCCGTTCAATAAATGAGCAGCAATGCTAACACAAAAATCTGTTCTAAATAGTGCAGGTGGGAATTGATATAGAAGATAATAATAATCCCAGTTGTCTTTCACATGTGACCATATATCAAAAAAGATTTCTGCTTCGTCACTTTTGTCAAAATATACTACAGTAGACCACCAATGATGTATACCCGTTTCGTTCAGATCACATTCATTCATATAAGGACGTTGTCCTTCTAAGTATATAGAATCCCTGTGTAATGCCAATGGCATTGTACTGTCAAACAAGAAATCGTAATAATTGTTTTGTATAAAATAATCGGTGTCGATTAATAATGTTTTGTTATACGGAGAAAGTTGAAAAATGTCGTGTTTGTTGCTGTTACTAAATTGGGCATTAAATTCAGTCCACGGACTGTCGTAATGCTTTCGTGGATTAGACTTGTGTTCAACATCCTGAATAATAATATTGTCAAAGCATTGATTGTGCCATTTTTTATCCGTCGATTCTTTCAACCAGTTATAAGTGCCGTTGTCTGTAACTAGTGTCACAGAGTTATTTTTCATATTTTGCTTAACATATGCGGCTGCAATGTGAGCCATTTTAACATAATCAATTTGACTATTGTTATATGCAAACATGCACACACCGTTTTCTTCTTCACTCATTACCAACCCATTAATTTTTTAACGTTTCTTGCTCTGTTTACTTTATCTAACAGTGTTAGATATTCATTGGTTGCTTCAGTATATTTTTCAATAAGCAAATTAAAAAACTCTTTTAAATCATCAATTTTAATAGGCGTTTCTTTTGTATCTAATAAAATAGCACTTGTTTTATTAGCCGTTAATAAACCGCTAACAATACCGATCGTAATAGCATCTGCTAAAAAACTTCCGTTATTATAATGAACTAACTGTAATATTTGCATTCTACTGCGAATATTACGTTTTTGATTTGCTAATGTTTGTCTGTAGTTTGCAAAGTCTAGAGCTTTTTCGAGTCTCTCATCCATGCGAGTTTCTCCTTACAATTAACTACTACTATAATTATTTATTATCAGGTTGTCAAGCTATTTTTTAGCTATCGTCCATTGTGTTGAAATTGTCTGTAATTACAACATAAGGATCTGGGTTAACGTCAAACGTTGCTGAACCTGCCCAACTAGTTCTTGTTATTGTATCTGGCATAAGATATGTAAAGTTGGAAGCAATTTGACCATCGATTGTTTGATCGTATGCAGTATCATCTAACACTACTTTAAAATGTATTTCAGTGCCGCCGGTTGCCCACTTGCCATAAATTTTAAATCTTAAACTTGCATAACCACTATACGATCCATACGAAGATGCATAAACGGATGTTCCATAGCCGTACCCGCTGGGAGGACAATAATGATAGCCAGTTGTATATCCGGTCATATAACTACTTACAAAACCGTAATAACCGCTATATGCATAACCGTAGCCGTAACCATATCCATAATTGCTAAAACCTATATTAACTGTAACTCCGGAACTTTCAAACAACAATCCTTCATTGGTTGAAGTATCGCTGCCATCGCCATAGTTTTCTGTTAAATGGTAAAAACCTTTACCGTAACTTGTTCCTGCAGTATAATAATTGTTGCTTTGATAAAAGTTATCAACAGTGAACGTTAATACACCCATTTCATTTATAACATCAGACCAGTTGTAATAACCTGCAGTGCAACCGCCTGACATTTCTAACTGAATACGTAACTGACCACCACCATTGAAAAAATGTCTTGCATGATTGTAATCATCAAATACCCATTTATATTCTCCGGTTATTTTATTTGTCCATGGAGTTGTTCTTTCCATATCGTTTGGTGTTTGCGCTGCGATTAGTAAACTTGCATCAGTTGGATCGATCGAGTTGTAATTATAGTTAGGTATAACACTGGTGTTGATTTTATTTTCAACAACATTTAAGTCTTCTGCTCGTATTAATGTATATTTGTCAACTGTGTTTCTGCCTGTCGGCACAGCAAACACTAATATTGTATCGGTTACGTTAATGTGATCGACCATGATGTTTACACGATCAACTAAAAACTGTAATCTTTCTGCAGTAATTAAATCACCAACCGCAATATTGTTAGCAGTGTTTACTGCACCCCACCCAAATCTATAGTTGCCATAAACTGCAGGTGCACCGTTTATATCGGTGCCACGACTGATGTTTGCGTATTGTGATGTATTAAATGCAGGTGTTGTTGCACTTGCTTCTGCAGAAGTCAATGGTGTAGAAGTAGGGTAGTTATCGCCGAACACTTTGTTTACAAGTGTTGCGATGCCGTTATACTCACTACCGTATACCTTTGACCCCGGAGTAACAACCATTACTTACTTTGCTCCTACGACCACTTCGACAGTACCTGCGTCGAGTGTCTCTTTACTTGAAAGAGCTCTGCCAATAATACGTCTATAATCTCCCAATTCATTTGGATATGCTACACGAGCATGTCCGGCGACCTCGCTAGTCACAAGTCTTTCACCTTTTTTAACAGGACCAATTACTTTACATGGAACACGACCTGCTAACGCAACATACGGATGTGTTGCATCACTGCCTGCGCCGCTATTCATTTCAAAGCCAGGTGCAGTAGAAATTATACCAAACACGTTTATGCTTGCAGATTCAGTTGACTCTGTTATTTCTTTTTCACCACCTAAAATCACTACAGTTCCTGGTTCGTATTCGTTGTCAGCAGCATAACGTTCTGCAAGGTCAGCATATTCTGCACTAGTAGCAGTGCCTCTAAATTTAAAATTTGCTGTAGTATTCATGTTGTCGCCTGCTTGTAATACAGGAAACTGTGTGCTTAACATCGTTAAGCCGTCTTCTAAAAACTCAGTTGTTGCAGGTGTCCATGCTGTTGTGTCACTAACTTGTATAGTAACGATATCGCTATCGACTATAGTTTCTATTGTATAATGGTAAACACCCAGTGTGTCAAGTCTACTTCTAGCAACAACTCGTGTTCCGCCTGCTTGGAAACCTATCGGCCACCATGCACCGTTATCATACAAATACAATTGACTTTCGGTAGTGTTATACCAAAGTTGACCTTCGTTCGGATTTGTTGGCGCAGTGTCAGCTGAGTTGTTGGCTAATAATCTTAAAAAATTTTCATTTAGTGCTTCACCAAACATACTATAATTTCGACCGATGAGCTTTAGTGTAGTGCTAGTGTCTACGGTTCCGTCGTTAACGATAATAGGTGTTTTACCTGCATCTGGCCAATCAACTGTATACGGCATCTTTTTTTCCTTTATACATCACTATACGATGTTCTGATTCTTAAAGTATATATTACTTGTATTTTTCTATTTGCGCTCTTCTGAACCGGATGGAAAATAACATGAGTTAACATTGTGCTATTTGCAGTATAAAGTGCAAGCTCGTCAAAAACATAAGTGCCGTTCATATCAACACTTGTATCTAGTGCATCTTGACCTGCTGGTTGGTTGTAATCAAGTGTGCAAGTTACTACCACATCACTATATAACTCACCGGAAGTATGTGTCACTTCTACACTGTTGGTTGCTGTGCCAGTTATGGTTTCGTCGACTGTTTGTGCATATGTTTGATTATATAGCGCACCTGCTGTGATATTAGTGTTTGTTGCTTTGTATGTAACTGCACCTAATCCGTCGATAATAGTACCACCATTACCAAAACGCATTTGTGCTATTGCATACGTTCCAATTCCACCAGCTTCGTTTGCTAATAAATTTGCAAGTGCAATACTCATATTTTCATAGTTGATAGCATTACGACGGCGAACTAAAATTTCACCGTTGTCTGGATCCCATATTGTTATGTGTCCTTCTATTCCGAACACCGGTTTTTCAATTATCTTACTCATAGTTTTTTCCATTTATAATATTTATAACGTTCCGGAACCTGCATTTCTTATGAATATATGCATAGGTGTTGTTCCTGTTGCACTTAGGCTTATTCCTGTATCATTATAGGCAAAACCCAAATCATCACCATAATCAACAAAATGTTCTAGTGTTGGAATTTTATAAACCCAACTTGCATCTGTTACAGTTGCACCCGAAGCATGTGTTGTTGCACCTGTACCGAGTGTTCCTCTAGTACAATAGCGTAATGTATTGCCTTCTATAGCACGGTATTCTATACGTTCATTATCTATCCACACAACTCCGACTTGACTATCAACTGGTGCTGCTAATGTTGCTGCGTTTGCTACAGCTATGCTAGTTGCTGTAGCATTTATGCTACTAGACAATGTTGTTTTTGCAGTATCAACAATAACTGTGCTTTCTTCAATTTGATAAGGTGAATAATAAGTCATATCAAACGTTCTGGTATCACTAGTTACAGTGCTGCCACTACTATTTGTTTGTACACGGATACGAATATTCTCCGAGTAATCGGTTGGATATAATTCTTCGCCCCAATTATCTCTAACCACTGTATTAAACCCGTTGCCGTCGTATATATATTGAAGCGATGCGTCCAGTGTAGTAAACGTTGAACTATCTGTGTTAGTTACTACACTCGTAAATGTTCCACCAGTTAGTATTTCATCAAAATCTTCAGAGTCTTTAAAACTATGATCGTTGTATTTTAATGTAATTTCTGCATCCCGATCTAGTTCTGTTACTTCTACATCATTTTCGTCCATGTGTGTTACTGCACGATCAATGCTATGAAGCTTCGTGTGGTAAGGCTTTATTGAATTAAAGAACTCTTCAACAATCTCAGTGCCAGACGGTTGATAGTTTATTGCATCGGTTAATACCGGATGTTCTACACGAATCTTTGCATAAGTTGTTTTAAATGCAAAGTCATCTGTAGTATTATCAGTAACTGAATGATACAAGCACTTGAACCAAAGTTTATTATAATAAGACTTGTATTGACCTACAAATACTTTATTTCTTAATAAATCAAATATGGCTTTTATAACTGGACTAGGTTCGGCATCGAACCCGCTCATATCAAACGGCCCTACGTCAAACCCGTAACCGAACTTTTCTAAATTCCAAAGTTCTTCGCTCAACTGTATTGTGCCTTTAGATTTCCATTGTATTACCCACTCGTCGTTAACTAGTTTGTAAATCTCTGGTCTATTTACACCGTCACTGTGCAATACATTTCTAACATAAACAAGTGTTCCTTCTTCAGTTGATAATGGATCTTCTCCTAATTCTGGTATCAGCTCTTGTTTAATATCGACATACAAATCAGGTAGTATTGATTTGTCAAACACGCTTAATAAAGATCCATCGTTATTGTATTCTTTACGATACCAATCACTGTAAATCCAGTACTTGTCCATATCATAATCAATAACGCCATCAGTTATAATTTCTTTAAAAATTGTATCCCAGTCTGGTATTTCGTTAATTACACAAATCCTAGATAATAAATCGTTTGCTGCGTGGACAAAGTTTTGTCTTGCAGTTTTTAAATCTCTAACTAGACTTTGATTCGGTCTTGTTAAATGTCCGTATCTGTTATACGGATGTAAGTTAAGGTCTGGTAGTGGTTGACCCATCCAAACATCTATATCGTTTGCAGGAGTATCTGCCGGAAGCTCATACTCGTATATACGCCTCCAATAAGTCATTGTAGTGTCCGCCGAAGGAGTATGATTTAAGTTGCTATTCTTCAAACTAATATAATAGCGACCACTGCCGTCAACTACAACATCGTCAATGCTATATGTAGTTGCACTACTATAAGTTGTATATGAATATCTCTTAACTGCATTATTCCGACCTACAATACTGTCACGTATTTTAATGTGTAGTTGTTCCGGTATCAATTCAACTGGATCACTGTCATGCAGTAATACCCATTCACTTAAAGGTAAAGCGTCACTTTCTATAATTTGATTAATCTGAACGACTGTATTATCGCTTACAACTTTATCTAAATTGTTAATCAGCAAGTTACTTGATTGCGAAGCTGCTGCCCATAGCTGTTCGAAACTATTAGGATTTGCTAGGTAATTAGATAGCTGTTTTGTATTATAAACTCTATTACCCACAGTATCTAATTTATTCTTAACCCAGAAGTAATAAACAGTTTTAGTTCTGCCTTGCACAGGATCAACAACTGATTGTTCTGCCCAATAGTAAACGTATTCGTCGTTGTTTTTAACCTTGTAAACGTCGCCGGTAACACGTCTGCCGTTAACAGTTGCGTTTGCTTTTACTAACTGTTCCCATTGATCTGGAAATACAGTGCTTTCAGTCCATTCATAAATGTCGACTGATGCGCCGTCAAATAATCTGCCCCAGTTGTTTTGTTGATAGTCTATAGGACCTTGCTCGTAATCTAAATAGATTGCTGTATTTAGATCCCACCAACGTAATCCTAGTTGATCTGCTCCCCATGTTTTTCTTGACTCGTTATTTCCGTTAACGCTGTCGTAATTATAAACTGCAAAATCTGCAGTAGTTGCAAAGTCGATTTCATTGTCGATAAAGCCAGGTAGTATACCTTTTGCTGGATCAAATGTTTCAATAGTAGTGATTAATGTTTTGTTAACTGCATCGTATACTTTAACATTTTCTATTAGATCATTACGGGCTTGTTCGTTGCCCTCCCTAACTAGTTGCCAACTGCCGTTATGCCCAGTTACTGTAGAGAAACTACCATAGAACTTGTACACACCCGAGACTGGGTTTACATCACTGATTCTGTCAACAAACGCATATATTGGGCGTGTTGTAGTGTTTTGTCTATAACCAGCAAAATTATAGTAATACATGTTTGCAGCATTTGTAGAGTTATAATTAGCTGATAATTCCTGATAAGATGAAAATCTTACATTTCTAATAGGATAAACGTTTCCGACATTACCCTCTTTATTAATATAAACATCGATAAAGAACTTATTAGCATTGTCTATGTCTATACCAGTAACTCGATGTATACCATCTATGTTAGGCTCTGTATTACTTCCTCTGATTAAAACAAAGTCTCCTACTTGTAAGCTGTGTGCAGCGGCAGCACCAGATGGTGTTGCTATTGTAAGTTGTGCATCATCTGCAGCATCTATGCCAGCACATGCACGAGTAATATACCAACCCATATCCATTGTTTGATATGCTGCAAAACCAACATCGCTGTCAATTTGAGAACTTGTTAATTCGTCGGCTTTCCATTTTGCAATCCATATACTGAATACGTTAGGGTCGTAGTCCATTTTACGGAATATAACGTCTCCATCAACAATTGCTTCAAATATGTTACTAACTGTTGTTTGTGTTGCAGTATATGTTTGTGCAGTGAAACCAATGTCACCATTAGCAGTTCCAGCACCTATGATTAGTGTAGGATTTGTGCTTGTTAGCTTAACCCTGTTGTTACTGTTTGTAGCTTTTACACCTGACACGTTAGCTAAGTTGATTTGTGTCACTATGTCATTTATGTAACTACTAACATTAACAGTGATTACAGATGATGTGGCTGCAGTAACACCGGTTGTTAAACCAATGACACTATTTGCAGTGCCATTGCCTATATATAATGAACTATTTATACTAGATATATTGAGTAATATACCGGTAGGTGCCAATGCTGCTGCAGTTATACCAGATATACCTGCAGCATTAATTTGTGATATAACTTGAGCAATAGACAAGTTCGGGTTAGTTGTTGTTGTAGAACTACTACTAATGTATGTTCCTGCATCAATACCCACGTCACTGTTGACAGTTGCGTTAGCAATGACTAGACTAAATTGTGTTGCAGGAGTAGCTGTAGTTTTTGTTAATCTTAAACTGCCTGCACTGTTAGATGCAGTGACATTTGGTATACTTGCACTAGTGATTCTGTTAACAATGTCTGTTATAGTATACGTTATAAATGTTGTTCCAGAAGAAGTAAAGACAACAGTCGATGTAGTAAAAGTAGTTGAAGTATTTGCTACTAACCAATCCTTAACATCTTCTGTATATGTTCCTGCAGCCATTAATGTTTGAGCTGTTGTGATATCTCCAGCTAAAACGGTTTCCGATCCTGCGATAACATTTGCTGTATTATATGTTTCATTGGCATAATTGTTTATTAGTGTTATGTCACTGTCTAGTAATGCTTCTACTTGTGCTTGATAGCTAGGTGTAGCTGCTATTTCGCTTAACAGTAGACTTATGTTTATCCCTGCAACACTGCTACTAAAGTAACTTGATAAAAATGTTGACCAAATTCCAGTATATGCACTTCTAAGATTTTCAATTGCTGAAATTCTTGCGTTTGCTGCCGAAGTCTTTGCACCAGCATTATTGTTTATTACCCAACCGTTAAATGCATTTTCAAATGCAGCTTGTGCAGTAATATTAGTTGTAGTACTTGTTGTCTCATTAAAAAACACATCAACACCATCTATTGTTAATTTTTTTGTTGAACTTCCTACAAAGGAAGGATTGATAACAGTTCCGGTTACAACTATATTATTGTATGTAGTTGATGATATAGTATTGCTGAATACAATAGTTTCTGCAGTAGCTGAAGTTGCGCCTAACACTAATGTAGATCCGTGTGTAACAACGTTAGTAGTGCCAATATTATTTGTTCCGGTAACAGTTATGGTTGTAGAGGTTGTTGATGTAGTTGAATTATTAAATGTGAGTGCGTTCCCGTCTAATATCAACGTTCTACCATTAGCCACGATAGGCAATGAAATTGTACCTGTAACAATGATAGGATCGTTAGGAGTTGCTAGTCCGGTGCTGCTATTCGTATCTACCATTTCCCAAACACGGCCTTGATAAATTACCCTGTCGCCGTATTTGTATGATGTTTTATTGTCCCATTGTTTAATATCCTGCCAGCTACCACTGAAATCGTAATAGTTGCTTTCTTGTTCAGGGAACATAGCAAATGCAGCATAATCTAATACACGATAATCTGTTTCTGTAGTTAACGGTGTCCCGGAAGTAATAAAGTCATTTTTATAAGGACCTTCTTTACTTAAAGTGTCATATGAGAACACCTTAGGCAATCTTGTTTGGAAGTTATTGCCAACGGTTCCGGTAACTAATAACTCGCTGTTAGGAGTGATATCAATATACACATCGCTTAACGCATCGCTTTCATATGTGTCTCTAAATCTTATTACTTGCGGACTTGTTAACACTAAATCTTTGCTAACATTAAATTCGACTGTATCTCTCGATCTTGTGTCACCATAATCTGCAGTTCTGATTGCCCATTCTTCAAACAAAGTAACATCTGCTTGTGTCCCAAATATAGAAGTGTTTCTCATGAATGCGTTTAATGCATACTTTGTACCCTTGTATTTTCCTATACCCTTGACAAATTCAAATACAGTGCTGTCGTCGAGTGTTGTATATTGTTTCCAAGACGGTGTATTATATCCAATGTTGGATCTTGCTGCATTTTTTACAGATTTGTTTACAATGTTATTGCCAACATCATAAATTTGATCGATGTCTAATACTGTTCTGTCAAAGTTATTATAAATGGTATTGTTGTCTACAATATATCCCGGTGCGTAAAGTTTACCATTCCAGTTGTTAGTTCTGCTACCGATCCACTTTATTCTTGTGTGCAACTGTCCTAGTGCAGGATTATAAATCATATCGTCGAACCCTGTATAATTGTCAAACACTATTACATGTTCTAATTCTACAGAATACATTCTTATACCATACAATGTTAAATCAGAAGACCTTGGTGTGATTTTAGTTACAGCATCTGATTGTTCTAAGACCTGTCTTTCAACTATTACTTTGTTAGGTAATACTTGTCGACCATTTTGATCTATTAAATTATAAACACCGTCGTACTTGTTTTGCAAGTTATCAAAGTAACCAGTAACACCTTCTGAAATTTCAATAGATTCTGTTGCAGGAATAACGTTGATGATATCGCCGACTGCAGGTGAGTTGTCTGCCCAAGATAAGAATGTTGTTGCGGCTGCATCCCAGCTTGGGACCCATCCAAATGTGTTTAGATAATAACCATAACCTCTGATAATGTCATATACATCTTGTTCTTTAACTAAAATTGTGTTATATTCTAGTCTAACAACGTCACTGGTAAATTCTTTATATTTTATAATATTAGTATTTCCCAATGGGACAATAGTTTTTTTACTGTTGTATGATACTGGATTATATTCTAAATACATTTTACTAGTATCATACCCAGATATCATGTAACCTTCAGCTGTTAATGTTACTTTTATTGCACCATAGAATGTATCAAATATAGGTTGACTCTTATATAGCGATACAACATAATTTTCTTCTGGTATTGTTACTTTACCTTTGTCTTGACTGCTATCTAATACAAAACGCTGATTTGCTTTATTAACAAACCCGCCTAGTTTTATTACAGGGTTATACGCTGCTGTTTCAAACTTTTCTTTTAAAGAATCGATATCGGTGGTATTAAAGAATCCAAACTCAATAATCGCATTACTTAGCCCACTGTAATATTTTCTAACATTTGAGGACAATATAGCTTCGAACGTTGCTTCTTCTGTAATTACTGCAGCGTCATCAACTGCAATAATAGTCGGTTTACTCTGATAATTATTACCTGGATTTGTAATAGATACAGCTATGATACTACCATCATGAACAATAGCTTCTGCAGTAGCACCGCTGCCAAAATTACCATAAATTTCTATACTAGTATTGCTTGTGTACCCAGCGCCACCATTTCTAACATTTATAAGTTCAATGATGCTATCTTCGTATTTTTCGTAACTTAGTTTAGGTTGTTTATTGTTGCCTAATAAACGAGTATCTTCGAATAATAATTGTGGTGTAGCTACTGATGAATGATAATCTAGTTTTCTTCTATTACTATCGAAATAACTGTTAAGCAACCATAATGGTCTTAATCTCATTAATCCTAACGAACGATTTATATTATATTCCGGACTACGTCTCCAGCGTTGTTCTATTGGTCCCCAGTCGCCGTACACAAAGTCTTTTTGTTTTTCTGCAGTGGTAGGTGCAGTAACAATGCCCGCCGTAACAGGCCCGTTTAATGCACCTGCAGGAGTAACTAGTGTTTCGTTATCCCAGTCATACGCAGAATAACAATATGTTATATCATAACGTTTGTCTGCATCAGATGGATCGTTGTAGTGACCGGTTTTTAATGCTTCGATCAATGCAACTCGTTTTGCATCATTACCACCGTTTGCAGTGCTTAACCATGTGTAAAATTCACTCCACCACCCCGGTTCGTCACGGTGCCCTAACATTTCCCATGGATGTGCGTGTGGTTTGTCGGTATTAAAGTAATAATGATATATACCTTTCCAGCCACCGATACCAGGACCAACACTACTATAATTCCAAGTAAACTCGTTTCCTGCATCGTAGAAATTCGCATCGTTCAATGATGAAATGTTATTTCTGACTTTCCAACTGTTGAATTCGCTTTCCGTGGCTGCATTTAGTTCGTCCCATGTGTATGGAGTTTTTCTATTAGCATTAGGCATTGCTTCTAGATAATCTATTACGTTATGATAATTGCCAACTAAGGTGTTAAAGATTCTGGTTTCTAATTCCCATATTACCGCATCTTCTATATTAAACGCAGCAGAGCTTCTAATGAATAAATCAATTACACCCGGTAACGCAGTTGCATAATGTACAGATCCGTCATGACAAATAATCGCAGGTGTAGATTCGGTGTTATCAGTATTAGCATATAATCCTGATACAACACGAGGAATGACAGGTCTGGTTAAACCTAGTTTAACTGCACTAGGTGGCATAAAACTAACACTATCTAGTGGATACCAACGAATGTCTATATAAACTTTTCCATTAGCATCGGGAAGAAGTGGGGAATTGATTTGTACTTGTGAAGCATTTAATAATTCATAATCAGAGATATTGAGTAACGGTCTCCAATTTATCGGCGCTATGCCGTCATAAGAATCTTTGACCCATATATGAATATGATTTCGAGTATCAGCGTAATAGTTAACAATATTTGGTAAATCAAATATAGTACTTTCACCTGCAATCCAGGTGTATTCCGCTGTTTCGTAATCTTTATATAATAACATGTCACTATATGCAAAAGGAGAATCTTTAGTTTTTCCTAAATTCAATTCGCTTAATGCTTGATCTACTAATTCGTACACAGGAATATCTATATCTGTGGTAGTGTGTAACTGAGCTACTTTTCTAATTATTTGTTGTCTAAATTTAGCATAACTAGCAGAGATAAATCTTAAACTAGCAAATGGATTTGTGTTAGCATCAGCTAATGTTACTGCTAGTAGTTCAGTACTAAATGGTTGTTGTCTTATTGTTCCGCCAAATTCATGTATTTGCGGCAATGATGTATAATTATTATCACCAAAGTAATCGCCGCTAAACCCTGGTATATTTGACATTTGTGATTTAATATGTGCTTGTAAATCACCGAACGTTGCATTAGTTAACCACTCATTTTGTGGATTATACACATGGGTATCTGCAGTATGGAAAATTCCTTGATCTGATGTTAATATGTCATATGATGACCAACTAACTTCAATAACAGTATCTAACGGGTATATATTTTCTACAGTAACTCGTGTGCCAGAAAGTGTGTAATCATTTGTCTCGACGCCATTTATCTTTACTATTAGATTTTTTGATGATGTGTTATCATCTAGATAAATTATGCCAAAAATCGAATTATCAGATACTAGTCTATACTTAATATAGTCGATTGCAATTGAACTGCTAATTTCGACTGTCTGAGTGTTAGTTGTTGTTGATGTAATTGTCAACCCGGTAGAAATTGCAGACCCATCTACGTTAACTAATTCAAAATCAGTTATATCGAACATTGTTTGAATGGTATATGTTTTACCTTTACTCATAAAGATAGCAGGATTAATACCGTTTATTAGTTCTGGTTTATCACGTTCATTTAATGTGTTTTCACTATATACTTTTAAATTACCGCTATTGCTAAGTTTAAATCTAAACTTGTCATCTAAATCGATATCAGTGGTGCCGATATCAAAAATATGATCGCTGCTGATACTTTCAACAACATAACGAATATGCTTTTCGATTGGCTGATCATTGCGTAATTGCGCCCAACCGTTATTGTAAAAACCGGTGATTAAATTCTTGTAATAATAATAACCTTTAATTTCTTCTACATTAACAACGTCTGAATCAGCTTGATATCCAATATTTTCGTTTATGCTATTATAATTATAGCGTTTTGCTCCTAGGCCAATATCAAATTCGTAACCTGGATTATTACCGTAGTCGACGTATTTAGGCGCAAACCCCAAGGCGTGGTCTACTACGCTGGAAGTTCTCGCATAATCAAATATAGTATCGCCTTCAAACGTTGTATTAGGATATGTTGTTGTATTTGATAATAAAACTTGTTCGTAATCGTAAAGATTAAATTTCGGAGCAACACTTCTAGAATCTTTTTGTTGTCCATAGATCCAGTTTGTTCCATCCCAATACCATTCACTACCAGAATAAATTAAACTATCAATAGAATCACCAAACACATTGTTATAACCTATTTTTACAATAACTTTATCATAAAGAGTGTAATTGGTAGTATTATACACCTCAGTTAATGCAATGCTGCTACCTACACCGCTAACACTAAAAATCTTTTTATTGTAAGTAGATGTTGCATTTTTAGCAAATAGTATTGTATCGCCGTTTGCTAGTGACTTAGATGACACTTCTCTCCAATAGCTTCTATTTTCAAAAAATGTTGGATTTTTTGCTTCTGTATGAGTTTGTATACAGTCCCAGTAAGTGATGTTACCACTGATTGTAACTTTTACTTGATCGCCTTTATTATAACCAACAACTGGATCCCACTCGTCTGTGATACTGTAGGATGCAAGGCTCCATGTCGACTGGCCAACAATTGCTGTTAATGGATTTGAAATAGAATCAAACATGTGTGTAACTGCAGTTAAGTGCTGCTTACCGTAATTGTATTTTTCCATACTTGCACGATATTCAATAATAGGACGTATCGCTCTAAAAGGTTCGACAATATAATCGAATGGATCATCTCCGTTAAAATCACAAACTGCGATAGCAACATCGTTTCTGACCCAGGCGTTACTTCTTGCCCATGCACTTTGATCTATACTGTCTCTGCGCTCAACTACATAATCTCTAACAATAATTCTGTCATCTTGAATGTCTACAGGCGTCTCACTATCTTCGTTACGGGTCAACGAATAAATTGTGTTAGTAAAAAATGTTGTTTCTGCAGCACTGTCGTCGTACTGTCTGATAAGTTTAATGCCAGTAGGTTGTCCCACGCCTTCTACAATATAAATGTCATCGACTGGATATGTCGCATTGCCTGTGCAGTTTGTTTTAAATGCCACCCGCATCCCATTACGGAATTCTAATGTTTTACTATTTGACAATGTAGGAGTAGTGTAAGAAATTTGACCAACAATGGTTGCTATGGTGATAGGATTTCCTACTGTTGCGTTTATTTCGCACACAGGTAAAAAGTCTAATAGCCAGAAATATCTATGATAGTTAATAAACATATCATAGTTAATAGGTAAGTCCAATGTATATGCCGGCTCATTGAGCAATCTGTTAGGTTGCTCGACTGTTGCACCACCAAATTTTAAACCGTTAATAATATCGTCATATGATATCACATCTGTTACATTTCCGTTATCGTCTTTGTTAACAACTCCTGGAACAAACTGATATTGATCACTGGTTCTATTATCGTCTAAGTATAAATCATCTATACTTAATCTGCTATCTTCGTGTCCTAAGTAATGATTGATAGCTTGCAAACTACCACTCGACATCAATTGATCTAGTGTAGATTCTAAGAACTTTTTATTAACCGGAGTATTAAAAATATTAGGCAATAAGTTCATTACACTTCTTGCACCTACATATTCGCTACTTTCACCTGGTCTTGAAATAAGAGGTGCTACTGTAGGATTTGCTTTGTAATTTTGACTCATCTTGTGCTAACTCCGGTATTTGCTGCGATTGATGTTGCATTTGTTATCAATGTATTAGTGATAACAAAATTTCCTATACTTAATACTGGTACGAATAGTTCGTCGCTGTCCGCATGTATTTCATATAAACTATTTAAATCTTCTGGATTTGACACAGAAGAAATTGTAATTTGTGATATTTGACCGATCATATTATTGTGAACATATGCTGCAAGTTCGGTAAAATAGAATGTTTCGCCAAAGTCCCAGTTTTCTATACTGAAAAATTCATTTATTAAGGTTATTATTTGTTGCTTTATTTCTACATCACTCTTTGTTGCATTACTAGTTTTAGTAACGTTAAATTTAGCTTGAAGTTCGGGATTAGCTAAATCGCCAAACAAAATTTTATATTTTACAGGTCTGTAAATTATCTGGTCACTGATAGATTTCTTTGTTTCTAGACTCGTAAATGTTTCGGTTAGTTCAGATATTGTTGGAGGATTAGGTTTTGTGTAACTTCTTCCGTCACGCAATGCCCATGTTCTGAAACTTGTATCATAACTTCTTAATAAGACATAAGTGTCGACAATGTTGGTTACTGCAGGATCGATCACTTGATTTATATCAGCAATTCTTGTATACTTCATATGTAGGTATGCACGACCGTTAACAGTAGTACCGCCGTCATCGTCATGAACCGTAAACTCGTATTCGTTCGGATAATATTCTAGTTTTGTTCCTAAGTTAATAGTTTCAGTGCTAGTTAATTTCTTAAATGCTTCCGGATCATTTATAAATGTATCGTTGTCGTTATCATCTAACGTAACTCTGAGTTTATAAGGATCAGTATAGCCTTCAGGATATGTAAAATATCCAAAACTGTTAAATGTATATTTTTTACCTAGCGGAGTCATATTAGTAGTTGACTTTGTGTTGATAGGTAAAAACTCAAATTTGTCTCTACCTGGCTTTAATGTTTCGCTACTGAAAGATTCAGCAAAATTTAAATTGTTAAATTTTAAAGTAGCATCGCTGCCTACAATATAACGAGTTTTACGTGTTAACACTTCCCACTGAGCGTTTGCATAGTTGATTCGTATTAACCAACTATTATCTCTACTGGTATTAGAAGTATCACCTTCATACTGTCTGCTCCAGCTAGATACACTATTATTGGCTATAGTACTAGCAGGCAAATTGCTGCTGTCGATCACTGCCCATTCTTGAATACTTGGATTATATCTTAATCCAAAACTAAGTCTGTTTGCAATTTTAGAGATTACTGCAGTTTTTACTGTATTAGTAAACTGACTTTCCCAACTTGGAATAATTCTTTTTATTCTAGCACCTGATGGTATCGATGATGAAAGAGTCACGGCTCCTTGACCGATCACGTTTACACCGGTTGGATTACCGACACTGTCATCTACACCAAACCCGCCATTGTCTAATTTTATAATTCTAGCCCATACTGTATCTGCATTCGATACTGTAACTTTTGCAGTTGCACCAGACCCGCCGCCGCCTGTGAAGGATATATTTGTAGCCGAATCGTAATTAGTGCCAGGATTTGTAATAGTGACTGAAACAACTACACCTGCACTTGTGTTTGCAGTTGCAGTTGCACTAGCACCAACTCCAGTTATAACAACAGTAGGAGCGGTAAAATAACCTGAACCGCCATTAACAACTTCTATAGTTTTAATATATCCTGTTCTGAACGGTGATGTGATAAATTCTACTAATCCGTTAACTTCTAACTTTCTTAGCGGAGCAGATGCGTTGTCGCCTAATCTTTGAACAAAGCTATTGTAAGTTATATAACCTGTACAGCTATTGTTACTTCTTGTTACTTGGTTCCAACGGTATACTCCGGTAATATTACTATCACTTGCTGTTAAGAATGTTAAACTTTCAGTTGTGTTATTGTAGTAATTATTAGAGTTATAGCCGCCAGTTTCATATCCATAATACTGTCTGTCGTAGTAGAAGTTTTTAACTTCTGGATTACTTAAAATGGGATTGATATACTGACTTAGTATTTGTTCAGAATTTAATACTGAAGGCAGTAATATTAAACTTCTAGTTGTAACATCTTCTTTATAAATGTATGCATCATCGGTATATTGTATCGCATCACTGTATGTTGCAGTAGGATCGTACAAATCTCTAAAACGACTGTGACCGCTATGCACTCGGTTAATACTTTTAATTTTTAAAATATTTTCACTTACTGTTAGAGGAAATACAGTGTAGTCGTCGGCAGTGACCATACGATCTTGTGTTGCAAAGAAACGTCCGCTGTTTACTTTGATACTATCAATGGTTTCTCTTTCGCTTGCATTACTCACGGGAGATTTTAAACTACAGTTAAATGTTGCAACATAAGCTCTACTATCTTGACCAGTGTAATTGATACTTAATGTAACGTTATTAAAGGTATCTGGATTTATGTTGTATGTTCTGTTAATACCAGTTCTATACCACACACGAATTATACCACGTGGGGTGTTGCCAAAATTGCCGTCCGCAAACACAATACTAACCTGGTCGTTTTCTCTGGAACTTACAGTGTATACGTTTCTAGAACCAGAATTGTTTACTATATTACTGTTTCCAAATAGTCTGTCAATTTGAGTCCATGTTGCCAATACTTGTCCAACTTCGTCGATTGTTTGAACCCAGATGTTACCGTTAGCAACGTTGTTTTCATTAATATCAATTACCATATTTGGTAGACCGTTTGCTATTGAAAAATCTTTATATTGTAACGACCCTTCTTTGAATCCGAAAAAGAATCCAGTATTAGGACTTGCAAGTCCACCATTATCATTTTGATAAAGCAGATCATAAACACCGTATGGGTCTGGTATTTTTTCTTCTAGTTTGTTTCTAGCTTGATCATAACTGATACTGTGTGCAGTAAAGGAAGTTCTACCAGAATCAATGATTCCACTAAATTCTTTAATTACATCGTTGTTAGAACTGTTAGTTCTGTATATTTCATACTGAACATTATTCTTTGTAAATTTAGCAAACGGAGATCCAAATCTATTACTACTTTGAAAAATACTATTCATAATAGTTAAAAAGTTTTGGTATGTGTCAGGATCAGTGGTGTCTTCATACTGAACTGTAACGTTTGCTAAACTATTGCCATTAACATCATACACCGTCTGGTTAGTTCTAACACTATCTATCTTTAAGTATCCGCTTGCAACAACGTTTCTGGTAGGCTTGTACCCCAAGAACTCAGCAATACGCAATACGCTTTCTCTGCGCTCTGCAGTGCTTAAAAAGTTTTCACGGCTTGCTAAGTCTGCACGAAATGCTAGGTTATGGCCGAGGAATGCCATAAGCTCTATCAAACTTACAAATTCGCTGCTACTGATCCAGTCGTTAAAGTTTTCAGGATAGTTGTTGTTAATATAGTCAACCATACTGTTTCTGATTGTATCAAAATCGTATGATTGAAAGTTTGCTTGTGCAAAACTTTCGTAAACTACGCTGAAGTCTTCTGCAGCAAATAAACTACTTTGTCTGATATTCTGTGCCATTATTCTATCTCACCTATAAATGTTAAGTACAATTCCTCTGCAGTGCCGGTGTCGTTATAAAACATTTGCACCCTTATACTTAAACTATGATCGTCTGGCTTTTCTGCTTTCATATCCTGAAATACCCATCTTGGGTCGCTTCGGACAATTCTCTCAACATCTTCTTTTGCTAACGATTCTGTTAAACCGTCTAGTGGATCAAACAATAAGTCCCAAATGATAGATCCAAATTCTGGATTTATCACTCGCTCACCTTTTTTTGTGTAAAAATGATTCATTAAATCACGAATAGCAAGTTCTTTATCTACAAGAATCTTGCTACTGTTTTGATTTTCGACTGTGCTATATCCGATATATGTTGCCATAATAATATTTATCGGATAATTATATGCTAATATTATATCCTAATTTTTGAAGAAATAATATCGCCTGTAACTAATTCTACCGAATCTGTTTTAATAGTAAACACGTTTCCGCTTAAAGTGAAATCATATTCATACTGTAAAATATTATTATTAACCTTAACTTCTAGTTTTTCTACTGGAGTCATTGCAGGAGTTTTTGATAAAGAATAATTTACAGTAGAACCGTCATATGTCCGGCGTTGTGTAATTAATGTTTCTTCATAACGTTTAGCAATATCACGCTTAATACTGTTAGGAGTTAACGGTAAAAATTCTAATGTTTCAGCATAATATGAAAATCTTGCTCGTGCTAATTGATCTCCTGACAGCAACCCAATTTGATTAGATGCTCTCATTTCAAAGATACCGTTTGCTCGTAACCATCCTCTGTTTTTTGGATTACCGTAATCTGCTAAACGAAGTATAGTTGCTGCACGAATAGAGTTTTGTCTATTTGCATGATCCCTTAAAATCATACCGGCAACTGTATCCCAATTTTTATTTGCAATATGATTTCTTAAATTATATTGACCTTCCATTGCATAAACTATTGTAAAATTTTCTGCTAACAAATAATATAATAACAACCCGTCAAACGCTGATTGTGACATTTCATTTAACCCGAAGGATTTTAGCTGTCTGATTAAATTACGTTCTTTACGACGGAAATCTTCTATCCAGATATTATATGCTTCTTCTTCTGTTATACCTCTAGTTGCGGTACCTACAGAATATCCTTTACCATCATAACCATTATATTTAAAATTATTCAATGCAACTAGCACAAGTGTATCACTTGCGAACACATTATCTATATAAATTTCAGTTTCGTACAAATCCTCGTCGAGGACAGTATAGTCTTCCCAATTTGTTTTATGATATATTTGTAATTCTGTTAGCATTATTGAGGTCCTACTTTTGGTGCGGTACCAGCAGCGCCACCTGTTCCACCTACAGGGCCGCCGCCACTTAACTGTGCTAAGTTGTAATCTTTTGATGTAGTGTCTGTTGTATTACTTCTTGCTTGGGATGGCAAATACATTTCGTTTGTTAAATGACCTCCCCATGGTTCGTGTTCAGGAACACGGCCTGCTGTGCTTTGTTTTACACCGGTGTTTGTTGTTAAATTATTTGGTCCTGGTTTACCTGCTGTTGCTGCTGCTGGACCGTTTAAGTCGATCATACTAGAAGTAACTCGTGTGTTCCCCGATGCTTTTATATGCATATTTGCATCTGTAGTTAACTTAATATCTTTAGTGCTGTAAACATCAACACCTCCGGTTGCACTGTGTATTTTAACACCCGATCCTCTTGCATTTAAATTTACAGTGTCTGCATCGACATTAAAGTCTCCGTCAACATATAAATTAAAATCTTGCGTTGCTCTCATACTAATACTGCCACCTGCATAGATATCTAAGTTTCCTGAGCTATCTAATTGTATCCATCCACTGCCATTTTGATTAATAATATAAACAATACCAGCACTGTCATTTAGTAATATTTGCGCTCCGCTGCCGCTTCTTAATCTTACTAAGTTACTCTTTCCTGGTTCTCTGCTTTTATCTGGTGTATAGTTTGTTCCTTCAACGTATGCAGTTGTGCCGTCGTCAAATACTAGTCCATGACCACCGGGTGTTAAAAATCCAGCAACAGTGGATGGACTTTCACGTCTCATACCGCTACTACTTACACCACGGGCAGCATCAAGACCTATACCTTGGGCAGCATTAGCATTTGCAATAGGGTGACGTGTTCTTTTATTTCCGTCTTGGGTTTTGTCTGGCGCTGTATCTAATGTAGCACCGACTGTCCTAGACTCGCCATCTATTTCACTAGCAGGTATACCTGGTACGTTTGTGTTTCTAGTAGATTCTAGCATAACTCCCATCAAGAATCCTTCTTGTTCTTGACCGGTAAATGCAACTACAACTTCCGATCCCGGTGACGGCGGAGGGAATGCAGCACCGTAGGTGTTACTGTAATTCCTTCCGCTAATTGATCCGCCAAATGGCATCGGTCTACGTATTTTTACAAAACCTCTGCGTTCTTCCGGTGTATCTTTATTGCTAAGTCTTTGATGATTTACTAATTCTACCCATATGTGTCCTTCATAATCAGGATCTGCATGTTCTACTACTTTTGCAAGATATACTCCGTTTAGACTGTTAACACCACCATTATCTGATGGGCCGCCTGTAGATGATAGTCGTGTGCTGTTTAATCCGGTAAATCTTGTCATTTATTGTTCCTTAAAATAATGATGCTAACCAATTTGGTGGCGACACATGTGCAGTATCTCCGCTACCGCCCCAATACGCACCTCTATTAACATCTATGCTGTTACCCCGTGCAATGTCATAATGGAAAGTGTTACCGCCCATATACCATTGACTTGACGGATACGTGTGATTGGCTGCTCCTATACTGGGATTATACCCTGCTGCAGTTGAATTATTAATAAAGTTTTGTGAAAACGTTTGTATAATTGCTCTGTCTGCTGCATTGCCAACCGAAAGTCTCCTGCCGCCTGAATACAATGCAACATCTGACGCATCTCCTAAATGTCTGCCGCTGCCAGGGTCGGCTCTGTAACCACTTATCGTTACAACTGTTACTCCAGTCTGATTTCCAGTAAGTGTAAGAATAGTATTCAATGCAGGATTGACGCCGCTAGCAAGTGAATGCCCTCCGGGTGGACTTGTACCAGTTGCTCCAGATGGTAAAGATCCTTCGGGTGGTCGTTGTGTACTACCGTTTGCTCCGGTCACCGACCCATCTTCACTGCCTGGTTTTAAACCAGGCAGTGAAGATACTCCATCTCTATCTCTGTAGTTTTGTCCTCTATCAAGTTGTTCATAAATTAATGATGTTTGACAGTTCATATCTCTAAATGCTACTAAGTTCATAGTAAATGAACCGGACTGGTATGTAGCACTTCCTTGATACATTAAATACAACCCCGATAAAAAGTATGAAACTTGATTTTCAATATCCATTAACCCTGTTTTGTCGTTTGGATATCTGGGAGCTCTGATATTTAAGAAAAATCCTTGTCCACCTCGTTGATAGTTTGCGCCTGTTTGCCCATTAGGTCCACCTAACCAATAAGGATCTCCTCTAATAGATAATGTTATCTGAACAAGGTCTGCAACACTATACAAATTGTTATACATCGCAGCCGCTTGTGCGGCCCCTACTTCTTGTCCGTTCGGGTCGCCGCCTTGTGTTCCAGGATTTTGGGGCTGGTGGTATAAAAATGACATAGGGATAGTAAGTTCGTTATTTGAATTAATATCAGAATTTGCATATAATTCACTTTGTGTAATATACCGGGTTGTATTACGACCTCTATTAGGTGTAGTTAAAGTAAAAAATTCTGGGGCCTGAAACCGTCCTAATTCGTTTGTTAACTCTGTTTCTTGTCTAACCAAATCACTAATTTCTGATTGCAACCTAGTACGTTCCGCCTCCAGTTGTGTTCTGTTACCGGGGCCGTTTCCCTTAATTAAACTGTCTATGTTAATCAATGATTTTCTAGCTGCGCCCAATTCTCTTTGTACATCATCTAGTCTACCTCTCAATCCACTCGGAGTATTGCTGTCTGAACTCCCTCCGGGAAACTCACCACTAGCAAATGTTTTAGCACCATTGAGTGTAGTTTGCATTGTAAAATAAGTGTTGTTAAGAGCAATATCAAAATTTAAAACTTCAGTATTTTTACCAGTGAAAATATAATCATACCGCTTTTTTATTTGCCCGTTTCTAAACATTTTATTAATTTTATCACGTTGTATGCGTGGACTACTGTTAACTTGTTGGTAACTATCAGGATCGTTGATTGCTTGAGGAGCCAGAACGGGTATTACAGTATATGTTAACTGTCTCGCATAGTTATTAGATAGCTCATCATAATTGCCGTATTTGATAGAAGTTCTGTACGAAAACCATCGTATCTGGTCAGCAAATGCTCCGGGATTAGCAATAGTTTCGTTCGGGTCAGTTTTAGCAAATCCGTTACCTGTTAACGCAATCGGCAATCTACGGAAGTTATGAGTTGCCATCAACGCTGCAGAAATAGCAGATGTAATTGTTGTTCTAATGGGTAAGGAGAATGTCGCAGCACCGTCGGTTAAACTTACTACTCTTGCTCCTTCTAAAATACCCGGATCTATAGAACCAAACGTCCAATTCGACGCTCCGTATTCGTCTTTCAATACATAAGAATTAGGCCATAATATATTAGGATTTGTTGCCGCAACACTTCTTGCTTGTCTGTTGAGTTCATTTTGAAAATTAGTTAAAAATTCGCCAAAATTTCTAGCATAAACAGTAACATCAGATATTAATGTGAATTCGTTTTGTTTAAATGCTTCTTCTGTTATTTCAACTAATTCGCCTGAATAATATGCAGCACCGTTTTGAAAAGACATTGTTAATGATCTGAATACACAATAGTAATAAAAAGGTCCGGCATCTCTAATATTATTAGTTGGAATACCGTCGGGCGATGCTCCGCTAAAATTCAATTCAAAAATGAACGCTGCTTTTAAATGATTCTCTATGTCTAAATCTTTTGCTGCTTTAATTATTCTAGTAAAAAAAGTAATACCGCCTACTTCGATAAAATTTACATTAAACTGGTTAGCTATTGCTTGTCTGTTAGTATTAACAAATGTTAACACAAAATTTTGTTCTACTGATTCTATGCTAATTTCGTTTTCAACACCACTTTGTGCTAGTGTAATAATTTTATTTTGTGACTTTAACTTCGGTAAGCCCAAGTCTATATTAGCTGGGTGAGTTATATGTAATGCCCAGTTATAAGTGTATGTTTCATACTTGTTCAATATATTGTCTAAATAAACTGACATTTATGCTTAAATTCCTATGCTACTAATATTTTTAGGAACAACAATTAATAAACCTGCTTTAAAATCAAAAATTGGATCTTTAATTACATCTCTGTTGTAGTGAATAATAACCCACCATAGTTTACTATTACCGTATAAGTTATATGCCATCAAGTCCGGTCTCATGTTGTACTTAGACGGTATAATAGTTTTATTAACTTGAACTGATAAGTTTTCCGCTGTCAGAGGCGGATTATAAACTTCTAAATACTTTTCATTAACATTTGTTATTGAATAGTTACTACTTTCTTTATATGTAACTGCCATTAAATGAATCCTTGTCCGTATAGACTACCCGATACAAATTCAGGCATATTGAACACTTGTTTTTGTTTGTCCGGTGTAACAATTGGCATTAAATCTAGTGCAATAGTCTGTACAGTAGGTAACGCAACACCTCCAAATTCTTTTAAATCCGTGTCGCTTGACAACACCATTGAAAAGCTACCAACTTGAACTCTTACTTCTTTAAATAATCCCAAACCGCTAAATCGTAATACCGGCGGCGGGGTACCAGCGAGTGGATCTTTCACCCCGTAAAACATTTTTGTAACACTTCTCAAAAAGTGTATAACTCCTTGTAAGTAAGCGTGTTCCTCATCTGTTACTTGAGAAAATTGTGCTGTTACTTGCAACATGGGCGAAGGAGTATTGCTATATGCATTGAAACTATAGTTAGTATGTGTCATGCTATACGGACTATAGATCACTGATTGTGAATAAGAAATATCAGGCTGGTTAGGAAACACTATTCCGCCATGGCGTCTTAAAATTTCTGCAGGTCCTTTACAATAAAAATTTACTGCTCCGGGTGCTGTTCTTAAAAATACTCTGTTACCGCTACTCACGCCGCTCATTATACACTTACCTTTTTTGACAAATAAATATGTTACTGTCTCTTATATATTTATCGAATAATTATATTAGTATATAATGATTGACATTTATACGAATGTATACTATATTAAAAAATAAATCTAAGGAATTTTTAATGAAAAGAGTAAATTATCTTAATAACAAAGATATGTTAACAGAAATACACAAAAGCAAACTTTCATACTGTCACTTATTAGAAAAAGAACACGGACGTTATGATGTTATAGTTGACGAATACAACGATATATTCACCGACGACATAATTCAACTAGCTAAAGAAAACCGTGCATATCAATTAACCGTAGAATCATATGAAGCTGCATATTTAGATTGGTATAACAATAGTAAAAAACTAAAAGACAAACCTAAAGTAGCAGATCATCGAGTACACGCAGCAGACATACCTACCGAAGATTTAATATTCAGAGTTATGACTTATGAACATGTACCACTGGAACCGGGTCGTAAATCAAAACCAAAAACTACTGCAGACGCACATTCTAAATGTAATTTCCCTCCATTTAAACACTTTAAATCCATTGACAATGAAATGCGTGAAGTAGTACGTAGCCATTGGAAAGGTGGTTTCGACAACGGTCATTTTAGTGTAGACCACGGAACCGTAACAAACAACTTAGCAAAAATGTATATTAAACTATGTGAGCGTTATAGTATGCGTAGTAACTGGAGAGGATATACTTACGTTGACGAAATGCGTAGCCATGCATTACTACAGTTGAGTCAAATTGGATTGCAGTTTAACGAACACAAATCACAAAACCCGTTTGCTTACTATACTGCCGCTGTTACTAACAGTTTTACAAGAGTTTTGAATTTAGAAAAACGTAATCAAAACATAAGAGATGATCTATTACAAGAAAACGGACAGCTACCATCATTTAGTAGACAAATTGATCACGAAATAGCAGAACGAGCAAAGTGGGATGAACAAATGGCTGCAGAACACAAAGACGCTGGTTACAACATTTGAGTTAACTTTTGTTTAACATCACGGTTGGACAAAATAATAAAAATTATCAATTTTTGGAGAACGACATGAAAAACTTTATTGCTGCTCTATTACTTACTACCACTGTTGCCTACGCAGAAGGCGATGCTGCTCAAGGCGAAAAACAATATAAAAAATGTGCTGTTTGCCATACCGTCGAAGAAGGTGGA